>Ga0210062_1000618_pt1 | contig 10947 bp, 11 predicted proteins | sample Muzzi_CordA_D2_FD_185528 | JGI IMG/M metagenome (GOLD analysis project Ga0210062, IMG submission 185528) | Wetland microbial communities from San Francisco Bay, California, USA, that impact long-term carbon sequestration - Muzzi_CordA_D2 (SPAdes) | ecosystem: Environmental > Aquatic > Marine >...
AAAGTCAAATTTCTCAATTTTTGGCTACATAACCTATTGAAATTATTAACTGAGAAATTTGAAAGTCAGCCTTTTCTGGACTTTTTACGGTACCATCAATAATTCAGGGTTCAGAGTCCTATAAAGCCTGGAATTTTTATGCTCATCCCCAACGTTGCAAAAGTCGGAGGGCTTCAGAGTCAAGAGGAGCCCCTACAAAATAAAAATAGATGCTTCATCCCGCAAAGCGGAGGCGTCAAGGGTAAAGCTGTCCAGCGGAATCGCGGGACCGCAATCCCTTGAGGACGCAGGATCTGAAGTCCTCTGGCTTTCCCGACGTGTTGGGTCGTAGCTGAAAGCGAAGCCCAAAGGGGAAACAACATGGCAAAATTAACCCCATCCTTCGAATACACCGATAATGATATTCAAGAAGTATCGCGTCTGCTAAAATATTCAAAATAAAATCCTATGGCTGCGTTGCAATTCTCTTCAGAATTCTCACATACTCCCATGGTTGCTGCTTTTTTCATTGCCTCACGCCCTGCCTTCGCAGGATGACACATCTCTCTTAAAATGCAGCCTGACAACCCTTTTCTAAAAAAGGGTTGACAGGCTGACTTAATTCTGTAAAATTCGGTCAGTTAAATGACCTAATTTATAATATTTGCGTCATATCTAAGAAAAATTTATCATGTATTTTCCTCAACAACAATTGGAGAATTTACGATCTCTTGTTCAGCCTGGAAAGGTGATCGTTATCTACGGCGCCCGTCGAGTCGGGAAAACGACGCTGCTAAAAAAGTTTGTCGAGGATCTGGACCGTGAACAGTTTCTTTTTGTCAACGGAGACGACATTACAGCCCGTCAGTTTTTAGAAAGTCAATCCATTGAAAACCTGAAGGATTTCGTCGGCATGCATCAGTATCTAATTGTTGATGAGGCCCAATACGTGCGAAATGTCGGGCTCAATCTTAAACTCATCGTTGATCACATACCTGGAATCCAGGTTATCGCCACAGGTTCTTCCTCTTTTGATTTGGCTCAGAACATCGGTGAACCGCTGACAGGCAGAAGGTTTGTTTTAAAGCTTTTTCCGCTCGCTCAGCTGGAAATTTCCAGATTGGAAAAAAAAAATGAAACGGCTGCAAACCTCGAAAACCGTCTAATATATGGATCTTATCCGGAGGTAATCACCCTGCGCGACAACAAGTTGAGGGAGGAATACCTGCGAGAGCTGATCGCTTCCTATTTATTTAAGGATATTCTCGCCCTTGAGGGAATTCGATTTTCCGAAAAGTTGGTTCGTTTACTTCAGCTGCTGGCATTCCAAATCGGAAATGAAGTCTCACTTTCCGAAATCGGAAGGCAGCTTGCAATGAGCAAAAACACCGTCGAACGATATCTTGACTTGTTGGAAAAGGTCTTCGTAATTTTTAGATTAACCGGATTTAGTCGTAATCTGCGAAAAGAAGTCACCAAAAATAGTCGGTATTATTTCTACGATGTGGGGATTCGCAATGCAATCGTCGGCATGTTTAACCCATTAAATTTGCGTAATGATACGGGCAAAATATGGGAGAATTATATTATTTCAGAGATTAAAAAAAACCGAGAGTATCGCAGACTGTCAAGCAGATTCTATTTCTGGAGAACCTATGATGGAAAGGAAATTGATTTAATTGAAGAGCTTGGCGGAAATTTGGCGGGCTACGAAATCAAATGGAGAAGTAATCGAGCACTAGCGCCAAAACCATGGCGCGAGAATTATCCCAACGCCGGCTTCAAAGTGATACATCGAGAAAACTACTTAAGCTTTACCCTCCAATTCTAAAGTTAATTCCCTCAGACCTTAGACCTTTTGCCTTCGGGCTATGACCTATACCAGCGGGTCAGCGTTTCTGCCTCCCAGCACCATCGTTTACCAGCTTTCAGGCTTATATGATCAACTGACATACCAATGTCTTTCTTTCGATCTCCGCCTCAAGGCGGAAAAAAATACTTATCTGTGAAAATCTGCGGCAATCCGTGTCCAATTTCTAAAAAATTAAATCGAATCCAGTCCGAGCAATCCTTTCTCCTTTAACCTTTGGCCCTTATCCTTTCCCCTATGCGCCCTGCGATTTATCCTTGCCTCCCCGCCTCCAGACCTACGCCGGAAGAATACCCGAGGGGTTACCGCCCGCCTGGTCCCAGAAATCCCTTTCACCCGATTTTTTACTTGCCTATTCCTTTTCAATAATGTATACTCGGTCGCAAATGTAGTGAAAGTAAAATACAAAAAAAGCTTTCTCTGTTTTAAAAAAAATAAGAAATAGAAAAATGCGATCGTTTTTGGAACATTACCCAACAGATAGAAAAAGCAGTCATTGCCCACAATTTTTGATTGCGTGCAATTGGATGCGCTCCTGCAACCAAAATCCGGCTGCTATTTCTTTTATAGACTCACCGCAGGGAGGTGAGCCTATGAAGTAAGTATCTTTATTTCAGTGTGTTGTTAAAGCCCCTTTCGGTATTTAATCATGCTGAAAGGGGCTTTTTTATGGGCCAATAACAAGACCGCAGGCCCCTCCGGCAAAGCGGCCAGTCTGTGTTCCGGAGGCCGTCGATTCAGTTCCTATGCGGCCGACCGTAAAATCAATATGATGCTTGGTGTAGATTGCCATGACAGGGTGACAGCTGTAGTAATTGGCATTTCACACTCGGCGGAATATTTAGAGAGGTACAACCATGGCTGAAAAAAGAAAATTGTTTATCTATGAGGCGCTGGAACTCCGTTCGGAGTATGATGCCAGGATCAAAACGTTCAAAGATACGTTACCTGAGACCAGGCAAAACCGGGACAGGTTATTCTTTGCAAGAGACGATGATGGTCGTCGTCGTCCTAGTTCTGATTTCGATATGGCAGAAGTACGCCGACAGCTTCTAAAGCTTGAAGTGAAGCGGCGTAAACTGAACAGTGCCATCCAGCAGGCAAATTTCAACAGTCGAGTTGAATACGGCGGAGAGTCGATCAATCTCAACGAGGCTCTGGAGACACGCAAAAGTTTGAACGAACAGATCGGCGAACTCCACACTCAGGTGGTGAATTCCGCCTACGAAAAAGTCATATACAAAGAGGGTCGCGACATCGTTGAAGAAAATGAGTTGTCTTATACCAATAGTGTCGGTGATCTTGACCACGCACGATTGGCCTTCAGAGAGCTGAACCGAAAACTTCGCAAGGCTTCTTTTGACACGATTGTGGAATTTGAGGATGAATAGACAGTGTGGAGACAGGGGAGCAAGTGCAAATGAATTGGCGACAATTCATAGCCCAGACCACGGCATCTGCAACAGCCTAACACTGGAGGGTTGATTCCCGATCAATCCGGTAAAGCAACAAACCATAGAGCTAAACAGCTGGATAGCATGCACAGCTTTAAAGCATCACAGCACCATGGCTCCGCGTCTCCACCCTGCATAATAAGGGAACCGTTATGAGCAAAAAGCAGGATCACCACAAAATCATAAATGAATGGATTGAGCGTAACTTGACCCAGGAAACTGCGGAGGGGTCCCTTTCCAAAGCCTTTGAAGTAGACGGGATCATCGACCAATTAACCGAATGCATACACGCCGGTCGCAACCCCATTGTTACCGGAGAATCAGGTATCGGAAAAACGTCGATCATCCACGAGCTTGTAGGGCGTATTGATACCGGTCATACGCTTTTAGAACTAAAGGGGAAACAGGTTCTGCAACTCTCTTTACGGCGGCGTGCCTCCGGATTGAAGCAACCCAGTACCCAGATGCGCCCGGAAATGCAGAAATTAGTAACCGCCCTCCTTGATCCCGGTTATAATTTCATCCCTTATTTTCGCGATCTGCATCTTGCGTATGCTTTTAACCTTGAACCGCTGCTTCAATTGCTGGCTTTTCAACTGGAAGTGCCGATTCTGGCAGAGGGAGAAAGGAAGACGATTCAATCCATGCTGGAGGAAACTCCGGAACTCTCACAGCAGTTTCTCACCATAAATATTGAGGAGCCGTCTCTATCAACCGCTAAACGCATTCTCGAGCTGTGGAGCGAAGAACAGCAGAAACAAGGCGGCTTAAATTTTTCAGCCGATTCCCTGGAGGAAGCTCTTTATCTCTCCCATCGATTCCTGGCGCGGGATCGTCTGCCCAGAAAAGCTCTGGATCTTCTGTCCCACGCTGGCAGCTTGGCGGAAGATGGTCGCAACATTACCGGTGCGAATGTAATCGAGCGGTTTTGCAGTCAACACCGGGTACCGAACCTGCTGATTGATCCGGCCCTACCACTGGAACTTCAGGACCTTGAAAACCGTTTTCGGAATGCCGTGCTGGGTCAGGAAGAAGCTATAAATGCCATTGTGCAGATGATCAGCCTGATCAAATCCGGATTATCCGATATGCGCAGGCCTTTTGGACCAAATTAATGAACCTGGTTTTTGGGACCGTATCGATCATCGGGAGGCAGTGCTGGACCGGTACCGGGCGCTGGATGTAGCAATTCGGATGCGAGAGCGATTTGCCGGACCGATCCTGCATCTTGTGGAACTTCTCGAGGACAATCCGATGTCGCCCCCGGTTCTCTCCCCAGTCCTGGAACAGGCAGCATATTCCTTTCGGAAATGGGAGGATTGTCTGGCTGAAGAGGGACATGCCGAAATTTGGATGGTACTAAGTGCATCGGACCCGTTAAAATCAGCAGGCCGATGGATTCGAAAGTTGGCAAACATGGAGTTGGCCTGGAGCCGTCACTTGGGGTTTACAGCATCGGTAGCTGCATACAGCATTGCTGAAAGTGAATTGAATCGCGCGGTACTCGAGATTGAGGGACCGGGTGCCGAAACCTACCTGTCCATGGAAAATGGCATTCACCGGATGCATTTCCCCCGGGCAAAAGACAGCAAGATCCGAGTGGAGATACTGCCGAACATCTCATCAAAGGAAAATGTCCAGGTGGATATTCGGTCAATAAAACATCGGCGTGGAGAATTCAATATGGAGCTGAGGTGCAAAGGCCGTGTGGAAGTAGAAAACCGGGGTTATATTGCAGAACTATTTGCTGAAAATGAGAGCGTATTTAAAAGACTATTGCCTGACCTGGCCTTGGCCTGGAGTAAGCAGCCGGCTGAGGGAGATGTGTCCAGGATTTACGGGAAGGATGGAGTCATCCACGATCCGCGAACCGGCGTGACATCAAATCGCATAAAAGAGGTCTGGAAAGGCCGACTGGACGAATTTTTGGAAGGATGGCGAAGGACGAGGGGTTAATTTTTCCAGATGTGTGGGTAATAAAAACTATTATCACCGGGAGGATGTCATTCATAAATTATCATACAATCCAGGAATATTAAACATGAATACGAAAAAGGTTGCAATTACGATGCCGGCCGATTTGGTTAAAGTGGTCGACGAGGTTAGCAGGAAAAAGGGAATTTCGCGCAGCAAATATATATCGATCGTGCTTCGCGAAAGGCTCTTATCTGATAGGGCAAACCAAATCAGGGATGCCTATAATCAAGTTTTTTCCGATGCATTAATCCAAAAAGAACAGCTTGAAACAGCGCTATGGTTTGATAGAGCCGGAGAAAAAGAAGGTCAAGAATGGTAATTCGTAAAGGCTCGATATACTGGGTCGATTTTTCACCAGGCAAGGGCTCGGAGCCGATTGGGAGGAGACCCAGGCTCGTTCTTCAAAGCGATGTATCAAATGACAGCAAAATTAACACTGTCATTATGTTGTCCATAACCTCGACAATGAAATTTGGGGAGCTGCCCGGAAACGTTATTCTGAGAAAAGGCGAAGCAAATTTACCCAAAAAGTGTGTAATTAACGTCACCCAAATCAAGTCTGTTGACAAATCCAGCATTAAAGAGAAGATCGGGACGCTCTCAAATAAAAGAATGAATGAAGTCCATGAAGGCTTAAAGCTCGTTATGAGCCTACCTTGAAGCATAAGCTAATGAGCTCTTAAGTTCGTAGCGTATTTAACCGAAGTCGGCGTCTATCCTCTAAACTATCAGCTATGAGCTACTGGCTATCAACTGGCACGCCAGTGCCTTACCTTCCTCCTTTAACCTTTTCCCCTTATCCTTTTACCCACCCAAACCATTCCAATCCACAACATACAACTCACAAACAGCGTCGGCGAAGACGATCTACTCAATAAACTCAGTAAATCAATCAACTCGTTCTCCCCACCCGCGCTGTCAATAAAGCATCCCCCTCCCCCACCGCCGCCACCTCCGCCGGCATCAGTACTGTCGACCGGGGTGCTTTGAGCCGCTTTGCCCAGTCCCGAAGGATCGGCAATGATGCCATTGGCGAAATTATCATCATCGCCGATGCCGCCGTCGACCAGAGTAATGACGACCTCATTTCTCTCGGCGTTAAACTCCGCATAGGCGCTGTAATCATACCACCCGTGCTGGGAGCTGTATTTGTACCGGTGGTAATCCGCCGGCGCCGGGTTTTCGAGTTGAATCTTGAGCCTTATCTCGCCGCCAACCAGATAGGTCTTAATTTTGATATCGAACAAACCGTAGATCAGGTTCTCCGGCATGCCGTTCGTATCGAACACCGAATCAGGTCTCAAACTGGATAAACTGACCAGATTGCCGCCCTTATCCGGATCCGACTCTTCCATCACTGCAATACCGACATACTGGTCGGTGACGGTGGTGGTGGCAAGCACTTCCTCTGAAAAACCACCGATGCCGTTGTCCGCAACTTCTATCATGACTTCTGCCGTGTCCGTCAGCCCGCCGTTGTCGACCACCTGCAGCAAAAATCTCAGTTGTTCAACGCCGGCGGCGGCAACCGAGGGCGTCATGAACGTCGGTTTTACGGAGGTGGCATCCGACAGCGTCACTTGCTTGATACCTGAAATCTGACTCCAGATATAGCGTTGAATACCGTCATCAAGGTCAATCGACCCGGATCCGTCCAGGACGACGAATTGATCATCGCCGACTGTTTGATCCGCTCCTGCCTTGGCCTGGGGAGGATCATTTGCCCAGGATACATTGACCCTGCAAACAGCGCTGTCCTCTTGTCCGAGACGATCCGTAACCGTTAGACGAAATGTCAGGGAGGCCCCGCCCGGACCCACCTGCGGTGAAATGAATGTGGGTTGAGCCGTATCGGGATCAGAGAATTCCACCTCCTGGCCCCATATTTGCTTCCAGCTATATTCCGCGATGTCGTTATCCGGATCGAATGAATTGGAGCCGCTGAGGAGAACTTGAACCCCTTCGATCAACGCCTGGTCCGGACATCCGGCCACGGCTTCCGGCGGCTGCGGTCTCGAACCACTGTCGTCCGGTCGGGTGTTGCTTTGAAATTCCTCGTCATTGTCGACGACATTGATGGAAACCGCCGTGTCTTCAACCGTTGCCGCGCGGTCATCACGGGCAACCGGATACACATCCCGGTCGATGTAAAAGTCTTTGGCCGCCTGCCCGCCGGCCGACGGATCGATCGGCACAGCCGCTGCGCAATAAGGGCTGCTCGACTCCCCGGCCCACCATTCATTCAGAAAATCAGCCCCGCTTTTATCTGTTCTCAAGTAGTAGGGCCCGCCGGCCCCGGTTTGGCCTTTTCCCACCCAGTGGCCGCTTTCTTCATCGTAAGCATTGACCCAGAGCCCCTCGATGGCCTGATTCTGATTGTTCGAGATATGGATTACCGTCCCGCTGATGCCGCCGCCCACCTCCAGCACGAAATGAATATCTGACGGCGACCAATTTATTGAGGTCTCAACCAGCTCGCTGCTGTCGTAATCATAGATATTATGGTAATATTTTCGAATATAACCCGAATCCATGGTTTCGACCCGCAGCCGGTAGCTGCCGGGCGGCAGGCCATGCACCGAGTATGATCCTTCTAATTCTGTCTTTCCCGTGTATACAAATTTGTTTCCGAATCTTCCACATAAACGATTGGTTTTGAGTCTGGTTCATTTCCTGAATAATAAATTAATTTGCCTCCGATGAAGGTGCCCTGCTTTAGCACAAAATCGATTCCGGCCCTTGTCTCACCCCCGGCAATATCGATGATTTCAGCGGCACTTTGATCAAAGGCATCCGAAAAATACTGGCTGAGGAATTCCGAATTGTCGGCCACCGCCTTGACGATGTATCGGCCGGCCGGCAAGTTTTCTATTTCAGAGGAACCGGTCGCTTGAGTCTGTGCGCTTCCGGCCCAGAAACCGGAATTATAATTGATCACACACACCGGCAAAGCGGAAACCGGCTCTAAACCTGCACCTGAAAACCGGTTCACAGAACCGGAAATCCTTGCGGGACTCCCGGGAAAACCATTATCGTAAGAGATGTCTTTGTACATCATTTCTTTGGAAAAGTCGCTTCTCAAGTCGTTGCTGTCATATGCTTTTACGGCAATAAAATAGAGCGTGTTTCCTTTGAGTCCTGAAATGACATACGCTGTATTAGCGCCTGGATCTTGCGCAGGGCCATATTTTCCGGATTTGGTGCCGACGTAGACTTCATAGCCGACTACCGCCGGACTGAAGCTGGGATCCCAGGCAAGGGTTATCTGATGGGTGATGCTGATCGTGACTGTTGCGGCAGCAGATACGCCGGTTCCATATGAAGCGGAGTAAGTAAAAGAGTCGTTAAAATTCTCGCTGCCGTCGTGGGTTAGCTAAAAGAACCGTCTGCATTCATTGTGAATGCCGAGGCAAAGGTTGGTGGAGACACCAATTCGGCCGTCAGCGAGTCTCCCTCAGCATCCGTGTCATTTGCCAGCAATCCGGGAGCTGCAGGATATAACAGTCCACCTTCATCTACCGCGTAGCTGTCATCAACGGCCACCGGCGGATCGCCGGTGGCATAGGTCATGTCGATTAAAAGAAGACCCTGAAAAATCCACAGCAACGAACAAATAAATAAAAAACGGAATAAATAATCACGAACATTTTTCTTAAAGGGATTGCGCCTAAACATCCCCCCCCTGCGCACACCGGTTAAGAAAGAAGCGATTCAAAAATCAACAAATGCAAGGGAATTTTAGAATCTCATAGGTTCTCTCGCCAGTATTTGAATCTTCAGCCCTTTCGTGTTTTCCGACTTTCGTGTTTTCGTGATAAAAATTTCTTTATCTGAACAAAAAAAGCCGGGCAACCAAAAAATATGGCAACCCGGCTATCTTTTTTAGTCAAATAGTTGAGGGCTCGGGGTGTTTTTTTGTCATGCCCGCGAATACGGGCATCCAATGTTCTCGGTGCGGCCTTTCTGGATTCCTGCCTACGCAGAAATGACGGGCCATATCGAGATAATCTCCCCGACTACTCATATAATTAAATTGTCAAATCGTTAATTAATCCGCCCTGAAAAATCGCCAATTCCGGGCATTAAATTGTTCTTTGAAAACTGAATAACGATGTCGTAGAAATCTACAACGTCGCAATGTCGTTGGCCGAGCATGCGACCATTCGCTGCAGCAGCTATTTAACTTGGAGGAAGTCCATTTCATCGCGGTTCCGAAGATCTGGAGCGAAGCGTATTTAATCAGGGCAGCTACGGCAGATGGTACTGGGGTCGTTCGGATAAAACAGTTCTAAGGAAAATGTGAATAACTTTTCTTAAAGTCTGCGGCCGTCGGCGTGCGTCTGCGGCTAATTAAAATAAACCACCTGCACCCAAACAATCCCTTGATCCTGTCAAGAAGAACAAAGAGTCAAAAGCAGACTATACCTGCTGATTCACATGTCAGGTAGTATGCGGTTAGCAATTTAATATTGATCGTATCTTTTGAAGAAAACTCCTTGCGGCCTTTATGGCTTGTTCTGCATCTATTCTGGGAACGTGAACGGTTACTCCGCAATCTCCAACACTTCGTAATTCAAAGAGCCAATTCAAATTTTGGCCAACCTCTTTATCCAACCTTCCGGTTTTAATGAACTGCTGATGGATGGCAGCTATTACCCCGCTGTGCTTGCGAAATTCAAGACCTTCATTCAAAAGCAAAGCTGAAGCCGCATAAAAAACAGCATAATATGCCCGAGAAGCCGCAAAATCATAGTAACCCTCCGATACCAATTTAATAGCCGCATCAACAGCTTGCTCGGCCCTCTCCATATTTGCCTTAACTTCTGATGAAAGCGCCGAATTCATGCTGCCAAGCCTTCTCTTTTTGCCAAACGATAAAGCAATATTGCACCAGATTCAAATTCTTCTTTGGATGCTGGTTTTGCCGAAATGAGATTCTCTGATTCGAGCTGAACAGGATACAACAATTCAACAATTTTGCGTAACTCTTGAAAATAATCAAATGGCTTTGTTAACAAAACGAGCAGATCAATATCGCTAAAATTATCATTTTGGCCTCTGGCCACTGATCCATATAAAATTAGCCCCTGGAATTTTTCACCATAATAATCGCTCAATATATAGTTACATTTCTCTAATATCGAATTCATAGCAAAGTTCCGCAGACAGGAAAGCGGGTTCCCTTAATTCCAGACTTTCCATTGCATACTTTTAGATATAATTCTCGCTTTATAGCGACCATATTTAAACCTCCTAAGAGTACACATGATAATAGATAAAATCCATATTTCTGTCAATGCACCGGCAAATATTAACAATCCAAATGGTACGCCGGCATCTCTAATCTTACCAGCCTCTCCGTCGTTGTCCTTTCCCTTTCGCTTTTAGCCTTTCATCCCTGAGCATATATCCTCGATCGCTGTTAAGGAGATTTACGTGCAAAATTCAGGAAATCAATCAGTGATAGCCTCGTGCAGCGATTGCCTTTTTTATCCAAACAGACCTGCCCCGCCCGCCCTGTTAAATACCTGTCCTGCGAAATACGAAGGAAACTTGTGCGCCCTCCAAAGGCGGATAAACCTCTGGAGCATTTCACAGGGATATCGAAGATATGGAGCACAGCGTATTTAATCAGGGTAGCTCCGGCAGATGGTACTGGGGTCGCAG
>Ga0210062_1000619_pt1 | contig 10945 bp, 12 predicted proteins | sample Muzzi_CordA_D2_FD_185528 | JGI IMG/M metagenome (GOLD analysis project Ga0210062, IMG submission 185528) | Wetland microbial communities from San Francisco Bay, California, USA, that impact long-term carbon sequestration - Muzzi_CordA_D2 (SPAdes) | ecosystem: Environmental > Aquatic > Marine >...
AGCCGTGTGCCTTCCCGCGTGCCGTCGGTCGCCCAGAGCTCGAAGTCCTCGAGCTCCGCTTGAGGGTCGGTACCTCGGAAGAAATAGAGACCCCGTTCCTTCATGTAGTGACCGTCCACCACGCTCGCGGTGGAGGGGATGGCTCCCCAGTCGGTGATCGGGAAGGTGCCCTCCACGGTGCCATCGGTACGCCACAAGCTAGTCTTTCGAATCGAGCACCCGTACTGGCCCGTCACGGGAGCCTCACAGGCGTCGAAGAAGTTGATTCCGTCTGGCCCGGCCTCCGGTGCCCACCAACTGAAACCCACGTCGTCGGGTATCAGAGGAAAGGTTCCCGCCGTGGTGCCGTCGGAGACGACCAAGCCCGACCTCAAGAGCCAGTCGCCGTAGTAGGGAGCTGAAGTGTCCACGAGATCGAAGGTGTAGCCGAGCACCCGGTGGTCGAGTGGGCGCAGCCCCCTCGGACCGAGTCCCTTGATCCCCGGCCCCAGATCCCGGACGAGGTAGGGCGTTCCGTGGTCACTCGAGGTCGGTCCGGATTGAGCTTCGGATGCTCCAATCCCTGCGATCAAGAGCAGGATTCCGAGACAGGGCCGCAGAAACGGTCTGACGCGCATCATGAAGGCTCCTTCGTCAAGCAGTCGGCCGAGCAGGTAAGGCATGAAACGGAAGAACGACCCCCTCCAGAGGAAACTCCGGTGAGCACACTGGCTCTCTATTCGCAGTCTTTATGATTTTCCGTATTGCATCCTCTGGCTGTCAAGCGGTCCCGGCAAATCGAGCTCGGGCCGACGCGATCACGACGCCTGTCTCGGGTCGAGTGGCAAGGGTGGGTGGTCCCGAGGTTTGGAGGTCTTGAACCTCTGTGCACTACAGGGTGCAGGATTGTTGCGGAACCTTTCGAATCTCGGCGGAGTCGATCGGTCCCCCCATGGATCGAGTCCCACGTCAGAAGCTGGCTTCTTGAACATTCGATCGTACAGTTACAGGTGGGCGGTGCCAGGCACGTCGTGGTGGGTCGACAGCACCCAACCGCACAACGGGGAGAACCGTTTCGGAGGCGGCGGGAGGGCTTGAGCCGAGGTGTTCGTGAGGGCCGTCTTGGATCGGGTGGTCAGGGCAGGTTGCCTCGAGCTTGAAATGTTTTGGAACGGCCGTTCATTGGTAACCGTGTGTGGTTGTTTGCGACACGTTTTGAGCTCTGGTGGAGTCCATCGGCTCCGCTCCGGATCAACCCCAACGAGAGGAGGTAGGCTTTTGATCGTTCGATTGCACCGTTGCCGTCCGACCCCGATCACGTTTCTCGTCGTCCTTTCGCTCCTCGGCATCATCCAAGCCGTGCCCGCCGTCGCCCAGGCGGGCGTCCAGGCCCCGCCGCCGCTACCCGTCGCCGCGGGACCGGCCTTCCCGATCGAGGTGGACTCCTTCGACCCCGCCACCGGCATCTACGACGCCAACTCCGCGCCCGAGCTCGTGGAGCTCGCCGGAGGTGGCTACGTCGCGGTCTGGAACCGATTCACCACCCAGACCGACGTGGTGGCCCGACTCTTCGGTGATGACGACCAGCCGACGGGCCCTTTGTTCCAGGTCAACCAGACGCGCTCGACCGGTGAGCCGACCACGGCGGTGGCGCCCGATGGCTCCGGCTTCGTCGTCGCCTGGCCGGCCTTCGGGGCGCCGTTCGGCGGGCTCTTCGTCCGACGCTACGACGGCGAGGGCGACCCGGTCGGGCCGGAGCATGAGCTCGACGCCGGCCTGGGGGGCTTCCAGAGTCCGGACGTGGCTCTGTCCGCAACCGGCGGGCTCGCGGTCTGGGCCGGCGGGCCCGACTACGAGGGATTCCGGGTGTTCGCCCGACTCCTCGGTGCGGACGGAGCCCCCGTGGGCTTCCCTTTCCGCATCCAGTCTTCGGCCGCCCTCTTCATCGACCACCCCGCGGTCGCCGCCGACGGCGCCGGCGGATACCTCGTCGTCTGGCGCCAGAAGGAGCTCGGCCAGGCCGGCGGGACGCTGTTTCTCCGCCACGTCGACGGTGATGGCAACCTCGTCGGGGAACCGACGATCGTCTTCGACTCCGACGATCGTTTGCCGATGAACGCCGCGATCGGTGCCGGTCCGGACGGCGACTTCTATGTTGCCTGGAACGACTGCGCCGACTTCGGCATGCCTGGCACCTGCGGGGTGAGGATGCAGGCGTTCGACGCCGACGCCAGCCGTCGTGGCGGCCCCCGGGTGCTCGAGGGCTCGGACGAGCTGTTCACCCGAGCGCCATCGGTGAGCGTCGACGCCGACGGCAACCACGCCGTCACCTGGCCGTGGTGCGTCATCGACGACGGCTTCAACTCGGATTGTGGCCTGGACACCGTCTACTTCGGTCCGCGCGGCCAACGGCTCGGTCTTCTGCGGGCGGAGGTCGCCCCGGGGGCCATTCCGTCCCAGTCTTCGAACGCCGTCGTGCACGGCGACTTCCTGACCGGGTGGACCGGCATCAGTGGCGCGCCGGAGGGTGCGTACGCCGAGCGGCACCGACTGATCGAGCGCGGGCGCGGTCGGCGGTAATCCCCATGGAGGAGCCCCGGTGCCGGTCCTGGTCTCAGGGTCGGCACCGGGCCTGCCCACGAGGAACCGTCGGGCGGGCCACGGTGTGTCCGGATCCCCGTTCGTCCAGTGCTCGCTGGCGACCTCGATGAGGATGATCTTCTCCTCTCGCCACCCGAGCGGGTGGTCTCGGGAAGGCTTCCCCGGACTCTGTGGGCGGTCAGGCTCCGGGCCTCGTCCAGTCGATCCGCCGCGGCAACAGAATCCCGGTCCGGGCTCAGCGCCCCAGAGCGCTCCAGGCGAAGACCCACTGGGCGGCGTAGTAGAGGGGCAAGCCGAGAACCTTGTTGAGGGCGCCCGCGGCGACGAAGCGATGTCGTGCGACCAGGACATCCGACACGGCGAATGCGATCGCGGCGATCGCCACGGAAACCCCGAGGGTACTCACGGCACCCCAGCAGAGCGCGACCATCAACGAGATGGCAACCACATAGGCGGCGACCGCGGGGCGGAGCTTCGGCGTCAGGTAGGGCCAGAGCCAGCGGAGGACCCCTGCTCCGAAGACTGCCATCCCGACCGCGGCGAGGGCGAGGGGCAAGGGCTCCCGGGGCTGGAGGAGAAACGCGCCACCAAACGCCAGGTGTGCCAGGAGGAAGCTCCCCAGGCCGGTGACGAAGAAGACCTGCCGCGTCGGGATGAGGAGCACGTCACCGAGCCAGGAAAGCACGAGAGCCAGGAGCACGAGCCGCCCGTAGCCGGAGCCGAGGGCACCGGCCACGAGCGCCGCCCCGACGAAGAGCGTGCTGGCGACTGGCTTCGCGGTCCAGACACCGAGCCGGAACGCCCGGACCTCGGACCAGACCAGAGCGGCGACCGCCACGGCGAGCAGGAAGGCGGTCAGGATGAGGGGTGGCTCCGTGAGCGACGGACTCGGCATGGCGTGGCCGACACTCTACCCCGGCGCCTCCTCCGGTGAGGGGGGACGCCCGGCTGTCGGGATGGGTTGGGCGAGGAGCGAGACCGTCCTCCACGCGCTCGGCCAAGGCCGTGACGGGGTGTCGGACAAACCGTGGCGCGCTCCGTTTCCCATCTTCGTCCGCTCAGTTGGAGCCGACGGGCTCCCCCACGGGGCGGAACGAACGATCGGCCGGTAGCAGCTCCCGGACGTAATGGGAGGCGTGGTAGATCGTGATCAGCTTTTCGACCACGAGGAGGACGCCGAAGAGCCCGATCTCCGGAGCCATGTCGGGCTCGCCGGTCGCGGCCAGGACGAGGCCGCTCACGACGAGCAGGAGCAACCCTCCCTCGACGAGGGCGTCGAAGAACCCGAGCACCGGATGCCCGGTGTAGAAGTAGCCGCCTCCGGGCAAGAGCAGGGACAGGGCCAGCGCGCGCTTCTTGTTCTTGAACTGGAGGCCACAGACGCGGCACCTGGAGTCGTCGGAGAGGCTCACCAGGGTCTCACCGCAACTGGGGCAGAGGTGGTGCCTGCCTCCCACGGCGCTCGGAGACTGAAGCCCGAGGTTCAGCTCGGCCAGGATCTGCCGGAGTTTCTTGGCCGCGGTACCGTCCAGTGTCGGGAACTTCTCCTTCTTCCCGCCGCGGTAGGTCAGGCGCAGCTCCTTGGCCAGGGTGCCCTTGACCTCGGCGGCTTCGAGGTCCCCGAACCGGATCTGGGAGATCGAGCGCTTCGGCTTCAGCGCGGAGTTGGTCGGCAGGTGAAGGATCCGCCGGTCGGTGACCACCAGGAGGCAGCGCTTCACGTAGGTGATGACCCAGCCGGTGGTGAAGAGCTCCAGCAGAGAATACGGCGAGGAGGCCGACGTCACCAAACGCACGACCTCACCCTCCTCCAAGATCGGCGAGAGCAGTGGGGCCGCGGTGAGCAACCAGCTCCGCGCCCGTTTCTCGAGCCCCTTCTTCGCCCGGCCCTTGTGATCGGTGAAACAGGTCGCAGGATCGACGGAAATCCGCCCGGCGATCGATACGTACGCCTCGTCCAAGCCATCCCTCCTTCCGGGGTTCATTTCGTGGTGGTTGCGCGAAACGATACCAAGGTCACCCACCCCGGTGCCGGAGTGCCGCCTTCAGCTCCTCCAGTCCTCGATCTCCAGTCCGTCGAACGGTTCGAAGTGCTGCCGGTTGGCGGTGACGAGGACGAGACCGTTCGTGTGGGCGACCGCCGCGATCTGACCATCCGCGAAGCTGGGTGTTCGCCCCTCCGAGGCGAGCCGCGCCCGCTCACGGCCGTGCCAATCGGCCGCCTCCTCGTCGTACGGGAGGATCGGGAAGCCGGGTGCCACCACCCTGTCCAGGTACTCCTCGATGGCGTCTCTCCTCCGGGATGGCGCCAGCCGGGAGAGACCGAAGACCAACTCGTGCCAGACCACGGCGGCCAGGGCGGCTGCGGTTTCGTGGCGTCTGATCTTCTCGATCACGCCCGGATCGGGAGCCGGTCTCAGGGGCTCGGAGACGACGTTCGTGTCGAGGAGGAAGCGCAGACTCACCAGTCGACCTCACGCCCGGGCGAGCGGTCGCGGATGTCCCGGAAGATCTCGTCCGGATCGAGGTCGAGGGCGCCGAGGTCCCTCTCCTTGCGAAACCGGGTGAAGCGTTCCCAGAAATCGCCGCCGCGGCGTAGGCGCTCGTAGGCTCCACGACCGAGAAGGACCGCCACCGGCTCTCCCCGTCGGGTGATCTCCACGGTCTCTCCGGCTTCCGCCCGCCGAACAGCCCGCGCCAGCTCGGCCCGCAGAGCCGCGACCGAGTAGTGAGGGTGCTCCCGATCTGTCTTGGACATCTTCATGTACATATCCTAGCAGAGCCGGGTCGGCGGTTCCGTCGATCGGGTGCCGGACCGCGCGGCTCAGGAACTTGCTGGTCTTGACGCGGCCTCGGGTCATGGCGGGTCTTCTGGGGAAGGCGGAGGGCATGGTCTGCGGCAGTGTCCCGGTCAGGCCGACCAGGGATCGATCAGGTCGAGGCCCAGGCCCTCGAAGTGCTTGAAATTCCTGGTGGCGAGGGTGGCTTTGCGGGCGGTGGCGATGCCGGCGATCTGGACGTCGCGGATCTCGACCGGCCGGCCCACCTTCCGGCGGTCCGCGGCGATCTGGCCGGCTGCCTCGGCCGCCGCGCGGTCGAACACCGCCACGCGGTTCTCGAAGTCTTCCTCAAGCGCTCTGGCGAAGGCCTCCTCCAGTCGCCGGCGTCGCCGTCCGCTGGCCAGGATCTCCAGGCCGAGGCGGACTTCGAAGACGGTGATCGAGGTGGTCCAGATCGATTCCGGAGGGAGAGCATCCAGCCATCGGACGACGCACGGCTCGGGCTCTCGTTGCATCAGAGCCGAGAGCACGTTGGTGTCGAGAAGGATCACGAGTCGAATTCGGCGGGTCTGGGCTCCTGCCCCCGAAGCTCCGGGATCTCCTCGTCCAGGCCGATGGAGGAGAACCGGCCGGCCAGGCGGGAGCCGAGAGGCTCCTTGGGACCGTCTTCTCCTCGGACCGCGTTGCGGAGGATCTCCCGAACCTCTTCCGCCGTGCTGTGACCGTGACGGAGAGCGCGGTCCTGGATCTTCCTCTTCACGTCGTCCTCGAGATTGCGAACCAAGAGCTGGGCCATGAGCAGGACGATATCATGATATCGTCCCATTGCTTCTCCTGTCGGTCTGAGCTCGGAATCTGCCGAGGACGGGCCGAGGTCAGTCGACGCGCCAGTAAGGAAAGTCCTCCGGTTCGAGTTGAACCCAGGCGTCGGAGCCTCCGCCCTGCGGGTCGATGCCCGAAGGCGCCATGCCGTGCCCGAGAAACAGATGATGGTCTCTGCAGAGGTAGACGCAGTTGTCGAGGCTTCGATCTCCGTCATGGAGCAGTGGCCGCAGGTGATGGGCGTGGCCGGTGTAGTCCCCTTCGGTCCATGGGGTCCTCAGCGGGACACCGCAGAAGGCGCACACTCCAGCCTGCCGCTCGATCGCGGCTCGCTTGATTTGGGCTGAGAAGTCACCGTCTCGTGCCATGGGGCGTCTCATCGCCGGGGGATATGCTCTTCGCCATGACTTTAGCGGACCATCTGGTGATCGCGGAGCGTCCGCCTGTTCTGAGCTGGCGCCTTTTCGGGGGCAGGAGTTTCCAAGGGTCCTTCCTTCCTGGTTGCCATTGTTCAGGGAACTGGCTGAGACAATCCCATGATGGAAGCAACTGAAGAAGGACGAGGAGCAGCGTCTCGATTGGTACATGGGGCAGCTTGTAGCGACGGGAGCTCGTGTCCCGATGGGGCCTCCATCGGAACCTCCCCCGCGTCTTCGGGCCCCCTGACCGAGTCCGCCTGGTCAGCACCAATTCCGATCATTCAAGCTGCGGCAGGTTGCTCAGAGTCCTCTTGGGGAGCTTGGTATTGCGCTACGTAAATGGCTTGGAAGCTCGATAGAAGAGAGAGGAGCCACAGGGCGATCAAGTAGGTCACGAGCACGTACCGTCCGTGCAGGTGTTCGATGCGGGCCAGCTTGAGGTTTGTTGCCACCAGCGAGAGAAATGACAGTGTCGCCACGTCCAGACAACCCGCTACGATCAAGCCATGTCTATGGGCTCTGCTTCTCGGGTCTTCCAGGAAGAGCAACGCGAAGAATTCCAATGGCAAAAGAACGACGAGAGAGCTGAAGATTGCACTGTGGAGAAACACCGGGATCGTCGCGCGTTCAACAAGAGACTGGTAGTCACTGAAACGGGTGGCATCCGGCTCACAGTGCGCTATGAGATCGGGGTTGAGCTCTCGGACCAAGCCGTCCAGAGAGTTGGGCTCGAGGATGTTCTGGATCGAAGGGGAAAGAGTTAACAAGAAGGGAAGGAGCCACGCGACGACGAAGACGTGGAATGCGTTGACACGTTGCGGGTTTTTGGGTTCGCCCAGGTGGGTGAACAACTGTAGGAAGTCCCCGGTGTAGGCGACAACTAGGGCGTTGAGCCCTGAAATGATCAGCCCGTTTGCGGGTCCGTATCTGGTGATGAAGACTGGTGCCGGGCCAAGCGCAAGTACGCCCAGAAGAGTCCAGTATGCATATGGATGGTTTTTTACTAGTTTTCCTAACCTGATCTGCCAGCGCGAGTGCTTATCCGTAGCTTCGCTTCCGTTGGTTGTGGTATCTTTGCTGTTCATAGGTTCTCTGTTCCTAATTCGAGCGGGCTAGAGGAGGGCAGGCGTCTCGAAGTGGTTTCAGAGCAGTACCGCATCGCAGCTTGTCCAGCGTTGTGACAATTGACCTGATTGGAACGAAGGCTCCTCGGAGATTCATCCAGCCTGGAGTAAGCCCGGACTCATCGGGTGGCTTGGTACGGTTCCGGGCGTAGAGCTGCGATTCGAAATGGTCACTGCGCCATCTTGGATGAGAGCCGCCTCGTCGTGGTGTTTACCGTAGCTACGGAGCTGACCAAGAGGTGCAGTACCGGCGTACTAGGTTTCGTGTGTGAGAATTATAGCAGAAACCTGGTATTCGTGGGGTGGCCGTATCCCGGACCGCTTCTCCGGCGGTTGACTGATCGCTACCTGGAGCTCGGGTGGTCAATCTCCGCCGATTTCCAGGCCCTGTTCGGCGGGAAGGCGTCGGATGGAAGCGCCGGCGACTGAGGGCGCACGCATCTGAAGCGCTGCGAGTTCGGGAGGCCGCTCCTTACCTCGATCACCCCGACGAATCCAGCTCGAGCCCCGCGGCCCCCGCCACCCTCTTCCGGAGCGGTGGCTCCAGGCGTTCGAGCCCTTCCCGGATCTGCCCCTCCCGCCGCTCCCCAACCGCTGCCCAGGCCTTCTCCAGGTCCCGGGGACGGTCCTCGACCAGGACCTCCAGCAGGGCCTCGGCCTGGGCCAGGTCTTTGCGGGCGCGGGCTTGCATGGTGACCGGTCGCCGGTTTGCCAGCCAGAGCTTGTGGAGGGCGAAGCGGGCCGGCTGCGGCACGTTGACCAGGACTCCGCTGTCGTAGAGGACGACGGTCTGGATCGTGTCTTCGAGGAGGAAGCCCAGGAACTCGAGCGGTCGAGCCGCGACCCCGAACCGGCGGAGCTCGACCGGGGCTTCCGAGGGTCTGCGCCCCCGCGGCGTGACGAAGTCCACTCGCAGGTCCCGCCCCGGACCTTGAACGAGGCGCTCGGTTGCCGGGGGTCGAGGCCGGGCACGCCGAGGAAGCGCTTGTCCGTTCCGGTGAGAGCGGCGGGAACGTCCTGGGGCGAGTCGATGGGGCCGAGGGCGACCGGAAGACGGGGGTCGTGGGCTATGTCGACGTCCTCGGTCCTCACATGGCGACCGGCGACCCGGACTCCGAGGACGTTGCTCATCACCAGGAAGCCGTGGGTGCCGACCAGCACGCCGCCGAGGCGGAACACACCGGCCTCCGCGAGAGCCTGCATCACCCGGCCCGGGGCGCGGGCAGCCGGTGTCGCGCCTCCTGCCACCAGCATGTCGACAAGCTCTCCACGCCCACGGGCGTCGGCCCGGCCCTCCATGCGGGCCCTGCGGACGCGCTCGATCCATCGGAGCAGCTCCGCGGCCTCCGCGCCCAGGTAGGTCTGCTCCCGACGGCCGGCGACAGTCCTCTGAAGGTACCAGTAGGTGTTTCCCTTGACCTCTTTCGACACGAACGAGCCGGACGGCGGGAGGCCCACCGCGATCGCTTCGGCCTCCGCCTGCAGCACCTGGTCGAGGAGCTCGGCGTAGAGTGTGTGGACCGTTTCGGGCAGGCGCTCGAAGGGCATAGCGCCTCGCGGGTTATACGCTATGGTACCTGGTCGAGCGTATAACTCGCCGAGCCCTTCCCGGTCCGCGGTGTACCGAAGAGCCTCGGAGGGGCACGGTGTCCGCCCATCGGGAGCCGTGGTTGACGCGGTTTGGGCTCCAAAGTAGGCTGCTTAGCCAATGAGAGCACCACGAAGAAGACGCGCCCCCTTGCGCCGTCTCGCCTCCTGGCGCGATGACGAGAAGCGACTGGCTCGTCTGGCCCAGCGTGCTCGCTACGTGGGGTCCCCGGAGCACAAGGACATGCTGTCCTTTGCCGGACACCCTCGTCCTCGCGCCGATGCATCGATCTGTCCTAGGGATTTGACTCGAGACCAGGCACGAGTTGAAGGATGGTTGCGCGAGGCGATTCGGCGGGGGGCGGTGGGCGAACCTTGCGAGGGGGAGTATCCCAGGTATGTTTGGTACAAGGAAGGGGACGCGCTCTACGAAGGTCGACTCGTAAACAGAGGGCGCGGCGAGTACAAGGGATATCCCCTTGAGGACGACGAATGGCCGAGGGGAATCGAAGAGATCTATGACTGAGCTTGCCTTCGATTTCGAGTGGGTGGATCCACAAGGCGCTCGCGGCCCCGAATTGCGGGCGACGTGGGCGCGGTTTTCCATAAGAGTTGGTACTGATGTGGTGACGCGAGCTGTCGATGCGGATACTCGGGCAGTCCGACAATCGATCTACGTTCCCCTGTACCCCGTTGCTGAATGGTTCGCCTTGAACTGGTGGTGCCTGTTGCACGAGGTCGACTCTCCGCAGCGCTCGACGAGGCACGGATATCGCGCGCGCCATTCGTTGACCGCAGCGAGCGAGGGTTTTTCACTTCCACCGTTGGTTCTCGACCCAATGGGCGAGGTAGTTCGCCTGTCCTGGAGTCAACGGCGCTTTCGGCACTGTTCGGTGGAGTTCGTGGACGCTGGATCGGCGTATCTTGATCCATCGGATGTGGAAGAGGCGTTGAGAGGGTTCATCCAGGCGGTGATTCTGCGGCTTGAGGACGAAGGCGTAGGCGACACCTTCTTGCAGACGGAGTGGAGCAACCTGGCGGCCCTGGAACCCGAGGAGCAAGCCTTCTGTCGCCTCGCTGCCTCGCTCGGAGTTGATCCGTTCGACACTAGCAAGGAGCAGCAGCGACGCATAGAAGGTGCTGCGTCGATGCTGCCGCCGGAGCTCCACGAGGAGTTCTTCTTTTCGGCCGATCTGGCCAATCTACTCGAAGACGCCGAGAGCGTGGATGAGGCACTGCAGATAGCTTCGAGAACGCCCGTGGAGCTGAGGGCTCTCTGTTCTCTGCGTCAGTCCTTTTCGACCAAGCTGTTCCACGGCAAGGCCCCGTGGCGCGAGGGGTATGAGGCTGCGCGAGCGCTGCGGAACGAGCTCTCTTTGGACGGCGAGCCATTGAGTGATTTTTCTTCGATCGCCCGATCGCTCGGCGTTTCCGGCGGAGAGCTCGAGCAAGCGATCGGCTCTGGGCCGCGGCTCTCTCGAATCGATGGGGTAGTGGGATTCAACGAGCGTCAGAGCCCCGGCTTCGTGGTTCGATCGGTAGCGGATGAGGCGAAGCGTTTTACATTCTGCCGTGAGCTATTCGAGTACCTGAGTGTTCCAGATGGCTCCTCACTGATTGTCACGAGAGCGCG
>Ga0210062_1000620_pt1 | contig 10940 bp, 6 predicted proteins | sample Muzzi_CordA_D2_FD_185528 | JGI IMG/M metagenome (GOLD analysis project Ga0210062, IMG submission 185528) | Wetland microbial communities from San Francisco Bay, California, USA, that impact long-term carbon sequestration - Muzzi_CordA_D2 (SPAdes) | ecosystem: Environmental > Aquatic > Marine >...
CCGGCCGGGCGGCCCTCTTCCTCCTCGAGCGCCTCGCTCACGCCCCGCCGGAGCGAGCGGAGGATCGCCGTCGCGTCGCCGGCGGAGCTCTCCATGGCCTCGGTCAGGCGGCGGAAGAAGCGGTCGAGGTTGGCCAGGCGGTAGTGGCCCAGGTGCCGGGCCGACGCCACGAGCTCGAGCGGCACCAGGGTCCGGAGATGCTCCACGAACCGGTCCGCCGGATCCCGCGCGAAGGACTCCCGAAGCCGGGCGAGGGCGTGGACCGTGGCGAGGAGCACCCGGTCCCAGCCCGCCACCCGGTCGAGGCCGGGCACCGCGTTCGGGGGGGGCATGCGCTCGACCGCCCGCTCGATGACGCTCCGCAGGTCAGCGAGGGAACCGTCCTCCGCACCGGCGAGCTCGGTCATCCGGCGCGGGAAGCCCTCCTGCCAGAGCGGGATGAGCGCCGCGTCCGGCACGCCCACGGCGGGAGAGCGGAGCACGGTCAGGAGGGCCAGGTGGTCTCCCGGGTCGATCACCGAGCGCACGAGAGCGGCGGCGTCGATCACCTCCCGGCGCCGGTAGTACTGGCGGTCGCCGCTGACCGCGAACGGCACCCCCTCGCGGCGGAGCGCCTCCAGGTAGTCGTCGAGGTCGGAGAACGAGCGGAGCAGAAGCGCCGCCTGCCCCCAGGAGAGCTCCTCGTTTCCGTCTCGATGGGCGGCCTCCCGGAGATCCCGCAGGTCCCGGGCGATCGCCGCCGCCTCGAGGAGCGTCGCGTCGCTCGACCGGGTGCCGGCGTGCTCGTCCTCGCTCCAGGAGACCCAGTACTCGACCGGCGCCCACCGGCCCCGGGCGAACCCGGGCTCGCCCGCCAGGCGCTCGCACGGCACCAACGGCTCGAACCGGGGCTGGACGCCCGGCTCCTCGACCATCACCGGCTCCACGGCGCGCGCCACCTCGTCCAGGATCGCCGGCACGGAGCGGAAGTTCTCGGACAAGGTCACCTTCTCGCCGCCGGCTGCCCGCACCCGCTCCCAGAGCGCTTCGTAGGCGCGGAGATCGGCGTTTCGCCAGCCGTAGATCGACTGCTTCGGGTCGCCCACCAGGAAGAGGCCGGGGTGCTGGTCGTCGGCACCGTCCGGTGTTTGCAGCCCCGTGCGCTCCGGCAGGGCGATGGCGGTAATGACGTCCACCTGGAGGCGATCGGTGTCCTGGAGCTCGTCGACCAGGAGCTGGTCGATCCGCCGGCGCACCCGTGCGGCCACGTCCGGCCGGCGGGCGAGGAGGTCCCGCGCCTCGGTCAGCAGATCGTGGAAGGTGGCGAGGCCGCGGACGCGCATCTGGCGCCGGGCCGCGCCGAGAAGGGGTGCGAGCGCCCGGCGGGCACGCTCCAGAAGCTCCGGCCGCAGCCGGCGGAGCTCGTCGATCCGGGCGAGGAGCCGGCCGGCGGCGGCGGCGATCTCCTCCGGATCGGCCTCCGCGATCGCCTTCGACTCGGTCGAGTTGAAGTCCCCGTTGGACCAGCTCTTGAGCCGCTTGCGCAGCGTGTCGTCCCAGGTTTCGGCGAGGAACGAGCAGAGGCGGGCGAAGGACTCGAAGCCGTCGCCCGCGCCATGGGGCCCATCGGCCTCCTCGGCCCGCCGCGCGCTCGAGCGGATCGCCTCCAGGGTCTCGCCGGTCTTCTTGCTCCGGGCGAGGCCGTCCAGCCGGCCCCCGGCCGCCTCCTCGAACCGCCGAACCCTCTCCGCCAAGCCCTCCCGGAGCCCCTTCACCCGCTCCGGCGCGAACGGGGAGCCGTCAAGGTCCTCCGGCCGAAGATTCTCCCGCACCAGAGCGTCGACCACCGCCGCCACCAGCTCCGCGGGGCCGATGCCGGCGCCGGCAAGGGCGAGGAGGTCGGGGTCACCCGGCTCCCCGTAGCCCTCGCGCAGGCGGTCCTCCACCACCTCGCGGACGATCTCCTCCACCTTGAAGCCGTCCGGGTCCACCTGGAGCTCGGGGTGAAGTCCGGCCTCGAGCGGATGAGTGGCGAGCAGGCTCCGGCAGAAGGCGTGGATGGTGCGGACCACCAGGTGGTCGAGGGCGCCCAGCAGCGCGCGGGCCCGGCGCGAGCGCTCCGGCTCCGTCGGCAGGCCGTCGGTGTGCAGCCACGGCGGGGCGGAGGTACCACCCGCCAGGCCGGAGAGCGCCTCGCCCATGCGCGACGCCATCTCGGCCGCCGCCGCCTCGGTGAAGGTGATCGCCACCACCCGGCCGAGGACCTCGGCCGCCACCGCCTCCGGGTCGGGCTCGGCCGGCGCCGCCAGGGGGCGGGCCGCGGCCTCCCGCTCGGCCACCCGCACGGCGCTCCGCTCCCAGCCCGGTCCGAGGGACCAGGCGAGGATGCGGGCGGTGAGGGTGGTCGTCTTGCCGGTGCCGGCGCCGGCTTCGACCAGGAGGGGCCGCCGGAACTCGGTCTGGGCGAGGGCCCGGGCGGCGCGGTCCTGCTCGAGGGCGGTCCGGTCGCGGGCCGCCTCCGGGGCCGGGTCCGGTGTCGCGTCTGTGCTCGGGCCGGGGGCCCGGTCCCCGCCGCCGCCGGAGGCCTCGCCCTCGATGCCCGTCCGGTCCCCGGGCGGGTCGTCGCCGAACAGCCCGAGCTGGTCCTGGCGGCGCTCCTGGTCGCTCACGCGTCCTCCCCTCCGCCGCGTCCGGCCCGCTCCTGGCGGCTCGGAAGGGTCCAGACGTCGAGGAGCACCCGGTCGGTCTCCTCCGCCGTTCCGCCGGTCGCGCCGGTCGCGCCGGCCTGATGCTCCGGGGCGGGCAGCTCGGGGGCCAGCGTCCCCTGGCGGCGGCGCTCGGTCCAGGTGGCAAGGCGGCGTCGGGCGCCCGAATCTCCACGCACACAGGCCTCGCGCACCGGGCACCAGGCGCAGCGGCGCGGCTCCTCGTCCCGGTCCGGCTCCACCAGGCGGGGGAAGAAGGCGCCCTGGTCCCAGGCTCCGATGGTGGAGCGCGCCGCCGCCGCGAACGCCTCGGCGAACGGCACGTGGCTGCCCCAGACGCCGAACTCCCGCTGCTCGGGCGGCAGCTCCGGCCGTAGGAAGACGTAGCGCCCCTGACCGGCGTGCATGGAGGGCAGCGGCCCCCCCGTGGCGAGCGCGTAGGCCACCGCCTGGAGCCGCTCTCCGGCCTCCACCTGGCGCAGGAAGTGCTCGTCCCGGGTCTTCTGCCGGACCGCCTCCGAGATCGGCCGGCCGGTCTTGTAGTCGGTCAGGCGCAGACCCGGGAAGCGCCGATCGACCATGCGGTCGACCCGGTCGGCCCGGAAGTGGAGCGCTCGAGAGGCGCCGTCTCGGTCCGTCACCGTGACCGCGCCGCGGACCTCGGCCGCCAGCACGGCGGGCGTCCGCGGGTGCCACTCGGCCTGCCGCGCCGCCTCGACGAACGGCCGTGCCGCCGCCGCCAGGGCCCGCTCGAGGCCGGGCAGGGCAATGCCCTCCTCGGTGAGGAGAGCCCGAGCCCGGCGGTGGAGGATCGCCTCGAGGTTCTCCGGCTCCGGCCAGGGCACCTCGACCGGCTCGCGCGCGTCGGCCTCCTCCAGGTTCTCCGCGTGGGGCTCCGGCAGTCCCCGTGTCACCACCTCTTCGAGCACCCCGTGGACCACCGAGCCCACCAGCAGCGGATCGAGCCCGGGCACCGCCTGGAGCGGGTCGGGCGTCGGCTCGATGCGGAGCACCCGGCCGAGGAAGGTCTGCCAGGGGCAGGCGGCGATGCGCTCGAGGGTGGTCACCCAGAGGTCGGCGCCCCGCGGGTCGCCTTCACCGCTCGGTCCCACGAAGCCGAAGTAGGGGCCGAGCCCCCGGCGGGTGGCGCGGCCCTCGGGGGTGGAGAGGTCCGGGTCCATCTCGTCCAGGATCGCCCGCTGGGCTGCGGCGATTGCGGCCACCGAGGCCGGGTCGGCCGGGTCGGGGCCGTCGGGGGCGCTCGGCAAGGTCCGGGAGGAGGCCTCGCTCCAGGCTTCGGCCAGGGCGACCGGCAGCAGCGCCTCGAAGGCGTCCCGGTTTCCGGCGAGCCCGGCTGCCATCACGTGCTCGGCGGCCGGTCGCGGGCCGGTCCGGGCGGAGTCTTCGTCCGTCCCGGCCCCGGGTCCGGTCCCGGGTCTGACCCCGGGTCTGGTCGACCCCGAAGGTAGCCCCTCGATCCGGTCGAGGAGGGGCGAGCGGGGGTTGGGGCTGCCGTCCTCACTCGCGCTCTGCCAGGAGAGGGTCACCTCCGGAGCGGCGGTGAGGAGCTGGGCGAAGAGGTGCCGCTCCTCGTCGAACCCCCGGCGCTTGACGGGGAGATCGGGGAGCGTGTGGAAGGCGACGAGCTCCCGCAGATCGTCGGCCAGGAGGGGGTCCTCCCGGATCGGGCGGGGGAAGACACCGCGGTTGAGGCCGACCACGAACAGGTGCTCGAAGGTGCGGCTCCGGGCCTCGGTGACGTCGAGGAGGGCAACACCCGCCCCGGCGCCGCCCAGGTGGTCCCGGCCCACGCCATCGAGCGCGCGCTCGAGGAGCGGCACCAGCTCGTCGAAGCCGAGCGGGAAGTCCGCGGGGGTCTCCGCTTCGAGCGTCCGGAGGGCCGCGGCCACCGGGTCGGGCGCGCTCCCGAGCCCGGCCGAGTCGCCGGCGGCCCCCGCGGTGGCCCAGCCCAACTCGTCCCGGAGCAGGGCGCGCAGGTGTCGGAGGTGCTCGGCGATTGGTGCCCGTCCGGTGGCCGCCGAACGGGTGGACCGGCCGGGCCAGCTCCGGAGGCGCTCCACCAGCCGCGCCGCCCCCTCGACGGCAGCGCGGAGCTCGTGGGCCGGCACGCGGCGCCGGGGGGCCTCGCCGGGCCGCTCCTCTCGATCGTCCTCGCCGTCGCGCTCCTCGGCACCCAGGCCCTGGCGGATCGGCAGCCCCAGGCCGTGAGCGGGGATGCGCTCCGGGCGCACCTGGGCGGCGTCCCGCAGCCGGGCCGCTCCCAGGGTGCGCAGCGCCAGGCGGATCTCGAGCCCCCCGGCGCCGGTTCCGGCGTCCGGGCCTTCTCCGGCTCTGGCGTCGAGCCACCGGTCGGCGGGCACGGCCTCGCCCCGGCGGAGGATCTCGAGCAGCGCCCGCACCCGGCGACCCTCGGGCAGCAGGGGGCCGGTGCCACCCGGCCCGGCTTCGACCCCCGAGAACGGGATGCCGAGGCGGCCGAAGTGGCGCCGGAGCGCCGTCGCGTACGGCTGCTCGGGGGCGAGCGAGCGGGCCAGCACGCCGATCTGCTCCGGGTGGCTCGTGCCGTCCTCCCGCTCCTGCCGGTCGAGAAGCTCCCGGACCTTCCGGGCCACCTTCCGGGCCTCGGCGTCGGCTCCGGGGGCACAGATCGTCGCCAACCGAGGGGGAGAAGGCATGGGAACCCGGGCCTCCTCGATCTCGACGTCCGCGACCGTGGCGAGCCGCGCCATGAACCGCCGGGTGAATGCCTCCTCCACGGGGCCGTCGGCCGCCGCCGGGTCCGGGGGCCGGTCGAGCACCACCGTCGCCCCGAACCGGCGCATCAGGGTCTGGATCAGATCGGCGCGGAGGCCGGTCGCGTCCGCGAAGCCGTGGACAAGAAGGCCACGAGTGGGCAGAAGGGTGCCGGTGCCGGTCTCCTCGGCCAGCAGGTCGTTCGCCCGCCGGAGCAGGTGGGACGACCGGCCGAGCCCCAGCTCCGCCATCTCCTCCTCGACCCGCGCCGCCAGCCGGGCGATCGCCTCGGCCCGCTCCCGCTCGCTCTTGGTGCCGACGGGCCGTTCTCCCGCGGCGAGGGCGTCCTCCTGAAGCACGGACTCCGCCACCCCGTCGGCCAGGTGGGGCTCGAAGCCGGCGTCCAGAAAGTCCCGCACCGTGCCGACCACCGCCTCGTAGCCGTCGGCCAGCTCGTCCAGGTGGCGTGCAAGGGCCGGCACGTCGCGGGCGAAGCGCCGCACCAACACCCCGAGCAGAGCATCACCGGTGGGCAGGGGCTCCTGGGCCGCTTCGAGCACGTCCCGGGCCAGGCGGTCGAGGGTCTGGACCTGGAGACCGGCGAGGGAGCATCCCCGCCAGCGGACCAGGGTCGCGGAGAGGTGGAGCCGCAGGCTCTCGGACGGCACCACCAGCCGGAGGGGCGTCGCGAGGCCGGCCAGATCCGCGACCGGATCCTCGCCGCCACCGGCGAGCCGCTCCGCCAGCCAGCCGAACACCACCTCCTCGGCCGCCCGCGGGCCTGGGGCGACGACGATCTTCGGGGTCGAGGGGTCGGTGAACGCCAAGGAGTCAGGAGGCCTGGTGTCAGCGGGGCCGGACAGGAGCGAACGCACACGGACCGAAGCGGCCGGACCTGTGCCGGCCGCGGTGCGAGCCCGGCGAGCGGTCTCGACCCATCCGAGCACAGCCCACCCGAGGTGTCAACCGAGGGGAGGGCGCCCGGTGGGGAGATGGTGGGGTGGGGAAGGGGTCGGAGGGAGGTCTTCGGCTGGCGCGGACGCAGGGATGGGGGTGGTGCGGTGTGGGCTGGTCTGTGCGGAGTCCGTGAACGCGTGAAGCGGCCGGGACAGGTTCGGCTGCATCAGGGTTTCGATTCCGGCTCCGCCGTTCGCCCCTGCGATCGCACTCCGCTGGCCGCCATGGGTGAGAATAGGCCCGACAGTCCGTAAACTCCCACTCGGAGGCTCCGCCATGAACGAACGGTTCTTCTCGCTGCTCCAGGCCTGGCACGGCGATGGCGTCGTCGTGCGCCACGATCGCCCCACGGGCACCTGGATCCTGATCGCCCTCCACGACCACACCATGGGTCCCGCGGCGGGCGGCACGCGCATGAAGGTCTACCCGAACCTTTCCGACGCGCTCCTGGACGTCCTCCGCCTCGCCGAGGGCATGACCAACAAGTTCGCTGCCGTCGGCCTCGCCCGGGGCGGCGCCAAGGCGGTGCTCGCCATCCCCCGCACCCTCGACGGCTCCGAGCGGGAGGGCCTCCTCGAACGCTACGGCGAGCTGGTCGAGTCCCTGCGCGGCTCCTTCTTCACCGGACCCGACCTGGGCGCCGGGCCGGACGCCATGGACATCATCGCCAGGAGGACGAGGAACGTCTTCGGCCTCGACCCCGCCGGCGGCGATGCCCTCGACCCCGGTCCGTTCACCGCCCGCGGCGTTCAGGCGGCCATGCGCGCGGCCCTCGACCACGTCTTCGGCAGCCCCGACCCGGCCGGCCGGAGCGTCCTCATCGCCGGCCTGGGCGACGTCGGCGACCCCCTCGCCCGCGGCCTCGCGGACGCCGGCGCCCGCCTCCTCCTCTCCGACCTCGATGGTGCCAAGGCCGAGCGCCTGGTCGGCGCGCTCGGTGCCAAAACGGAGACCCGCGTCATTCCCCTGGACGCGGTGCCAGACACCCCGTGCGACGTCTACGCCCCCTGCGCCGTCGGCGCCACCGTCAACGCCGAGACCATCCCCCGCTTCCGGTGCCGGATCGTCGCCGGCTCGGCCAACAACCAGCTCCGGGAGGACGCGGACGCCGAGCGCCTCGACGAGCGGGGCATCGTCTACGTGCCCGACTACATCGGCAACGCCGGCGGCGCCATCGCCTTCCTCCTGCTCCACGAAGGCGTCGACCGCGCCACGGTCGACGAGCGCGTGGCCGGGATCGAAGAGTCTGTGGCGACCATCCTCCGCGAAGCGGCCGAGCAGGACGAGCCCCCCCTCGCCGCCGCCCGCAGGCGGGTGGCGGAGATGCTGGCGGCGAAGCGGGCAAGCCGGACCTGAAGCGAGTCCCACCACACGCCTTCCGGGGCGAGCGATGACCACGTCGGATTCCGTCCTCCTGTATAGGAGAGGTCGAATTCGAGCTTTCGTACGCCAATGGCGTATAATGGAGGGTATGACGTGGTTGTCTTTGAGACTCGGGTCTTCACGCGGCAGGTCAAGCGGATCTTGTCCGATGACGAGTATCGGTTCCTTCAGTTGCGCCTTGCGCTCGATCCATCGGCAGGGAGACGCATCCCGGGCTCGGGTGGGCTTCGGAAGCTGCGCTGGCCCGTCGGCGGACGGGGCACGCGCGGGGGTGCGCGGGTCATCTACTACTGGGTTCGGAAGCGAGAGCAGGTGTTGATGCTGCTGATCTATTCGAAGAAGGAGCGGGACGACCTGACGCCGGAGCAGCTCCGGATCTTGCGTGCGGTCGTCGAGGAGAGCTTGCGATGAAAGACGAGCTGTTTGCCGAGCTGATCGAGAGCGTCCGGGAGGGTGGAGACATCGTGCGGGGCCGGGCGGAGCCCTCGCGGTCTTTCGAGGCGAGCGCGCCGGACGTCAGGAAGATCCGCGAGTCCTACGGCCTCTCCCAGATCGAGCTCGCCACCCTCCTGGGCATCAGCGTCGACACGCTCCAGAACTGGGAGCAGGGCCGGCGGACCCCGAGGGGCCCGGCCCGGGTGCTCCTCCAGGTGGTGGCCAAGCACCCCGAGGCCGTCTGGGACGTGGTCAGGCCGCGGGAAGAGCCGTAGCCGGAGGGCATCCGGCCCCTCGCTCCACCTCCGGGTCCCAGCGTGCGGGGCCTGGGCCTGCTTGGCGCCGTTCTCGTCCCCTCGGCGCTCCCGCTAGAATCGGCCGAACCTCCTCCGGCGCGAACGATCAGCGAGGTGCTGCACTTGTGCTACACTTCGTGTCTGGAGGAAGACCATGCCAGCGACCAACCCCAGAGTCACCACTGTCGTCGACGAAGAGCTCGCGGCCTGGCTACGGCGTCGCTCGAAAGCCGAGGGCCGGTCCGTGTCCACCGTCGTGAGGGAGATCCTCGCCAAGCAGTATGCCGAGGACGAAGAGCGCCACTGGGCCGAGGAGGGCGAGAGGCGGCTCGCGACGTTCGAGCGCGATCAAGCGGCGACTCACGACGAAGCCTGGCAGTAGGCTGCGCTGAGCCGCCGTGCCCCGCTTCGTCCTCTATTACCATCGGAAGGTGGTCGGGGAGGACATCCCCAAGCTCGACCGGCCGACCCGAGAGCGCATCCGCACCGCCATCGAGCGCAAGCTCACGGAACGGCCCGAGCAGTTCGCCAAACCCCTGGCCTACACCCGATCCGGCCTCTGGTCACTCCACGTCGGCCCGTGGCGCGTCGTCTTCGCCCTGCGCGAAGACGAGCTCTGGATCTTGAGGATCGGCCACCGCTCCGAGGTCTACAAGAAGCTCGGGGCCCGTCAGCCGCCGGATTGATCGGGAAAGAGCCTGGGCACGCGCCACCTGCTTCGGCACGCTCTCTCCTCGTCGATCATCAAGCTGTCTCTGGCAGGTCACCTGGAGCTGCTTCGGGCGCTTTGCGGTCGCGTGATCATTCAGCACGTCGTCCGAAGCGCCCCCGCTAGAATCGGCGCAACCGAGGAGCCCGATGGCAAAGACGAAGAAGAGCAAGAAAGCCGGGGAAAAGACCGCCTCGACCGGTGCCACCGCCGCCAGCGCCGCCAGCGCCGCCAACGTGGGCTACGAGGCCGAGCTCTGGCAGATGGCGGACGCGCTCCGCGGCTCGATGGATGCCGCGGAGTACAAGCACGTGGTCCTGGGGCTGATCTTCCTCAAGTACATCTCGGACGCCTTCGAGGAGGCCCACGCCCGGCTCGATTCGGAAGTCGACCAGGGTGCGGACCCGGAGGACCCGGACGAGTACCGGGCCCAGAACATCTTCTGGGTGCCGTCCGAGGCCCGCTGGCAGCACTTGAAGCACCAGGCCAAGCAGGCCACCGTCGGCCAGCTCGTGGACGACGCCATGGCCGCCATCGAGCGGGACAACTCCTCGCTCAAGGGGGTGCTCCCCAAGGACTACGCCCGCCCGGCCCTCGACAAGACCCGCCTCGGCCAGCTCATCGACATGATCAGCAACATCCGCGTGGGCGACGAGGAGGCCCGCTCGAAGGACGTCCTCGGCCGGGTCTACGAGTACTTCCTCTCCCAGTTCGCGGACGCCGAGGGCAAGAAGGGGGGCGAGTTCTACACCCCCCGGTGCGTGGTCAAGGTGCTGGTCGAGATGCTCGAGCCCTACCGGGGCCGGGTCTACGACCCCTGCTGCGGCTCCTCCGGGATGTTCGTCCAGTCGGTCGAGTTCATCGCGGCCCACGCCACCGGCAACGGCAACGGGAACAGCAAGGGCAAGGGCGGCAAGGCGCGGGCGGACATCTCCATCTACGGCCAGGAGTCCAACTACACCACCTGGCGTCTGGCGCGCATGAACCTCGCCATCCGGGGGATCGAGGGCCAGATCGCCCACGGCGACACCTTCCACTCCGACCGCTTCCCCGACCTCAAGGCGGACTTCATCCTCGCCAACCCGCCGTTCAACGTCAGCGACTGGGGCGGCGAGCGGCTCAAGAACGACCCGCGCTGGGAGTACGGCACGCCGCCCAAGGGCAACGCCAACTTCGCCTGGGTGCAGCACATCGTCCACCACCTGGCGCCCGGCGGCACGGCAGGGTTCGTCCTCGCCAACGGCTCCATGAGCTCCCAGCAGTCGGGCGAGGGGGAGATCCGCAAGAGCCTGATCGAGGAGGACCTGGTCGACTGCATGGTGGCGCTCCCGGGCCAGCTCTTCTACTCGACCCAGATCCCGGCCTGCCTCTGGTTCCTGGCCCGGGACCGGAATCTACTGGACGGCGCCGCAGCCGCGGCGCCTGGGGGCAAGTTCCGCGACCGCCGGGGCGAGGTGCTCTTCATCGACGCCCGCAAGCTCGGCCGCATGGTCGACCGCACCCACCGGGAGCTGACGGACGAGGAGATCGGGCGGATCGCCACCACCTACCACGCCTGGCGGGGCGAGACGGAGGCCGGCGAGTACGAGGACGTACCCGGCTTCTGCAAGGCCGCGCCGCTCGAGGAGATCCGCAAGCACAACCACGTGCTCACCCCCGGACGCTACGTCGGCTTCGAAGAGCAGGAGGACGACGGCGAGCCGTTCGAGGAGAAGATGGAGC
>Ga0210062_1000621_pt1 | contig 10939 bp, 6 predicted proteins | sample Muzzi_CordA_D2_FD_185528 | JGI IMG/M metagenome (GOLD analysis project Ga0210062, IMG submission 185528) | Wetland microbial communities from San Francisco Bay, California, USA, that impact long-term carbon sequestration - Muzzi_CordA_D2 (SPAdes) | ecosystem: Environmental > Aquatic > Marine >...
GCGTGGACTACCAGGGTATCTAATCCTGTTTGCTCCCCACGCTTTCGCACCTCAGCGTCAGTACCGGGCCAGTGAGCCGCCTTCGCCACTGGTGTTCTTGCGAATATCTACGAATTTCACCTCTACACTCGCAGTTCCACTCACCTCTCCCGGACTCGAGATCGCCAGTATCAAAGGCAGTTCCGGAGTTGAGCTCCGGGATTTCACCCCTGACTTAACAATCCGCCTACGTGCGCTTTACGCCCAGTAATTCCGAGCAACGCTAGCCCCCTTCGTATTACCGCGGCTGCTGGCACGAAGTTAGCCGGGGCTTCTTCTGCGGGTACCGTCATTATCTTCCCCGCCGAAAGGGCTTTACAACCCTAGGGCCTTCATCACCCACGCGGCATGGCTGGATCAGGGTTGCCCCCATTGTCCAATATTCCCCACTGCTGCCTCCCGTAGGAGTCTGGGCCGTGTCTCAGTCCCAGTGAGGCTGATCATCCTCTTAGACCAGCTACCGATCGTCGCCTTGGTGAGCCATTACCTCACCAACAAGCTAATCGGGCGCGGGCCGTTCCTTCGGCGATAAATCTTTCCCCGTTAGGGCGTATCCGGTATTAGTCCAAGTTTCCCTGGGTTATTCCGAACCGAAGGGCGCGTTCCCACGTGTTACTCTCCCGTCTGCCGCTGACGCATTGCTGCGCCCGCTCGACTTGCATGTGTTAAGCCTGCCGCCAGCGTTCGCTCTGAGCCAGGATCAAACTCTCAAGTTGGATGAGAACTTTGATGCCGGCTGGTCACGTTTGCGCATGACAACGTTGGGACGTTGTCAATTGACGAGGTCCACCCACTGATCTTTCGATCAGCGATGTACCTTAAACGTGTACCGCCGAAGTCTCTTCCAAAGCCGCACTTCGCGAAAATCTCTTCCCGCGAGGAAGCGGCCCGCAAGGACCCCGCCGTCCACGTTTCTCTTTCTTCCTATTCACTTTTCAAACAGCCCGGGACCGAGGTGATCCCTCTTCCGGCGAGACCGGAAGCCGTCGAAGCCCGACGCATCCGAGAACGATCGGATGCCGTTTCACTGTTCCAGTGAGGAGCTTCAGGGGCGCGCCATCGCACCGTGTGCGGACGGCGCGCCGAGAGGCTGTATATAGGCTCCGGCCCCGCGCCCTGTCAACTGGAAAGCCGCAAAATTCGCCGCGCGGGAAGACGTCATTCAGGCCCGCCATCGGCTGGTTTTAAAGCCGATTGTGGCGGCGTCCTAAAGGCCCATCGCGCCGTACTGAGGCCATATTCATGGTCCGTCCTTGGCCCCGATTTCGAGGGATGGAATCGCAAAATTGGAGGCTTGCCCGCAGCCATTCACCACCGAACAACCGGGCCAGATGCCGTCATTGACGGGGCGCGGGCCAAACGGCATCGTTCAGACCTGAATCAGAAGCAGCCCGTGGTGGGGCGTTTTGCGGCGCGGCAAGCACCTTTCTATCGCAGGCGCGGGGGACGGCGAGCTTGGTCCATTCACGATCGCATGGCGCACACCGGCCGAGGCCGGCCGAGGCCATCGAGCTGGGCAATGAGCCGCCGCTGTCGGTCGACGGCGGTACCTCCGGCTTCGTCGACCGCCGCAGAGTCTCCGTGCAGTGGTTCGCCGGCACCATCCTGACCGCCTTGTGCGGCGCTGCCCTCATGGGCGGCGCCGTTTTCACGTCGCTCGACGGTGAGACCAATTTCGCCTCGCTGCCGGAGCAGGTCGAAGTGGTCTTGCGCGGCGCGCTCGGCATCGGTGCCGACAGGCTCGGCGCCTCGCGCAAGAGCGACCGGCTGCCGACCGTTGAGGAGCCGTCCTTCGCCCGCCAGTTGATCCGCGTCTCGACTATTTCCCAGGTCGGTAACCACGAGGTGGTGCGGGTGCGCCCCTTTATGCGTTTCGCCGGCAACCTGGCGCTCAACGCCACCGAAATCTCCGCCAATATCCCGCCCTTCAACCCGCAACGCCTGCTCGCCGAATCGGCCCCGGGCGGCACCGCGCCGGGTGAGGTGCCGGAAGCACAGCCCGATGCGGAAGTCGCCTTCGTCATGCGCGAACTCCCGCCAATGCTGCCGAAGGTGAAGCTTGCGCTGCTCACACCGAAGGACGAGGTGATTGCACGTGTGCATCAGGCCGCCGAGTGGAGCGAACAGGCCGCCAATCATTTGCCGATCGCTGCCAATATCACCGGCATCAAACTCGCCTATGCCGGTGTCGGCGGCGAAGACCCCTATGCCGGCTTCGAGGCGCGGGTGGTGCCTGAGAACATTACCTTGCTGCCGAAGACCGCCAAGAAGACCACCGGCGGCAACCCGTTCGACGAGCGCACCATCGTTGCCAAGAAGGGTGACAATGTCGCCAGCATGCTGGCCGCCCTCGGCGCCACCAAGGAGGAGATCGCCGCCCTCTGCCAGGCGCTGGGTTCCTACGGCGGCGACAAGGGCATCAAGGAGGGCCAGAAGCTGCGCGTACTGCTGTCGCCGGAGCCGGGCACCAAGCACCTGCAGCCGGTGCGCGTGATCGTCGCCGACGACGCCGCCATCGACGCCGTCGCCGCGCTGTCCGATACCGGCCGCTACGTCGCAGTCGACGCCAACAATGTCGACGCCGAGATCGCCGAGCGCACGGAAGACATCGTGCCGCGGGACGCCGCTGGCGTCAGCCTTTATCAGAGCGTCTACGAAACCGCGCTACGCAACAACGTGCCACGCCCGATCATCGACGACATCATTCGCATCTATTCGTTCGACGTCGACTTCCAGCGCAAGGTGCAGCCGGGCGATTCCTTTGAAGTGGTCTATGCGGGCGACGATGATGCACCCGCCGCCGACACCCGAAACGACGTGCTCTACGCCGCGCTGACCATCGGCGGCGAGACCAAGAAGCTCTACCGCTACCTGTCGCCGGATGACGGGCTGATCGACTACTATGACGAGTCCGGCAAGAGCGCGAAGAAGTTCCTGGTGCGCAAGCCGGCGGCCGAGGGCTTGATGCGTTCTGGCTTCGGCCTGCGCCGGCACCCGATCCTCGGCTACGTCAAGATGCACACCGGCGTCGACTGGGCGGCGCCTCGGGGCACGCCGATCTATGCCGCCGGCAAAGGCGTGGTCGAGAAGGTCGGCTGGGAGTCGGGCTACGGCAAGTTCATCAAGATCGGCCATACCAACGGCTACGAGACCGCCTATGGCCACATGAGCGCCTATGCGCGCGGCATCCAGGAAGGCGAGCATGTGCGCCAGGGCCAGGTGATCGGCTTCGTTGGCTCCACCGGCCTGTCGACCGGCTCGCACCTGCACTTCGAGATCCGCATCAATGGCCGCTTCGTCGACCCGATGCGCATCAAGCTGCCGCGCGGCCGCGAACTGCACGGGCCGCTGCTGACCGCGTTCGAACAGGAGCGCGTGCGCATCGACGATATCATTTCACGCAAGCCGGCCCGCGTGGCATCTAGCCGGTAACGCACTTCCTACCGATCCAGACGGCCCGCCGAACATACTGGATGCCCCGCTGACGCGGGGCATCCTAGCACCGATTGTCGCGCGGTCCCGCGGTTACGCCGCCTGCGCCAGCTTACCGTTGAAGGTGAGACCCTGTTTGCCGGCCGAGATTTCGACCTTCTCGCCGTCCTTGACGCTGCCGGCGAGGATCATCTCGGCGAGCGGATCCTGCACCGATTTCTGGATCACCCGCTTCAGCGGCCGGGCGCCATAAGCCGGATCCCAACCCTTCTCCGCCAGCCAGTCGCGCGCATCCGGCTCGAGCGCCACCGTGATCTTGCGTTCATCGAGCAGCTTCTGCAGCCGCGTCATCTGGATGTCGACGATGCGGCTCATCTCGGTTTTCTTCAGCCGGTGGAACAGGATGATCTCGTCGACCCGGTTGAGGAATTCGGGGCGGAACGCCGCGCGCACCACCGCCATCACCTGGTCCTTGACCGCATCAGAGTCCTGGCCTTCTGGCTGGCTGACCAGAAATTCGGCACCAAGGTTCGAGGTCATGACGATCAGCGTGTTGCGGAAGTCGACGGTATGGCCCTGCCCGTCCGTAAGCCGGCCATCGTCGAGCACCTGCAGCAGGATGTTGAACACATCCGGATGCGCCTTCTCGATTTCGTCGAACAGCACGACCTGGTAGGGCCGGCGCCGCACCGCTTCGGTGAGCGCGCCGCCTTCCTCATAGCCGACATAGCCGGGAGGCGCGCCGATCAGCCGCGCCACCGCGTGCTTCTCCATGTATTCGGACATGTCGACGCGGATCAGCGCGTTTTCGTCGTCGAAGAGGAATTCGGCCAGCGCCTTGGTCAACTCGGTCTTGCCGACGCCGGTGGGCCCCAGGAACATGAACGAGCCGATCGGGCGGTTCGGGTCCTGCAGGCCGGCGCGGGCGCGGCGCACCGCGGTTGCCACCGCATGCACCGCCTCCTGCTGGCCAACCACGCGGCGGGCGAGGTCCTGCTCCATGCGCAGCAACTTGTCCTTCTCGCCTTCCAGCATCTTGTCGACCGGTACGCCGGTCCAGCGCGAGACCACCTGCGCCACGTGATCGGCGGTGACAGTCTCCTCGACCATGGCGCCGCTTTCCGGCTCGGCGCCGGCGGCCTCGATTTGCTTCAGCTTCTTTTCCAGCTCGGGAATGCGGCCATAGGCCAATTCGCCCGCGCGCTGGTATTCGCCCTTGCGCTGGGCATTGGCGAGCTCGGCGCGCAGGTGATCGAGTTCGGTCTTGAGCTTCTGCGCGTCGGACAGCTTTTCCTTTTCCGACTTCCAGCGGCCGGTTAGGTCGGCCGACTGTTTTTCCAGCACGGTTAGTTCGGACTCCAGCCGCTTGAGCCGGTCCTTGGAGCCGGAATCGGTTTCCTTCTTCAGTGCCTCCTGCTCGATCTTCAGCCGGATAATTTCGCGGTCGATGGTGTCTAGTTCCTCCGGCTTTGAATCGACCTGCATCTTGAGGCGCGCCGCCGCCTCGTCGACAAGATCGATGGCCTTGTCGGGCAGGAAGCGATCGGTGATGTAGCGATTGGACAGTGTGGCGGCGGCAACGATCGCGGAATCGGCGATGCGCACGCCATGGTGTTGCTCGTACTTGTCCTTCAAGCCGCGCACAATTGAGATGGTGTCCTCGACGGTCGGCTCGGACACGAAAACCGGCTGGAAGCGGCGCGCCAGAGCGGCGTCCTTTTCCACATGCTTCTTGTATTCATCCAGCGTGGTGGCGCCGATGCAGTGCAGCTCACCGCGCGCCAGCGCCGGTTTCAACAGATTCGACGCGTCCATGGCGCCGTCGGCCTTGCCAGCGCCGACCAGGGTATGCATCTCGTCGATGAACAGGACGATGCCGCCATCCGACGACGTCACCTCCTGCAGCACGGCTTTCAGGCGTTCCTCGAACTCGCCGCGGTATTTGGCGCCGGCGATGAGCGCGCCCATGTCGAGCGCAAGCAGCTTCTTGTCGGCGAGGCTTTCCGGGACATCGCCGTTGACAATGCGTTGAGCTAAGCCCTCGACAATCGCCGTCTTGCCGACACCCGGTTCACCGATCAGCACCGGATTGTTCTTGGTGCGGCGGGAGAGCACCTGCACTGTGCGGCGGATTTCCTCATCGCGGCCGATGACCGGGTCGATCTTGCCGTCGCGCGCCGCTTGAGTCAGGTCGCGGGCATATTTCTTCAGTGCGTCGTAGGCGTTCTCGGCCGACGCGGAATCGGCGGTGCGGCCCTTGCGCAGCGCCTCGATGGCGGAATTCAGATTTTGTGGGGTGACGCCGGCAGCCTTGAGGATCGTGCCGGCCTCGCTTTCTTTTTCCAGGGCAAGCGCAAGCAGCAGCCGCTCGACGGTAACGAAACTGTCGCCCGCCTTCTCGCCGGCTTTCTCGGCGGCATCGAACACGCGGGCGAGCGCGGGGTCGAGATAAATCTGGCCGGCGCCCGCACCCGAGACCTTGGGGCGCCTGGCGAGCGCCGCCTCGACCTGGTGCAGCGCCTGGCGCGAATTGCCGCCCGAACGGTCGATGAGACCCGCGGCCAGCCCTTCCGGGTCGTCGAGCAGGACTTTCAGCAGGTGGTCGGGGGCGAATTGCTGGTGGCCCTCGCGCAGGGCCAGCGATTGAGCGGATTGCACGAAACCGCGGGCGCGGTCGGTGTATTTCTCGAAATTCATCGGTCTACTCCCTCGGCCCAGTTCGGCACCGGATGTCTGGACGAGTCCCCGCAGGCGGCCCGCCCGAAGCATATATTGGGGCTCCTTATGCCGGTTTGAAGAGCCCGCTTGCTTGATATAGGTCAGCATTCCGGCCCGTTAACACCCCGCCGAAACCATGGCCGACCAGCCCGCGATCCAGTCGATCTACCGCTACCCGGTGAAGGGCCTCTCGCCCCAACCGCTGGCCGGCGCCGTCCTGGCGGCGGGCGAGACGGTACCGGCCGACCGGCTCTATGCCATCGAGAACGGGCCGATTGGCTTCGATCCCGACAAGCCCGCCTATTTCCCCAAGCAGCGCTTTCTGATGCTGATGCGCAACGAGCGGCTGGCGAGCTTGCGCACCGATTTCGATGAGGACAGCCACACCCTCACGATCGAGGCCGAGGGGCGCGAGGTCGCGCGCGAGAGCCTGCGCACCGTAGAGGGGCGCGCGGCCATCGAGCGGTTCTTCGCACGTTACTGCGCAGAAGACTTGCGCGGACCTCCGAGGGTGCTGCAGGGCCGCGGGCACAGCTTCTCCGACGTGGCGCAGAAGGTGATTTCGATCATCAACCTCGCCTCGGTGGCGGACGTAGAGACGGTGGCAGGCGCGGCGGTCAATCCCCTGCGCTTCCGCGGCAATGTCTATGTGACGGGCTGGCCGGCCTGGCACGAGTTCGACCTGCTCGGCCGCGAGATCGCGATCGGTATGGCGCGACTGAAAGTGGTCAAGCGCATCCAGCGTTGCGCCGCGACCGATGTCGACCCCGATACCGGCATCCGCGATCTGACGATTCCGAAGACCCTGCAGCAAAACCTTGGCCACAGCGATTGCGGCGTCTACGCCGAGGTGGTGGCGGGCGGCGCGATTGCGGTCGGCAACGCGGTCAGAGAATAGGCCGGCAGCCGCGCGCGCTGCGGGCGCGGCCGCCTGGCCCCTCGCTTCGATCGCCGCCTAGCGTGTCGCGCGGGCGTTGTCGCGAATGCCGAACAGGTTGGCCAAGGCCGGATCAAGCGGCAGATCGCGCGGCGCGGCCTGCTGTTGAGGAAGTTGCTGCACCACCCGGCGCGGCTGCGGCGGCGAGCGGCGCGCCGCCGGCTGGAGGCGTGGCGCCTCGGCCCGGTCTTCCTCGGCATTGATGGCGGCAAACAATTCGGCGATCGGCGACTCGATGCCCTTCTCCGCCGACGCGCCAGCAACCGTATTTTCAGCCACCATTCGCCCGGCGGCCGGAGCATGGCGGCTGGTCGGCATGACATAGGCGATGACACGCGAGCGCGGGTAGATGCCGACGCCGACACGCCGGTTATGGTTGCCGGAAATGATCACCGGATTGCCGTTGGCATCGATGCCGCTGACCACACCGACATGGCCGCCCCGCTTGCCGCGCGTGAGCACCGCGATGGCGCCGACCTCCGGCTTCGCAATGCGGCGGCCATAATAGGCAAATGACTTGGCGGCGTCGGAATTGGTGCCGGAATAACCGAGCTTGGCCAGGATGAAGTTCATGAAGGTGGCGCACCACAGCCGCTTGCGATCAGTCGGATTGGTGCCAATGTATTTGCGCGCTTCCTTGACCAGCGCCGGCCAGCCGAAAGCCGGCTTCGATGCCTCGATCACGCGATGCGCGTAGGACTGCGGCGCGGGCCGCTGCACCGCTTGCCGCTGCTGCGACGGCTCGGCATCGCGCGAGACCGGACGGCTGAAGGCGGGAGTGTTTACGGCCATGAGGCCGATGCAGCCGACGGCCAGCAAGACGTGACTTTTGTAACGCATGAGGGGTCCCCGTTGCCCAGTGTTCTTGTCTTCGCCGGCCCTTTCACCAGCGATGCAGCGGGATTTAAGCACGACAATTTTCGGCAAATTGATCGAATTGAATTAACAATGAAATGGTTTACGGCGGAACCGGTGCGGCACACGTGGCCGCGACCGGTAACCCTAATTGTCAAACCGCACCGGCGACGCGCCGCGCGCGAGACAAAAGAAACACCGCGTCTCGCCTTCGCGAGACGCGGTTTTTTCAAAGCCAAACGCCGCGCGGTCAGTATGGCACGACGTAGGCAACGACGCGGCTGCGCGGATAAACCGATTCCGCCACGGTCCGGTTGTGATTGCCGGACACGACGATCGGGTTGCCGTTCGAGTCGATGCCGGACACCACACCGACATGGCCGCCGCCGCGGCGGCCAATCACGGCGATGGCGCCAACCTGCGGACCGGACACACGACGACCGATCAAGGCGCCAATCTGGCGTCGCCTGCGCTCTTCAGCCCTTGCGGCTGAGCAGAAAGACGGCCTGTTCGCCGAACAGGTTCCAGAACCACCACGGCGCGTTAAGCCGCAGCGGCGCGCCCCAGGCGTTGAGCGCCACCGCCTTCTCCATCTTGACCCCGATCAGGGTGCAGAGCTGGACGAAGTCCTTGATGGTGCAGTGGTGGATGTTGGGCGTGTCGTACCAGCTGTGCGGCAGGATGTCGGTCCGCGGCATCTGCCCGTGCAACAGCAATTGCAGCCGCACCTTCCAGTGCCCGAAATTGGGAAACGACACCACGGCGTGGCGGCCGATGCGCAGCATGTGCTCGAGTACCTCGCGCGGGTGGCGGGTGGCCTGCAGGGTCTGCGACAGAATCACATAGTCGAAGGCATCGTCCGGATAGTCAGCCAGGTCGGTATCGGCGTCGCCCTGGATCACCGCCAGTCCCTTGGCCACGCCCTCGTTCACGCCCTCGCGCGAGAGCTCGATGCCGCGGCCGTCGACATCGCGGCTCTCGCTCAGCAATTGCAGCAGTTCGCCGTCGCCGCAGCCGACGTCGAGCACCTTGGCGCCGCGCTCGACCATCTCGGCAACCAGCACCAGGTCGACGCGGGCGCCGGCGGGCGTGCGCGCGATGTTGGCGACGGTAAGATCGGGGCTGACGCGCGTGAGCATGCTCATGACCCGTCGGCTTTGGCCATCAGCCCGCGCGTCTTGCCGGCGCCGTCGAGGAAGCCGCGCACGATGTCGAACAATTCCGGCTCCTCGAGCAGGAATGCGTCGTGGCCCTTGTCGGTGACGATCTCGGCGAAGGAGACGCGCGCGCCGCCGGCATTGAGCGCGTGCACGATGGCGCGCGAGTCAACGGTGGGGAAAAGCCAGTCGCTGGTGAACGAGACGACGCAGAAGCGTGTCGGCGTGCCCTTGAAGGCGTTTGCCACCATGCCGTTATAGTCGGCGGCGAGATCGAAATAGTCCATGGCGCGCGTGAGATAGAGATAGGAATTGGCGTCGAAGCGCTCGACGAAGGACGAGCCCTGATGGCGCAGATAGGATTCCACCTCGAAATCGGCGTCGAACGAGAAAGTCGGGTTTTCGCGGTCCTGGTACTTGCGGCCGAACTTGCGGTGCAACGCGGCGTCGGACAGATAGGTGATATGCGCGCCCATGCGCGCGACCGCGAGGCCGCGGCGCGGATTGGTGCCGTCAAGGTGATAGCGGCCGCCGCGCCAGTCGGGATCAGCCATGATCGCCTGACGGCCGACCTCGTGGAAAGCGATGTTCTGCGCCGAATGACGGGTGGCGCAGGCAATCGGCAGGGCGGAGAACACGCGCTGCGGATAGCTCGCCGCCCATTCCAGCACCTGCATGCCGCCCATCGAGCCGCCGGCCACCGAGAACAGCGTGTCGATGCCGAGATGGTCGAGCAGCATGGCCTGTGCGCGCACCATGTCGGGAATGGTGATGACAGGAAACTCCAGACCCCATGGCTTGCCGGTCGCCGGATTGGTCGACGACGGGCCGGTCGAGCCCATGCAGGCACCGATCACGTTGGGGCAGATGACAAAGTAGCGCTCGGTGTCGATCGGCTTGCCGGGACCGACCATGGTTTCCCACCAGCCCGGTTTCTTGGTCACCGGATGCCGGCTCGCCACATGCTGGTCGCCGGTGAGCGCGTGACAGACCAGCACCGCATTGGATCGCTCGGCGTTGAGCGTGCCGTAGGTCTTGTAGGCGATCTGGAACGGGCTGAGCGCGACGCCGGCGTCGAGCGCCAGCGGCTTGTCGGGGCCGAAGCGGGCGATTTCGGAGTCGCGCGGCTCATCCGCCTCGCGCGGTGCGTCAGGCGCCTCACGTGCGCTGGTCAGATTGGCCTCAACCATGTCACTTCAAGCGCTCCCGACGCGCGCCACGCTGCCGGCAAGCCAAAGCCGGCGAACGCGGGCCCTTTAGGTAGATGGTAGCACAGTGTCAATGTTTTCTTTGATTTCAAGCCCCGGGCCACCTATCAATGCCGCCATGGCGAAGATACCGGAAACGCCCTCGTTGGCCGACCTGCGCAAGGAGATCGACCGTATCGACGAGGCGATACATCAGCTGCTGATGGAGCGCGGCGAAATCATCGACCGGCTGATCGCGGTCAAGCGCAGCCAGGAGATCGGCGGCTCCGCGTTCCGGCCTGCGCGTGAGGCGGAGATGATGCGCCGACTGGTTCAGCGCCACAAAGGTATCCTGCCGCTCGACACCGTGGAGAGCATCTGGCGCGTCATTATCGCCACCTTCACTTACGTGCAGTCGCCGTTTTCGGTCCACGCCGACCTGTCGGCGGGCGACGCCTTGATGCGGGATTCGGCCCGCTTTCATTTCGGTTTCACTGTGCCCTTTGTGGGCCACATGGGCGCGTCGGGCGTCGTCGCCGCGGTATCGGAATCGAAGGGCGATCTAGGCCTGGTCCCGGCACTCGCGGTGCCCGGCGCCGGCGCCTGGTGGAGCG
>Ga0210062_1000622_pt1 | contig 10921 bp, 11 predicted proteins | sample Muzzi_CordA_D2_FD_185528 | JGI IMG/M metagenome (GOLD analysis project Ga0210062, IMG submission 185528) | Wetland microbial communities from San Francisco Bay, California, USA, that impact long-term carbon sequestration - Muzzi_CordA_D2 (SPAdes) | ecosystem: Environmental > Aquatic > Marine >...
CTTCAAATCATAGGTAATCGCGCCTCTTTCGTCCGCGGCCAGCCAGGCCGCTTTCGGGTAAAGCACGTCATAGCGGCGCATCCCGGCAATTCATGGCAGGATACGGGCCGGCAAGCGGGAAATTGGCATGGCCGAACCGGAAACAGGCACGGGCTTGCAGGCGCTGTGGCCGACGATCTTCATGCGCCGCACGCTGCCGGGTGCGGATGTCGCCAACGCGGCGCTGGCCGGCTTCGTGCTCGATCTCGAAGCCGGCAACACCGGACTGACCACCGACTACCTCGGCGCCAACCTGTTGACCGTCGACCACCCGGCCGTCGCCTGGCTGCGCGAGTGCATCAATCGCACCGTGGCCGACTATTTCCGCCAGCTCGGCATGGGCTACGGCATCGACTGGACGCTGCAGGGCTGGGCCAATATCAACCGGCTGGGCGACTACCACGACCCGCACAATCACCCGCACTCATACCTGTCCGGCACCTATTACGTGCAGGTGCCGACCGACCGCGCGCCGCTGCGCACGCGCAAGGACGTGCGCCCCGGCGCCATCACCTTCTACGACCCGCGCGGGCCGGCGGTGAACATGAACGCGATCCGCGGCGACCCCTACATCGAGGCCGAGCACACCGTCATGCCGGTGCCGGGCGAGATCCTGTTGTGGCCGGCCTTCCTCACCCATTTCGTGCACCCGAACCTGAGCGAGACGCCGCGCATCAGCATCAGCTTCAACGTGGTGCTGAAATGGTCGGACGCGTATCTGCCGCGGCAGGACTAGAAGTCCTTCAGCCCCAATACGTCCATCATCGAATAAAGCCCCGGCTTCTGCCGGCGCGCCCAGAGCGCCGCATGCAACGCGCCGCGCGCGAAGATCATGCGGTCCTCGGCCTTGTGGGAGAGCTCGATGCGCTCGGCCGGACCGGCGAAAATCACGTGGTGCTCGCCGACGACGGTGCCGCCGCGCAGGGTGGCAAAACCGATGTCGCCGGCCTTGCGCGCGCCGGTGTGGCCCTCGCGGCTCTTCACCGCATGGGCGTCGAGATCGATGCCGCGGCCCTCCGCCGCGGCGCGGCCGAGCAGCAGCGCAGTACCGGACGGCGCGTCGACTTTCTGATTGTGATGCATCTCGAGGATCTCGACGTCGAACATCGGGTCGAGCGTCTTGGCAACGCGCCTGGTCAGCGCCGCCAGCAGGTTGACGCCGAGGCTCATGTTGCCGGACTTGACGATCACCGCGGTCCGGGCGGCGTCCCTGATCCTGGCTTCGTCCGCCGCGCTCAGGCCGGTGGTGCCGATGATGTGCACCTTGCCCGCCTTGGCCGCCTGCGCCGCAAACGCCACCGTCGCCGCCGGCGCGGTGAAGTCGATGATGCCGTCGGCCTTGTCCATCAGTGGCGCGGCATCGGCCACAAGCTTGATGCCATTTTCGCCAAGGCCGGCCAGCGCACCCGCATCCTGGCCGATCAGCGGCGAGCCGGCATTTTCGAGCGCGCCGGCGAGCTGCATGTCCCTGTTGTCGGCAATCGCCCTGACCAGCGTGCGCCCCATGCGCCCGCCGGCGCCCGCCACGATCAATCGCATGGTGTCCATTGCCCTGTCCCGCAATCCCGGTCCGGGTATAGACGGACCGGACCGGCAAAGGAAGTCGCCCCGCAGGGAGGACGGCTAGCGTGCGGCGATGAGTGTCTCGTAAATCAGCGTGCGCGAGACCAGACCGCCGCTCGTCCGCGCCTGGCAGAAATCGCTGAGGGCATCGAGGGCGGCCGGCAGACCTTCCTCTGGAATCAGATTCCACACACTGACCGACTGCAACTGCACGTGCAGGTCGGGCGCCGTGGCGGTCTGGTTTTCGTATTCGGTGTGCTCATCGATGATCCGCAGCCCGTTGGCGAGGAAATCGCGCCGGGGATCGTAATTGCGCCTGTGGTCGGGAAGCTCGCCGCCAACAAATTGCGCCACCAGCCTGCGGAAGTCGTCATAGAGGCCGTCGCCGCCGCGCATATTGGCAACGGCAATGCGGCCCCCGGGCCGCAGCACCCGCGCCATCTCCGGCACGGCGCGGGCGGGATCGAACCAGTGATAACCGCAGAAGCTCGTCACCGCGTCGAAACTGGCGTCTTTGAATGGAATGGCTTCGGCCCTGCCGATCGCATAGCGGATACGCGCGCCGCCGCGCCCGGTTGCGTAGCGCAGCATGAGCGGATCGATGTCGCAGCCGACCACCTCGATGCCGCCGGCGTCGAGCTGGCGCGTCGAAATGCCGGTGCCGCAGGCAAGATCCAGCACGAACGGATTGTTGCCGGCGAGATGCCGGATGACATAGGCGACGGTCTCGCTCGGGAAGTCCCGGCGCGCCACGTCATAGGCGGCGCTGATCCTGCCAAAACGCCCGTAGGCGCGGTCCTCGTCGACGTCTATTTCCTGGGACATGCCAAGTCAGCCGTCATAGCCTTCGATGACGATGAGATCGGTCACGGCGTTGGCCTGGCGGATCTTCATGTTCTGCTGGTATTCGGGCGAGCGGTAGCAGGCCATCGCGGTCGCGTAGTCGGGAAACTCGATCACCACATTGCGGCCGCGAGTCTGTCCCTCGACCGCCTCGAACGGTCCGCCACGCACGAGGATTCGGGCGCCGAATTTCTCGAAGATCGGCCCGTTGGCAATCGAATAGGGCTTGTAGGCGTCCTCGTTATTCACGTCGACGCGGCCGATCCAGTAGCCCTTCGCCATTCTCTTCATCCCTTGCCGGTTCCGCGTTACGCCCCGGTCGCCTGCTCGATCTCACGCGTGATTGCGTCCGCCGCCTTGCGCGGATCGGTCGCCTCCGTCACCGGACGGCCGACCACCAGATAGTCGGCGCCGGATTGGATTGCCTTGGCCGGCGTCATGATGCGCTTCTGGTCGCCGCGGGCGCTGCCGGCCGGGCGGACGCCCGGCGTCACCAGCACCATGCCCGGCCCGGCAATGTCGCGCAGGCTGGCCGCCTCCTCCGGCGAGCAGACCAGGCCGTCGATGCCGATGTCGCGCGCCTGGCGCCCGCGCGCGGCGGCGAGTTCGGCCACGCCCATGTCGTAGCCGGCGGCGGCGAGGTCGCTGTCGTCGTAAGACGTGAGTACGGTGACGGCGAGGATGCGCAGCCTCGAACCGCGCTTGCCTTCCACCGCTGCCTTCATGGTCTGCGGATAGGCGTGCACGGTGAGGAAGGTGGCGCCCATCTGCGCCACGCTCTCCACGCCCTTTTGCACCGTATTGCCGATGTCGTGCAGCTTGAGGTCGAGAAACACCTGCTTGCCGGCCGCGATCAAGCCGGCGGCAAAAGGCAGCCCGCCGGCAAAGGCGAGCTGATAGCCGATCTTGTAGAACAGGACCGACTCGCCCAAGCCGGCCACCATCTCCTCCGCGGCCCCAACCGACGGCAGGTCGAGCGCCACAATCAGCCGTTCGCGTGCATCGAGCGTCACGCTTGCATCCTCCTCACATCATTAGCCGCGCCATGTCGACCAGCCGCTCGAGCTGCGTGCGGAACTGGTTGGCAATGCGCGTCTCGACGATATTGTCCATCTCGTCGAACGCCTGCGCCGCATCGGGGATCGCTACCTGCTCGGGGATTACCAGAGCACCGCAGCCGAGCTCAAGGATCTGGCGCAGCGCCATCAGCGAATGCAAACCGCCGGCCGGCCCCACCGAGGCTGCGCTGATGGCGAAGACGCGCCCCTTGAAGGCGGCATAGGTCGGATCGCCGCGCTCGCGCACACGCGACACCCAGTCGATGGCGTTCTTCAGGAGCGGCGTCACCGAAGCGGAGTATTCGGCGCTGGCGATGAACACGCCGTGATGCGCCATGATCATCTGCTTGAGCAGCAGGGCGTTGGCCGGCTGGCCGGTGCGCGCATCGAGGTCGGCGTCGTAGATGGGCAGCGGATAGTCGGCGAGCGAGATGCGGGTGACGTCGGCGTCGATCAGCGTCAATTCCTTGGCCGCCAGCGCCGCCAGCATGACATTGTAGGAGCCGGTGCGGGTCGAACCCGACAAGACGAGGATTTTGGGGATGACCATCGGCGGCTCCGTGAGCGCAGCAAGCCTATCATGCACCGACTGCCGTGCCGCGCAAAAGCGGGCCATCCGGTCATCACACGCCAATGATTTGGAATGCGGCGGGGCCGACGGCTCACCGCCCGCGATACACCCACACCCGCGCCGGCGGCAGGTTCATCCAGATCAGCTCGGAGGCCTCCGAACGCAACCCCGACAACTCGCGCGGGATCGGCGGGACCATGGCGTAGGTGAACTGCACGAAGGGCGCGGCCGGCGCCATCAGGCCGAGCGCGTCGGAAATCAGCCGCAGCCGCGTCCGCAGCGGCTTGGTCACCAGCGGCAGGCTCGACACCACTGCGGCGGCGGGCTCACGCACATAGGCCTGCAGCAGCCGGCGCAGCCGATAGGCATCGCCCTGCACCACCATGGCTTCCGGATAACGCGTGCGCAGCAGGTCGCAGAAGTCGGGATTGAATTCGACCAGCACCAGCCGCGCCGGATCGATGCCTTGCTCGACCAGCGCCCCGGTCACCGGGCCGGTGCCGGGGCCGAGTTCGATCACCGGGCCGTTCGCCAGCGGGTCGACGTAACGCGCCATGGTGCGCGCCAGCGCCTTGCTCGACGGCATGACAGCGCCGGTGCGCAACGGCTTCTCGATCCACGAGCGAATAAACTGCACCTCGTCTTCGAGGCGCAGCGGTTTCTTTTCGACGACGGTGTGTGAGTTCATTGGCGATTCACGCGTGCGGGCGGGGCCGTAGCCCGCGACCTTCACCGGTATAGGGCGGCGCGAGGGGGGTCAAGATGCTACCCGGAATGGCTGCCCCGATTCCCCAAGCCATCGAGGAACTCCCTGACCCGGCTGAAAAACCCGACCGACTCGGGCTGGGTGGTGTCGGACGAGAGTTTGTCGAACTCGACCAGCAGTTCGCGCTGGCGTTTGGTCAGGTTCTGTGGCGTTTCCACCGCCACCTGAACGTACATATCGCCGGTATGTTTTGTCCGCAGCACCGGCATGCCCTTGCTCGACAGCCGGAAGCGGCGGCCGGTCTGGGTGCCGGCGGGCACCTTGACCCGCACCTGGCTGCCGTCGATGGCCGGCACCTCGAATTCGCCGCCGATCGCCGCCGTCACCACGGAGATTGGCACCCGGCAATGCAGGTCGGCGCCGTCGCGCTGGAAGAATTCATGCGGCACGATCGACAGGAAAATGTAGAGGTCGCCCGGCGGCCCGCCGCGCAAGCCGGCCTCGCCCTCGCCGGAGAGGCGGATGCGGGTGCCGTCCTCGACGCCGGGAGGAATGTTGACGGTCAGCGTACGGTCACGCGTGACTCGGCCCGCGCCCGAGCAGCCCGGGCAAGGGTCGTCGATCACCTGGCCGCGACCCTGGCAGGCCGGGCAGGTGCGCTCGAGCGTGAAAAATCCTTGCGCGTGGCGCACACGGCCGGCGCCGCCGCAGGTACCGCAGGTTTTCGGCTTGGTGCCCGGCTTGGCGCCCGAGCCCGAACAGGCCTCGCAGGTAACCGAGGTCGGAATGCGGATCTGCGCAGTCTTGCCGGCAAAGGCCTCGTCGAGGTCGATCTCCATATTGTAGCGCAGGTCAGAGCCGCGCTCGCGGCCGGACGACCGGCCGCGCGCACCGCCCATGCCGAAGATGCCTTCGAAGATGTCGGCGAAGGTGGAGCCGAAGTCGGCGCCAAAGCCGTGGGCAGCGCCGCCCATGCCCCCCTGCTCGAAGGCGGCGTGGCCAAAACGGTCATAGGCGGCGCGCTTGTCGCCATCCTTGAGCACGTCATAGGCCTCGTTGATTTCCTTGAACTTGTGCTCGCACTCGCTGTCACCCGGATTGCGGTCGGGATGATGCTGCATGGCGAGCTTGCGGAAGGCGGCCTTGAGCTCGACCTCGCTGCAGGTGCGCGAGACTCCCAGAACCTCGTAATAGTCGCGCTTGGACATGCAGCCGCCCGCTATTCTATTTCCTCGTCCTGAGGAGCAACCCGAAAGGATCGCATCGCGAAGGACGAGGCCCCCTCATCTGTCGGCAAAACGCAGCGGCCCTCACCCCTTGAGCGACCTCGCAGGATGAGGGCCATACTGTGGCTCCGATCGTCAGGCAGACTTCTTGTTGTTCTTGTCGTCGTTGACCTCGGTGAACTCGGCGTCAACAACGTCCTCGTTCTTCTCTTCGGCAGCAGCAGCGCCTTCCTCGGCCCCGCCAGCGGCAGCGCCTTCCTGCTGCTGCTTGTACATGGCCTCGCCGAGCTTCATGGATGCCTGCGCCAGCGCGTTGGTCTTGGCGGCAATCGCCTCCGGGTCGTCGCCCTTCAGCGCTTCCTTCAGGTCCGACATGGCGTTCTCGATTGCCGAACGATCAGCCTCGCCGATCTTGTCGCCGTGCTCGGAGAGCGCCCGCTCGGTCGAGTGCACCAGCGCCTCGGCGTGGTTCTTGGCTTCCACCGCGGCCTTGCGCTTCTTGTCCTCTTCGGCGTGCGCCTCGGCGTCCTTGACCATCTTGTCGATGTCGGTTTCCGACAGACCGCCCGAGGCCTGGATGCGGATCTGCTGCTCCTTGCCGGTCGCCTTGTCCTTGGCGGAGACATTGACGATGCCGTTGGCATCGATGTCGAAGGTGACCTCCACCTGCGGCACGCCGCGCGGCGCCGGCGGGATGCCGACCAGATCGAACTGGCCGAGCATCTTGTTGTCGGCCGCCATCTCGCGTTCGCCCTGGAAGACGCGGATGGTCACCGCGTTCTGGTTATCCTCGGCGGTCGAGAATACCTGGCTCTTCTTGGTCGGGATGGTGGTGTTGCGGTCGATGATGCGGGTGAACACGCCGCCCAGCGTCTCGATGCCGAGCGAGAGCGGGGTCACGTCGAGCAGCAGCACGTCCTTGACGTCGCCTTGCAGCACGCCGGCCTGGATGGCGGCGCCGATGGCGACCACCTCGTCCGGGTTGACGCCCTTGTGCGGCTCCTTGCCGAAGAACTGCTTCACCACTTCCTGCACCTTCGGCATGCGGGTCATGCCGCCGACCAGGACCACCTCGTTGATCTCGCCGGCCGAGATGCCAGCGTCCTTCAACGCCTTGCGGCAGGGTTCGACGGTCTTCTGCACCAGGTCGTCGACCAGCGCCTCAAACTTGGCGCGGGTGAGTTTCATGGTCATATGCTTGGGACCGGCGGCGTCCGCCGTGATGAACGGCAGGTTGATCTCGGTCTGGGTGGTAGACGACAGCTCGATCTTGGCCTTCTCGGCGGCTTCCTTGAGCCGCTGCAGCGCAAGTTTGTCGTTGCGCAGGTCGATGCCCTGCTCCTTCTGAAACTCGTCGGCGAGATAACTGACGAGTCGCATGTCGAAGTCTTCACCGCCCAGGAACGTATCGCCGTTGGTGGACTTCACCTCGAACACGCCGTCGCCGATCTCGAGAATGGAAATGTCGAAAGTGCCGCCACCCAGGTCATAGACCGCGATGGTGCCGGTCTTGGCCTTGTCGAGCCCGTAGGCGAGCGCGGCCGCGGTCGGCTCGTTGATGATGCGCAGCACTTCCAGGCCGGCGATCTTGCCGGCGTCCTTGGTGGCCTGGCGCTGGGCGTCGTTGAAGTAGGCCGGAACCGTGATAACAGCCTGCTCGACCTTCTGCCCGAGATAGCCTTCTGCCGTCTCCTTCATCTTCTGCAGAATGAAGGCGGAAATCTGCGAGGGCGAATACTGCTTGCCTGCGGACTCGACCCAGGCGTCGCCGTTTGATGCTTTGGTGATCTTGTAGGGGACGAGCTTCTTGTCCTTGTCGACGGTCGGATCGTCGTAGCGGCGGCCGATCAGGCGCTTGACCGCGAAGATCGTCTTTTCCGGATTGGTGACCGCCTGGCGCTTGGCCGGCTGACCGGTGAGGCGTTCGCCGTCGTCGGTAAAAGCGACGATCGACGGCGTGGTTCGCATGCCTTCGGCGTTCTCGATGACTTTCGGCGACTTGCCTTCCATGACGGCCACGCACGAATTCGTGGTACCGAGGTCGATGCCGATGACCTTGCCCATAGTGATCCCTCTCAAATTGCGGCAGGCCGGTCGGGCCGCTTGGCGCCCGTTCGGGATGTCGGCGGCTCCTCCGCTGACCCCCTGTTATCCAGCCCCCTGGATATGCGATTCGCCGCGATTGGCGGCTCAATGGCTCATATAGGAGGGCCATTACCGCCCGCAAGCCAGCCGCTCACGAAAACGCGAGGTCGCGCTGGCGGCACCTTCCGAGGCCCGCCTTGACCGGGTCATCTTTGCGTTGCTGCATCGCGATGGCCGGGCCGGCGACAGCTTCCGCCGGGCACAACGTTAACCAAGCCGCGCGAGGCTCCATGCGCCGACAATCGGCCCTTTTTCTCGCCGTCTTGCTGGCAGTCCTGCTCGCCTTGCCGGCGCTGTCGGCGGCAGCGGCCGCGCCGGTCTTCCCGCCTGGACTCCGCGTCGGGCTCGAGCCGGCCGCCGGCCTCAGGTCGGCCCACGGCTTTCCCGGTTTCGAGGACAGCGATCGGCAGGTCGCCGTGACCATCTTCGATCTGCCGGGCGCCGCCTACGACAAGATCGCGCGCTCCGCCTTTGCCATGCCCGAACTCGGCTTCACTGAAGTCGGCCGGGAGATGTTCCGCTTCGTCGGCGGCGTCGGATCTCTCATCAACGGCCGTACCCGGAAGGGCGACACCGACCGGCACATCTGGTTTCTGGTTGCGCGCCCGGTGGCCGGCGATGTCAATGATCTCGCCATGTTGATCCGCGTCGAGGTGCCGGCCAACGCGCGCGAGGTCTATTCCGACGCGGTTGTGCGAAAAATGCTCGCCAGCGTCACCTTGCGGCCATCTCCAACCGAGGAGCGCCTCGGTCTGCTGCCCTTCAAATTTACCGATCTGGCCGGCTTCCGCGTCATCAAGGTAACAGCAACCGGCGCCGTGGTGCTGACCGAGGGGCCGACAGACGATATCAGCAAGCAGCCTTACGCAGTCGTGTCCATCGCCCGCGGCGCGCCGGACCGTTCCTCCGACCACGCCCGCTTCGCGCGTAACCTGTTGGCCAACGCGCCGCTGCGCGACCTGACCATGACCTCGGCCGACAGCATGCGCATTAACGGCTCGCCCGGTTTCGAGATCCGGGCGCGCGGCGCCAACCCGAGCGGGCAACCGGTCACGTTGGTGCAGTGGCTGCGCTTCGGCGGCGCCGACAGCTTCGTGCGCGTCGTCGCCATCGCCCACCAGGACGACTGGGACCGCACGTTCAACCGTTTTCGCGCCCTGCGCGATGGTATCGAGCTGCGCTGACTCCGCGCCGCAGCCCTGGAATGTGAAGGCGCCCGGCACCCCGCCACCAACCGCGTCATCCACCGTCACATTGACATTGTCCGGATGGACCACTTGGCCGCGCTGCATGCGGGTTCAAACTGTTCCAAGGAAGAATTGCGTGTAACGCCGTCGGCGGTGGCAAACGCAAACTATTGCATGCGCCGTCGCGACCGACTGCAAACCACATCACATCAATGCAAATTGCAGCCGGTCGCGCGAGGTTATCGCACAGGCCATTGCGCGCAGCACCGTTCAGGCGGCGCTGCCCGGACCCGGATTGTCGTTTGCCAAGCTCGGCTGCGAGGCAGGCTGCGGCTTCGCCGCCTTGGCCACGCCGACCATGGCCGGGCGCAGCACGCGCTCGCCGATCATATAGCCGGCCTGCATCACTTGCGCCACGTGACCCGGCGGCACGTCCGGGTGCTCGATCTCAAACATGGCCTGGTGCACGTTGGGATCGAACTTCTCGCCCTGCGGCGAGAATTTCTTCACGTCGTGTTTCTCCAGCGCCTTGAGCAGTTCGCGTTCGGTGAGCTCGACGCCTTCGATCAGCGCCTTCACCTTGGCGTCGGCGCTCTCGCGCAGTTCCGGACCGGCCGCCTCCAGTGCACGATGCATATTGTCAGCGACAGCAAGCACCTCGCGGGCGAAGCCGGCGATGCCGTACATGCGCGCGTCGGCGATCTCGCGCTCGGTCCGCTTGCGCAGGTTCTCCATCTCGGCAAGCGTGCGCAGCAGCTTGTCCTTGAACTCGACGGTTTCGCGTCGGGCCTCGGCCAGCGGGTCAGGCGGCGCGGCCGGCGCCGGATCGGTCCCGGAAGAGGCCTGGGCCTCCGCAGCCTCGGCCTCCGGTTTGCGGGTGTCCGCCTCACCGCCTGCGTGTCTGCTCTTGCGCGCGGTCGGATCCGTCATCGTGCTCAATCCATCCTCGAAATTGCGGGGTGATGGGCGGGATATCAGGGTTCAGACCCAAAAAATCAAGCGTTCAGCCCGACAGCAGCTTGCTCACCACCCGGGCGGTGTAATCGACCATGGGGATGACGCGGGCGTAATTGAGCCGGGTCGGGCCGATCACGCCGAGCACACCGACGATGCGGCCCTTGGTGTCGCGGTAGGGCGCGACGATGGTGGAGGAGCCGGACAGAGAGAACAGCTTGTTCTCCGAGCCGATGAAGATACGCACCCCTTCGCCGCGCTCGGCGCGACCGAGCAGGTCGATAACGCCGCGCTTGGTCTCCAACGCATCGAATAGCGAGCGTACCCGCTCCAGATCGTCGAGCGCGTGCAGGTCTTCCAACAGGTTGGCGTGGCCGCGCACGATCAGCTGGCGGTCGTCGCTTTCGCCGCCTGACCAGCTGGCAAAGCCGGCGGAGATGATCTTCTGCGCGAGCTGGTCGAGCTCGGCCTGGCCCGCCTTGACCGCAGTCTCGATCTCGTTACGCAATTCGGCCAGCGTCTTGCCGCGGACCCGCGCGTTGAGGAAGTTGCCGGCCTCGGTGAGCGCGGACGACGGCAGCCCGGCAGGAATGTTGAGTACCCGGTTTTCCACCTCACCGTCTTCGCCG
>Ga0210062_1000623_pt1 | contig 10903 bp, 8 predicted proteins | sample Muzzi_CordA_D2_FD_185528 | JGI IMG/M metagenome (GOLD analysis project Ga0210062, IMG submission 185528) | Wetland microbial communities from San Francisco Bay, California, USA, that impact long-term carbon sequestration - Muzzi_CordA_D2 (SPAdes) | ecosystem: Environmental > Aquatic > Marine >...
CGACGCGAACCTCGCGGCCCAGCTTCTTCGGCAGTTCCTTGAGCAGAGCCCTGGCGCCCTTCATTTCGCAGGTCAGGCTGTCGCAGACCCGGATGGTCAGCGGCGCCGGCGCCGCTTCGCCGTCCAGCACCACGTCAAAATGGGCATAAAAGGTCGCCACCTCGAAGACCTCGGCCATAGGCAGGCGCATATCTTCCGACAATGCCTGGAGATGAGCCGCTGAAAGGGACCCGTACTTGTCCTGGATCGCGTGGAGATATTCGATCAGCAGGTCGCGCCGGCGCTCGCCTGCACCCAAGAGGGCGCGAATCTCCGTCAGGGCCGCCATCTCAAGCTGCCGTCCCTTGGTGAAGACCGGCGCCTTGCGGCGGCCGGACCCTGGATGATTATGTCTTTGGCCCGCTTGCGCGCCGGATGTCGTAACCGTCATACTCGCCTCTTCCGCATAGCGACATTGGTTCCCGGCAGCCGTAAGGCAAGTCACCGAAACTCCCAGCCGCCAGATTGGTTATTTTAGATTGGTATACCATATACCAGCATGTTGCCCGTCACAAGGAGTGGTTTTACCCCAACCCAAAAAGATAGGCTCAGCAGGACAGTATGATCTTGCCCTTGTGGCCCGCGCTCTCCATCAGGCGGTGCGCCTCGGCGGCCTCGGTCAGCGGCAGGATCGCGCCGACCACCGGCCTCAGTTTTCCGGCGCCAAACAGTGGCCAGACCTTCTCTTCCAGCTCTCGCGCGACCCGGGCCTTGTATGCGTCCGGCCTGCTGCGTAGTGTGGAGCCGGTGTAATGCAGCCGTTTCAGCATCACCGGCATCAGGTTGATTTGCACGTCCGCACCCAAGGCGAAGGCCAGTTGCACGATCCGAGCATCCGGCTTCGCCGCTTTGATGTTGCGGGCAATGTAGGGGCCGCCGACAATATCCAGGATAACGTCAGCGCCACCGAATGTTTCGCGAACGACTTCGACGAAGTCTTCGTGCATGTAGTCGATTACACGGTCCGCCCCCAGCGACTCGCAGAAGGCGCAGCGCTCAGCAGGGCTTTCGGTCGCCACCACCGTCGCGCCGAATGCCTTGCCCAACTGTATCGAAGTTGTGCCCAATCCGCCGGCGCCGCCGTGGACAAGGAAGACCTCGCCCGCCGACAAACCAGCCGTCATGAAGATATTGCTCCAGATGGTGAAAAACGTTTCCGGCAGCGAGGCGGCTTGGGCCAGGTCCAACCCGGCGGGGATTGCCAGGCAATGGCCGGCATCCACAGTGCAATATTCCGCGTAGCCACCGCCATTGGTCAGTGCGCATAGCCGGTCGCCGACCGACCATCGTGTAACCCCCTCGCCGATCGCGACAACTTCGCCCGATATCTCCAATCCCAGCAGATCGGAGGCGCCCTTTGGTGCCGGGTAGAGCCCGCGCCGCTGCATCAGGTCTGGGCCGTTGACGCCAGCAAAGGCGACTTTGACCAGAACCTCGCCAAACCCGGCTTGCGGTGTCGGCCGCTGGCCCGCCTTCAAGACCTCGGCAGGGCCGGGTTCGGCGATTTTGACGGCTTTCATCGTCACGGGAACGTCTGAGCCCATCACTGTTACCTTCTTGTTTACCCGTTGCCGGGAGTAGGGGAAATTAAAGCCGCCAGAGGGCCTGGCGCATAGCATGGCCGATAAGGGTCGGGCTGTCGACGACAATGGCGCCGGCCTGGCGAAACGCCTCGATCTTGCCGGCGGCCGACCGGTCGCCGAAGAAATCGATCGTACCGGCATGGCCCAGACGCCGGCCCGCAGGCGCATGCACGCCGGCTATATAGGCGACTACAGGCTTTTTCGGCTTCTCCGCGGCCAAAAGGGCTGCGGCCTCCTCTTCGTCCGAACCGCCCAACTCGCCGATAAGCACGATGCCAGCGGTCCTTTCGTCTGCCAGAAAAAGTTCAAGACACTCGCGAAAGCCGATGCCGTGGACTGGATCGCCGCCAATACCGATGGAGGTCGACTGGCCCAATTCCAGCCGGGTGGTCTGATCGACGGCCGCATAAGCCAGGGTCGCCGAGCGCGAGGCGATACCGATTTTTCCTGGGCTGTGCGGCCGGTCGGGCATTACGCCGATGCGGCATTCGCCGGGAGTGATGACGCCGTATGAGTTCGGGCCGATCAGCCTGGATTTCGACCCGGCCAGCGCCGCCTTGACGCGCACCATGTCGAGTACCGGGATACGTTCGGTCACGCAGACGATCAATGGTATTTCCGCCTCGATTGCCTCGATCATCGCATCCGCAGCATGCTGTGGCGGTACGAAGACAGCTGTGGCGTCCGGCGTGATAGCCTCCGCGGCTTCGGCGACGGTATCGAATACCGGCATGTTGAGATGCCGCGAACCGCCCCTGCCCGGGCGTACGCCGCCCACCAGGTTGGTGCCCCCGGCGATGGCCCGTTCGGCCATGCGCGTGGCGATCTTGCCTGTGATGCCCTGGATGATTACCCGGGTATTGCGATCTACGAGTATCGACATCAGGCGGCCCTCGATCCGGCGATTCGCACGGCTTCGGCCACCGCTTCCTCCATGCTTTCGGTAACGGCCACCGGCACGCCCTGATTTTTCAGAGTCAGTTCACTTATTTCCTTGCCGGTGCCGGCGGCGTAATAAACCACGGGTTTGGCCGAACCCGTCTTGCGAAACACGCTGGAGAGTCCCTCGGCGATGGTGTCGCAGTGCAGCAGTCCGCCGCCTACCGCCATGACTAGTATGACCTTTACCCGGCTGTCCTCCAGCAGAAGCCTGATACCCTCGGCGACCTGCTCGCGGGACGCCATGGGCCGCACATCCATGAAATCCGCCGGCCGACCGCCCTCGTTAACGACCATGTCCATCGTGGCCAGCCCAAGCCCCGCACCCATGGTGAGGATGCCGATGTCGCCATCCATGCGAGCATAGTTGATCTCGAACTGGTCGGCCGCACGCTCCTGCGGATCGGCCTCGTCCTCATCGCGCAGCGTTTCCAGTTCCGGATGGCGCCACATCGCGTTGTCGTCAATGATCATCTTGGCGTCCAGGGCGACGATATCGCCGCCGGCGGTTACCGCAAGCGGGTTGATCTCGATAAGACGGGCGTCCAGTTCGATGAAGGCGCGCCTGGCCTGGGACAGCATATTCGCAATTTTTTCCGCCTGAATTTGCTCCACGGAAAGAAACTTGGTCAGGCCGGCAATGCCAGCCGGGTCGGCGCCTTCCAGCCCGAAGGGAAGGTCGAACAGCGTCTCGCGACGCGCCAATGTTCGCTCGACGCCGGTGCCGCCCTCTCGCCCTACCAGAACGACGACGCCGGCCTTTGCCCGGTGGACGAGGATGGCTGCATAGAGTTCCCGCTCAACTTCGACGGCCTTTTCCACATAGACGGTCTTTACCACTATGCCTTCGGGCCCGGTCTGCGCCGTGACGATGCGCTTGCCCAGCATGTCGCGCGCCGCTGCTGCCGCCTTGTCGGGTGAAGATACCATCCGCACTCCACCGGCCTGGGCCCGCGCGCCGGCGTGGATCTGCGCTTTCACGACCCATGCGAGTCCGCCCAGCCGCTGCGCTGTTGCGGCGGCCTCTTCGGCCGTCGCCGCGAGAGCGCCATCGGGGCTGGCCGCCCCGTATTCACGTAGCAACGCCTTGGCCTGATATTCGTGAAGGTTCATTTGCCGTCCCGATCATTCAGCCGCCGTTCATCCGCGACCCTGTAGCCTATGGCCCGATTGATGCGCTTCTGTAAACCGATTTTCGATTTTTCTAAGCATCAGGTATACCACATACCAGAATCGACTCGCAAGACCGAAGCAGTTTATCAACTGACATCAAGGGAGGCACTTTATATTAGTACATCATAATAAGATGAATTGCACGTTTCATGTTTTTTCCACTTGATCAGGGTAAATCATTTGTTATGATTGTTGGGTGGTATACCAAATGCCAAATACCTGTTTCGTGTGCGAGTGTGGAAGCGGTGGAGGACAGATGGTATGATTAATGGAATAATAAAAACAGGTTAACGATCTGGCGAAGGATCAGGAAAAGTGTATGATCTACATCCGAGCGTCCTTAGGCGGGCGTCGTTAACCCGAGAATAATAAAACCTTAGAATAGCTGTTGAGGAGGCTAATGCTCATGAATATGCTACGTAAAATTGGGACAGGTGTCACTGTTGCCGCAGTGGCGGCCACGGCTCTGGCCCTTGGTTCTACCGCATCGTTCGCGTGGGAGCCCAATAAGCCGATCGAGTTCGTTATCATGGCGGGCAAGGGCGGCGGCGCCGACAAGATGGCCCGCTTGCTACAGTCGATCGTGGAAAAACACAAAATGTCTCCGATGCCGTTGCTGCCGGTCAACAAGCCGGGCGGTTCTGGTGCCGAGGCGCTGGTTCATCTGAACGGCAAGTCGGGCCAAGATGCCAACCATACCATCATGGTCACGCTGAACAGCTTCTACACCACGCCGCTGCGTCAGCCGGCCCTCGGTGTTGATTCGTTGAGCTTCGCGCCGATCGCCCGCATGGCGGAGGATACTTTCCTGCTCTGGGTTCATAAGGAATCCGGCATCACGGATGTTGACGGTTTCGTCAAGTCCGCTAAGGCCAAGGGCAAAGAATGGATCATGGCCGGTACTGGCAAGGCGTCCGAAGACAACTTGTTGACCGACTTCCTGAATGCTGCCTATGGGCTGGACATCAAGTACGTGCCCTATAAGGGTGGCGGCGATGTCGCAAAGCAGCTTGCCGGTCAGCATGCCAATTCGACCGTGAATAACCCGTCGGAGGCCGAAGGCTTCTATAAGGCCGGCACCGTTGTGCCGATTGCCGCCTTTACCGACGAGCGTTTGCCGATGTTCCCCGACGCCCCGACTTTCAAGGAGCTCGGCCAGGACTTCGAATATTACATGCAGCGCAGTGTCGTTGGTGCGCCGAAGATGTCGGCGGAAGCCTTGGCGTATTATCAGGGTCTGTTCAAGAAGGTCTTCGATTCCGCCGAATGGCAGGACTACCGCACTAAAAAGAGCCTGCGCGGCGATCTCATTAGCGGCGACGCGATGAAGGCCTACTGGCAGGAAAACAACGAGCGGCACCGTACGATGCTGATCAAGATGGGCGCCATCAAAGGCTAACCGTCTTAAGTATCAATATAATACTGACCATTAAGACATACGGCCGAGGGGGCAAATCATGAGACGGGCGGAACTGGTAACTGCGTTAATCATGGCGGCCTTCTCGGTCTATCTTATGGTCAAGAGTGCGGATCTCCCGATCGGCTGGGTGCCTGACGAAGGGCCGGGCGGGGGTGCATTCCCCTTCTGGCTTTCGGCGGGAATGCTGATCAGTTGTCTCTGGATCATGTTCAACTGGTATCGCAGAACCACACCGCCATCGCAGTCGGACGAGCCGTTCATGGACTCATACGCACTGCGGTCATTTGCCTTGGCCGGCGGTGGCGTGACCGCGATGATCGCGCTGGTCCATGTTGTCGGCATATACGGTTCGGTTCCGCTCTTCCTTATTTATTACATCAGGTTCCTGGGGCGGCATAGCTGGGCCACCGCGTTATCGATTGCCGTTATTTCGACGGTTGTCGCATTCTTCTTCTTCGATGTGGCGCTGAGGATCGTGTTGCCGAAAGGCTATCTGGAACCGCTTTTCATTCCGCTTTATTCGATTTTCCTCTGAAGGAAATCACTGGCGCTTCACACCAGGCCCTGCAGTCCGAGCCCGGACTCCGGCCTGAAGGTCGAGAGTAGGTAAAGTTATGGAAATTCTGGGTCTTCTTGGAAGCGGGTTCCTGGTTGCATTTGAGCCGCTGAATCTGGGGCTGATCATCCTTGGGGTGACTGTCGGATTGTTCATCGGGGCGATGCCCGGGCTGGGATCCGTCAATGGCGTGGCGATCCTGCTGCCAATGACTTTCCTTGTGCCCCCGGCCTCCGCCATGATCTTTCTGGCGGCGATCTATTACGGGGCCATGTATGGCGGCGCTATCAGCTCCATCATGCTGGGTATTCCAGGCGCGTCGACGGCCGTGGCAACGACATTTGACGGTAGGCCACTCGCGATGAAGGGCAAGGCGGATACTGCGCTGGTTGTCGCCGCCTCGGCCTCCTTCATTGGCGGCACCATCTCGATCTTGCTTTTCACGGGTTTTGCTCCGGCGCTGGCCCACATCGCGCTTGATTTTGGCGACGCAGAAATCTTCGCGCTGATGCTTCTGGCCTTCGCCACCTTTGTCGGCCTAAGCGGCGACGATATCCCCAAGACCATCTTTTCTATCTGTATCGGCTTGGTATTCAGCTCCGTCGGCCTGGACATCATGAGTGGTGAGCCCAGGCTTGTCTTCCTGGATATCACCGGTTTCATGCATGGTATCAACTTCCTGGTGCTGGCCATCGGCGTCTACGGCATCGGCGAGATGCTATGGACCATCGAGGTTACCCGCGGCGATACGCAGATGACCAAGGCCGTTATCAGTTTCAAGGGCGTTATCGGTAATATAGGGCATATGGGGCGGATCTGGAAAAGCTGGACCATTGGCTCGTTCCTGGGCTTCTTCGTGGGGATTCTCCCGGCGGCGGGCGCCACGCCGGGGTCGTTGATGGCCTATGGTGTCGCCAAGATGACAGCTAGCAATCCACAAGATTTCGGCAAGGGTGAGCCTGCCGGCGTGTCAGCGCCGGAATCGGCCAACAATGCGGCCTCTACCGGTTCGATGCTCCCGATGCTGACTCTCGGTATCCCCGGCTCGCCCACGACGGCCATCCTGCTGGGCGGTATGGTGATCTGGGGCCTGGTTCCCGGGCCGCGACTGTTCATCGACGAGACGGTCTTCGTGTGGAGTCTGATAGCCAGTCTTTACGCGGCCAACCTGTTCGCCTTCATCATCAACGTTGCATTCGTGCCGTTGTTCCTGTGGATGTTGAAGATGCCCTTCACAATCCTGGCGCCGACCATCTTCGTGCTGAGCCTGATCGGCGGGTATGCGCCGACCGAGGATATGCACGATGTCTGGTTGATGTTGATTTTCGGCATAGGCGCCTATCTTCTGCGCAAGCTGGATTACCCGTTGGCGCCGGCTGTACTTGCGATCGTGCTGGGCCCGATCGCCGAGCCGAAACTGCGCCAGGCATTGCTGATTTCAGGCGGCGATTTCTCGGTGTTCGTCACCCGCCCCATCGCCGGCCCGATCACCATTATTGCGATTATCCTGATCCTGCTGCCCGTTTTCCAGCTTATCTACCGGAAAATGAAGGGAAAGAAGCAGGCGGTATGACGTTTTGCCGGTTCCGGTGGATCGGAGCCGGCAGAAAATCTTCGCAATACTGGAAGGAATCGGTTTATTCGGGCCGGTTTTGGTCGCATTTCTATTGCGCCGCAACAATTCAGCGCGGATAAGAAAAGATGGCAAAAACGGGGTTTGAAATCCGTTGCTGCAATTGCTGGCATCTGGTATACCAGATGCCATGAGAATTGCCGGCAAATCGATGCCAGGCTGGAACGCAAGGTGCAATCGGACAGGTCAACAGGCTGAACAGAAATGAATATTCACGAATACCAAGCCAAGGCGCTGCTGGGCAAATTCGGGGTCGCGGTTCCGCGCGGCACGGTTGCCTATACGGTCAAGGAGGCCGAGGACGCGGCCAAAGATCTCGGCGGCCCGGTTTGGGTTGTCAAAAGCCAGATTCATGCGGGCGGTCGCGGCGCCGGCCGTTTCAAGGGCAACGAGCAAGGGAAGGGCGGCGTGCGCGTCGTCAAATCCGTTGACGAGGTTCGCGACAATGCCGACGAGATGCTCGGCTCGGTCCTGGTCACCAAGCAGACCGGCCCGCAGGGCAAGGAGATAAAGCGCCTCTATATCGAAGAAGGGTGCGACATTGCCCGCGAGCTTTATCTCAGCCTTCTGGTGGATCGCGCGACGAGCCGCGTCACCGTGATGGCCTCGACCGAGGGCGGCATGGAGATCGAAGAGGTCGCCGCGGAAACCCCCGAGAAGATCATTACTGTCGATATCGACCCGGCAACAGGCTTCATGCCCTATCACGGACGCCAGATCGCGTTCGCGCTCGGCCTTGAGGGCAAACAGGTCGGGTCGGCCGTCAAGTTCCTGTCCGCTATGTATAAGGCCTTCACCTCGCTGGACGCCAGCATGGTCGAGGTCAATCCGATGGTCGTTACCGGGGCGGGCGAGGTCATAGCGCTCGACGGAAAAATGAATTTCGACGACAACGCGCTGTACCGTCACCCGGACGTCGCGGATTTGCGCGACGAGGACGAGGAAGACCCGGCTGAGCTCGAAGCCGCGAAACATGAGTTGAACTACATCAAGCTCGACGGCAATATCGGCTGCATGGTCAACGGCGCCGGTCTCGCCATGGCGACGATGGACATCATCAAGCTGCGTGGCGGCGACCCTGCGAACTTCCTGGATGTCGGCGGCGGTGCCACGAAGGAACGTGTCGCCAAGGCGTTCAAAATCATTCTGTCCGACCCCAATGTAGAGGGCATCCTGGTCAATATTTTCGGCGGCATCATGCGTTGCGACGTGATCGCCGAGGGTGTGGTGGCGGCGGCCCGCGAGGTTAGCCTGCAGGTGCCCCTGGTGGTGCGGCTTGAGGGCACCAACGTCGATCTGGGCAAGAAAATACTGGCCGATTCCGGCCTGCCAATCACCACCGGCGACGATCTTGGCGACGCCGCGGAAAAAATCGTCAAAGCGGTGAAGGAGGCAAGCTGATGGCCGTGCTGGTCGACAAGAACACGAAGGTCATCTGCCAGGGCTTTACCGGCTCGCAGGGCACTTTTCATTCCGAACAGGCGATCGCCTATGGCACGAAGATGGTCGGCGGCGTCACGCCGGGCAAGGGCGGTACCAGGCATCTTGATCTGCCTGTATTCGACACGGTGGCCGATGCCGTTAAGGAAACCGGCGCCAATGCGTCTGTGATCTATGTCCCGCCGCCCTTCGCCGGCGATGCGATCCTGGAGGCAATCGACGCGGAAATACCGCTGGTGGTCTGCATCACCGAGGGCATTCCGGTTCTCGACATGGTCAAGGTAAAACGAGTCCTGGCGACATCGAGCACGCGGCTTATCGGCCCCAACTGCCCCGGCATCATCACGCCGGACGAGTGCAAGATCGGGATCATGCCCGGTCATATTCATCGCCGCGGCAAGGTTGGCATCGTTTCGCGCTCGGGCACCCTGACCTATGAGGCCGTTGCGCAGACCACTGCGGCCGGCCTTGGCCAGTCTACCTGTATCGGCATAGGCGGCGACCCGGTAAACGGCACGAATTTCATCGATTGCCTCAGCCTGTTCCTCGAGGACGACGAGACCGAAGCCATCATCATGATCGGCGAAATTGGCGGTTCGGCCGAAGAAGAAGCGGCCGACTTTTTGGCAAATCATGCCGTCAAGAAGCCGGTTTGCGGCTTCATCGCCGGGGTCACGGCTCCGCCGGGGCGCCGCATGGGCCATGCCGGCGCGATTATCTCGGGCGGCAAGGGCGATGCCAACAGCAAGATTGCGGCCATGAAGGAGGCCGGCATTCATGTAGCCGAAAGCCCGGCGGCGCTCGGTAGCACGATGCTGAAGGCCATCGGCGGCTAAGTATACAGACGCCTGCCGCCCAAACCCGGTAGCAGGCGTCGCCCCCTACCCGAAACTACGGGAATTTAGCGATTTCGGCGTTCAGGGAGGTTGTTTGTGAAAATGCTCTGGTATACAACATGCCAGAGAAAATCAGAGGCGCTTTCCAGGCGGCGGAAAGACCAGTTTTCATCCGGGTAACGAGCGGCAATCGCCGGGCCCGGGGCGATCGAACGAAGGAGAACCTTAATGGGTGACACGGCAACAGATACCTTGGTCCAGAAGGACAAATCCGGCGAGACAGTATCCGGCGGAAACCTAGTCGCCAAGGCGCTCAAGAACGAGGGCGTGGACACGATCTTCACGCTCTGCGGCGGCCATATTATCGACATCTATGACGGCTGCCTGGACGAAGGCATCCGCATCATCGACGTGCGCCACGAGCAAGTGGCGGCCCACGCTGCCGACGGCTATGCCCGCCAGACCGGCAAGCTGGGCTGCGTGGTGACAACGGCCGGGCCAGGCTGTACCAACGCGATTACAGGCATCGCCACCGCCTTCCGTTCCGAGACCCCAATGATTCATATCGGCGGCCAGGGCGCGTTGACCCAGCACAAGATGGGTTCGCTGCAGGATCTGCCGCATGTCGACATCATGTCGCCGATCACCAAATTCGCCGCCGGCGTAAGCTCGACCGAACGGATCGCGGATATGGTCTCCATGGCGGCCCGCGAGGCTTATAACGGCGCGCCGGGGCCGTCTTACCTGGAAATTCCACGCGACGTTCTCGATCGCCAGATTCCGCTTTCCGAGGCCCGCATCCCGGCCCCCGGCGCCTACCGCGCCTCGACCAAATCGATCGGCGACCCAAGGGATATCCAGAAGCTGGCCGACATCCTGGTCAAGGCCGAGCGGCCGGCGATTCTCTATGGCACGCAGGTCTGGACCGCACGCGGTCACAACGAGGCCATAAATCTGGTTCGCCAGTTGAATATCCCGGCCTACATGAACGGTTCGTCGCGCGGCATGCTGCCGCCGGGCGACCCCCACTATTTCAACCGGACCCGGAGCTCCGCCTTCGGTAAAGCCGACGTCATCGTCATTGTCGGCACGCCATTCGATTTCCGCATGGGCTACGGCAAGCGCATCAGCAAGGATGCGACGCTGGTCCATATCGATATGGACTACCGCACGGTCGGCAAGAACCGCGATATCTCGCTGGGTCTGGTCGGCGATCCGGGCGCCATCCTGCAGGCCGTTGCCGATGCTGCGACGGGCCGTACGGACAACGGCGCCAAGAAACGC
>Ga0210062_1000624_pt1 | contig 10890 bp, 19 predicted proteins | sample Muzzi_CordA_D2_FD_185528 | JGI IMG/M metagenome (GOLD analysis project Ga0210062, IMG submission 185528) | Wetland microbial communities from San Francisco Bay, California, USA, that impact long-term carbon sequestration - Muzzi_CordA_D2 (SPAdes) | ecosystem: Environmental > Aquatic > Marine >...
CCAGGTCTATGGCATAATGGGTCTGGAGCTAAGGTAATTAAAATGGCAGATTTTCAAGTTAGAGCAGTCAGTAAGTATATTATGGGATCGCCGGTAAAAATGCGGCGGGTAGTGAACCAGGTGCGAGGCATGCGGGCCCAGGAGGCTCTTGAGATTTTAGCTTTGCTGCCCCAAAATGCGGCTGATCTTGTCTTTAAAACGATTAAGAGTGCCCTGGCTAATGCCGAAGAAAATTTTGCGCTTGATGCGGAAGATATGATCATCGCCGAGATTAAGGTGGATGAGGGCCCCCGTCTGCGTCGAGCCCGGTATGGGGCGCGAGGACGGTTTAAGCCTATCAAGAAACGGACATCTCATATCACTGTGGTTTTGGAAGAAAATCCCGAACTATGGGAAGTAGTATAGGACTAATATTAGTAGCTGTTGATTATTTTTAAGGAGAGTGTCACTTGGGGCGCAAAGTTCATCCGATAGGTTTCAGGCTGGGAATCATTCAAGAGCATCGGGCTCGCTGGTTTGCAGAAGGTAGCGAATATTGCAATTTGCTAGAAGAAGATTTGGCAATCCGTGAATTGGTGAGTAACTCGCATGAACGAGGCAGTATTTCCAAGGTGGAGATCGAGCGCTTGCCTGCTGCAAAACAGGTTACGATCAAAATCAATACCTCTAAACCTGGCATCGTAATTGGGCGAAAGGGATCCGCCGTCAATCAACTTCGTAGAGATCTGGAGGCGTTAACCCAGAAGAAGGTCCATGTTGACGTAATTGAGGTTGAGAACCCTGATACTGATGCTTTTATAATAGGCCAGAGCATTGCGATGCAGTTGGAACGCCGGGTTTCTCACAAGCGAGCTATGAAGCAGGCCGTGCGGCGAGCAATGAAGGCCGGGGCAAAGGGGATTATGATCACCTGCAGCGGCCGACTGAGTGGGGCCGATATGGCCCGGCGTGAAACCCAACGGGAAGGCCGTATTCCGCGTCATACTCTGCGGGCCGATATCGACTATGCTAATGTTGAGGCTTTGACCACCTTCAGTAAGATCGGTATCAAAGTGTGGGTCTATAAGGGTGAGATTCTGCCCAAAGCCAAAGAAGAACCTATGGGAGCCTATGTGACGCCCTAAGCGTGGCCTTTTTAGATTGAATGTGATGATGGGGTATGTGCTATGTTAATGCCTAAACGTGTAAAATATAGAAAGCAGATGCGGGGTCGGATGAGAGGCCGGGCTTCGCGAGGCGCCAGGGTAACTTTTGGCGATTACGGCCTTCAAGCAGTGGAACCTTGCTGGATGACCAGTCGCCAGCTTGAGGCCGCTCGGCGGGCCATTGTGCGCAGTGTGCGCCGCGGTGGTAAGCTGTGGATTCGCGTCTTTCCTGATAAACCCGTTACCGCCAAGCCGGCCGAGACCCGTATGGGTAGTGGCAAAGGGGCAGTAGACCATTGGGTAGCCGTCATCAAGCCAGGCCGGGTCCTCTTTGAGATTGCTGGTGTTACTGAGGAGCAAGCGAGAGAGGCAATGCGTTTGGCCGCACATAAACTACCGATCAAAACCCAGTTTGTAAGTCGGGTAGAGTAGGTGAGGAGTGCAGATGATGAAGGCATTTGAGATCAGAAATTTGGCTGACGGTGAAATCAGAACAAGGATGGAAGAGTCCTACGAAGAGCTCTTCAATCTTCGTTTCCAACTGGCTATTGGTCAGGTAAAGGACCCCAGTCGCGTCACTCTCCTTAAGCGTGATATCGCTCGCATGAAAACAGTTTTGCGAGAACGAGAGTTGATGGCCGCATCGTAACTTTATTTATTTAATTTTATCCTTGCTCAACAGGAGTTAGGAAGTTAAAGAATGGCTAAAGAGCAACGAAAAGTTTTGGTAGGTCGTGTGACTAGCGACAAAATGGATAAAACCATCGTAGTGCGAGTAGAGCGTCTAAAACGACATGCTCTGTATGGCAAAGTCATCCGCCTCCATAAAAAATACAAAGCACATGATGAGCAAAACAATGCGAAAATTGGTGACCTGGTAAAGATTATCGAGTCCAGGCCAATCAGCAAAGAAAAGCGGTGGGCCTTGGTAGAGATTTTAGAGCAAACTCCCGCCTAAGATTTGCGCTGATATTAATCTCTTAGTGCTTGTCAAGAAACAACTTCGCACTTTTTTACTATTATCCACCTCAAATGTTGGTTACAAGTACGAAGTTAATAACGGACAAGTGCTTAAACTCGTGGAGCATTAGTGATGATACAACAAGAAAGCCGCCTGAAAATAGCGGATAACAGTGGGGCCAAGGAGATTTTGTGTATTCAGGTTGTGGGTGGATCCGGTCGCCGCTACGCTCGTATTGGTGATGTAATCATTGGTACGGTCAAGCAAGCGACCCCCCAAGGCGGGGTAAAAAAGGGTGATATTGTTAGGGCCGTCGTGGTCCGGACGACCAAAGAAATAGGTCGCCCCGATGGATCATACATTCGTTTTGATGATAACGCCGCAGTAATTTTGGATGCTGAAGGAAGAGGCCCCAGAGGAACCCGTATTTTTGGCCCCATCGCCCGCGAATTGCGCGAAAAAGGTTTTATGAGAATTGTCTCTCTGGCTCCAGAGGTGCTTTAACCGGATTGCTTTTGGGTTAAGGAGTTCAAAATGCAAAAAATCAAGAATGGCGATACCGTACAAGTAATTACTGGCAATGAGAAAGGCGCCCGGGGTGAAGTAAAAGAGGTCGTGCGTAGCTGGCGTGTCGTGCGTAACAGCCAAAAAAAGTCGCGCAATCCCAGCGGTGATCGAGTAGTGGTCGCTTCGGTAAATATTCGCAAGAAGCACCAGCGCCCTATCAGCCAAACCCGTACACAAACCGGTATTATCGAGCGGGAAGCGCCTATTCACATTTCCAACGTAATGTTGGTCTGTCCCCATTGTGATGAGGCAGTTCGAGTTCGTATTGATTATGAAGGGGATAAAAAAGTGCGGGTTTGCAAACGTTGCGGTGGAGTTATTGGGTAGCAGGCCTTTTGCCATCGCTGAGTAAAATGTCGGAAACTGGTTAAGGATGAAACTATGCCTCGGTTAAAAGATATGTACAAAGAAGAGGTGGTACCAACTCTTCGCAATGAGTTCAGTTATACAAATGTTCACGAGGTGCCGCGCGTTTCCAAGGTTGTAGTTAATATTGGTTTGGGTGAGGCGCTGGAAAATGCGAAAGCACTGGAAAACGCAGCAGGTGACCTGGCAATTATTACAGGACAGCGTCCCATCATCACCCGGGCCAAAAAATCGATTGCCACATTTAAATTGCGTGAGGGAAATCCCATCGGATTGAAGGTTACTCTGCGCGGTAATCGAATGTGGGATTTTTTGGACAGATTGTTGAATATCTCTCTGGCCCGCCAGCGCGACTTTCGCGGCCTTTCGCCTGATAGCTTTGATGGCCGGGGTAATTACCATCTTGGTCTGGCTGAGCAGTTGGTCTGGCCAGAGATTGAATACGATAAGATCGATAAGGTTCGGGGGATGGAAATTAGCATTGTCACCACGGCCGAGAGTGATGAGGAAGGGCGCCGTTTGTTGGATTTATTGGGTATGCCCTTTAGAGTTAAGAGGTAAGATTTATGGCTAAAAAATGTATGCCTATTCGAGAGACTCGTCGGAAATATGAAGTGCGGATTCGGAATCGCTGTAGTCAGTGTGGCCGGCCGCGCGCATATATGCGCCGGTTTGGTTTGTGCCGAATTTGTTTCCGCAAGTTAGCTAACGAAGGCAAAATCCCTGGAGTAATCAAGTCGAGTTGGTAAGGTTGAAATGCTCTGCGTATGTCAACCTAAACTTGAGCGCTTGAGGAAATAGTTAACATATCAGGTTAAAGAGGACTTATGAACGTAACAGACCCTATTGCCGATACACTAACGCGTATTAGAAATGCTGGCATAGCTCAGCAGTCTCAGGTAGCGATGCCTAACTCAAAAATGCGAGAAGCCATCGCCAGAATCTTGAAAGAGGAAGGCTTTGTGCAAGACTACGAGGTTCTACCGGGCAAGGTGAACTCAACACTGTTAATCCATATGAAGTATACCCGTGAACGCCGCCCCAAGCCGGTAATTAGTGGTCTATTGCGCGTCAGTAAACCGGGCCGGCGTACGTACTGTTCAAAACATGAGATTCCCTGGGTCAGAAGCGGTTTGGGAGTTGCTATTCTTTCCACCTCAAAAGGTGTGATGACGGGGGATGAGGCGCGCCAACAAGGGATAGGCGGCGAAGTTCTCTGTTATGCCTGGTAATTCGCAAACGGCAGATTGTAGTGTCGTGAGGAGATATTATGTCCAGAATAGGTAAATTGCCGGTTGTGATCCCTAAAGGGGTGACGATTGATATTAAAAAGAATTCGGTGTTGGTCAAAGGCCCTAAGGGGGAATTGAACCGCGATTTTCCACCGGAGATTAACCTTGAACAGGAAGATGGTCAGATAGTTGTAACCCGTAATAGCGATCATCGTACCCATCGGGCCAAACACGGCCTGACCCGCTCTTTGCTCAATAATATGGTTGTGGGGGTGAGTGAGGGTTTTAAGCGCGGCCTGCAAATTGAAGGGGTGGGTTACCGGGCCCAGGTGCAGGGGAAGAGTCTGGTTTTAAACGTAGGCTATTCTCATCCTGTAGTATTTGAGCCACCCGCGGGGGTTAGTTTTGAGGTTGATAAATCGGGCCGTGAGTTAGTAGTGTCCGGTATTGACAAAGAGATGGTGGGTGAGATTGCCGCCCGGATTCGCCGCACACGTCCCCCGGAGCCGTACAAGGGCAAGGGTATCCGGTACGTTAATGAGAGGATTCGGCGCAAAGCTGGTAAAGCCGGTAAAGCTAAATAGTGAGCCGGCCTGCATTTGAGAAGAGTTTTGTGCTGTTTAATTGGAGATAGATTATGGGAAAAACTAATCCAGCTTATGTAGCCAGAAAACGCCGCCATTTCCGAGTGCGGAGAAAACTTTCTGGTACACCTGAACGCCCCCGCCTAAATGTGTTTCGCAGTTTGAATCACATTTACGCCCAAGTAATCGATGATAGCCAGGGAGCCACCTTAGTTGCAGCTTCCAGCCTCGATGCCAGTGTTAAAGGTGGGGGGGAAGAAGATGATGGCAGAATTAAACAGGCCTCTTTGGTAGGTAAGTTGATAGCCGAGCGGGCCAAAGAAACTGGAATCAATCAGGTTGTGTTTGATCGAGGCGGGTATAGGTATCACGGCCGGGTGAAAGCTCTGGCCGAGGCCGCTCGTGAAGCCGGGTTAAAGTTTTAAGCTATTTCTTGATATCAAGAAGCGTTCCTCAGAGGAGAACCTATGGCAAAAAGAGAATTTGATGACGCTGTTGAAGAACTTGATGAGCGTGTAGTGCACATTGCCCGCACGGCTAAGGTAGTCAAAGGTGGCCGTCGATTTAGCTTCCGAGCGGTGGTTGTAGTTGGTGATAATAACGGCAGTGTGGGAGTAGGTATTGGCAAAGCTCGTGAGGTGCCAGAAGCCATTCGTAAAGGGTCTGAACAGGCCCGGCGCAATATGCGTAAGATTCCAATGGCCGGTAAGACCATACCCCATGAAATTACCACGCGCTTTAGCGCGGCCGAAGTATTCTTGAAACCGGCTTCACCCGGCACCGGAGTTATTGCTGGCGGTGGGGTACGCGCTGTAGTAGAAGCTGCCGGTATTCGAGACATTCTGACCAAAAGTAAAGGTAGCGCCAACATTCTAAATGTAGTTAAAGCCACGGTGAAAGCGCTGAATAATCTTCAGGATCCGGTTGAGGTCGCTCAGAAGCGCGGCGTGCCCATCAGCCGGGTGCAGCCGTTCTGGGTTGAACGAGGAAACAATGGCTAAGAAAGACTCAAAGATTAAAGTTACTTTGGTAAGAAGTCCAATCGGTTACTCTGCCCGTCAAAAGAATACGGTGCGTGCTCTGGGATTGCGCAAGATGGGACAAACCGTGGAGCATAGTGATTCGCCTGTTATCCGGGGGATGATTGACAAGGTAGCTCATCTGGTTCAGGTTCAAGAGTAGCCTTAGGCACAAAAATGTGGAGGCAGTAAGTAATGGAGTTGCATGAATTGCGGCCCGCACCGGGCAGTAGAAAAAAGCGAAAACGAGTTGGCCGAGGTATGGCTTCAGGTCAAGGGAAAACCAGTGGCCGCGGGATGAAGGGGCAAGGCGCTCGCTCCGGTGGGGGCAAGGGTCCCTATTTTGAGGGTGGGCAGTTGCCTTTAGTTCGCCGACTTCCGTTCCGGCGCGGCTTTACCAACATTCATCGGGTTGAATATAAACCGGTAAACCTGGGGCGTCTGCAAGAAAAATTTGGCGATAGCGGCCAGGAAGTAACTCCAGAGACTTTGGCAGAGGCAGGCATTATCAAACGTTCGGATAAAGCCGTTGCTATTCTCGGAGATGGAGAGTTAGCCACAGCTTTAACCGTTAAGGCCCATCGCTTCTCCAAAAGCGCCAAAGAAAAGATTGAAGCAGCAGGCGGAACTGTCGAAGTTTTAGGCTTGTCGTAGCGATAAGGATTTAGTCGATGTTTGAAGCGGTACGAAATGCGTTTACCTTACCCGATCTGCGGCGCAAGATTGTTCTGACGCTGTTGATCCTGGTGGTGTACCGGGCCGCCGCTCACGTGCCGGTGCCTGGTGTCGATCCTAATGCCCTACAGCAGTTCTTGGAGTCGGGCAGCCAGGGGAGTACCATTGTTCAGTTTTTGAACTTACTCTCGGGTGGTGCTCTGGCCAGGTTGTCGGTGATGGCAATGGGAGTTTATCCCTACATTACGGCTTCAATTATTATGCAGTTATTGACGCCCCTGATCCCTCAGTTGCAAGAATTGCAAAAAGAAGGTGAGCAAGGGCGAAATAAACTCAATATGTACACTCACTGGCTGACAGTACCGCTAGCGTTGTTGCAGGCCTATGCTCAGGTTATCTTTATTCAGAGTTCTATTCCAGGAATTTTGACCAGCTTTGGTTTCGGTATCGATCCACTGGCAACAATCGCCACTCTATTGACGATGACTGCCGGAACCATGGTTGCTGTTTGGCTGGGTGAGATCATCACGGAGCAAGGCGTAGGAAACGGCGTGTCGATTATTATCTTTGGCGGGATTGTAGCTCAGATCCCCAACCAGATAGGTGGCTTTATCAGTCGTCAGGAATGGGGTAACTTACTCTTGTTCTCGATTATTACCGTTTTGACCATCGCCGTGATTGCGTTTGTGCAGGAAGGGCAGCGGCGCATACCGGTGCAGTATGGTAAGCGGGTTCGAGGTACCAAGGTATACGGTGGACAAAGTTCGCATATTCCGCTGCGGGTCAACAGCGCCGGAATGATCCCGCTGATCTTTGCGCAGTCGATTATGATTTTTCCCAGCGCCGTGGCTGGTTACTTTCAGGCCAGCCAAAACCAGTTTATCGCCGGTTTGGCAACCGGGGTGATCAGGTGGTTTAGTCCTAATCCAGATTCTTATCCGTACTGGATTCTCTATTTCCTGATGGTGGTGGGCTTTACTTATTTCTATACTGATGTGATCTTCAAACAACAGAATCTGTCGGAAAATCTGCAGCGTCAGGGAGGGTTTATCCCTGGTTTACGACCAGGTAAGCGAACAGAAAATTATCTCAACTCTGTATTGCAGCGGATCACATTTGTGGGGGCACTGCTTCTGGGTGGGGTGGCTATCTTACCGTGGATTGTGAATATCATTCCTGGCATAAGCCAAAGTAGTGGCCAAACCCAGGCGTTGCTTATTACCAGCACGGGCTTACTGATTGTGGTTGGGGTGGTGCTGGACACAATGAAACAGCTTGAAGCCCAGCTCTTGATGCGCCATTATGAAGGATTTATTGGCTGATTTGTGGCTCTTTCACTGGTGAAATAACGGAACCTACCTGCCAACATGTTGCGCACTAAGAAACGTCGAATTGTCCTCAAAACAAAAGAGGAAATCGAGTTGATGCGGCAGGCAGGCAAAATCGTGGCCAAAGCTCTTGATGAAATCCGACAGCAAACCAGTCCGGGCGTCACGACGGCTGAACTTGATAAGATTGCTGAAGATGTTCTAAAGCGACACGACGCGACGCCTGTCTTTAAGGGTTATCCTAACCAGCGTCAAGGTGGGCCGTCTTTCCCGGCAACAATTACTGCCAGTATCAACGAGGAGTTGGTGCACGGCATACCCAGCCAAGCCAGGGTGTTGCAAGAGGGCGATATCATTAGCGTGGATTGTGGGGCAAACTATAAAGGTTGGATAGGAGACGCAGCTACCACCATCCCGGTGGGCAAAATATCCGACGAAGCCCGGCGTCTGCTTGAAGTAACTGAACGAGCGCTTTACATCGGTATTGAACAGGCGCGGTTGGGAAATCGGACAGAGGATATATCGGCAACCATCCAGGAATATGTGGAGCGAGAGGGTTTTTGCGTAGTGCGTGAGTACACCGGTCACGGTGTCGGCCGCAATATGCATGAAGATCCACAAGTACCAAATTTTGGCCGGCAAGGCCGAGGCGTGCGGCTCAGAAAAGGCATGACCATTGCCCTGGAACCGATGGTACAAGTTGGCACCTGGAAAACCAAACTACTGGATGATGGTTGGACAGTTGTTACCGCCGATGGCACGTTATCGGCTCACTTTGAACACTCATTTGCTGTTACCGGGGGTGAGGCTGATATTTTAACTCTGTTGTAAATGCCAAGAATGTGGAGCTAAACCAAAACAAAACGGATTTTGGCTTCGCAATTGCATAGATAAGAGAGGATAAGTATTATGAAAGTTAGACCTTCTGTGAAACGTATGTGCGACAATTGTAAAATCATCAAACGCCGAGGCGTTGTTCGAGTTATTTGTTCAAATCCAAAACACAAGCAGCGTCAAGGGTAAGGAGTAATTTTATGGCACGTATTGCTGGCGTTGACTTGCCTCGTGACAAACGAGTTGAGGTAGGATTAACCTATATTTACGGTATTGGTTTAACAACCAGCCAGAAGATTCTGGCTAACTCCGGAATTGATCCGGACACTCGTATTAAAAACTTGGCAGATGAAGAAGTCTCTCGCTTGCGAGAAATCATTGATCGGGATTACGTGGTTGAAGGTGATCTGAGGCGCGAGGTTGGCCTGAATATCAAACGACTGCAAGAGATTGGTTGCTATCGCGGTTTGCGTCACCGCCGGAATCTACCGGTTCATGGCCAGCGGACCCGCACCAATGCTCGGACCAAACGCGGCCAGCGCAGAACTGTGGCCGGTAAGAAGCGAGCGGCTCGAAAGTAATCACGTCTGGATAAGCAATTAGTTGAACGAACGGTTAACAGTAATAACCGACTTGTTAGTGTGGAGGATTTATGGCAAAGCAGAGAGGTCGGGCAGCACGGTCAGGCGGTAGAAGAGAAAGAAAAAACGTACCCTATGGTCGGGCCTATATTTACGCTACCTTTAACAATACCATTGTAACAATTACTGATCAGCAGGGCAATACTATTTCTTGGGCTACGGGCGGAACGAGTGGTTTCAAAGGCTCGCGCAAGAGTACGCCTTACGCGGCTCAGCTAGCTGCCAGAAACGCAGCCAAAGCAGCCCAGGAGCATGGCATGCGTGAGTTGGATGTCTTTGTAAAAGGACCGGGACCCGGTCGCGAAGCGGCGATTCGGGCCTTGCAAGCAGCCGACATGTCGTTGCGGTCGATTACCGATAAAACACCGATTCCACATAACGGCTGTCGACCACCCAAAAAGCGCCGGGTCTAAGGCTGAGCAGTTGTCCGATATTAAGGCTGCATTTTCAAACGACATATAAGGCGAATCGCGGCTAAAAAAGGACGAAGTTGTATCTTGACAAGTATAGATACTGTAATCTCTTAGTTTTTGCCAGAAGCAAAATTCATTTCAGAAGAGGGATGAAGGGTATGCCAAACCTGTAAACCTCTTTAATTTGTTATAATACGCAAGGCAGTAAAGCTGCCCAAGGAGGACAACTTGGCACGTTATACACAATCTGTTTGTAAATTGTGTCGCCGTGAGGGCGAAAAACTTTTTCTCAAGGGTGATCGCTGCTTTTCACCAAAATGTGCAATCGAACGGCGCTCATATCCGCCCGGCGTGCACGGTCGCCAAAGCCAGTTCCGGCGTAAAGAGTCGGATTATGGTTTGCAGTTAAGAGAAAAACAGAAAGCACGTCGATTGTATGGCGTTTTTGAACGCCAGTTCCGACGTTACTTCCGGGAAGCGCAACGTCGCAAAGGGTTGACCGGTATTAACCTTCTTATCATCCTGGAAGGTCGTCTGGATAATGTGATCTATCGCTTAGGTTTTGCATCTTCCCGGGCTCAGGCTCGTCAACTTATTTCCCACGGTCACTTTGATATAAATGGCCGCAAAACGAACATCCCTTCATATCAGGTTTCTGGCAATGATATTATTGCTGTTCGGGAAAAAAGTCAGAAACTGGATTACTTCAAAGCAATTGTGCAGAATGGAGATGGGACGCGAGTGCCGGAATGGCTGAGTCTGGATCTGAAGAATATGACTGCCAAAGTTCTGAATGAGCCCACCCGCGAACACATCGATGTCACCCTCAACGAGCAACTCATTGTTGAATTCTACAGCAGGTAGTCACAACAAGATAGTTGCCCTTTCTTGTTATGGTAATATTGCAGCCAAACTCCTGGTTGCCCATAGTAGCAATAACGTAGCCGTATTTTTTGGAGGGTGTTCCGTTGTCTGAAATTAGTATGGTTTTACCCAAAATAGAAACTGAAGCCAGTTCCCGTAATTATGGCCGATTTAGTATCGGACCTCTGGAAAGTGGGTACGGCATTACCCTGGGTAATGCTTTACGTCGCGTCTTACTGTCATCGCTGACTGGAGCGGCGG
>Ga0210062_1000625_pt1 | contig 10871 bp, 11 predicted proteins | sample Muzzi_CordA_D2_FD_185528 | JGI IMG/M metagenome (GOLD analysis project Ga0210062, IMG submission 185528) | Wetland microbial communities from San Francisco Bay, California, USA, that impact long-term carbon sequestration - Muzzi_CordA_D2 (SPAdes) | ecosystem: Environmental > Aquatic > Marine >...
CATAATGCGACCAAGGAAAAATCACTTGAGGTAAGCGACATATACAAGCTTGTGTCTGCAAACATTAGCGAAACCTGCGGATGAGAGGCTGGAACAAAAAAAAGTGGGAAACTAAGAATTTAAGCCCGCCAAACACACGGCGGATAAAAAGGTGAGAAAAGTCTTGTAGGTTAAACCTTGACTATAAAAAGAACTATATGGTAATGGTTTAAAATTATTAATAATGCTCTTAACTCAAATAATGAGGGAGCTATGATCCGGATATAAATAAACCCCGTTTCTCACATAGAGAGTGGGGTTTCTCTTTTGGCTGATACCGATTAGGTATATCAACAATGATCTTATTGCATATAGCAACATGATATCTGATAAAGGGAATAACTGTGAGGGTTTAGATTTAATAACAAATTGAAAAATTGGAATTGCGTCTTATGCATCATTTTCTGTACGCCTAACACGCAAAGAGAATTTAGGTTTAAATCAAAATAACCTCATGAAATCTTTTTAAATTAATTCTATGGTTCCTATTATTCGTGATGAGGCATACGCGCCAATAAATATAAGCGTTTATCCATATTTTTAGGACGCATAATATCAGATAGACGGTGGTAACTATGTTGGATCCACATGAAATTATTAAACAAATTGATCGAGCAATAAAGCTATACGACGATTACCGTGCCCGCTCAAAATATAACGATCTGTCGGACCTCGGAGATGGTATTCACACAGAGGTGAAAACGATAGTATCAGCAACGATCGATCGCTTAGCGCCAACTGGCTCTGCGTACAGAAAGCCTACTATTCTCGTTGATATGGTCGGTGCCCTGCGAGCTTTACGGCGCGATTATGTGGAAGGATATCTCGATACAATCCAAGGGCTAATCCGCGCTGAATTGTTCGCAGATTTCATTGAAATGGCGGAACATCTTTTAGAGCAAGGCTATAAGGATCCGGCAGCGGTATTGGTGGGAGGAGTCCTCGAGGAAAATCTCCGGGCGCTCTGTTCTTCCCGCTCAATCTCTGTTTTGGTTTCGGGGCGGCCGAAGAAAGCTGACGCCATGAATGCCGAACTTAGCGCCGCAGGAGTGTATAATAAACTCGATCAGAAAAACGTGACAGCTTGGTTAGATCTACGAAATAAGGCCGCACATGCCCGATATGATGAATATACGTCCGAACAAGTTAGAACAATGTTGTCTGGAGTTCGTGAGTTTACTGCGCGTATTGGTTCCGTCTAACCCATTAGTGCACTGGACGCTCATAGATTCGCGCCAGTGACCAAATCGTTATGAGTAAAAAATATAGAGGTATGATAAGAATAAGAACCAAGCTGATATTCTCGGTAATTCTCTTTATGGTTGTATCGGTGTCTTTCGCCCAATCACAGCCCCCATCCCCAGGACAAACTAGAGACAGTAACCGTCCGCAAGAACAAATCAAAGGCCGTGAATCCAGCAACGAGAATGCGAAACAGAAAATTCCAGTTCTGCCGGTAGTAACGGAAAGCAGCAAGGTACTTGTTAAAAACGCTGAGACAGATACAAATACCAAGGATGAAAATAAATCTACCGATTACATATTAGTAGCCTCAAAAGTGATTAAAGCAGGTGTTAGTGGTGAAAGTGATTTGCCAACCATACTTCTTGGTATAGTGGTAGCCTACCTGACGATACTTATCTCAGTAGCGATTGCGATTTTTAGTGAGAAAAGAAAATTTGAGGCATTAGACAGAAATGTCATATTGGATCACATTATAAAAGCTAAGAGTCTATTGTTATATTTGGGCCTGACATTCTTACCACTTTTGTTCTGGAATAGTTCGATGCCGTGGTTGAGACTATTGGAGATAATTTCTTGGATCATTGGCGTGGTTTTTATCACGAAAATCTTATTTAGCTCCTATCACTGGATGAAAGGAAATAAGTTTCAATTGAGGTTTGGTTATTTGAAAAAATTGCGAAACAGACAAGATATGGAAGAAGCATGGCGGTCTGTCTGGCAAACTGAGAACATCAATTTTTCGAATGAACAAGAATTCTTTAATATATTCCATTCTACTGTGAATCGATTATTAGAAAACGATGGAAGATAACCTTATAATTATATCAAAACTACTAAGTGACTTCAATAATTTCATGGTTAAGCGCTCAACGACCTTTTTAATAGGGTTAGATGGGATGCTTGACAGTATATTGCAATGGCACTTTGGACTGTGGAAAAAAAAACATGAGTATTTAGGTCAAGATAACAAGTTAGCGGAATGGAGTATGTATAGCGCCCTGTCGAGGACTATAGATTCTATTTTTCGACAGATTGAAATACGTGCCTTAAATGAAAGGGAATCTTATTCTTTTTTTAAAAAATTAGAAAGACATGCAGAAAAATATAAGAAGGAATCTGTTTCATCTCGCTATTACAACGAGTCTTTATTTGGCACTTTTTATCAAGTTTTTTTTCAGAATATATACGATTCACCTGAAAGATTTAATATTTGGGAGCATTACTTTCCGGGAAAATGGAAAATCACAAAGAGTAATCTTCAAAGTTCAGAAAATATCATATCCAAAATATCTCTAAACAATTTCTTTGAATGGTCTAGTGACAGGATTTGGCAAACAAGAGAAGAAAAAGATTTTCCGTTAGATGATGCATCAAGAAATCTTTTCCCAGAAGTAGATCCCATTTTATGGGCTAAAGTTCTAATCTTTATTTTTTCACCATACAGCGAGGATCGATTACGTGCAGTTATAGAAAGACCTTGGAATTTTGGCTTTTTTGGTCGAGTTAAAGTATATTTTGGTCCTCAAGAAGATGAAACTATAAGAATATATAAAGGCGAAGAAAAAAACACTTTTGATTTGGCTTATTATCTTTTTAAGGACCAGTTTTCTAAGAATAATTTGGAGAGCTATATAAAATCGCTTGAGCAGCTTTCATATCCAAGAGAATCGGAAGAGAAGAGTAAGAGGTTAAGGCTTCATAGTTTTTTCACCAAGATGTTGGATTTTGTAAAAGATACTGAGTCGTCCGATTTCAGCCAGCCACCATAACACAGATTATAAATCCAACCAGCGGGTCCGCAGCGAAGCGCCTTGTGGCCGTGACCCACGCATTATGAAAATTCGATGGAGAGCTATGATAGACTCGGAAAAGACTTCTGATACCTGGTAATAATCGCAGGTTTTTTGAGGATTCAAAATTTTGAATATCTCCAAAGTGTTCAAAATTAACGATGCAAGAAATATTCTCAATATAAATGTAAGGTGTTTCATATGAATCTAAAAGGTATAAAGTTTTTCATAACACTTTTTGCCCTCTTTGTTGCTCTTGCTCATCTAATTTGGCCAAATATCACGATTGATGCTATTACAGTAACGCTTTTGATTGTAGCGGTTCTCCCCTGGTTGAGTTCTCTATTCAAATCAATTGAATTTCCAGGCGGTCTAAAGGTCGAGTACCAGGATTTGGAAAGAATTGAAGATCGCGCACGAAAAACCGGATTATTATCTGAAGAAAGAAGCAAAACATCTGAGGATTACACTTTCCAGACAGTCGCTTCAGCCGACCCAAATCTTGCGATGGCCGGTTTACGGATTGAACTCGAGAATCGGTTAGTCAAACTCGCCGAATCGCGACAACTTAAAGTTAGCAGACGAGGACTTAATGCTTTGTTAAGCGACTTAAACCGCCGAGAGTTGTTAAATGGGGCCGAACGAGCTCTGCTGTCGGACCTGTCTGGTCTTCTTAACTCTGCTGTCCATGGGGCGATTGTTGCCCCATCTGCAGCGGAATGGGCGCTTGATATTGGTCCAAGAATACTAAAAGCCTTAGACGAACGTACCACATCTACGGAGATACGCTATAAAGGTATTACTTAATTTATGCATTCATCACAAAAACATTGATACTTTTGGTTATAGTGATGTCTGACGTTCGGTATTAAAAGAAAATTGCAAGGATGACATAACGATTAGGTATCTCATATTTAGCAATTTATGTGCTCGTGGCAAGATATCTGTATTCTACTGTTCGGCATACGCCTCCATAAATGTACATGTTTACCCATATTTTTAGGTTGTATAATACTATTTAGAGGTAAAAAAGGACATGAGCAACAAAGCACTGTTTGAAAGCGTAACTCGTCATGTGAAAGCAATTGATTTGTGCATGGCAAATAATCTCAGAATGCCTGCACTAATTCTTGTCTACTCAGGTATAGACATATTTGCGTCGTTGGATAGGCCATCAAATAAAGAAGAAGGAACAAGAAAGGATTTTAAGAACTGGTGCGACAAATATCTATTACCGAATACTAATCTGCCATGCTCATCGACTGATATTTATGCAGCAAGGTGCGGTGTGGTCCATAAAAGCTCGTCTGAAAGCACACTAAGCCGAAAACACCAAGCCATTGAAATTATTTATTCATGGGGCACCCAAGATCCTGAGCCTCTCCAAAGTATTTTAAAAAACCTCGGAGACAGCACCCATATCATTCATATTGAATCCATTGTTGATGCTTTCAAAAAAGCTGTGTTAGCCTTTATGGAGGACATTGGCGATGATCCAGAGCGTATTTGCCTTGTGTTGAGTCGTGCAGCAAAGATGTTCATTGATCAACCAAAAGAGTTCTGGCACTAACAATGGCGTCAACTCGGACCCAATAAAGCTGTTCCGCTATGCTATGCGACTTTTTTGAGCCAGTTACGCCAAGTATTGGGTACCGAATTGTTTAGCGGAGGACCTATGAAAAGAGAAGAACGGGCACAGCAGCTATGGAGCATCTTAGTGCTGGCAGCAAAATATCGGCAGGTGCTTACATATGAAATTGTGGGTCAAGCCTGCGGAGTTCCACCGCCTAGTATTGGTGACTTTTTGCGGCCAATACAGCAATATTGTACGGAAACAAACCTTCCGCCTTTAACCAGTATCGTTGTAAATAAAAGTACAGGTCTTCCGGGTGATGGATTTATTGCAGCGGAGAACGTTCCATTGGCACAAATCCGAACATTTGAAAAAGATTGGCTAGCTCTCGCGGCACCGTCTGCTGAGCAGTTGGCGGATTCATACAGCCGGGCTCCAGATCGGCGTTGATGCCCAACAATCCGCTGGTGCCGACTTGGTTCTCTCGCGGCACAGTTCAAGCATTAGAAGTTGGGGTTGTATTATGCAAATTTCGCGGATACATCATTATACGAGTATAGAGACATTAGCCCTGATACTTGCATCGAAGAAGATCCGGTTTAATCGGACCGATAGAGTTGACGATATAACCGAATCACAGAGACATGCCAAGATTCGTTTTGGCAACTATTTTTTTGTAAGCTGTTGGACCTATGATAGCGAAGAAAGTATTCCACAATGGCACATGTACACTGATCGGATGAGGGGGGTACGAATCTCACTGCCAGTGGCACCATTTCAGCAAAAACGCCTTATCCCACCGGATAGCTGGAAGCTTGAATCGAAAGGGACCATGTATGCGCCTCTATCACTGGAAGAGCAATTCGGTCCAAACTACTTTGTGGTCCCCATGTATATGGAGGCAAAGCACTTTGGTGGACCCGTAGAGTACTGCGACGATGTTGAAGCGAGGTATGAAAAGGCGATTAGTTTTAAGATAGAGGACGGGCGAACCTTAGTAAATATTAAAGCTCCTTTCGATCTTGTTCGCCTGAAGACAAGTGCGTGGTCTTTTCAGAAGGAATACCGATTTGCGTTGTTTGTCCTTCCATCATTTCAGGTTCCGGCGGAAGGGCCAGGATCACCAGAGTTTTATGAACGGTTCCCGAGCCATGTAATAAACGCTCTTATCAACGGCATTGCTCCGGGAGTCGACTTCCTGGACGTTGATCTGTCGGATAATGCGCTTAGGGAGATGGAAATTACGCTCGGACCGTTGTGCTCTGAAGGATCTAAAATAGCTGTTCATGCACTCGTTAAAGCTTATGCTCCAGAGGCTACGGTTAGAGACAGTCGATTCACTGGCAATATCCGGGCAAGGTAGTGGTCACCTCTAACAACATCTTTGAAAGGGACGCTTATTACGCTGCGCGTCATTCGCGCCTCAGAATAGCGTTACAGGCAATTGATCGCAGATTTTTTGAGGCTTCAAAATCGTGAGATATCTCCAAGATATCCCAAAGGGCATAAAGGATAAAATAATACTTCACCAATAATTATGATGCATCATTTTGAAGGGAATGTTTATGGAGAATGAGATTTTTTCAAGAAAAGATCAGCTATACAAGGCAGCTAATCAATTCTGGATGTGTGGGCTCTATATTAATTTCGGAGTTTTTCTACTATTCCTGGTCACAGTTTTTTTTAATTGGCCGCCGTTAGTGTGGTTTCTCGGCTTACTGTCCCTCTTAGCTCCAATTTCTCTTTTCGTTTGCAATTTGATATCTGGATTTAAATTCAAAACTGCCGACAAGTGCCGTAGGATCTTGCACTATTCTGACGGTCTGGGGATACCGACCCCGGAAACAGAGATAGCTTGTGTTCTTGGAGAGAAATCAAAAAAAAAATTCGTTCCTTCACTATATGCAGATCCATACTATTTTACTAATGTCAAGCCCGGAGTTGTAAGATTGCTCCGTAATACAAGAGAATGTGCTTATTTTACATTTAATTTGTGCAGGTATAGCAAATTTGCATCTTTATTAATAATTTCCATAATGGCTATTTCTGCATTTGTTATTTTTTATGTTGTCATCACATCGACAAAATCTCAATCTGATATACAAAATCTTGCAAAATCTGCCGTGGCTATCGTTTCGTTTCTTTTTACGGCGAATATTATCGTCACCTTTATAAAATACTGGCAAACAGAAGTCAGCGCTGAAGATATATATAAATCAATAAACAGTGCACTAAAAAATCCAAAAATCTCACTCCCGGAGGCGATGATCATGGTGGATAACTACAATGTCGTTGTCTCCAGAGGTCCCCTTATTTTTGACAAGATCTACGATAACTATCGCGATCAGATGAATGACGGATATCGGAAGGCCCATGGGGCGGAGGAGGAGCAGTAAAGGTGGGGAATGTACCGAGCGCGATTCAGAACTATATCACCAATTATATCCAACTCGATCAGAGAGATATAAGTACGTCTGCTACTACGAGAAATTGGCTTGTGAATAGTGTGATTAGAAAAATTGACAATGCTTCAAATGAACCGGTTTTATATAACCCTAAGAAGTATCTGAATTTCGGCAGTTCGTTCAAAAAGACGAAAGTGAAGGTAGTAGACGAATTCGACGTAATGCTGATTATTGACACTTGTGGAGGTTATTATTTTGAAAATGGAATAACTACCAGTGTAGGCCAAGGCTCCGCTTTCCCAAATCATCTATTTGATAGCAAATATTTGTTTCCTGCCCAAAATTATGTAAGCCCAATAAAAGTTCTTAATTGGCTAAAGGCTATAGTGAAATCTGTACTTGATCCTCAAGGAGCTGATCCTCCTGTCAGGGATAATCAGGCAGTTACTGCCTATATTTCAAGTACGAAGACAACTATAGACCTTGTTCCTGCTCCAATACTGAAGAGAAACAGTGATAATAAGACGTTTTATGTAATTCCCCAGGGTGGACAGTCCATGGGATGGATCGCTACAGCTCCTGAAGACGATATGAAGACGATAGAGGATTATGCTAAGAATAGATCTAATTTTAGAAATGTTATTCGAATTCTAAAAAGGATAAAGGACACATACAATTTCGTTAGAGTGTCGTCATTTGCTATGGAAACTATTGTTAATGATTACGTTTGGTACAATGATTGGTACCAAGATCTATATCGGGATTGCCGAGGGGCGTTATCGCACCTATCCAGCATCTTCAAAGTCGGTTCCATCCTTGATCCATTCAGCAGAAAGAATCTTCTGGCAGAAGCTAACCAGCTCAATTGGTACGCGGAAAGGGTGGATTCGATTATCTCTACTCTGGACAACTGCCTGTTTAACGACGATCAAAATCTCGTGAATAAGCGCGTGGCAGATGCTTTCGAAAATAAGTAGTTTATGTGTGGCCTCGAAATTTGGCTTTCGAGCGATATAAACAGAACTGAATAATTACTGGTTATGCTTTGAGAAATTATAATAAAGAATTTGCAGGTTATTATTGGAGGAATTTATGCCTAAACACGAAGTTATAAGCCATGTTCATTGCATTTCAGCAAGTGACTTCGTTGAAGCAATCTCACCACGAGGGCCATATTTCAAACAAATACCAGCAGATTATGATTGGATATTCCGAGGGCACGGTAACGATAGTGACTACCAACTCCTTTCATCAGCCCTTCGGCTGCAAGATCAAGAAAAACTGTTGAGGCTATCCCGATCATCACCTCATGTTCGTCAAAACATCGATCTCGCTGTTTGCCAAGTAATGGCAGAGGTCGATATTCTTTGTGATTTCTTCCAAGTGGCAGATCGAAATGGACTACAAATACCTAATGATTCCTCTGACTGGCGTGAAAGAGTATATCAGTATCGTAGTGACCTTAGCGGGGTAATAATCGCTCCAGAGCTATTATCGGAGTCCAACATTGTCTGGCCAACTAAAGATTTCACTCCTCTCATGGCACTAGCAAGACATCACGGGTTACCAACCCGCCTTCTCGATTGGTCATACTCTTCCTTTATAGCCGCTTATTTCGCAGCGGAGGATGCTGTAAAGTTGGCAAAAAAATCAAAGGTAGACCAAAATCTTTCAGTCTGGGCACTGCATAGGGTTAATCTGATGATTGGAGTAGATAAGGCTAATAGGGTTGATACAAAGTTGCCCATTAGGCTGAGCGGGGCACCAGGTGCAACAAATCCTAACCTCTATGCCCAGAGGGGTCTTTTTACCTTCGAGCACGTTGAGCTGATAGAGGAAAAGCAGCCTACATTACGAGATCCGCTGGATAAACTGATTCAGATGGAAATCCCTAAAAGTCCGCTGGGAAAAACAGCTCCTGTAATGTTCCATTTTACTCTACCGCAAAACGAGGCGGGTAAGTTACTATGGCTACTCGCAAAAGAGAACATTGATGCTTCGAGGCTTTTCCCTGGGTATGATGGCATCGTTAGAAGTATGGATATGAGGACACGGCATGAAATTCCTTTTCGATAGGGAAACAATGCATAACCCGCCACTCCAGCCGACGGCATACGGCCGCGGCTGACTGGCACGTTACAGATACTTGCTATATATCGTAGGTTTTTCGAGGCTTCGAAATTATGAGATATCTCCAAGATATCACAACACAGGCTAAAATTCAGATATTGGCAAGTTATTGCAAGTTTTATTTCTGAATGATTGTTTCGAACACGATGCCTATAAGTTTGATTTCAAAAAGATTCTTAATACAGCAGATGATATTTATTTGTAATTTTAAGTCGCCCATTGAAAAAAAGAAATTTATTTCATTCCAATGGATAGTCCTTTTTCATATTCTGACCTGATCTTGCTTGTTGCGACCATAACATTTTTGTTCTGTTATGTAATTGCAATAATCGTTCAAAGCTTGGTCTCACGAGAACAGTTAATGCTCGAACGCATTATTGTTGCCTTGTTTGTAGGATTTTTCTCTTCTGTTATGTCAATTTTAGTTATTTATTTTGTTTTCAGGAATACGTAAATTAATGATTTTAAAAATGTTATGAGTTAATACGTTACGATCTTTAAAAAATGCCTCCTGGACAAACCACATCAATTTTTTGGCTCTGGATCATGGGGATTGTTTGGAGTATTGGCCCTTGGCTTGCTATTGGTCTATCGGCAGTCCTTTCAACACTTGCGATCAAACGTGTTCATCGTTACGCAAAAACGATTGAGACCAGACCAGTCAAACAAGGGTTTAGAGGATTTATAAGAATCGTTCGTGACAGCTTTCTTCACGGATTTCTCACCTGGAGCACACTCCGTATTATAATAGGATGCATAGCCTTCGGTGGACTGCTCACAGCTGGCTTTTATGGCTTCTTTCAACAAAATTTTCAAGGAAGCATTCAAAAAATGGTTGAAAAGCCACCCCTTATTGAATCAGCGACCAATGATAAGGCTGAAGGGGAAGGGTTTTTGGAATCAATTCTTATCATAGGATTGATTTCTGCAACACTGACGGTATTAATCGGTGTCAAAATCTATCGATCGCTAAGTCGACGTGCGAAGGAACTATCGCTATATGCCATGATTCGCGGGGGTCCTTCACCAGTTATAGTAAAATTGTTTCACGATAATAAAACAATTGGCATCGTTGTGCTGGTAATTGGATGCTGGATCCTATGGGGTTTCTTAACACAAATTGGTGGATTGGCGATAATTTTGATTCCAGGGTTGAGAGCCAAATCTTCTATACCTGGGGTAATGCCGGCAACAATTGTTTTTTTAGTGATTTTGTCGATCCTTTTGTATGTCCTTTTATTCGGACCTGTTGCTTGGTTTTCATTTAGGAACCTAAAACTACATTTAAGATATATTAGAGAAAATAGAATCGCAAAGAATCTGTTTCATTTGCAGATTATCATATTGGGTGGAGCATTAGGTGTGGTTCTCAATCTTTACTTTGTAAACCTTTTGGGAAAAATTCTATGGCCGGCTATATTCCACTGATTCAAAAACGATAACATATACAATTAAAACTATTTCAAAATACATTGTTTTTTTATTTGTGAGAGGAATTAATATTAAATTTTTCTTTAATTTATAGAAACATCGGTTCCTTTCTAATATTTCATTAAATGCTTCAATTCTCTTGAATGAAAACTTGTGTTTTCTGCTATTAAAACGTAACAAAATGGTAATTGACCTTTAGGAGGTTAAGTTGCATTATCAGCCTGATTTTTCTATTAAAAAATAGAAAAGGAGGCAGAT
>Ga0210062_1000626_pt1 | contig 10870 bp, 8 predicted proteins | sample Muzzi_CordA_D2_FD_185528 | JGI IMG/M metagenome (GOLD analysis project Ga0210062, IMG submission 185528) | Wetland microbial communities from San Francisco Bay, California, USA, that impact long-term carbon sequestration - Muzzi_CordA_D2 (SPAdes) | ecosystem: Environmental > Aquatic > Marine >...
CTCGATACCACCGGTTACAACCCATAAAAAAAGGGGCACAAGCCCCCTTCTTGTTTGGATGGCGGAGAGGGAGGGATTACTCGCCCCTGCCGGGGCTCGCCCTCCGGGCCGCTGCCTCGCGGCAGCGTTCTTCGCGGCTGCGCCGCTCGTCGAACCAGCCAGTAAATAATCGAGGGCTCGAATCCACCATCTAATAATCCATAGAAAAAGGGGCGCAAGGCCCCTTTTTCTATGGATGGCGGAGAGGGAGGGATTCGAACCCTCGATGGGCTTTTGACCCATACGCCCTTAGCAGGGGCGCGCCTTCAGCCGCTCGGCCACCTCTCCATCTATGTACCTGCAACCGCAAACCAAGGCTCGCTGCTGCAGAGGTGGCCTAGCATACCGTCGTGCTAATTTCAGGTAAAGCGTAATCCGGTAATCAATGGAAGGCTCAGCTGGAATTCGTGCCGTCAGGCTTGATCTGCTCCTGCTTTATCCGGTCGTAGATTTCTTCCCGGTGAACGGCAACATGTTTTGGCGCATTGACACCGATTCTGACCTGGTTGCCCTTGACACCGAGTACGGTGACGGTCACTTCATCACCGATCATCAGGGTTTCTCCTACCCTGCGCGTTAAGATCAACATAGCTTCCATCTCCTTGTTTATCGTAGTCCCTGATTGGTCCATGACTCGTACTCTTCCATCCGCCCTGTCATGTTAGTGTTAGTTTCGGCGTCGAGTGATTATCCTGAAGTCACCTATTGTATTTTTATCAATGATATAAGGAGGATAGCATACAAATTAAAGAATGAACCCAAGAGCCCTTATTGAGGCTGAGGGATTTCGAACGCGCTCAGGCATCTCGAGGGCGTTCCAGATTGAACGCGTCGTGCAGGGTGCGCACGCCGAGTTCAAGGTATTTTTCGTCTACCACCACCGAAATCTTGATCTCCGAGGTGGAGATCATGCGGATATTCACGCCTTCCCTGGCCAGGGCCGCGAACATGGTCGAAGCGATGCCGGCATGCGAGCGCATCCCGACCCCGACAAGGGAAATTTTCACGATCTTGTTATCCCCCGTAACCTCGCGTGCACCCAGTTCCCGGGCCGTTTTCTCGAGTATCGCCAGCGCCTTCTCGAATTCGCTGCGGTTCACGGTGAAAGTGAAGTCGGTGGTTGCTCCATCCGGTGCGATATTCTGAACGATCATATCGACTTCGATATTGGCCTCGGAGATCGGACCGAGGATCTGGTAGGCGACACCCGGCTTGTCCGGCACACCGAGTATGGTCAGTTTGGCCTCGTCACGGTTGAAGGCAATGCCTGAGATCAATGCCTGTTCCATTTTTTCATCCTCATAGGTTATGAGCGTCCCCTCGCCTTCCTCGAAGCTCGACAGGACACGCAGCGGCACATTGTAACGACCGGCAAAACTGACCGAGCGTATCTGCAGGACCTTGGAACCCAGGCTGGCCATCTCCAGCATTTCCTCGAAGGTGATCCGGTCCAAGCGGCGCGCTTGCGGCACGACGCGCGGGTCGGTGGTATAGACGCCATCCACATCGGTATAGATCTGGCATTCATCCGCCTTGAGCGCCGCGGCCAGCGCCACGGCCGTGGTATCGGAACCACCGCGGCCGAGCGTGGTGATATTGCCGCTTTCATCGACGCCCTGGAAACCCGCCACGACCACGACCTTGCCCTGCGAAAGATCCGCCCGGATATTCTTGTCCTCGATAGCGCGTATGCGCGCCTTGTTATGGGCGCTGTCGGTACGAATATGTACCTGAGTGCCGGTGTAGGAACGCGCGCTGCAGCCACGCTGCTCCAGCGCCATGCTGAGCAGCGCAATCGTAACCTGCTCGCCGGTCGACAGCAGCACATCGAGTTCACGCGGCGACGGCTGCTCGGTAATCTCCCGCGCCAGCTTGACCAGGCGGTCTGTATCTCCGCTCATCGCGGAGACCACGACCACCACATCGTTACCCCGGCTGCGCCAGCCGATCACCTTGTCGGCCACATTGCCGATGCGTTCCGCGCTGCCGACCGAGGTGCCGCCGTATTTTTGAACAATCAGTGCCATAACAGACTTGTACCCACCCTGTCGGCGACCGTGCGCTGCAGGGCATGAAGTGCAAAAGTGTGCGGATTAAACTACAGAACGATAGCGGATAAAAGCGTATTTATGCCAATAGCCGGTCTGACACCCACTGCGCCACCGACTTGAGCGCCACGTCGAGGTTCTCCGGCTGGTTGCCGCCGGCCTGGGCCATATCCGGGCGCCCGCCGCCCTTGCCGCCCACCTGGCTGGCGACGGCGTTGACCAGGTCGCCCGCCTTGATGCGACCCGTCTGGTCCCGGGTCACCCCGGCCACGATACTGACCTTGTCACCGCTGACGGTACCGAGCACCACCGCAGCCGATCCCAGCTTGTTCTTCAACTGGTCGAGCGTGTCGCGCAGGGTCTGGACATCCGCCCCGTCGAGGCGCGCCGCCAGCACCTTGATGCCGTCGATCTCGACGGCCTGTGCGGCAAGGTCGCTGCCCTGGCTGCTGGCAAGCTTGCCCTTGAGCTGCTGCAGTTCCTTTTCCAGGCGGCGGGTTTTTTCCAGCAGCTGCGAAACTTTCTCGTCGGCATCGTCGCGGCCGCTTTTCAGCAGCTCCGCGATACGCTGCAAGCGCTGCTGGTTGTCACCGACCCAGCGCACCGCACCCGCGCCCGTGACCGCCTCGATGCGACGCACTCCGGCCGCGACGCCGCTTTCCGAAACGATCTTGAGCAGACCGATATCGCCGGCATGCCGGACATGCGTGCCGCCGCACAGTTCCACCGAGAAATCCCCCAGCGAAAGGACGCGCACCTCATTGCCGTATTTTTCACCGAACAGCGCCATGGCGCCGGAGGCGAGCGCCTCATCGATCGACATCAGGCGGGTCTCGGCGACGGCGTTGCGGCGGATCTGTTCATTCACCAGGTTTTCGATCGTCTCGATCTGCTCCGGCGTGACCGGCTCGTAATGGGTGAAGTCGAAACGCAGGCGTTCCGGGTCCACCAGCGAGCCCTTCTGCTGTACATGCTCGCCGAGGACGCGGCGCAGCGCGGCGTGCAGCAGGTGGGTGCCGGAATGATTCAGCACCGTGGCGCGGCGCCGCTCGGGGTCGACATGCGCCTGGACATCCTCGCCGGTATGCAGTGCGCCCCGCTCCAGCCGGCCGACATGCACGATCACACCCCCGCCCTGTTTTTGCGTATCGGTCACGACAAAGCGGGCGGAGTCGGATTCCACTACGCCGCGGTCACCGACCTGGCCGCCGGATTCGGCATAGAACGGCGTGCGTTCCAGCACGACGATACCGGAATCGCCGGCTGCCAGTGCTTCCACGGCGTTTCCTTCCCTGAACAGGGCGGTGATCCGCGTGACGTCGTCCAGCCGGTCGTAACCGGTGAATTCGCTGCAGCCTTCCACTTCCAGGTTCGCGGAATGATTCGCGGCGAACTGGCTTGCGGCGCGCGCACGGCTGCGCTGGGCCTCCATGGCCCGCTCGAAGCCCTCGACATCGAGCGTGAGCCCGCGTTCCCGGGCGATATCGGCCGTCAGGTCGACCGGAAAGCCATAGGTATCGTAGAGCCGGAACACGGTCTCGCCGGGAATGAGCGACCCCTGCATGGATGCCAGCCCCTCCTCCAGGATGCGCATGCCCTGTTCCAGGGTTTCGGCAAAGCGCTCCTCCTCGAGCCGGAGTATGCGTTCGACCTGGGACTGGCCGGCCCTGAGTTCGGGATAGGCTTCGCCCATTTCCTCGACCAGCGGCGCAACGAGTTTGAAGAAGAACGGCTGGCTGGCGCCGAGCCGGTAGCCGTGACGGATGGCGCGGCGGATGATGCGGCGCAGTACGTATCCGCGTCCCTCGTTGGAAGGCAGCACCCCGTCGACCACCAGGAAGGCGCAGGAGCGGATATGGTCGGCGATCACCCGAAGTGAGTTGTTGTCGAGATCCCCGGTCGAGGTTACCGCGGCGGCATGGCCGACCAGGTTGCGAAACAGGTCGATGTCGTAGTTGTTGTGCACACCCTGCATCACTGCCGCGAGGCGCTCCAGCCCCATGCCGGTATCCACGGAAGGCCGCGGCAGGGGCGTGAGCGTGCCGCCGGCGTCGCGGTCATACTGCATGAACACCAGGTTCCAGATCTCGACGTAGCGGTCACCGTCGGCATCGGGCGATCCGGGCGGGCCGCCGGGAACCGACGGCCCATGGTCATAAAAAATCTCCGAGCACGGGCCGCAGGGTCCGGTATCGCCCATGGACCAGAAGTTATCCGTGGCGCCGATGCGCCGGAAGTGCGCGGGATCGACCTTGATCTCTTTCAGCCAGATATCCGCCGCCTCATCGTCCTCCTCGAACACCGTCACCCACAACCGCTCCGCCGGGATGTGCAGCACTCCGGTCAGAAACTCCCAGGCATAGGCGATGGCCTCGCGCTTGAAGTAATCCCCGAAGCTGAAGTTACCCAGCATTTCGAAGAAGGTGTGATGCCGCGCAGTGTAGCCGACGTTCTCCAGATCGTTATGCTTGCCGCCGGCGCGCACACAGCGCTGGCTGCTGGCGGCGCGCACGTAGTCGCGTTTCTCCTTGCCGAGAAACAGGTCCTTGAACTGCACCATGCCGGCATTGACAAACAGCAGCGTGGGATCATTGACAGGCACCAGCGAACTGGAGGGCACGACCTCGTGGTCGCGTGCCCTGAAAAATTCCAGGAAGGCGGTGCGAAGTTCGGCGCTGCTGGTCATCAGACGAGTGTCCTTGTATCCCGGTTAACCGGTCACGGGGTGGTAATTCTCGGGCTTTATTATCAAGGGTTTGGGGATTGATTGGAACACCCATCATGTATAGAAGGGAGCGACTTTTGCCGGACCGCTCACCGACGGGGTGTCGACCGGATAGGCAAGTGGCCTCCAGGTCACGACCGCAGGACACGCCGTTAGTACGAATGGCGCTTAGTTAAAGCCCAAGCGTGATAAAAAGCCACGGAATCACACGGAAGAAACAATCATTGTTAGTGATTATTCCGTGTGTTTCCGTGGCTATATTTACAGGGTTTGGTTCTTAAGCAAGTGACATTCCCTGCAGGCGCGACCCGGAGACCGCGCTGTTACCCTGTGACTGGGTCAGAGGACTAATGCGCGCGGCTTCAATCGCGGCCGCGGAACAGCGCGTCAATCTGTTCCGCAGTGAAACCGCGCTGCATGAGAAAGCGCATCTGGCGGGTGCGTTCCCTGAAATCGTCGGGGCGTGCCGGACCGAACTTTTTCAGCCGCACCTGCTCGATCAGTTGCTGCCAGTGCGGGGCATAGAGTTCCAGACCGGCCTCGATCAGGGCGTCATCGACACCGCGCTCGCGCAGTTCGGCCCTGATCTTTTGCGGCCCGTGGCCGCGCTGGAAGCGGGAATGTATGAACGACTCGGCATAGCGGGCATTGCTGAGCAGACCCTGTGCAACCAACGCGTCGACGGTTGCCTGCACGACCTCTTCCGTATAGCCGCGGGTCGACAGTTTGCGCGTCAGTTCCTGTTCGCTGTGCTCGCGGCGAGCCAGCAGGTCGAGCGCCGTCGATCTCGCCTGACCGCTGTCTTCATCCCGTTCAGGCTTCAGCTTCGGCTTCCTCCTCGGCCACCGTGGCAGGCGCCCTGCCGAGCACCTCGGTGCGGATCCGTTCCTCGATGGCGGCGGCGATGTCGCGGTTCTGTTTCAGGAACTCGCGCACATTGTCCTTGCCCTGCCCGATGCGCTCGCCGTTGTAGCTGTACCAGGCGCCGGCTTTATCGACATAGCCGTGACTGACGCCCATGTCGATGATCTCGCCCTCGCGGGAGATCCCCTCGCCATAGAGAATCTGGAACTCCGCCTGTTTGAAGGGCGGCGCGACCTTGTTCTTGACCACCTTGACGCGGGTCTCGTTGCCGATGATTTCATCCCCCTTCTTGATCGCGCCGGTGCGGCGGATATCGAGTCGCACCGAGGCATAAAACTTGAGCGCGTTGCCGCCGGTGGTGGTCTCGGGGTTGCCGAACATGACGCCGATCTTCATGCGGATCTGGTTGATGAAGATCACCATGGTGTTCGAGCGCTTGATGTTGGCGGTGAGCTTGCGCAGCGCCTGCGACATGAGACGCGCCTGCAGGCCCATGTGGGAGTCGCCCATATCGCCCTCGATCTCGGCCTTGGGCGTGAGCGCCGCCACGGAGTCGACGACCACGACATCCACCGACCCGGAGCGCACCAGCATGTCGGTGATCTCGAGCGCCTGCTCGCCGGTATCGGGCTGGGAAACCAGCAGTTCATCGACGTTCACGCCGAGCTTCCGGGCATAGAGGGGATCGAGGGCGTGCTCGGCGTCGACGAATGCCGCCGTGCCGCCCGTCTTCTGTGCCTCGGCGATGACCTGCAGGGTCAGCGTGGTCTTGCCGGAGGATTCCGGACCGTAGATCTCGATGACGCGGCCGCGCGGCAACCCGCCGATACCCAGCGCCAGATCCAGTCCCAGTGACCCGGTCGAAACGACATCGACGTCACTCACGGCGGGGACATCCCCCATGCGCATGACGGCGCCCTTTCCGAACTGCTTCTCGATCTGGCTCAGCGCCGCACTCAAGGCCTTGCGTTTGTTGTCTTCCATTTAGCTCCTCCAACGGTGGTTCGTGGCCTGGCCGTCCCTGTCGGCCACCCGCGTATTCGATGAGGCGGGGATTATCCCACAGAAGGTACTAGCCCTCTAGCGGCCAGAAGCGAAGCACCCGATATCTGACACCGGCCGGTTCACTGACCGACTCCACCAGACAGAATTGTCTGATTGACCAGGCAATCGGCGCTATCCGGGTGACGTTAATTGCCTGGCTGGCCTTGCGCGCCAGGGTGATATGCGCCTGGTAGGGACGTTTTTCCGGCTCCAGCCCGCAGGCCGCGAGTACCTCACGCAGCGCAGCCACCAGAGACCACAATTCGCGCGGGGTTTGTGCGGGCGCCGCCCAGATGATGCGCGGCCCTGACCAGTGACCCAGCCGGTCGATGGAAAGTTCGAACGGCGCTCCCGTCAGCCGACCCGCGCCCTCCGCCAGGCACTCCTGCACGCGGGGCGTCACGTTACCGGGAAACGCCAGCGTGAGATGCAGATTATCCGCCACGACCCGTCTGGCCTGCCGGTGAGTTTGCTCCCTGGCCAGGGCGGCGAGTGCCGCGCGGGTCCCGTCGTCCGGCCACAGCGCAAAGAACAGCCGCCGGGTCGGTTCAGCCGGCGCCGAGCACATCGACCAGTCCCTCGAGCGCCCGGGCGACCGCCTGGCGTCGGACCGCGTCCCGGTCACCGTCAAACTGCCGCCTGTCCACCCGCGGCGCACCGCCCGGGACGAGCCAGGCAAACCATACCGTGCCGACCGGCTTGTCCGGCGCGCCGCCGCCGGGACCCGCGATGCCGCTCACGGCGACGGCGACGTCCGCCCGGCTGTGCGCCAGTGCCCCGCGCACCATCTCGCTGACGGTGGCCTCGCTCACGGCACCGTGAACCTCCAGCGTCGCCGCCGCCACGTCCAGCATGTCCTGCTTGGCGCGGTTGCTGTAGGTCACGAAGCCGCGGTCGAACCAGGCCGAGCTGCCGGCGATGTCGGTGATGCACTTGGCCACCCAGCCGCCGGTGCAGGATTCGGTCGTGACCAGCATGCGGCTCTGTTCAAGCAGCAGCTTGCCTGCCCTGCTGGCCAGTTCTTCCAGTGTGTGCATCGTTTCCGTTCCCGTTTTCCTTTCCGAAACCCGACATGCAGGGGCGGGTTCTTGTGCCCTTTGTGTATGCCCGCGAATCGGTAACTTTTCAGCGTAACGTTCGCGGGCAAGCCCGCTCCTGCGAGGAAAATCCCCATTCTGGCTGTGATCCCGGATACGATCCCGTACCTGCGACCGCACAGGCTCCCGACATTCTGTCCAGCCGGTTGCTCCGCGTCAAACTGCGCAAACGCCGATCGATGCGGTAGACTGGCGCGCCATGAGCGAGAACACCCCCGGCCACACCCCGATGATGCAGCAGTACCTCGGCATCAAGTCCGAGCACCCGGACATCCTGCTGTTCTATCGCATGGGGGATTTCTACGAACTGTTCTACGACGACGCCCGGCGCGCCGCCCGGCTGCTGGACATCACCCTGACCTCGCGCGGGCAATCGGCAGGGGAACCCATCCCCATGGCCGGGGTGCCGGTGCATGCCGCCGAACAATACCTCGGTCGGCTGGTGCGTCAGGGCGAGTCGGTGGCCATCTGCGAACAGGTCGGGGAGGTCGGCGCCGCGAAGGGTCCGGTGGAACGCCGGGTGGTGCGCATCGTGACGCCGGGAACACTCACCGACGAAGCCCTGCTGAACGAGCGCCAGGACAATCTCATGGTCGCGGTCAACCAGGCCGGCAAGGTCTGGGGACTGGCCGTACTCGACCTCGCCGGCGCGCGTTTCAGCGTCCAGGAATTCAGCGGTGACGACGAAGCCCTGCTGGATGAAGTGGAACGACTGCAGCCGGCCGAACTGGTCGTCAACGAGGCCATCCGCCTGCCCGAGTCCCTGAAGGACAGGAACGGCCTGCGTCAGCAGGCGCCCTGGCTGTTCGACCCGCAAAGCGCGCGGCGACAACTGAATGAGCAGTTCGGAACCCGGGATCTCGGCGGCTTCGGCTGCGAGGCGTTCGACTGCGCCATCGGCGCCGCGGGCTGCCTGTTGCAGTACGTGCAGAACACCCAGCGCAGTGCCCTGCCGCATTTGCGCGGTCTGCGCGTCGAGGACCGCAGTTCCACCCTGGTGATGGATGCCGCCACGCGGCGCAACCTCGAACTGGAACATTCCGTCACGGGGGCGAGCAGCCATACGCTGGCGGCTGTCCTCGACCAGTCGGCAACAAGCATGGGCAGCCGGCAGCTGCGACGCTGGCTGCACCGCCCACTGCGTGACCATGCAGTGCTGCGCCGGCGCCACCAGTGTCTGGGGCAGTTGCTCGAAAACCGCCAGTTCGAGGGCGTGCATGACATCCTGCGCGGGATCGCCGACATCGAACGGATTCTGGCGCGCGTGGCGCTGAAATCGGCCCGCCCCCGCGACCTCGCCGCCCTGCGCGACAGCCTGGGGCGGCTGCCCGCGCTGCAGGACTCGCTGGCCGGCAGCACCGATCCCCTGCTCGGCGAGCTGACGCAGCGCATCGGCCGGCATCCCGAGGTCCACGGCCTGCTGACAAGCGCGATCATCGACTCACCGCCGGTGCTGATTCGCGACGGCGGCGTACTGGCCGCGGGATATGACGCCACGCTCGATGAATTGCGCGACCTGAGCGAGCACGGCGACCGCTACCTGCTCGATCTCGAGTCCCGCGAGCGGGAGCGTACCGGCATCGCCAATCTCAAGATCAGCTACAACCGCGTGCACGGCTACTACATCGAGGTGAGCCGCGCACAGGCCGACAGGGTCCCGCTCGACTACCAGCGCCGCCAGACGCTCAAGGGCGTCGAGCGTTACATCACGCCGGAACTCAAGACCCATGAAGACCGGGTGCTGAGCGCGCGCGAACGCGCCCTGTCGCTGGAAAAGGCCCTGTACAATGACCTGCTGGAAACGCTCGGCGCCTCTCTGGAACCCCTGGGACGCTGCGCCGAGGCGCTTGCCGAACTCGATGCCCTGGCCACCTTTGCGGAACGCAGCCTCACGCTGAATCTCGCCTGCCCGGTGCTGGACGAGCGTACCGGGATTGCCATCGAGGGCGGCCGGCATCCGGTGGTGGAACGGATGCTGGACGAACCCTTTATCGCGAACGATGTCCGGCTCAACCCCCGGCGGCGCATGCTCATCATCACCGGACCCAACATGGGCGGCAAGTCCACCTACATGCGCCAGACCGCACTGATCGTACTGCTGGCGCATATCGGCTGTTATGTGCCGGCGGAGTCGGCCGTCATCGGCCCGGTGGATCGCATTTTCACCCGCATCGGCGCCTCCGACGACCTGGCCGGCGGCCGCTCCACCTTCATGGTCGAAATGAGCGAAACGGCGAATATCCTGCACAATGCGACCGAACACAGTCTGGTGCTGATGGACGAGATCGGGCGCGGCACCAGCACCTACGACGGGCTGTCGCTCGCCTGGGCCTGTGCGGTGGATCTCGCCACCCGCCTGCGGGCGTTCACCCTGTTCGCCACGCATTATTTCGAACTGACGGTGCTGCCGGACCTGCACGAGGGCATCGCCAACGTGCATCTCGATGCTGTCGAACACGACGACCGGATCGTGTTTCTGCATGCTGTCAAGGAAGGCGCGGCGGATCGCAGTTACGGCCTGCACGTCGCGGCGCTGGCCGGCGTGCCGCAGGCGGTCATCGAGCAGGCGCGGCAGCGGCTGCAGGAACTGGAAACCGCCGTACGCACGACCGCCGTGGATCAGCAGCCCGGCGTACAGCCGGGATTGTTCGACGCCATCCGTCATCCACTGGTCGATGTCCTGGAGGGAATCAACCCGGACGACCTGACGCCGCGGCAGGCCCACGACCTGCTGTATGCCCTCAAGGAGCTGTCACAGCAGAAACTCGATAGTTAGAGCCAACCCTTGAAGAACCAGATTCAACGCAAAGCCGCAAAGAACGCAAAGTGCTTGATTGTTTTTCGGGCATCTCTAGGAACCGGGTTTATTCGTGCAGGAGCGGGCTTGCCCGCGAATGACGCACATGAAATTCAACAACTTCGCGGGCAAGCCCGCTCCTGCAAGTGTATCAATTCGAGTTTTTCGAGGACCCCTTTACAATAGAATTTCTTTGCGTTCTTTGCGTCTCTGCGGTGAATATGGTGTGAATGGAAAAAAATCTGGTCAAGAATGT
>Ga0210062_1000627_pt1 | contig 10869 bp, 9 predicted proteins | sample Muzzi_CordA_D2_FD_185528 | JGI IMG/M metagenome (GOLD analysis project Ga0210062, IMG submission 185528) | Wetland microbial communities from San Francisco Bay, California, USA, that impact long-term carbon sequestration - Muzzi_CordA_D2 (SPAdes) | ecosystem: Environmental > Aquatic > Marine >...
GCCTTTGTCACCTACCCTTACCTCCAACAGTTGGGCCAATATGGCGCCCGACCAGATTGAAGACCAGATCATAGAGTTGTCCGAGCAAGCCTATGAGGAGATGGAGCAAAAACTCGGGCCGGAATTCCTGCGCTGGTGGGAGAAGACGGTCATGCTGCAAACCCTGGATACGCTGTGGGTGCGGCACTTGACCGCGCTCGACGCCCTGAGGCAGGGCATCGGCTTGCGGGCGTATGGCCAACAAGACCCGCTGGTGGCCTACCAAAAAGAGGCTTTTGAAATGTACGGCCAGTTGCGGGCAGCCATTCAAGAGGAAGTCGTCCGCAAGATTTATCATCCGGAGTTGGCCGGAGTCCAACCCGCCCAACAAAAACAAGAAGAGGCGGATGAAGTTGAGGCTGCGGCCCGAATGCGGTGGGGCGGTTTGCGGGCCCGTAACCTGCAGGCGGTCCATCCCAGCGCTATGGATTCTGGACAGACCGAGGCGACGACCCCAGGCGCAACCAAGCAGGCCCCGGAGCCGATCCGGGTCAAAAAGACACCGGGCCGAAACGATCCATGCTGGTGCGGCAGTGGTAAAAAATACAAGCACTGCCATATGAAATCAGATATAACCGGCGGTAACGGCAGCAGCGCTGACCAGGCCCAAAAAGGGCAGACCAAGGGTAAGAAGAGTAAGAAACGGTCGAGAGCTCGTCGACGGTAAAAAGGAGCAGCCAGTGGGCCAGCCGCGGCCCAGCTTGTCTTGTTTTTTGACCCAAATTTGGGACATATGGCTCCCTGGCTAGTTCAAAACTCCTGTTGCAATTTCTTAATGAAAATGATAATATTAGAATGTTCAGCATCTGATTGTCTAAATATACCTGATTAGACTTGGAAAATTGTGTAATGTCTTCCCCCAATCAGCATCAAAAAGTATCATCTTTGCCAAAGCCTTACATTCTTTACTTCAACAATTCCACGGATAATAATTCTCTGCCAGCCACTGAGAATTTAACACATGGAGAAGTGGGAATTACCTGGAAGGGGGCGGTTGGTCACTGTCGCGAAGAAGTTGACGGAGCTTTAAATGGGGTCGTTTCACAAAAGGGGAAAAACCTGATTTAGTTGAATCTTCTGTATCTTCTCAAAAAGTAGGAGGTTTTGTAGGACAAACTTAAGTTTGTCTTACGTCACCGTGAATTATTGAGAAGCTACAATCTTCTCGTATATATTTAAGGAGGGCGTGGCCTTGGCACCAAGCGGAGATGACTTTACAGCCCGATTAATGGATGATATGGATCCCGCACTGCTTGATTTTGTAAAGACAAAAGTAAACTCTTTTATCAAGTGGGACCTGGTGAGGTTCTTTTATGAAAATCCTCACACGGCTGACACAGTCGAAAACATCGCCAAATATGCCGGTCGCAATGTGGACGCGGTCAGGCCGGAATTAGAAGACCTGGTAGAAAGCCGTATTATGCAGAAAAGGCTACTGGATGATACCCCCATTTATTCTCTGGCAACTGATGATGAAATGCGAGCTTTAGTAGACAAGTTTATTCTCGCCTGTGAAGATAGGCATTTCCGGGTAAAAGCAGTCTACCATATCATTCGAGGGATGCGATAGCATGAATATCGAGCGTGTTAAAACAGGCATTAGCGGGCTGGACCAGATGTTGGGGGGCGGATTTTTAAGAGAGACGGCCAATCTCATTGAGGGCGCGCCAGGAACCGGCAAAACCACCCTGGGGATGCAGTTTATTTATAACGGCATTGTCCACGAAAATGAACCTGGCCTGATTATTACATTTGAGGAATTTCCGCAGCAGTACTACCGGGATGCCGCCGCATTTGGATGGAATTTTCGAGAACTGGAGAAAGAAGGACTGCTCAAGGTAATTATGACCAGTCCAGAGGTTAGCCGGTTGGATATTGAGAGTGTGGGGGGGATGATTGAAACCTCGATTGCCCAGATGGGCGCCCGGCGAGTTGTCGTGGATAGCATGACCCACTTCTCCCGTCTTACCCAGGACCCGGTGAAGTTACGAGGTTTACAATTTAACTTTATCAATGCCCTGAAGCGTGAGGGGCTGACCAGCATCCTCACCCGGGAAAGCCCGGTGCTCCTTGGTGAAGCTCCAGAAAAGGATAATCTTGGCTTTGTGGTCGACTCGTATCTTATGTTGCGGTATGTTGAACTCGAGTCGGCTATTCGCAAGGCGTTGCTGGTTTTGAAAATGCGAGGCAGCGATCATGCCAAGGATATTCGGCAATATGATGTGACGGATCAGGGGATTGAGGTTCAGTCGAAATTTGAAGGCCAGGAAGGTATTCTGAGTGGGAGTCCCCGGCGATTGGCTGACTCATTTGTAGAAGCGTTTATCAAAAATTAAACCGGCAGTTTCAAATATCATCTGGTCATTCCAAAACTAGAGATCTCAATGAGCTTCGTCAACGATATTTTGACTATTTATAGCTGGGCAATCGCTTGTATCCTGGTGCTTTTCTTATTCTTTATCGCCCGCTTTTATGAAAGAAAATCAGGCCGACGCTCATTTTCCTGGGTTTTCTTGGCGCCGGTTGTCTTATTTGCTGTTGCGGCAATCAGATACGTGACTCTATCACCGGCCATGGCCGGAGACGTGTGGGGAGATCTTTTACGCTTTTTGGGGGGAATTACGCTGATAGGCTTTGGCTCTTTCCTGCTTAGATTGATGGTAGGTGGTCGACCTTGACTACAACAATTTCATTATCAGGCATCTTTGGCACTTTATCAATAGCGGTAGTTTTTTATATTTTGGCCAGACTCTCCGAGAGATTCGGAGTCGTCATAAAAATGACCCCTATTTTTCGGTATTACTATGTTGGCCTTATATTTCTGGCTATTAGTTTGATAACTCATTTTGTTGTAGTTAATGTACCCTTAACACTTGAAAAGACACCGGCTTGGGTAACTTCTTCCTGGTTTTTGTTACTGGCTTATCATCTGCCATTAGCTATAGGACTTACCCTTGGGTTGGTCATTACCTGGCGATACTGGAGTTGGCTTGTAACAGAACAAAACGGATAGGTCAAGAATGACTCTAACTGTTTTGGCGGAAGATGCAGCACGATTCTTCACGGCTTCAGGCTGGCGTCAATTTTTTTTAGATGAGCAGTTGTTAATCTCTCCTCCGGTCACCTCCCTGGCCGAATTGTGTAATGTTTCCCCCTCTACCCTGAATGGCACATCTTTTCTTGCGCTTTTTAAGGCTTCCTCTAGAGAGGAATTGCGTCTTCGTCTGACAAAATCAGATTCAGATCTTCCCCAGGCAATCACCTCCCTGGCTATGGTCCTCCAATCTGACCACTACAGTCAGGACCAACCTGTCGAAATTATGCTGTACCGGCAGCCGGGCCAGGCACCCTCACCCGACTACGTGGGGTTTATCCGTCTTTTACCAAAAACCATTATAGACTTCTCAACAAAATACGGTTTTCAACATAAGAACGGCCAGAACAACCAATTTGCCGCATTAGCCCAACTAACTCATCGCCTTCCGGCTATCTTAGATCTACAAATGTTGCTCAATCACGTGCTTGAGAGTCTGAGTCAGGCACTCAAATACAAATACACCGCCATCTACCTGCTTGACGACCATGAAACCAGCCTTATTATGCAGGCTGTCTCAGAAGTTGACATCAATACCATCTTACCTGATCAATTGAGGCTAAAGACAGATCATCAAACCGTCGTCGGACAGGTGGCGGTCGATGCGCAACCGCTTCGGATCGATCACCTATCGCACCATCAATATCGTCGCCCCGACTATCTGCCCTTTGTCCCAAAATCCGAGGTAGCCATCCCTTTAATTTTTGCCGGGCAGGTTCAAGGCGTTCTTGATGTAAAAAGTGATCGTTCCGCCCATTACACCGATGACGATCTCGATTTTTTGCAAGCTGTGGCCAATCAACTGGCCGTAGCTCTAGAGAACATTCGCCTGGTTGAAGAGCGAGATCGTCACATCGCCGAACTGGCCGTCTTTAATCAAATTGGGATGGCCATTGTCGGCCGTCAGGATTTAGAAAGTATGCTCTCCGGCATCTTGCGCTGGGTTAGTGCCCTCTTTCAGGTGGAAGGGGTGTCACTGATGCTGCTGGAGGAGGATGGTCTGCATTTTGCTGTTGCGTTGGGAACCGCGGCCGAGGAGATTAAATCCTTTGTGCTCAAGCCGGGACAAGGGATCGCCTGGTCTGTTGTGGACACCCGCCAAACCATCCGGGTTGATCAGGTGGAACAGGACCCACGCCATTTTAGCGCCATCGACTCGGCCATTGATTTCAAGACCCGTTCCCTGTTGGCGGTCCCGGTTCAGATTCAGGATAGGGCGCTGGGCGTAATCGAGGTGATGAATCGACTGGACGGTCATCCCTTTAGCCGGGATAATGAGGCCACGCTGGAATTTATCGCCTCGGCTATTGCGGTGGTTATCGAGAACGCCCGGCTGTTTCAGGAAACCCAAAAGCAGTTGGCGGCCCTGACTACTCTCACCGAAGCAAGCGAGGTCATAACCAAAGCCCCAGATTTGGATCACCTGCTCTTCCTGGTATTAGACCTTGCCCTGTCTATAATTAATGCCCAAGCTGGGGCCATCATCTTAACCGATAACTCTATCTCCGGTCTTCAAGTCAAAGCGGCTCGTGGTTTTGAACAGGAGAAGCTAGACCTGTTTAATCGCCTTAATCTGTCCCAATATGTGGGCATTTGGGGCGAGACATACCGCACCAAGCAGTTCATCGAAATAAAGAACGCGGCCACCGACCCCCGGGTGTTTACCTCACCTGAGGTAGCCTGGATCTTTCCAAATTCGTTCACCAGCGTGCCCCTCCTGAGTCAGGAGGATTGCATTGGCCTTATCATTCTGCACGCTGTTTCAGAAGATAATGACACCCGAGCCTTGCTCAAAGCCGTGGCTGATATGGCCGCCGTGGCTATCGATAAGGCCCGCCTGTTCAAGGAAACAAATCAGTGGCTGGCTGAGGTTTTGACACTTTACACCCTGGCTGACCAGCTAACCAAAGTGTTAGATCTGAATCCCGTCACCGAGTCTAGCGTATCCATCCTCCAACACGCTCTGGATTGTGATAATTGCTGTCTTTTTCTGACCGAGCAAGCCGGTGCGGCTGATGCAGAAAAACTGATCTTGAAAGCAAGTAGTGGTCGTTATGAGCGGAATCGCCAGAGTCTGGAGCTAGAATACATTACCCGGTTAGTCAACCAGCGAGTCCAGCAGCCGCAATCCATATATATTGACAATGTGACCAAGCCGCATCCAGCCGGCCTCTCTCTCCCGGAAGTTATCGATATTGACGGAGCCAGTCACACTGAGCTTCAAATCCGCTCGCTCTTGATTGTACCCCTCATTGCCAAAGATGAACTGTTGGGAGCCATCACTATCGATGACACGCGGCCAAACGCCTTCAGTCAGTCCGAAAATAGATTATTGACCATTGCTGCGGCCCAAATTTCAACGGCTATCGAGAATATCCAGCTTTATGATGATCTGGAACATCGGGCTGTAGAGTTGGAACTGGCTCTGGAGGAGGTACGCGAGGTCAATCGTCTAAAATCAGAGTTTGTGCAGAACGTCTCACACGAGTTGCGAACTCCTTTGACATTTGTAACCGCCTATGTAGAGTTAATTTTGGAAGGCAGTTTGGGCGACATCTCGGCGGAGATCCGGGACAAGTTAGAAATTGTCTCCGAGAAGACCAAAACCGTAACCCGGCTGGTAGAAGATGTGGTCTCCCTGCAGAAGATAGAAGCCGGTAATCTCAATCTGGAATTGACGACCCCACACCAACTGGTCACTCGAGCCATCTATGGGGCCATCGCCAGCGCGGCCGAGCAAAATATTAAAATTGTCCCAAACGGCCGGCCAGACTTGCCGCCGGTACACGCAGATATTGGCCGCATCGAGCAGGTGTTCGACAATCTGGTCGCCAACGCCATCAAATTTAGTCCGCCCGGTGGCAGAATTAACCTCATTACCCAACAAATCGGCGACTATATCAAATTCTCGGTACAGGATTTTGGGATCGGCATCCCTCCTGACAAACTGGATAAAATATTTGAGCGCTTTTACCAGGTGGATGGCTCCACCACCCGGCGGTACCGCGGCACAGGGCTGGGTCTGGCCATCGTCAAGCAGATTGTTGAAGCTCACGGAGGACAGGTATCTGTTCAGAGTATTTTGAATAAAAGCACGGTTTTTTCCTTTACCCTACCAATTTCCAAAGGTGAAGTAAAATTTGAGCCAGCATGACTAAATCTAGCACCCTTCAAGAAAAAACAAGTAATTTACGTGATCTCAGAACCATTCTGTTCAATCTTCCCAAGATAGATCTGCATCGACATCTGGAAGGCAGTTTGCGTCTGGCAACCCTGGCCGAAATCGCGCATCAGCACGGCGTCGATTTACCCAGTTGGAGCTTGGAGGAACTACGTCCCTACGTACAGGTGATGGACGATACCCCCGATTTTCACGGCTTTCTGGCCAAGTTCAAGCTACTTCGCCGTTTTTACTCCAGTCGCGAGGCTGTAATGCGGGTAGCCTATGAAGCGGTCGCCGACGCCGCAGCCGATAATATCCGCTATCTTGAGCTGAGATTCAATCCTGTAGCCCTGAGTTTGAGTCAAGGCTTTAGTTTTGCCGATGTGGTTGATTGGGTGATCGAAGCAACCGGTAAAGCCCAAAAAGACCACCTCATTCAGTGTCGGCTGATCGTCCAACTTGGCCGACACGAACCCCAGTATGCCCGCCAACTGGCCGAAATCGCCGTTGCCAGGCAAGAGAAGGGTATCGTTGGGCTGGATTTAGCCGGTGATGAGATTAATTTTCCGGTCACCAAATTCATTGATGTGTTTCGATGGGCTAAAGATCAGGGACTTCATATCACCGCTCATGCGGCCGAAGCAGGTCCGGCCTCCAGCGTCAAAGATGCGATTGAAAAGCTGGGGGCGGAGAGAATAGGTCACGGTGTCCGGGCGATGGAGGATTTATCTATTATCGATCTGCTCAGCAAGCACCAGAGCCCGTTGGAAATTTGTCCCACCAGCAATTTGCAGACCGGCGTTGTCTCAAAACTGGCCAAGCATCCCCTGTATGCTTTTTACCAGATTGGGATTCCGGTCACTATTAACACCGATGACCCTTCCATCTCCAATACCACTCTGACCGACGAGTTTTTGGTAGCGGTGCGGGGAATTGGCGTGCCGTTCAAGGTGCTGCCTCCTATGATCTTAAATGCGGCCAAAGCAGCTTTTTTGCCCGAGCCGGAAAAAACTCGTCTGGTGGCCTGGTTCGAGAGGGCATTAAGCCGGTACCTGGCCACCCTACCATCCCATTACAAAAAATAGAATAACCTTACACAGGAGCGTAATACGTGCCTAGACTCCACAATCTGGAATACCATCTGCTCAGTGATGGAATTAGCTGGACCGACGGGGGCGGCCCGTTCGGCTTGGTTCCCCGGGTAGCCTGGGAGCAGCGTCTGCCCCCAGACGAACAAAATCGCGTCCCCCTGAGGATAAGCAGTCTGCTGGTTCGGTCGGAAGGGAAGAATATTCTGGTGGACACCGGCTACGGCCAAAAATTGACCGACAAAATGCAGGCTTACGCCGGCCTGGACCGGCCACAGGGCGATCTGTTGGATGCGCTCGCCCGGCTCAATATTGCGCCCAAAGAGATTGACATCGTCGTCAATACCCACTTGCATCTTGACCACTGCGGCGGTAACACCATTCGCCACGGAGATATCGTGGTGCCGACCTTTCCCAGGGCCCAATATCTTATCCAGCGGCTGGAGTGGGCCGATGCCAACACCCCCAACGAACGCACCCAGGCTACCTACTTTCCGGAAAACTACCAGCCGCTTCAGGCAACTGACCAGCTTAAAATCATCAACGGTCCCACCCGGGTTACCAGCGAAGTCCGGACCGTAGTAACGCGCGGTCATACCCGCGCCCATCAGGTGGTGCTTCTGGAATCTGGTGGTGAATGTGCCATCTTTATGGCTGATATGGCCACCTTCCATTACCACATCGAGCGGCTGGCCTGGGTTACGGCTTATGATGTAGAGCCGCTAGAATCCATCGAGACCAAGCGTTACTGGCAGCAGTGGGTCGTTGAAAAGGATGCTTTGCTTATTTTCCAGCACGATACCCAAATGCCCACCGGCAAACTCCGGCCGGATGGCAAAAATTTCAAGGTTGAACCTGCTCCAATTAACGACAGGTCCGCTGGCGGGTGAACAATTGGCACCCATTGTGCACGCCGACCACTTCCGGTTCTCGTGGGCCGCTTTCAAGTCGGATACCATCATTTACGGCAGCTAAACTGGCAGCCGAGAAAAAAACTACCCGCAGGGCCGGGGGGTGTGGAGGGTGTTCCCCCTATTATCCCCCCTTCCCTGTGTGGTTATTGCCCAGGTGGTATTTCTTTGGAAAACAGGTGGTTTGTAGATCAGCGAGGATGCAGTTTATCAGCTACCAAACTGGCCGCCAGGGTCTTTTGGCCCGCAGTCACAAAATCAACGGTCAGTAGCGTGTCGTCATCGCTGGGGGTCGTCGTCAGAACTACCCCAGACCCAAAAGTGATATGCTCTACTTCCATCCCGACCGCAAAAGAGGGGATTTCGCCAACCGGAGACGATGTTTCCATTGGCGCTGCCGGCCGGTATTGTCGATCCTCCCAAAGATCGGCGTAAAGGCCCAGATCGCTTAACGAATTGATCCGGCGCGCCAGGTCGGCTGCGGTCGATCGAGCCTCGCTAATCTGCAATGCCAGCGCTTTATCCTTGATCCGTTCTTTGGCCCGGCTGAGTCCCAGGTCGAGATCACGAAAAATATTGGGGGGTCGCCCGGTTGCAACATCCACCACGATCAACTCGATTCCGTGAGCCCGGCACACCTCAACCCGGGCACTCTCTCGAACCTGATGCTGGGCCTCCTCTTCCAGGCTGGGTCGTTGCCGACGCTGCTTGACCTGGAGTCCTTCAAAACGGACAGCCACCCCAATTTGCGAATAGAGTAGATCCAACTTCAAGCGGCGGTTCGTGGCCGGATTGACCAGCCACTCCGGCAATACGTTGAACTTCACCTCCGCCTGTTCAAAAATACGGCTCAGGATTTCGCGCCAGGCGTTGGTTATGAGCCAGGGTGGCAGGTTGTTGCTTGTTCGGGGCATCAATTTCTCCTTTTGGTAGGTGTCAGAAGCAGAAAAAAGGAAGGCAATGTTTTTTAGCTACCGACTACCGTCTATCAATTCCGATTTTAGCACGGTTGTTCTGAACCGTCAAACTGGTGCCCTACGTTTACCCTACGCAAAAACGCGTAGGCCATGAGGCGAGGGGAATTGAGGCCAAAGAGTCGCCTGTTGGCTGATGAAAAAAAACGGCTTTTCCGTTATACTAGATTTCGACAAATCGCGAGCATCTCGCGCATCTCCTTCCTTCTTTCGCCCAGGGGTTAGACGTTCCCACTAATCCCTGGGCAAAATCTTTTAAAGTCCAGAAAGCGACTCTTCCGAGTCGTTTTTTTCGTTGACACCGTCCTGAGCTCATGATATTATGGAAATATATTGTTCAAGTCAGCGCGGCCAGAGGGGACTATGTACAATCAAAAATACCATAAATTTAAGACCTTTTATAATCACAAGTTTGGTTTTCATATCACTGGCCCCAGGCAGGATGCGTTTGAGGCCGTCTTTCGGGTGCGACCCAAACTGGTCAAAACCCTGGATTTCACGGTGGACGTTATGAAACGTATTCGCCAGGAAATCCCCGATGTTTTCCTGATTGGCCGGTTGTTTGTCGATCCTCAGGATTTTGGGCAGCTCAGCGGGGGTACCAGCCAGGCCGCCCGGCGCAAGGGCATCGAAATGGCCGAAAAAATTCTACGGGAGGAGGTCAACCGCGAGACTCACCACATCAACGGCCAGCCGATTTTCCATGCCTGGGAGTCGCTGAATGAAGTATTTCCCGAATGGACCGACGAGAATACCCAGAAACTGTATGATGAATACCAGGTGGCCTTTGGCGAGAAGATGCTGGCCGCCGGGTTTGAGCCAATTGCCTTCAACTTTGGTCAGGGCAACGGCCGCGGCCAGCAATGGCTTAAGCTATATTCCGGCACGCTGGAAACCTATAAGTATCTGGGGTTCCATGAGTACGACTGGCCTACCATGGATCGCCTGCACAAGATCGGCCTGAACGGTCCCCCAGAGCCACACAACCGGCTTCCAGGCGTGGGCGAGGGGCGGGGCAACGACGGTATGTGGCGCTGCTTGCGCTACCGGCGTATTATGAACGAAGGCATCCGCCAAAAATTTGGCGACAAGCACGTCTGCATTATCACCGAATGCGGTATGTCCCAGGGCGTATGGGAAGGTCCGGCCAAGGATATCGGTCCGTGGGCGAAGGAGTTGACCGTCCCGAGGGATATTCCCGGCGGGATTGTATCAACCCCCATCCCCGTAGATGACTACTGGCAGACACTCCGCTGGTACAACAGCGAGATTATGAAAGATGACTACGTAATGGGAGCCGGTCTGTTTGTGACCGGCGCCTCGGGCAGGCCGGAGTGGGCTACGTTTGAGCATCTGGGGCCGATTATGGATCGCCTGGCTACCTTTCAAAAAGAGATCACGCTTGATCCCTCGGCCCGTACCCCCATCCCCACCATAAGTACCGCCGGAGTCCGGACCCAGCCCGCGGTAACCAATGACGCGCCGTCAGAAGCCAGTGTCGCCGGCTTTGCAACCGAGATCAGCATCCCTCAACCCAAACCGGCGAGTAAAGATGAGCCGGCCAAACCGGCCAGCCGCTGGACCTACACGATGGAACCGG
>Ga0210062_1000628_pt1 | contig 10868 bp, 14 predicted proteins | sample Muzzi_CordA_D2_FD_185528 | JGI IMG/M metagenome (GOLD analysis project Ga0210062, IMG submission 185528) | Wetland microbial communities from San Francisco Bay, California, USA, that impact long-term carbon sequestration - Muzzi_CordA_D2 (SPAdes) | ecosystem: Environmental > Aquatic > Marine >...
CGCCGTCCGCTCGACCCACATCGCCGGCCACGCCTCCTATCGCGTCGACACGCCCGCCGGCAGCGTCGTAATCGGCGGCGATGCCGGCAACGACGCGCAAAAGCCGCCGCGCCGGTCATCGACCTCCGATCAGGTCGAAAAGCTGGCGCAGGGGGCCGACGTGCTGGTGCATTCGACCATTCACCCGGTCATGGGGCCGGACAAGGACAGCAAATTCCCGCCGCCGATCTACTACCGCCAGAGCACCGCGCAGGACCTCGGTGCGCTGTCGAAGCGGGCGGGGGTCAAGCATCTGATGCTGACTCATTTGCTCCCGCCCGTAGGCGCGGTCCGCCAGGGCCCCTACAAAATTCCGGGCGGGGCGCTCACCGAAGCGAGCTACAAGGACGCAGTCGCTGCCGGCGGCTACCAAGGCGACGTCATTGTCGGCACCGACCTCGCCAGCCTACGGCTTCCGGCAAAATAACAATAACAGGCGACATCGCTCACGCCGATCCGGCGGATGTCGTCCCGGGTCCCAGTGTGCCCGCACAGGGCCCATCGCATCGTTTGCGGTGCTGCAACGCAATGTCTGCATGTGGGGGGTAAAGCGGACTGATCGCGCACATCGCTGAAACGACGCGTTTGACCCCTTGCGGACATGCCTTGCCGTTGTCTGCGACTGCGAGCGCCAATTGTCGTGCCAGGCAGACCGGCAGTTCAACTGGCATCGCAAGATTTAACGGGCGACCTATCGGAGTCTTTTTAATCGCCAGTCCAAAATTGTCGCGATGATCAAAGCCGCAAAGCCAAGCAGCTCCACCGCACGGGAATTCAACCCAAGCACGTCGTTCAGAAAATCCGATCCATACATCGCAAGAATGACAAGCAGTGTGCCGAGGACGGCCACACAGAGAGGGCCGATATTGCGGTGTGACCGATAACCCCAGGCCACGCCCAGCATCGCAAGGATTGCAAATAGAACAATCGCAGCCGCCCAAACATGAACATTGATCGCGACGGTAATTCCCATCAGCGACAGGATGGCAATCAAGGCGAGCGTGCCGTAGCAGGCCAGGATCGATAAAACAGCGCCGCCGCCGGCAAGCCAGCTCGAACGTGCGTCGTCACGCTGGGTATCAGACATTTCGTTGCTCTCGCGATCGATCCCTGCCCAATGGTCGGGGATGAATGTTAGATCATAATCGACCGCCGCGCCAGCGAGACCGCAGCCGCCGGAAGCCCGACGCGACCGGGTGATTTTTTGGTTCCGACTCGTGACAATGTTATAGGCTTCCCCGCGCTTTGAACCGGAGTTCCCCGGATCAACCCCGAGCTGGCTCGCACGGCGGCGATCTTCTGGATCACCCGGATTCCCAAATAGGCTGTCCTTTCAAATATGAGCGGAGACAACAAGGTGAGCGAGTATTACGTCCATCGTTTGCAGGTTTCGATGCCGCTGGCGATGGCCGAGACCATCGCCAATGCGGCGATCAGCGAGGGGCGCGACGCCGGCCTGCTGCCGTTGACGGTCGCGGTGCTCGATGCCGGCGGCAACATCGTGATTCTCAAACGTGAGGATGGTTCGGGGATTTTGCGCGCCGATATAGCGGCGGGGAAGGCGTGGGGAGCACTGGGCATGGGTGTTTCCAGCCGCACCATCCGCGATCGCCTGCGCGACCGGCCTGCATTCCAGAGCGCGCTCGCGGCGGCGTCCGACGGCCGGTTCATTCCAGTGCCGGGCGGCGTTCTCGCTCTCAACAGCAAGAAGGAAATTATCGGCGCGATCGGCGTCAGCGGTGATGCTTCGGACAAGGACGAGTATGTCGCGATTACCGCTGTCCGCAGCGCCGGACTGACGCCGCATCCGGAGCGCCCCGCCGAAAACTGGCGCGATGCCGGACTGTGATGGAGCGATTGATTTCTGACAAAGCTTGCAATGCTTCGCTTGTACCATCGCTCAACTGAATAAAAATGGCTATGATGACTTCATCATCGCGCAGTGCAACCATCGGGGACGTCGCATGAAACCGATTCCGGCAAAGGACATTCTGGCCGCCTGTGACGGCATGTTGCGCAAGCAATTGTACGTCGTGCTCACCAAGCCTGCGCAAGGCCTCGAACCCATCATGAATGTGCTCAAGGAGCACCTTGCATTCCAGATTGATCTTGAAAAGCGGGGCATCATGTTTGGCGCCGGACCATTCTGGACCGACGACGAACAAAGCTGGGAAGGCGACGGCATGGTGATCATCCGCGCCAAGTCATTGGCCGAGGCGAAGCAAATTGCTGCGTCCGATCCCATGCACAAGAGTGGTGCACGAACCTTTACGGTTCGGCCATGGTTGCTCAATGAAGGTACCATGACCATCAAGGTCACATATTCGGACGGGCGTCGCGAAGTGGTCTGACCAGGAAATCCGCGCCGCATCGTTACTGACAGACCCTGGTTCCGAATTGCGCAATGTCAGCTTTGGGACAAAAGGGCGCTTCGCTCAGGAATTGAACCCGTGCGGTATAAACCGCACGGGTTTGGGGGCACCCTGGGGTCGACCGCGACCGCCGCTCAGCCGTTGTCCTGCCGGACGGCCCCGGTGCGACGATCGAAGATGAAGCGCTGGACCAAGGAATTGTCCTTTGTCACGATGTCGGCCGTGATCGTATCGGCGTCTTTCTCCTTCACCTCGCCGAGCTGGAGCCGCGGATTGCCGCGTAAAGTCAGCCAGCGTTCCATGCGGCTCTTCACATCGTCGGTGGTGAGATTGAGATTTTGATTGCCCTGGGCGTCACTGCGATTATCGCCGGGGCCGTATCCGTGCATCTGGCCGTGTCCAAGCATCTGGCCGTGTCCGTGCATCATGCCGGGACCATAGCCGCCGCCCCAGCCGCGCATGTGATAACCGGGGCGGTAGCCCTGCCCGGCGGAACCGGACCCGGACATGTTGCCTTGGGTGAAGGCCGGGCAGTTCCATTGGCCCGCCCCGGCTCCGCCGCCCCAGCCGCCCATGTGACCGTGGCCGGGGCCGTAGCCGCCCATCATGCCTGGGCCATGGCCGCCCATCATGCCCCACCCGCCGGGACCATGCGCCGACGCCGGCGACTGGTAGCTCAACACCGCGCCGCCCAGCGCCACCGCAAGTCCGGTACTGATCAGTGTTCGTGCACGCATCGCATTTCTCCTTTGTGTTGGGATTCGTTCGGTGAACTGCCGCCTTTGCTACCAGCCCATCATGCCGTGGCCATAACCGGACCCATGCATCATGCCGGGGCCGTAGCCGCCGCCCCAACCGCGCATGTGGTAGCCGGGGCCGTAACCTTGTCCCCGGCCAGCGCCGGGGCCGTAGCCACGACTATGTCCGTAGCCGGGGCCGTAGCCCTGCATCGGACCATAGCCGGGGCCGTAGCCGTTGCCGCCGACCTGGCTGTTACCCGCTCCGTAACCGCCCATCATGCCCCAGCCGTAGCCGGTGCCGTCGTGCGCGGACGCGGAGAAGCTGTAAGCCCCAACTGCCGCCGCAAGCGCGGCCGCAATGCCGAGGCCGATCAAGGAATTTCGCGTTTTCATCGGATTGCTCCTTTTGCTTTTACCTGCAACGGCTCTTGCCATCGCTGAGCCGCATTAGGAGCCCCACCTGTCACTCAAGTTTGTCGGCGAGGCGCGGTTTTGTGCCCAAGTGTGTCAGGGCGGCACTCCGCCAGATCTGGTTACAAAAAACTTGCCCCGATCGCGGGGCGGTGGCGGCAAGCGCCGGCCCTGCGGCCGGCGCTTGCGTTTAAGACGCGGCTCAGGGCCGCAGATAGACGTAGCCGTCGCCCTGCAATTGCGCGATGCGCACCACGCCGCCCTGATCGACCTTCACGAAGCCCGGCAACAGGCCCTTCTCGTCGACCTTCTGCGCTTTCATGGTGTTGCCGCAGGCGTCGAGCGAGACACCTTCTTCCTTGAGGTTGGTGACGGCCTGCTTCACCGCCGGGTCCGCCGCCGCCTGATGGAAGGCCTTGAGCGCCGGCCCATGCACCACCAGCGCAATCTCCACATATTCGGGCCCGCCCACGCCGGCGATGTGGTTCTGGATGTTGGACAGGACGAACGCGACCTTCTCCGCATCGGACAGATGGTAGACCACCTTCTGCTTCCTGGCCGTGGCCGCCCACGCCGTTGCGCCGCCGGCAAGGCCGGCTGCCAGCCCCGTCGTCGCCAGTACCGCTTTGAAAAAACTACGCCGTTGCATTGTCGTTTTCCTTCCTGATGGTTGTGCGAACGGCTGGCGCGCGTTCATCGCGTCGGCCACGTCCGCTTTCACAAGCTGTCAGACGCCCACCTCCGCGAAGCGGTGAATGCGCCCGTTCGCGTCGAAGCCGACGACGCGGTAGCGGCCGGGACTGCCGTTCATGCCGGGCGATCCCTCGGGCATGCCGGGCAAGGCGATGCCTTTCAGTTTCGGCCGCTCGGCCAGCAATTTGGCGACGGCGGCTTCCGGCACATGGCCTTCGACCAGGTATCCGTCGATCCTGGCCGTGTGGCAGGAATAGACCGCGTTGGGCACACCCAGGCTCGCCTTGATTCCGTCCGGATCGGAAACCTCGTTGACGGTGACTTGGTAGCCTTTGCCGCGCATGTAATCGACCCAGCCGCCGCAACAGCTGCAGGTGGGGGATTTCCATGCCGTGATGGTGCCGGCCTTGGCCGGCTGCGTCGATCCGAGCATGTTCCAGGCCAACACGCCGCCGCCGCCGACGGCCGCCGCACCGAGCAGCAGGGCGCGTCGCGACAGGCCCGGCTTGCGGGCGGCCGCCGGTTTGGCCGGTGTTCGATCTTTGCGTCCATGTCCATGGTTTGCCATTGTCTTTCCCCTTCATCGCGTCGCTGAGACCGGTTGCGGCCGGGCGAACTGCGCGTTCATCGAACCATGCGTAAGGTTTGGCTCGCCCAAGGCCGGTATGGCCGGGGCGGGATGATGTGGCGGCGCGAGCAGCGCCGCCGCCGTTAGCCGCGCGCGATGGGAGGGGAAAGTTCGGGCTTGGGCGGATGCCCGTGCAACGCGACCTCAATGGTTACCGAACGACCATGCGGCCATGCCTCGGGCGACCAGGTCATGGCAGCCAGCCCGAGCACCTGCAGCGCGGCGCAGCTCTTGACACAGTCTACGCCTGCCGTCTTGCCGGAATCGTTTTGCGCCGCTGTCGTTTGGCCGGCCGCCATCTTGCCGGCCTCATGCGTGACCGCGGGATGCACGGATTGCACCACCATGGCGCTCGACCCGCCGCAACCCTGCATCGACGTCGCCAAAGCCTGCGCCCAAGGCCGCCCCGCGAAGGACACCACCATGAGGCCGATCAGCAGCCACTTAAACAGCGTGGCGCGCATGCGCGCACAACCCCTTCTTCAGTCGCTTGACCGCACCGACGGCAAGACTAGTCGTTCGGGCTTCTGTCGATTTGATCTGCCTCAATCCGGCGCAACAGCCGGTCTGGCCGCCAAGCGAATTTGTGACCGATTGTGTCAGGGCGGCTATCCGCCAGAAATCGTTACAAAGTTTTTGCCCCAAATGGCCCCGCTCCAACTAGATTTGTCCCATGAATTCCGGCCCGCACATCCTGATTGTCGACGACCATCGCGAGATCCGCGACCTGGTATCGCGCGCGCTCGGCAAGGACGGTTTTCGCGTCAGCACCGCCGCGGACGGCAAGGCCATGCGCAGGGTCCTGGCCGATGCGCACATCGACCTCATTCTGCTCGACCTGATGTTGCCGGGCGAGGACGGGCTGTCGCTGTGCCGTTCGCTGCGCGCCGACAGCGATATTCCGATCATCATGCTCACCGCCAAGGGTGACGAGATCGATCGGGTGATCGGACTGGAAATGGGCGCCGACGATTATTTGCCCAAACCGTTCGGCAGCCGCGAGCTTATCGCCCGCATCCGTGCCGTGCTGCGGCGTAACCGCGCGCGCGAGCCCGCTGCCGAAAGGGACCAGCCCAAGCGCTACCTTTTCGATCGATGGACCTTCGATGTCGACCGGCGCGAATTGCTCGCCGGCGACGGCGTCGCGGTGCCGCTGAGTACCGGCGAATTCGACCTGCTGCTGGCACTGGTCGAGCATCCACAGCGCACCTTGAGCCGCGACCAGTTGCTCGATCTGGCACGCCACCGCGCGGCCAATACCTTTGACCGCAGCATGGACACGCAGGTAAGCCGCCTGCGCAAGAAGATCGAGCGCGACCCGGGCGAGCCGAAACTCATCAAGACGGTATGGGGCGGCGGCTACATCTTTACCCCCGATGTGAGCCGCGAATGACCCGCCTCCTGCCCAGGAGCCTGTTCGGCCAGACGCTGCTGATCCTGCTGCTCGGGCTGGCGGTCTCGCACGCGATCGGCGCCTGGATTTATGCCGGCGCCCGCGAGCAGGCGGTGCGTGCGGTCGGCGGCTTCGCGGCGGCGCAACGTGTCGCCAACCTCTCGCGCCTGGTCGAGGAAGCGCCGGCCGGCTGGCGTCCGCGCATCGTGGCGGCGCTGAGCGACCCCACCTTCCGCGTCTCGCTCTCAACCCGGCCACCGGGGCAATTGCCGGCCAACGCCGACGGCGCGGCCAAGGTGATCGAGGATTACGTGCGCCAGCAGCTCGCCGACCGGCCCGAGCGGCAAGTGCGCGCTGCCGTGTTCGAGCCGACGGGAACGCCGGGGCGCGCGCCATCCGGATCACCGTTCAATCATCGGCCGCCGTCGGGACCGATGGGCGGCATGGGCGGCATGCATGGCATGGGCGCGATGATGCATCCGATGATGGGGCCGAACTTCGGCGTGTGGCGTGGCTTGCAGGTGGCGGTCAAGCTGAACGACGGCCAATGGCTGTCGTTCACGACCGCGCTGCCGCAGGGGGCGCCGTCGGTGTCGTGGCAATTCTTTATTTCGATGGGGTTGATGGGCCTGATCGTGCTCGCCGTATCGGTATGGGCGGTGCGGCGCGTCACCGCGCCGCTGGGAATGCTGTCGGCCGCGGCCGATCGCCTTGGCCGCGATGTCTCGGCCGAGCCGCTCGCCGAGGCCGGCACAAGCGAGATGCAGCGCGCCGCGCGCGCCTTCAACCGCATGCAGGAGCGGCTGCGCCGGCTGGTCGAGAGCCGCACCCAGATGCTGGCGGCGCTGTCGCACGATCTGCGTACGCCGTTGACGCTGCTACGCCTGCGCGCCGAGGAAGTAGACGACAGCGACGAGCGCGACAAGATGCTGGGCACGATCGCCCAGATGGACGACATGATCGGAACGACGCTGGCTTTCGCCCGTGACGAGGTGCGCGCCGAGCCGCGCCGGCGGGTCGACGTGGCGGCGCTGCTCGCCAGCATCGTCGACGACATGGCCGATGCCGGGCTGCCGGTGACCATGACGCCGGCAGCACCGCTGATTCACGAATGCCAGCCAGGTGCACTCAAGCGCGCGATCACCAACCTGCTCGACAACGCGGTGAAATACGGCAAGCGCGCGCAGGCGGCGATTACCACCACCGCGAAGACGATCGAGATCACCATCGATGACGAGGGACCGGGAATTCCCGATGCGGAGTTGCCGCGGGTGTTCCAGCCGTTTTACCGGGTGGAGGACTCGCGCAACCGCGACACCGGCGGCACCGGGCTGGGACTGGCGATCACGCAATCGATCGTGCAGGCCCATGGCGGCGAACTCACCCTCGCCAACCGGCCGGGCGGCGGTCTGCGCGCATTGATCAAGCTGCCGCTCTAGGGCAACTTCTGCCACCTTCGATTTCAAGGTAGGTTCGCGCCGTTCGCAAACTTCAGGCGACCATCCTGCCGAATTGCAATCTGCTCAATCGAACCTGCCGGAGCACCAGACGATGAAGGTCGGATTTATCGGGCTCGGGATCATGGGCGCGCCGGTGGCGATGAACATCCTCAAGGATGGCCATGGGCTGACGGTCTACAACCGAACCCCGGAGAAGGCGCGCCCGTTCAGCCAAGCCGGTGCCACGGTGATTGCGTCGCCGGCCGAGATCGGGAACGTCGATGTGCTCGTCACCTGCGTTGCCGACGGCATCGCCGAGGAGGACGTGATCTTCGGCAGCGGCCTGATCGACCGGCTGCCGAAGACCTGCGTGCACATGTCGAGCACGACCGTCGGGATCGGCACCGCACGCAGGCTTGCCGAGGCGCACGGCGCACGTGGCCGGCACTATGTCGCGGCACCGGTGCTCGGGCGCGCCGTCGATATGGCGGCGGCGCGCAAACTGTTTGTGCTCGCAGCCGGCGCACCGGAAGGTCTCGCCCGCTGCGCTCCGCTGTTTGCCGCAATCGGGCAGCGCACGTTCGAGTTTGGTGCCGATCCGATCACCGCCACCGCGGTCAAGCTTGCCATCAATTTCTTGATCGCGAATGCCATCGAGGCCATGGGCGAGGCGTTCGCCCTGACCGGGCGATACGGCGTGCGGCCGGCCGACTTCTACGAATTCATGACCAGCACCATGTTTCCCGCGCCGCCATACAAGGCCTATGGCAAGCTGATGGAGCAAGACCGGTATGTGCCGGCAAATTTCGTCGTGCCGCTTGGGCTGAAAGACGTGAAGCTGGCACTTGAAGCCGCCGAAATGGCCCAACTGACGTTGCCGGTGGCGAACGTCATGCGCGACCATCTGATCCAGGCGCTGGCGCAGGGCCATGGCAACGAGGACTGGGCCGTGGTCGCCCGTGTCATCAGGAACAGCCTTTCTGCCTGAACGGGCACGCAGCGCCCCGGGAGGACGATCCATGCCTGCAGCCGACGCCCATATCGCCGTCATCGGCGGCACCTCGGCCCTTGGGCTCGCCATTGCCAAAGCCGCCCATGCCCTGGGCTGCAAGGTGACGATTGCCGGCCGTGGCGCGGAGCGAGCGGCGGAGATCGCCAGATCGATCGGCACCGGTGTGATGGGCGCGCAGATCGATCTGGACGATTCGGCTTCGATCCGGGGCGGCGCTACGCGACGGCCCGCCGCTCGACCACCTTGTCATCACCTCGATCATGCGGCTCAGCACCACCGTGAAGGATTTCGCCGTCGCGGAGGCCGAACAGTTGGCGCGTATCAAGCTCGTCGGCTATGTCGAGGCGGTCAGCGCCGCGCTGCCGCGGCTCAAGCCGACATCCTCGATCGTGCTGTTCGCCGGCGTATCCAAAACCAATCCCTACCCCGGCTCGACCATGATCTCGGTGGTCAATGGCGGGATTGTCGGCATGACGAAAACCATGGCCGTCGAACTGGCGCCGATCCGGGTCAACTGCATCTCGCCCGGCCTCGTGCTCGACTCGCCGACCTGGAAAAACATCCTGGCACGGGGTCCAAATCCGGTGGTCGACGCCATGGCGGCCAAAACGCCAACCCGTCGTCTGGCGATGACCGAAGACGTCATCCAGGGGGTATTTTCGCTGCTCGACAACAAGGCCGTGAACGGGATCGATCTGGATCTCGACGGCGGCATCCAGCTGGTGTGAGCAGCCGAGCTTTGCCGCAACGCCGCCGCGTGGGTAGTGGCCCGTGGTCTTCCCGGTTCGTTGTCCCTGCGGGAGGCGCATCGTCTCAGCGAATGGCGTATTTTCCGTCGCCGGCGACCGTGATTGAGAAATTCTTCGGCGGGCTTCCCCGGCTGTTCGCCGTGACGTCGATCTTGAAGGCGTTGATGTCGCCGAACGCGGTCTTTACGTCCAGGACATGGCCGTGCCCCAGATTGAGCTCCGTCACGCTTACAGTACGGATCAGTTCGTAGGCTTGCGTGTTTGCATTGGTCTGGAGCCACTGGATGAACAAATGGTGGGAAACATGTTCGACGCCCCCTGCCACGACCACCGCGCGGAAGAAACCTTCGTCATTGCCGAGAGTCCAGAACCCGCCAGCGGCGACATAATGGATGCCGGCGGGAACCTGTTCTGCGGTTTCGAACGGTTCGTTCTGGGCGAATGCTGGCGACGTGGTTAGACCAGCGAACAAAGCCAATGCACAGGCGGTGAGAAATCGAGACGCCAGTCCCATGGCACGACATCCCTTCGCAAGGGTGGACAACGCCGCTTTTGATGAATTTCTTTAAAGGCAGAGACCTTGATACGTGTCAAATGACGAGGCAGAAAGCATCTTCATCTGTGACAGGGTCGCCAGACGTGGCGAGGCGATCACGATGATCGGAGAAATCCGCATTTGGTCAAAGCAGAATTGACGTCATCATATTCTAATATCCGCTCGCCGAACGAAGGCAGATACGCAATCGGCGGGTCGTTGCGTATCGCTCGTCCGCCGGGGTTGCCGTGCTAGCATCATCTGCATGACGCATTCAGACGACAAACCTCTTCCCGCCATCGGCGCCTACTGGATCGAGGAGGCCGACTATCCGGCCGTGCTCGCGATGTTCGAGGACGGCGACACGCTGCCGCCCACCTGGGCCGAGTGGCTGAAGATGGCCGAAGAGATGGAAAAGGGCCTGAAGGCCTACGGCCACCCGGTGATGCGGGTGCGCATCGATCCGGCAAACTTCCCGGCCTGGTGCGCCGCGCATGGCACCACGCCGGGCCGGCAGGGACGCAAGCTGTTCGTCGCCGCGGCGGTCAGGGAGCGATACGGCGACCAGAACTGAACGATGGGCTTCGTCCCTTCTTGCCCGCGAATGAAACCCGGTTCCCCCGGAGCAAGCCGGAGGACCCGCACTTCGGGATCGCGGCCCTGCCAGCCTGCCTTACCGGCTGCTCCGGCGACTTTGTTAATGATGGCGTGCTAGCGATTGCTCCTTGCATGGCCGCGGCAGCCGCGGCCTGAACGTCCTCCGGCCGACGAGACAGCATGAACTGGGAATATCAAGTCATCAAAGCGGACGGCCCCGAGACCTTCGAAGCCTCGCTCAACCGGCTTGGCGCCGAAGG
>Ga0210062_1000630_pt1 | contig 10859 bp, 12 predicted proteins | sample Muzzi_CordA_D2_FD_185528 | JGI IMG/M metagenome (GOLD analysis project Ga0210062, IMG submission 185528) | Wetland microbial communities from San Francisco Bay, California, USA, that impact long-term carbon sequestration - Muzzi_CordA_D2 (SPAdes) | ecosystem: Environmental > Aquatic > Marine >...
CCAGCACGCGCTTGCCGGACAGCTTCGACCAGGTGAAATCAGGGTCCGGCGCGCGCCCGGTCAGGAAGAAACCATCCTTCTCGTTGACTTGGGCGAAATGCACGGCCTTCGGCTCCTCTCCCTTTTCCAGCGAGCTGAGGCCCTGCGACGGCGCCGACTGCACCACATGGGCCGAGCCGTCCAGCAGGGCGGCAATGGCCGACACACCCGGCGCCGAGAGTGAGAATTCCGGCTCCAGCCCCTCTTCGGCAAGGAACCCGGCTGCCTTTGTGGCGATCAGCGGGCTGTAGAAGGCCGAGAAACGGGTGAACTGGATATTTATGCGCGCCATGATGCGTCTTCTCCCTAGAATTGACTCTCTGACTGAACTTGCCGGGCGAAGCCCGCGCAATCAACCGCGAATTTCGATCCCGGCCCATTCCTCGAGAAGTTTGGCAACCGAGGTGAAATCGGAATCGCCGCCGAACCTCGCGTTGGTTACGGCCATCATCTCGCGAATCGCCGCGCCTGCCACCATCGGTACGCCCAGCGCTTCGGCCTCGTCGACGCAGAGCCGCACATCCTTGTAGGCCAGGCCCGTGGCGAACCCGGCATCGAATGTTCGCGGCAGTATATTGCGGGGGAACTTGTCCTGCGTTGCGCTGTTACGGCCCGTGCCGTTGTTGAATATCTCGACGAGGACCGCAGGGTCCAAACCCGCCCTTACGCCCATGGCGACGACTTCGGCGGTCAGGGTAAGCGCGGCGGCGGACAACATATTGTTACCCAGTTTGGCGATCTGTCCCATGCCCGGCTGGTCGCCGACGAAGAAAACCTTGCCGAAGACTTCCAGCAGGCCGGCGATCTCATCGCGGGTAACGGCCGGACAGGACAGCATCACCGCCAGCGTGCCGGCAATGGCCCCCTTGACCCCGCCGCTGACCGGCGCATCGGCCCAGACGATGTTCTTCGCTGCGAGGCTTGCAGCGACCTCTTTGGCCACAATAGTGCCTGTGGTCGAAAGATCGACCATGATGCGGATGCGCGAGCCCTGAACCAGGCCACCCTCGCCCAGCGCAACCGCGCGCACCACGGGGGGAGTCGGCAGGCTGGTGAAGACGATTTCGGCGGCGTCGGCGACCTCGCGGGCAGAGCCGGCGGCGGCAGCGCCCCGATCGGTCAATCGCTTCAACGCGGCCGGATCGGTATCGAACACGCAGAGCGAATGACCGGCCTCGACCAGCCGTTTCGACATTGGGCCTCCCATCTGGCCCAGCCCCACGAATCCGATTGTCTGCCCCGTTGTCATCCGGCTCTTCCTCCCATTTGCCACCCCACCGCGCTCAGGCGTCGAAATCCAGACCCCAATCGCGGTAACGGTCGGGGTCGTCGCCCCATTTTTCACGCACCTTGACGAACAGAAACAGGTGAACCCTGCAGCCCATCATTTCCTCAAGGTCCGCACGCGCAGCCGCCCCAACCGCCTTAATCATCTGGCCGCCCTTGCCCAGCACGATCGACTTCTGGGTGTCTCGCTGAACATAGATAATCTGGGAGATACGCACGCTTCCATCCGGCTTGTCTTCCCATTCCTCGGTTTCGACAGTCAACGCATAGGGTAGTTCCTGGCGCAGTTGCAGAAACAGCTTCTCGCGGGTTACTTCGGCGGCAAGGTGGCGTTCGGCCATGTCCGAAAGCTGGTCTTCGGGGTAAAGCCACGGACCCTCGGGAAGCCGCTCCACAAGCGTCTTGGCCAAGTCCTCGACCCCGTCCCCGGTCGCTGCCGATATCATGAAAATGTCGGTGAAAACGCCGCTATCGTTAAGGGTAGACGCCAGTTCCAGCAACTTGTCGCGACGCACCAGGTCGATCTTGTTTAGCGCCAGGATCGCCTTGCGGCCGGCTTTTTCCAACCCGTCGACGATGCGCCGCACGTCATACGTCACGCCCTTCTGAGCATCCACCAGAAGCACCACGATATCGGCATCCGCGGCGCCGGCCCAGGCTGCTGCGACCATGGCCCTGTCCAACCGCCGTTTGGGCTGGAAGATACCGGGCGTATCGACGAACACGATCTGGGCCCGTTCGCGCATCGCAATGCCGAGCACACGTGTCCGCGTGGTCTGAACCTTCGGCGACACGATCGACACCTTGGCGCCGACCAGGTAGTTCAACAATGTCGACTTGCCGGCATTTGGCGCACCCAATAGCGCGACGAATCCGCAACGCGTGGCAGTCTCAGCCATCCATGGCCTCCAGCCTTTTCAGCAGCAATTCAGCGGCGACCTGCTCCGCCATGCGCTTGGTCGCGCCCTCGCCCTGTTCCGGGGGATATTTGGCAACCCGGACCTCGATGGTAAAAATGGGTGCGTGGTCCGGGCCTGTTCGCCCAACCGTCCGATATTCCGGCAGGTCATAGCCCTTGCCTTGGGCCCATTCCTGCAAGCTGGTCTTGGCGTCCTTGGGCGGTGTCTTTTCGTTGGTCATCAGCTCGCGCCAGTGCCTGTCGATGAAGCGGTGCGCCGCCGCCAACCCACCATCGCGGTGAATTGCGCCGATCACTGCCTCGCAGACGTCGGACAGAATTGCCGGATTTTCCCGGCCACCGGCGTCCACCTCGCCCTTGCTGAGATTTATCAGCGAGCCAAGATCCAGTTTCACGGCAACTTCTGCCAGGGTCTCGCGGCGCACCAGCGCCACAAGCCTCTTGGCGAGCGCGCCTTCCTCCTCGTCCGGGAAATGTTCATACAACAGATCGGCAATCACCAGAGCCAGAACGCGGTCGCCCAGGAACTCGAGCCGTTCATAGGTTGGTTCGCCCCGCCCGGCCGCGCTTCGATGAGTCAGCGCATTCCGGATCAACTCCGTGTCCTTGAACTTGTAGTCGAGGATTTCGGTCAGTTCACGCATCCGTCCGGCCAGCAAGAACGATCACTCGACACCCCTGAAAAGGCGGCTGTAGCGTGTTGCGAAAGGCCACTTCCAGGGTTCCCAGACCGCGGCGCTGCCATCGGTCGAGAAAAACAGTATTTCCGCCCGACCTACCATGTTTTCAGCCGGGATGAATCCGAACACCCGACTGTCGGAAGAATTATCGCGATTGTCGCCCATGCCGAAGTAATGACCTTCCGGAACAATGAACTCCCTTGTGTTATCCAGATGTCCCTCATCGCCGGAAGATTCCAGAATTAGATGGCGCCGACCGTTGGGCAGGGTCTCGATATATTGCGTGACCGCCCGGCCATAGCGATCCTCGGTAAAATCCTCAATCTTCTCGCGTTCCACGGCCTGGCCGTTGATGTGCAGGACTCCGTCGATCACCTGTATACGGTCGCCGGGCAGTCCGATGATCCGCTTGATATAGTCTTGTTCGTTTTCCGGCGGCTTACGAAACACCGCGACATCGCCGCGATCTACCGGGCTTTCCCAGATCCGGCCCTTGAAAGGCGGAAAGCCGAACAGAAACGAGTAACGGCTGTAACCGTAACTGTATTTCGAAACGAAGAGATAATCGCCCTCCAGCAAGGTCGGCATCATCGAACCCGAAGGGATGTTGAATGGCTCGAAGGCGACAACGCGCACCACAATGGCAATAGCGAAGGCATAGAAAATCGTCTGAACGGTATCGTTCCACACTCGGTCCCACAGGCTCACAGGCTTGCGGTCGATACCAGAGATCGCCTCCAAATTCGCCTTATCGTCTTTTTCACCGGTACCGGTTTTTTCGGAATTATTGTTGGATTTCATGAAATCTCCCGCGCCAGGCGCGTATCCTCGTCGGTTGCGTGGCTGATATGGGCTGCGAGTATGCGCCCTGTCAATGCCCGACCCGGCTAATTCCCGTCATCGGGTATGGCCGATATTATAACGATCGCCTGCGCCAGGGGGAAATCGTCGGTAATCGTAAGATCGATTTGCACCTTCATGCCGATCGGGGTCATGCCCTCAAGCTGCTCCAGCGCGCCGCCTGTCAATTCCATGGTCGGCTTGCCCGACGGCAGATTGACCACTCCCAGGTCACGCCAGAATACACCCTTGCGAAACCCGGTCCCAAGGGCCTTGGAGCAGGCTTCCTTTGCCGCGAACCGCTTGGCATAGCTGGCCGCGCGGTTGGCGCGGCGGTCGGATTTCCGCTGTTCGGTCTCGGTAAAAATACGTTCAACGAAGCGCGCGCCGAAACGCTCAAGGCTTCGCTCTACACGGCGGATATCGATCAGATCGTTGCCGATCCCCAGGATCATCACGCGCTCTGCTCGCCCTGGGCCGCGGCCCGGGCCTTGTCCATCAGGGCCCGCATGCGTTTGATCGTGCTGTCCAACCCGCCAAAAATCGCTTCGCCAATCAAAAAATGGCCGATATTCAGTTCCACGACCTGCGGCAAGGCGGCCACCGGAGCGACATTATCGAAGGTCAGGCCATGCCCAGCATGGCATTCAAGTCCTATCGCATCGCACAACGCCGCCGCGTCGCGCAGGCGGCCCAGTTCGGCCTCGCGCGCCGCACCGTGCAGATTGGCGTAACTGCCGGTGTGCAACTCCACCACCGGCGCACCGATTGCCACCGCGGCATTCAGTTGCGCAGGATCCGGTTCCACAAACAGCGACACCCGGCACCCCGCCTCTCCCAGCGCCTCGACAAAGGGTTTCAAGCGGTCGAATCCGCCGGCGACGTCCAGCCCTCCCTCGGTGGTGCGCTCTTCACGCTTTTCGGGCACCAGGCATGCTGCATGGGGCCGATGGCGCACGGCTATGTCCAGCATTTCATTTGTCGCCGCCATCTCGAAATTCAGCGGCAGGTCGATCTCGGCCACCAGGCGCGTGATGTCGCTGTCTGTAATGTGGCGGCGGTCTTCGCGCAAATGGGCGGTGATTCCGTCTGCGCCGGCATTCGCCGCCAGCCTGGCCGCGCGAACCGGATCGGGATCAGGACCGCCACGGGCGTTCCGGATCGTCGCCACATGATCAATATTGACTCCAAGCCTCAATGCCCGCTTCATCATCCGTTTGCCTCTTTCGCCACATGGCTGTCGACGACCCTCGGCGTTTCAATTCCATCGCCTTCTTCCAGCGGTGTGGCTTGGGAAACGCGCTGTATCGCCGCCGCCCGAAGCTTGTCCTGCTTGCGCCGCCGGCGCGCAATGCGCTTGACCTGATAGGTGGCGACAAGCGGCTTGAGGAATAGATAGGACCCCAGCCAGATAAGGACAAAAGTCGGAATGCTGCCAACCATCATCGGCCACACGACCGCCCAGACATTATCGAAATAGGCGGAGTCCAAGTCAAAGCTAATCAGCGCCCTGACGACTACACTCGGCAGATCGGTAAATATGGCGACGAAATTGGGGTTGCCAGCCAGTTCGTTGCCCGCGCCCAATTTACGGCCAAGTTCATACGTCCAGATCCAGATGAACGGGAATGTCCAGGGATTGCCAACTGCCGTACCCAGGAGACCGGCCATGATATTGCCACGCGTCGCCCACGAAACCAGGGCCGCCAATACAAAATGGCCGCCGACAAACGGGGTGAACGAGACAGCCGCACCGGCCGCGAAACCGCCGGCGATACTGTGCGGCGTGCCGTGCAGGCGGCCGATACGATGCCAGACATAGGTCAGCGAGCGGCGAAAACCGATCTGTGGCCAGATCAGGTTTCCAACCTTGTGGTGAACCGGCTGTTGCTTACGTCTCTTGAACATTCCCCTGCACGATACCCTGTTACGCGTTGCTGCGTAACGCAAAAATGCCTTAACGGTACAGACCTGCCGCCGCTCAACTGCGGGCGCGATCAACCGAATTAACTACGCGCGTTGCCCTAAGCGCAGCCATGATATCCGTCAACTGCTTAAGATCAGATACCTCGATATCAATTAACAACTCGAAAAAATCCACCGACCTATGAACGATCTTCAGGTTGGCAATATTCCCCCCGTCGCGGCCGATCACCGTAGAAATCGCGCCCAGCGCACCCGCCTCATTGCTCACCAGAACCTGGATACGTCCGACATGGATAGGCGTTTCATCACCATCGACATCCCAGGAAACATCCAGCCAGCGCTCCGGTGTTTCGGCGAAACTTTCCAGAGTTTCACAGTCGATAGTGTGAATGGTCACCCCCTTCCCCGTCGAGACTATACCGACAATCCGCTCTCCCGGTAACGGATGGCAACAACCCGCAAAATGAACCGCCATACCCGGTATAAGACCGCGAATTGGCACAGAATGGTCCCTGCCGGACTTGCCACGGGCCTTGGCCAACGGAACCACTTTCTGCGAACGATCCTTCTTGGCGCCCGGGAATACCGCCCACAGCACTTCGCGTCCGGTGTGCTGGCCTTCCCCCACTACGGCATACAAATCGTCGACCTGGTCGCAGTCGAAATTCTTGCAGACGCCCTTGAGCGCCTTTTCAGTCAACTCGTAGCCTTCCTGGCGAAAAGTCTTGGCGACGATCTCACGGCCCAGACTGATATACTGGTCACGCTGCTGGCTGCGCACGAAGCGGCGAATACAGGCACGGGCCTTGCCGGTGGCCACGAACGTTTCCCATGTTGGAGACGGCGTCTGCGCCTTGCTGGTGATGACTTCCACTTGGTCGCCATTGCGCAATTCGGTGCGCAACGGCACAATCCGGCCATTGATCTTCGAACCGACGCAGTGGTTGCCGACCTCGGAGTGAACCGCATAAGCGAAATCCACCGGCGTCGCCCCATGCGGCAAAGCGTATAGATCGCCCTTTGGGGAAAAGCAGAACACCTGGTCGGAAAACATTTCCAGTTTGGTGTGCTCCAGGAATTCCTCCGGTTCCGAGGCGTGCTCGAGGATTTCCAGCAACTGGCGCAACCAGTGATATTGCTTGCCCTCGGTTTGCGGTCGGCCCTGTTTGTATACCCAGTGCGCGGCAACGCCGTATTCCGCGACCTCATGCATTTCCCTTGTGCGGATCTGCAATTCGATACGCTGGTTTTCGGGACCGATCACGCCGGTATGGATCGATTGGTAACCGTTCGGCTTGGGAATCGAGATGTAGTCCTTGAAACGTCCCGGCACCACGCGATAGCTGTTATGGACCACGCCTAGCGCACGGTAGCAATCGACATCGGAATCGACGGCGATTCGGAAGGCCATGATGTCGGAGAGTTGTTCGAAACCGACATTGTTCTTCTGCATCTTCCGCCAGATCGAGTAAGGCGTCTTTTCACGCCCGGTGACCTCGGCCTTGACGCCGGCCTCGGCTTGCGTCCTGCGCAAGTCCTCGATCACCCGGCCGATAACGTCCCCCCCGCGCGAACGCAAGAACTCCAGCCGTTTTGTAATCGATGCGTGTGCATCGGGATTTAACTGCCGGAACGCAATATCCTCCAGTTCGTCCTTCCAGTCGCGAATGCCAATGCGTTCGGCAAGCGGCGCATAGATGTCCATGGTCTCGCGCGCTATGCGCAGGCGTTTTTCCTCGCTCTTTACATAATGCAGGGTCCGCATGTTGTGCAGGCGGTCAGCCAGCTTGACCAGCAGAACGCGGATATCCTCCGACATGGCCAGCACCAGCTTGCGAAAATTTTCCGCCTGCCGGGATTTGTCGGACTGAAGTTCGATCCTGCTGAGCTTGGTGACACCGTCGACCAGACGCGCAATGTCGTCGCCGAAGAGGTCGCGGACATCCGCCAGCGTGGCGACAGTATCCTCCACCGTATCGTGCAGCAGGCCGGTGATGATCGACGCCGTATCCAGCTTCATCTCAGCCAGAATACCCGCCACCTCGACCGGATGGGAGAAGTAGGGATCGCCGGACGCCCGCAGTTGCGAGCCATGTGCCTTCATGGAAAAAACATAGGCGCGGTTGAGGGCATCCTCATCCGCGCCCGAATCGTAGCTTTTTACTTTCTCAACCAGCTCGTATTGCCGGATCATGCCTCGCCGCCCTCAATATTCAATTAGCGGTTCACAAACGGCATGCGCCGGTATTTTTCACTCCGAGGTTTCCTCTTCCGGCTCGGCAATGTCTTCCGACATCCCTTCCTCTGCTTCGTCATGCTCTACCAGTTCGCCCTCACGTACATATTGGTTGGGGTCGACATCTTCGCTGGCCATCATCGCGCCAGCCATCAGTTCGAGGGCGTCCTCTTCCTCCGGTTCGTCGATTTCGACATTACGCTGCATGCTCCTGATCAACGAATCATGCGTTTCATCGACGCTGATCGTCTCGTCGGCAATCTCGCGCAGCGCGACAACCGGGTTTTTGTCGTTGTCGCGTTCTAGGGTCAACGGCGCGCCCGCCGCGATATTGCGGCTGCGATGTCCCGCCAGGAGAACGAGATCGAACCTGTTGGGGACCTTTTCAACACAATCTTCTACGGTAACGCGGGCCATGACTGATTTTATCCTTTGGAAAGCTTGAAATCCGGGCAGGAATATAGGGTTGCAACCATCGCCGCGCAAGTTCTTTGGCCCGAAACAGCACCAATTGCGTCAACTTGCCTTCCAATTGGCGATTTCAGCACATTTTTTGTGGGTTTTGGACCCACAAGACTTGCCCGATTCGTCTATAAAGAGTAAATAATTAGTTAAGGGGTAAAATCCTGTCGCACTATCGGGTGTGTTTTTCAGGATTCGTCCTTTTTACCCGGGCAACAACGGGCTGCATTTCAAGTACGTCCGGGCCGCGTATTTTCTCAAATTGTTCAGGTATTAGGTCATGGCAATGAATTTTTATTCGAATGAGCGCATCGGGTTATTCATAGACGGAGCCAACCTCTACGCGGCGGCGCGCGCGCTGGGTTTCGACATTGACTACAAGCGGTTGCTGGCACTATTCAGCAAACAAGGACGTTTGATCCGCGCCTTTTATTACACAGCACTTATGGACGATCAGGAATATTCACCAATCCGCCCCCTTGTCGATTGGCTGGATTACAACGGCTACACGATGGTCACGAAGCCGACCAAGGAGTTCACCGACGCGACCGGCCGCCGCAAGATCAAGGGCAACATGGATCTTGAGTTGGCGACCGACGTCCTCGAAATGGCAGACCGGCTGGATCATGTCGTGGTTTTTTCGGGCGACGGAGATTTCCGTTGCGTCGTTGAGGCGGCCCAGCGCAAGGGCGTCCGGGTTACAGTTGTCAGCACCGTAAAGTCGGCGCCTCCGATGGTGGCCGACGAACTGCGCCGCCAATCCGACCACTTCATCGAGTTACAGGATATCGCGGACCAGATTGCGCGCATTCACACGCCGCGTGAGTCCCGCGGCGAAGATGACGAGGATATAGATCTCGAAGCAGCCGAAGAAGCGGCCTTTGATGTCGCCAATTGACTCCTAGTCGCCCAGGACAATTTAAAAATGCCAATAGACGAACCGGCGCCCAATTGCGCCCTGTGCCCGCGCTTGGCCGAATTCCGGCGCGTCAACAAGAAAGCATGGCCGCAGTGGCATAATGCACCGGTACCCAGTTTCGGGCCAGTCAACGCAAGTCTCCTGATTGTCGGGCTCGCGCCCGGCCTGCGCGGCGCCAATAGAACAGGTCGGCCCTTTACGGGCGACTATGCCGGGGATTTGTTATATCCGACGATCGCCGAATTCGGCTTCGGCGAGGGCAAGTTCGAGGCTCGTCCCGACGACGGTTTTCAAATGACCGACTGCCGGATCACCAATGCGGTGCGCTGCGTGCCCCCGGAAAACAAGCCCACCACAGCTGAAATCAACAGCTGCAATCCCTTCCTGACGGCCGAAATTAAAGGCCAGAAAAATCTGCGCGCCATTCTCGCCCTGGGTCTGATTGCCCACAAGGCGGTACTGCGCTCGCTGGGACTTGTGGCCGCGCGCTATGCCTTCGGCCACGGTGCCATGCACGAACTGCCGGGTGGCCTGTTACTGGCCGACAGCTATCACTGCTCTCGATACAATACGAACACCGGCCGCCTGACCGAAGAGATGTTCCATGCGGTATTCGCGGAATTGCGCGAACGGCTGGTGAAATAGGGCTAATTCTTCTCGCGCATTAGTCTTGCCTGCTGACGCTTCCAGTCCGCATCCTTGTCGGCCTGGCGCTTGTCATGCAATTTCTTGCCTTTTGCCAAGCCAAGCAACAGCTTGGCGATGCCTCGCTCATTAAAATAGATCTTCAGCGGCACCAGGGTAATGCCCTTCTGCTTCACCGCCGCGAGAAGCCGCTGCATTTCCTTCTTGCGCAATAGCAACTTGCGCGGACGTTTAGGCTCGTGATTTTCGCGACCCGCCTGCTCGTAGGCCGGAATATGGCAATTCAACAGCCAGATCGCACCGTCTTTCGGACCCGCGTGGGATTCGGCGAGAGTGGCGTGGCCGGCGCGTAACGATTTTACCTCGCTGCCCATCAGCACCATGCCGGCCTCGACCGTATCTTCAATCAGGTAATCATGGCGGGCGCGCCGGTTCTCGGCGGCGGCTCTTGGGCCCTTTTTCTTGACTGCCATAGGATCAGTTCAGCAGCCCCACGGTCCGCATCGCCTGCTCGACCCGGTCGCGCACCGCGATCACGTCATTGCCGTCAACCTGTTCGCCCGGAAATCCGGCGGCGATCGCCTTCTGCGCCAGTGTCGTCGCCGCTGTCTGTTTTCGGCGCGGCACTGAAATGGCCCACTGATTGTTGTTGACGACGAAGACGACCGGCAACCGCCAGAGACCGGCCAGGTTCATAGATTCATAAACATCGCCCTTCGACGTTGCGCCGTCGCCAAACACGCAAACCGCCGCCCGTGACTCGCCGCGCAGCCGCATCGCCAAGGCGACACCGACAGCGTGCGGCGCGTGGGTTCCGACGGGAACGCAGATCGGAAAATCTTCGCGCGGACCGGTGAAATCGCTGCCTCGCTCGTCGCCGCCCCAGTACAGCAAAAGCTCGACCAT
>Ga0210062_1000632_pt1 | contig 10851 bp, 2 predicted proteins | sample Muzzi_CordA_D2_FD_185528 | JGI IMG/M metagenome (GOLD analysis project Ga0210062, IMG submission 185528) | Wetland microbial communities from San Francisco Bay, California, USA, that impact long-term carbon sequestration - Muzzi_CordA_D2 (SPAdes) | ecosystem: Environmental > Aquatic > Marine >...
ATGGCGCAGCAGGCCTTTGCCGAAGCATCGACTGATCGGATTATCCAGCTGGTTGGCTGGATAATCGAGACGTTTCGATCCGGGGGTAAGCTGCTTATCTTCGGAAACGGCGGCAGCGCCGCAGATGCACAACACATGGCCGCTGAGTTTGTCAATCGTTTCAAGCTCAACCGGCGGCCCCTGCCGGCCATCGCCCTGACAACAGATACGTCGGTGCTGACCAGCATCGGTAATGATTTCAGTTTTGACCTGATTTTTGTCAAGCAGGTCGAGGCGCTGGCAAAGGCCGGAGACCTGGCCCTGGGTATTTCTACCAGCGGTAACTCTCCCAACGTGGTGCGGGCGATTGAAGCCGCCGGAAAAATCGGGATGAAGACGGCTGTTTTGACCGGTGGCACCGGGCGACCGCGCTGGCGCGAGAGGGTGCGGTGCGGCGCGAGGGCTCGGAACCCCGGGAGGCGGCGGTCGGCAGCTATCCGCGGCCCGGGCTGCGCACGCAGTACGTGGCGCCGCGCAACGAGACCCAGCGGCGGGTCGCGGAGCTGTGGCAGGACCTCCTCGGCCTCGAGGCCGTCGGGGTCCACGACAGCTTCCTCGACCTGGGTGGCGACTCCCTGCTGGCCACCCGGCTGATCGCCCGCATGCGCGACGCCTTCGACCTCGATCTGCCGGTGCGCGTCTTCTTCGAGCGCTCGACCGTCGCCGAGCTGTCGGAGGCGGTCGAGGAGGCCCGGCGGCGGGAGGAGGGCCTCGAGACTGGCGGGGAGGCGCTCCCTGACGCAGAGGCGCAGGACCTGGTCCGGCGCATTCAGGAGATGTCGGAAGAGGAGCTGGAGCGAGAGCTCGCCCGGCTCGAGGCGGAGGAGTGACGCAGTGGAATCGATCGCCGATCTGACCAAGAACCTGACCCCGAAGCAGCGCCGCCTGTTCGAGCTGATGCGGCGCCGCGAGGAGGCTGCCACCCGGGCGGCCGGCCCCGGTCGTGATCGCCGGGGTGGCGGCGGGCGCATCCCGCGGCGGCCCGAGGGCGAGCCGCCGATTCCCTCCTTCGGGCAGCGTCGCCTCTGGTTCATCGAGCAGCTCCAGCCGGGCAGCCCCGCCTATCACGTCCCCGGGGCCGTGCGCATGGAGGGGGACCTCGACGTGGCGGCGCTCTACCGCAGCCTGGTCGTGGTCGGCGGCTACCAGGAGAGCCTGCGGGTGAGCTTCCGGGACGCGGACGGAGAGCCGGAGCTCGTCGTCCACGAGCGGCCCCACCCGCTGTTCGGCCAGGCCGACCTCCGGGGCCTGCCGCCGGACCGCCGGGACGCAGAGACCGCGCGCCTGGTCGACCAGATGGTGCTCGCCCAGTTCGACCTCTCCCGGGCGCCCCTGGCCCGGACCGGCCTCGTGCGGGTGGCCGACGACGAGTACGTCTTCCTGCTGGTGCTCCACCACATCGTCTGCGACATCTGGTCGGTCGGCGTCTTTCTGCGCAACGTCGCCGCGGTCTACGGCGCGCTGGTGGAGGGGCGGAGCCCCGAGCTGCCGGAGCTGCCGATCCGCTACTCCGACTACGCGGCGTGGCAGGCGCGGGTGCTCCGCGGAGAGAGCCACGAGGATCTCCTGGGCTACTGGCGCGAGCAGCTCGACGGCGCGCCCCAGGTGGTGGAGCTGCCCTTCGACCACCCCCGCCCGCCGTTCCAGAGCTTCACCGGAGGCCGCCGCTACATGCAGCTCGACCGGGCCCTCACCGACGGGCTCAAGGCGGTCGGCAAGGAGCAGGAGGCGAGCCTCTACATGGTGCTTCTGGCCTCCCTCTTCCTGCTCCTCCACCGCTACTCGGGCCAGGAGACCCTGCTCGTGGGCGTGCCGGTGGCGAACCGCAACCGGGTCGAGCTCGAGGGGCTGGTGGGCCTGTTGTTCAACGTCCTGGTGCTCAGGGCGGACCTCGCCGGGGAGACCACCTTCCGCGAGCTCCTGGCCCAGGTGCGCGAGCGCCTGTTGACCGGCATGGCGCACCAGGACATGCCGTTCGAGCGGCTGGTCGACGAAATGCGGGTCGAGCGGGACATGAGCCGCAACCCGATCTACCAGGTCCTCTTCGCCTTCCAGAACGTGCCGTCCTCGGTGATGGCGACGGGCGGCATGGACATGACCCGCTACGAGGTCCGGGAGACGGCCTCCCGGGAGGACCTGGAGCTCGACCTGCGGGAGGTGCCGGAGGGCCTGGCGGGATGGTTCGGTTACGACAGCGCTCTGTTCGATCCGTCGACCGTCGAGCGCACCGCACGGCACTTTCCGACGCTGCTGCACGGGCTGGTCGACGACCCCGACCGGCGGATTGGCGAGCTGCCGCTCATGACCCCCGCCGAGATCCAGCAGGTGCTGGTGGAGTGGAACGACGCCCGGGTCGACGAGCCGGTGGCGGAGATCGTCGGGCTGATCCGGCAGGTGGCCCGGGAGAGCCCGGACCGGATCGCGGTGTCGGGCGGCGGGGAGGCGATCACCTACGGCGGTCTCCTGCGGCGCCTCGATTCCGCGGCCGACCGGCTCGTCGAAGCCGGCGCCGGACCGGAGACGGTGGTGGCGATCCTCGGGGAGCGCGGTGCGGAGCTCCTGGTGCTCTTCCTCGCCCTGCTCGAGACCGGTGCTGTCTACCTGCCCCTCGATCCGGCCCATCCGGCGGCGCGTCAGGCCCGGGTGCTCGACCGGGCCCGGCCGTCTCTGCTGCTGGCCGCCGGGGAGCTCCGGGAGGCCGCCGTCGAGGCGCTCGACGCGGCGGCGGCCCTGGGGACGCCGCCGGCGGGGGAGGGCCCCCGCCTGGTGACATGGGGCGAGGTGCTCGGGGCGGAGGGTGGCCGCGACGGGTCGGAGGATTCCAGCCGGGCGCCGGCGGCGGTGCGCGACGCGTGCGCCGCCTACGTCATCTTCACCTCCGGCTCCACCGGCCTGCCCAAGGGTGCGGTGGTCGACCGCGCCGGCATGCTCAACCACCTCCGGGCGAAGGTCGACGAGCTCGCCCTCGGCCCGGAGGACACCCTCGCCCAGACCGCCTCCCAGTGCTTCGACATCTCGGTCTGGCAGCTCGTCGCGCCGCTTCTGGTCGGCGGCCGGGTGGCGGTGCTCGAGGACGCGGTGGCCCACGACCCGGGCCGGCTCCTCGACCGGGTCGAGGCGGACCGGGTAAGCGTCGCCGAGGTCGTGCCCTCGGTGCTCCGGTTCTTCCTGGAGGAGGCGGAGAGGCGCGGCTCGGCGCGCCCGCCGCTGGCGGCTCTGCGCTGGATGGTGCCGACCGGGGAGGCCCTGCCGCCCGATCTCTGCCGCCGATGGCTCGCCGCCTACCCCTCGGTGGCGCTGGTCAATGCCTACGGCCCGACCGAGTGCTCCGACGACGTCACCCACCAGCGGATCGACCAGCCCCTGGCGGCCGGCGTCGCCCGGACGCCGATCGGGCGGACGGTGCGCAACCTCCGTCTCCACGTGGTCGACCGGGCGGTGCGGCCGGTGCCGGCGGGGGTGGCGGGGGAGCTCTGGGTCGGCGGCGTCGGGGTCGGCCGCGGCTACCTCCGGGACCCCCGGCGGACGGCCGAGGTCTTCGTCCCCGATCCGTGGGGCCGTCCGGGCGCCCGGGCCTACCGGACCGGCGACCGGGCGCGCCGCCTGGCCGACGGCACCCTCGACTTTCTCGGCCGGATCGACCACCAGGTCAAGGTGCGGGGCTTCCGCATCGAGCTGGGCGAGATCGACTCCGTCCTGACCGAGCACCCGGCCGTGGCCCAAGCCGCCGTCCTCACCCGGCCGGCGGAGGCCGGCGGGGTCGTCCTGGTCGCCTACCTGGAGCTGGGGGAGGAGGGGCCGGAGGAGCCGGGGCCGCTGGCGGAGGCGCTCGAGTCCTCGCTCCGGCGGTTCCTGTCCGAGCGGCTGCCGGCCCCGATGATCCCTTCCGGCTTCGTCGGCCTGGCGCGGCTTCCCCTGAGCGCCAACGGCAAGGTCGACCGGCGGGCGCTCGCGGCTCTGGCCGCGCCCACCACGAGCCGCCGGGCCGAGTACGTGGCACCGAGGACGCCGGTGGAGGAGTCGCTGGCCGCCATCTGGGCGGAGGTGCTGAAGCTCGAGCGCGTCGGCGCGGAGGACGACTTCTTCGACGCCGGGGGCCAGTCCCTGCTGGCAACCCAGGTGGTCTCGCGCATGCGCCAGGTCTTCCAGGTGGAGATCCCGGTGCGGGTGGTCTTCCAGAGGACGACCCTGGCGGAGCTGGCCGAGGCGGTCGAGGTGGCGATGCTCTCGGGCCACGGCCTGCCGGAGGCGCCGCCGCTCGAGCCGATCGCGCGCGGCGAGGCTCTGGAGCCCTCGTTCGGCCAGGAGCGCTTCTGGTTCATCGACCAATGGCGGCCGGGGCTGACCGCGTACAACATCTTCGGCGCCGTGCGGTTGCGGGGAGAGCTCCGTCCCCAGGTGCTGGCGCGGGCCTTCAGCGAGGTGCTCCGGCGCCACGAGGTGCTCCGGACGACCTTCGACGAGCAGGACGGCCAGCCCGTCCAGGTGATCCGTCCGCCCCGGCCCCTCGCCGTGCCGGTGGTCGACCTGGGCGCGCTGCCGGCCGGGCACCGCCACGGGGTCGCCGTCGCCCTCGGTAACGAGAGCGCCGGCCTCTCCTTCGATCTGGCGAAGGGTCCGCTGATCCGGGCGATGTTGCTGCGGATGGCCGGCGACGACCACCTGCTCGCCGTCACCGCCCACCACATCGTCTACGACGTGTGGTCGCGGGAGCTTCTGGTACGGGAGCTGGGGACCCTGTACGAGGCGTTCTGGCACGGCCGGCCGTCGCCGTTGCCGGCGCTGCCGGTGCAGTACGCGGACTTCGCCCATTGGCAGCGGCGCTACCTCCAGGGCGAAGTGCTCGCCCGCCAGACCGCCTACTGGCGTGAGCGTCTCGAGGGGCTGGGCGGCGGCACCGAGCTGCCGGCGGACCGCCCGCGGCCACCGGTCCAGAGCTTCCGCGGGTCCCGCGAGCTGGCCGAGCTCTCTCCCGAGACGACGGCGGCCCTCGGCCGGCTGAGCCGGGAGCGGGGCGCGACCCTCTTCATGATCCTGCTGGCCGGCTTCTACAGCCTGCTCCATCGGCTCGGCGGCGAGGACGACCTGGCGGTGGGCTCGCCGATCGCCAACCGGACGCGGGCGGAGACCGAGGGGCTGATCGGCTTCTTCGTCAACACCCTGGTGCTGCGCACCGACGCTTCCGGCGACCCCACCTTCGCCGAGCTTCTGGGCCGCACCCGGGAGACCGCCCTCGGCGCCTACTCCCACCAGGACCTGGCGTTCGAGCAGCTCGTCAGCGAGCTCAAGCCGCCGCGCGATCCGTCACGCCAGCCCTACTTCCAGATCCTGTTCAACCTGCTGACCAACTACCGGCCGATCCGCATGGAGCTGCCGGGGCTCGTCCTGACGCCGGAGGCGAACCACAGCGGGGCGGTCCAGTTCGACCTCATCCTGTCGATCTACGAGGCCGACGGCATGCTCCACTTCTCGGCCGACTACAGCTCGGACCTGTTCGATCGCACCACCGTGGTCCGGACCCTCGAGCGGTTCGGCAGGCTGCTGGAGGCGGCGGTGGCGGAGCCGGACCGGCCGGTCAGCTCTCTGCCGGTGCTGAGCGCGGTCGAGCGACACCAGGCGACGCGCGAGTGGAACGCAGCGGCGTTCCTGCCGGTTCCGGCTGCCGAACCGGCCGGGTCCCCGCTGGTCCACGAGCTGGTGGCGGAGCAGGCCCGGCGGGCGCCGGAGGCGGTGGCGGTCTCCCACGGCGACCGGGACCTGACCTACGGCGAGCTCGACGAGGCGTCGGTGGCCCTTGCCGGGCGCCTCCAGAGCCTGGGGGTCGGCCCCGGAACGCTCGTCGGCGTCTATCTGGAGCGCTCGCCGGAGGTCGTCGTGGCGCTCCTCGCCGTCCTGCGGGCGGGTGGTGCCTACCTCCCCCTCGACCCGGACTACCCGGCGGAGCGCCTCGCCTTCATGGTCGAGGACTCGGGCGCCTCCCTGCTGCTGACCGGCGGCGGGCTCCCCGGCCTGGGGGAGAGCGCCGGGATCCCCGCGGTCGTGCTCGACGGGTCCGTTCCCGGGTCCGTCGAGGACGGGCGGGCGGCCCCTGCCCACCCCGACCCGGACGACCTCGCCTACGTCATCTATACCTCCGGGTCGACCGGCCGGCCCAAGGGGGTGATGGTCACCCACGGCAACCTCCGGCACTCGACGGCGGCACGGCTCCGGTACTACGGCGGCGCGCCGGGCGGCTTCCTCCTCCTGTCGTCCTTCGCCTTCGACAGCTCGGTGGCCGGCGTCTTCGGCACCCTCTGCGCGGGTGGCCGCCTGGTTCTGCCCACCGGCAGCCGGCAGGCCGACGGCCTGCGCTTCGGCGAGCTGGCGGCGCGCCACGGCGTGACCCATCTGCTGTGCGTGCCGTCGCTCTACTCGGCTCTGCTCGAGGAGCGGGCGGAGGGGCTCGAAGGGGTGATCGTGGCGGGGGAGGCCTGCCACCCGGACCTGGTGGCGAGCCACTTCGCCGAGCGGCCGGGCACCCGGCTGTGGAACGAGTACGGTCCGACCGAGGCCACGGTCTGGTCGACGGTCCAGGAGCTGCTGCCGGGAACGATCGGATCGCGGGTACCGATCGGGAGGCCGATCGACGGCGCGAGCGTCCACCTGCTGGATGCCCGCGGCCGGCGGGTGCCGCCCGGAGTCACGGGCGAGGTCTTCCTCGGCGGGCCCGGCGTCACCCGCGGCTACGCCGGGCGGCCGGGCTTGACCGCCGAGCGGTTCGTGCCCGATCCGTTCGACCCGCACGGCGGCGGGCGGCTCTATCGCACGGGCGACCTGGCGCGCTGGTCGGCGTCCGCGGAGCTGGTCTTCCTGGGGCGTGTCGACCATCAGGTCAAGGTGCGGGGCTTCCGCATCGAGCTCGGGGAGATCGAGGCGGCGCTGCGCGAGCACCGGGCGGTCCAGGAGGCCGCGGCGGTGCCGCTCGCGACCGGTGCCGGCGGCGATCCGACCGCCCCGCGGTACGACCGGCTGGCGGCCTACCTGGAGCTTCGCGACGGCGAGCCGGAGCCCCAGGCCCACGCGCTACGGCAGTTCCTCCGGGACCGGCTGCCCGACGGCATGGTCCCCGGAGCCTTCGTCATTCTCGACGCGCTGCCCCTGAGCCCCAACGGCAAGGTCGACCGCCGGGCGCTGGCCGCCGCCGGCGGCGTGGCCCTCGCTCCCCAGACGCCTTACGTCGCCCCCGCGACCGAGACCGAGGAGCGGCTGGTGGTGATCTGGCAGGAGCTGCTCGACCGGGAGCGGGTCGGGGTGCAAGACAACTTCTTCGACCTCGGCGGCCACTCGCTGCTCACCACCCGCCTGCTCTCGCGGCTGCGGGACGCGTTCGAGCTCGAGGTGCCGCTCCAGACCTTCTTCGAGGAGCCTACGATCGCCGCCCTGGCCGAAGGCATCGAGCTGGCCCGGTGGGCCGGTGGCGTGGCCGAGGCAGCGGGGTGGGCCGGGGACGACCGGGATAGGACGCCTACCGGCGGTGACGGGGACAGGGCGCATTCAGGCGCCTGGGAGGAGGGAGAGCTGTGACGACGGACCCACGACCCGAGAGGCGGCGATCATGGTGAGCGAACCCCTGGCAGGGACTGAGCGGGACGAGGAGCTGCGACGCTACCGCGCCATGGCCGCCGCGGCCCTGGACGCCTACGGAGCGCCCGCCGGCACGCTGTCTCTCCTCGAGCACAAGACCAACGTCACCTTCAAGCTGGAGGTCGCGGACGCCGGCGTGGCGGGCCAGCACCTGGAGCCTGGCTCCTACCTCCTGCGCATCGCCCGAAGCGGGGAGTACAGCCGGCAGGAGATCGAGTCGGAGGTGACCTGGCTGCGCACGCTCCGGCAGGCGGGCGGGGTCAGCGTGCCGGAGCCGGTGGCGGCGGTCGACGGACGCCACGTGAGCGAGGTCCGGGAGGACGGCACGGCGCGGGTGCATCCGTGCACCCTGTTCCGGTGGATCGACGGGGAGCCGCTCCTGGGCAGCCTCTCGCCCGCCTCGGCGGAGCAGGTGGGCGCGCTGCTGGCCCGGATCCACCGCTGCGCCGAGCAGTTCGTCCCCGGTCCCGACTTCGTCCGGCCCACCTGGGACTGCGACCGGCTGTTCGGCTCCGGTCCGGAGCTGCTACCGCCCGACGTGGGCGGCTCGCTGGTCAGCCCGCGGGCGCGTGCCCTGCTCGACGAGGCGGCGGCGGCGGTGCGCCGTGAGGTGGCGGTCCTGGGCGACGGGCGGGACGTCAGGGGGCTCATCCACAAGGACCTGGAGCCGGACAACGTGGTGGTCTCCGACCGGGGTCTCCACGCCATCGATTTCGCCGACTGCGGCTGGGGCTACTACCTCTACGACATCGCCGCCTCGCTGCTCCCCCTACGGGAGAAGCCCGGCTTCGCCGCCATGGAGCAGGCGTTTCTCCGGGGCTACCGGAGCGTGCGCCCCCTGAGCGCCCGGGACGAGGCGCTGCTCCCCACGTTCACCGTCGCCCGAAGCCTGTTTTCGATCCGCCTGATGGTCCTCCGGACGATGGAGATCCCGAAGGTCCGGGAGTACGCGCGCACGGCGATCCCCAAGATGCTCGGCGGCATCCGACGTTTTCTCGAAGAGGGCGGCGGTGGTGGTGGCGACGGAGGGGAGCGGCGGCGGCTGACCACCATCCAGTTCCTCGGCCAGGTCCGGCGCCAGGGGATCGAGCTCTGGCTCGACGGCGAGAAGCTCCGCTACCGCGCCCCCGAAGGGGCGATGACGCCCGAGCTGCGGGGCGAGCTCGGGGAGCGCAAGGCGGAGATCGTCGAGTTCCTGCGGCGGGGCACCACTGTCCACACCCCGGGCCCACGGCGGGTGACCGAGGCGTCATCGGGGCCGCAGCCGGTGTCGTTCTCCCAGCAGCGCCTCTGGTTCCTCGACCAGATGGAGCCGGGAACCATCGAGTACAACATCGCCCGGGCGGTCCGCATGTCGGGACCACTGCGACTCCCGGTCCTGGTCCGCGCCCTCAACGAGGTGGTGCGCCGCCACGGGACCCTCCGCACCCGCTTCGGCACGGAGGGAGGGGAGCCGATGCAGGTGGTCGAGCCGGAGATCCGTCTCCGGCCGCCGCTCATCGACCTTTCGGCGCTGCCGGAGGAGCGGCGCTGGGCGAGCGCCCAGGACGTCGCCTCGGGCCTCGCCCACCGGCCGTTCGACCTGGGCCGGGCGCCGCTCCTGTGCATCTTCCTGCTGCGGCTCGAGGAGCAGGAGCATGTGGCCGCCTCGTCGATGCACCACATCATCGGGGACGGCTGGTCGACCGGCCTGCTGTTCCGGGAGATGGGGCTGCTCTACGAGGCGTTCTCCATGGGCCGGCCATCGCCCCTGCCCGAGCTGGAGATCCAGTACACCGACTTCTCCCACTGGCAGCGTCGGACCCTCACCGGCGACACCATGGAGAAGCTCCTGGCTTACTGGCGCCGAGAGCTCGACGGCGCCCCCGAGGTGCTCGACCTGCCGAGCGACCGCCCCCGGCCCACGGTGCGCTCTCCCGCCGGCGCGCGGGTTGCGTTCGTCGTGCCGGCGGAGCTGACCGAGGAGCTCGAGGCGCTGGCCCACGAGGAGGGCGCGACGCTCTTCATGGTGCTGTTCACCGCGTTCGCCGCCATGCTCGGCCGGTTCACCGGGCGCGAGGACCTGCTTCTCGGATCGCCGATCGCCAACCGCAACCGGACCGAGGTCGAGAGCCTGATCGGCTTCTTCACCAACAACCTGGTGCTGCGGGCGAACCTGGCGGGCGCGCCGACCTTCCGGGAGCTCCTGGGACGGGTGCGCGCCACCACCCTGGGCGCGTACGCCCACCAGGACATTCCGTTCGAGCGACTGGTCGAGGCCCTCTCGCCGGTGCGGCGGACCGACGTCTCCCCCCTGTTCCAGGTCCAGCTCAGCCTCCAGAACGTGCCCCATCCGGACATGCAGGTGGGCGCCATCCGGATGAGCCTGCTGCCGCCGATCGCCATGACGTCGGAGTACGACCTGAGCTGCGACATGAAGGAGATGCCCGAGGGCATCCGCACCTCCTTCAAGTACCGGCTGGACGTGCTGGAGCCGACGACGGTGGCCCGGATGGCGGGCACGCTCACGGCCATGCTCGAGGCGGCGGTGCAGGAGCCGGACCGGCGCCTGGGTGACCTGCCGCTTGCGACCCCGGCCGAGCGCCACCTCCTGCTGCACGAGTGGAACGACACCGCGGTGGCGCCCCCCGCCTCGACCCTGGGAGCCCTGGTGCTCCACGCGCCCTTCCTCGCGCAAGCGGCCTCCGCGCCGGACGCCACCGCTCTGATCTTCCGGGACGAAGTGTTGACCTACGGCGCCCTGGCGCGGCGCGCCGGCCGGATGGCCCGCCGGCTGCGTGACCTGGGCGTCGGGCCGGACACGCCGGTGGCGGTCTGCGTCGAGCGCTCGTCCGACCTGCTCGTCGCCCTCCTGGGCGTGCTCGAGGCCGGGGGTGCCTACGTGCCGCTCGATCCGTCCTATCCGGAGGAGCGCCTGGCGTTCATGCTGGCGGACTGCGGCGCGCCGGTGGTGGTGGGCCACGGCGCCACGGCCCCGGTGCTGGACTCGATCGGCTCGCCCGAGGGGCGGACGGTGCCCCGGCGCCTCCTGGTCGAGTCGGGGGACACCTCGGCGGACCGGGCGGTCGAGTCGGAGCGCCGGATCGACTCGACCCTCGGCGGCGATCACGCGGCCTACGCCATCTACACCTCGGGCTCGACCGGCCGGCCGAAGGGGGCGGTCAACAGCCACCGGGCGGTGCTCAACCG
>Ga0210062_1000633_pt1 | contig 10850 bp, 9 predicted proteins | sample Muzzi_CordA_D2_FD_185528 | JGI IMG/M metagenome (GOLD analysis project Ga0210062, IMG submission 185528) | Wetland microbial communities from San Francisco Bay, California, USA, that impact long-term carbon sequestration - Muzzi_CordA_D2 (SPAdes) | ecosystem: Environmental > Aquatic > Marine >...
CGGAAAGCGCAAGCTGGAGGCGGCCTTGCGCCGCCACAGGGAGGAGAAACCGCGGGAAATCGCGATCGTCGAAACATTCACCGGCGGACAATTGGATTTGGCATTGAACCGCCCAAATGTGGTACATGCAGCCCTGCTTGCCGGGCCTGTGAGCGAGACTTTTCTCGCCCGTGTGAGGCGCTTGGAGCGCTTCCGGACCGGAAATTAAGTCCGACTGGGCAAAGCGCGAATGCGTCGGCGGACGGCGCATGAGGAATAAGGACGGAATGAGCGAAACGAAGAATCCTGGCGAGAAGAAGCTGAGCGTGGGCGGCGGCAAGCTGTCCCTCAAGCCGCGCACCGAGACGGGCGTCGTACGCCAGAGCTTCAGCCATGGCCGCAGCAAGCAGGTCGTGGTCGAGAAGGTTAAGCGCCGCACCATCAGCTCGCCGGCGGAGGCCAAGGCCGAGCCGGCCCCTGCCGAAGCGCCGAAAAAGCGGGCGGGGGGGCGCCGTGCCGCTGCCGCACCGGCCGCCGCCGCCGCACCTGTGGCATCGCAGGAGGCAGCCAAGCCGTCCGGCGTCGTGCTGCGCACCCTGACCGAGGAAGAAATCGCCGCGCGCGCCCATGCGCTCGCCGACTCGCGTGTTCGCGAGGCCGAGGAGCGCCGCATCGCCGAAGAAGAGGCGCGCCGCCGCGCCAGCCGCGAAGTCGTCGACAAGACCGAGCGCGAGGCCGCCGAGGCGCGCAAGCGCGAGGAAGACGAGCGCCGCAAGCACGACGAGGAATCCAAACGCAAGGCCGACGAGGTCGCCAAGAAGCGTTTCGGCGAGGAAGAAGCCAAGCGTGCCGGCGCCCGTCCCGCCATGGAAGCCGAGGAAGAGGAAGCCCCGCGCACCGCGCGCCGACCCGGCGGTCGCCTGGCCACGCCCGCGCGTCCGGCGCCGCGCGCCGGCGCGCCGAAGCAGCGCGGCCGCCTCACCGTCATCAACGCCTTGACCGCCGACGAAATCCGCGAACGCTCGGTCGCCTCGTTCCGCCGCCGCACCCAGCGGCTGAAGGGACACGCCTCCGCCGAGCCGCGCGAAAAGCTCGTGCGTGAAGTCATTATTCCCGAGGTCATTACTATTCAGGAGCTCGCCAACCGCATGGCCGAGCGCGGCGTGGACGTGATCCGCCTGCTGATGAAGCAGGGCCAGATGGCGACCATCAACGACACGCTCGACGCCGACACCGCGCAGCTCGTCGCCGAGGAGATGGGTCACAGCGTGCGCCGCGTATCCGAAGCTGACGTCGAGGAAGGCCTGTTCGACGCGCCCGACTCGCCTGAGACGCTGCAGCCGCGGCCGCCGGTGGTCACCGTCATGGGTCACGTTGACCACGGCAAGACCTCGCTGCTCGACTCGATCCGCTCGGCCAACGTAACGGCCGGCGAAGCCGGCGGCATTACCCAGCACATCGGCGCCTACCAGGTGACCGCGCCGTCCGGCGCCAGAATCACCTTCATCGACACGCCGGGCCACGCTGCCTTCACCGCCATGCGCGCACGCGGCGCCAAGGTCACCGACACCGTGGTGCTGGTGGTCGCGGCCGACGACGGTGTCATGCCGCAGACGGTCGAAGCCATCAATCACGCCAAAGCGGCCAAGGTGCCGATCATCGTCGCCATCAACAAGATCGACAAGCCGGATGCCAACCCGAACCGCGTGCGCACCGACCTGTTGCAGCATGAAGTGCAAGTGGAAGAGATGGGCGGCGAGGTGGTCGACGTCGAAGTCTCCGCCACCAAGAAGACCAACATCGACAAGCTGCTTGAAATGATCGGGCTGCAGTCCGAGTTGCTCGACCTCAAGGCCAACCCCGACCGTCCCGCCGAGGGCACTGTGATCGAGGCCAAGCTCGACCGCGGCCGCGGCCCGGTGGCGACCGTGCTGGTGCAGCGCGGCACGCTGAAGACCGGCGACATCGTCGTCGCCGGCGCCGAATGGGGCCGCGTGCGCGCGCTGGTGTCCGACACCGGCGAGCCGGTGGAGAGCGCCGGACCGGCGACGCCGGTCGAGGTGCTCGGTTTCTCCGGCACGCCGGACGCCGGCGACCGCCTGGCGGTGGTCGAGAATGAGGCGCGTGCCCGCGAGGTCACCGATTACCGGGCGCGCACCCGCCGCGACAAGATGGCGGCGCGCGCCGCCGGCATGCGCGGCTCGCTCGAGCAGATGATGGCGCAGGCCAAGACCGCGGGCCGCAAGGAATTTCCGCTGGTGATCAAGGCCGACGTGCAGGGCTCGCTCGAGGCCGTCGTCGGTGCGCTCGACAAGCTGGGCACCGACGAAGTCGGCGCCCGCGTGCTGCACGCCGGCGTCGGCGGCATTTCCGAGTCGGACGTGACGCTGGCCGAGGCGTCGGGCGTTCCCATCATCGCCTTCAACGTGCGCGCCAACAAGGAAGCGCGCGAGCTGGCCGCGCGCAACGGCATCGAAATCCGCTACTACAACATCATCTACGATCTCGTCGACGACGTGAAACAGGCGATGTCCGGCATGCTGCCGCCAACGCTGCGCGAGACCATGCTGGGCAACGCGCAGATCCTGGAAGTCTTCAAGGTCTCCAAGGTCGGCAACGTCGCGGGCTGCCGCGTCACCGACGGCACAGTCGAGCGCGGCGCCAATGTGCGGCTGATCCGCGACAACGTGGTGGTTCACGAAGGCAAGCTCTCGCAGCTCAAGCGCTTCAAGGACGACGTCAAGGAAGTGACCGCCGGCATGGAATGCGGCATGGCCTTCGAGAACTACCAGGACATGCGGCAAGGCGACGTGATCGAATGCTACCGGGTGGAGACGATCCAACGCTCGCTGTGAGTCCAAGTCTCACGCGCGCACATTAGATATTCGCTCCGCCATTTTCACTGTCATGCCTGCGCTTGTCGCAGGCATCCCGCTTGGCAAGGCATTGCGCCCCTGAGCGAGATAGCTGGCACAAGGCCGGCCAAGACGAAAGCAATTTCGGAATTGATATGCGCCACAAACACCATCGCGAATCGAGTCCGGGCGGCGGCTCGCAACGCCAGTTGCGCGTCGGCGAACTGGTGCGCCATGCGCTCGCCGACATGCTCACCCGGGGCGACGTGCACGACCCGGTGCTGGAAAACCACATGATCACCATTCCGGAGGTGCGCATGAGCCCCGACCTGCGGCTCGCCACCATCTACTTGATGCCGCTGGGCGGGCGCGACGCCAACGCGGTGATCGCCGCCTTCGAGCGCAACCGGAAATTCCTCCGTGGCGAGATCGCCCACCGCGTCAATCTGAAATTCGCCCCTGACATCCGTTTCCGCATCGACGAACGCTTCGCGGAGGCCGAGCGCATCGACAGTCTGCTGCGCTCGCCCGAGGTGGCGCGCGATCTGAAAAAGGACGACGAGTGAGCCAGCACGACATCGATCGCCCCCATGCTGAGGAACCGCCGAAGGCGGCGTCCCGCAGCATGGGCCCGCCCGGCCCGCCCGGCCCGCCGGCAACCTTCGAGACCGACGGTCCGCGTCCTCCTGCAGACGACGGCGGAACAAGGCGGCGCAAGCAATTCAAGCGCGACAAGCGCGACGTGCACGGCTGGCTGGTGCTCGACAAACCGGTGGGGATGACCTCCACCCACGCGGTCAGCGTGATCAAGCGCCTGTTCGCCGCCCGCCGCGCCGGCCACGCCGGCACCCTCGACCCGCTCGCCTCCGGCTGCCTGCCGGTCGCGCTGGGTGAGGCCACCAAGACCGTCCCCTTCGTCATGGATGGCCGCAAGCTCTACCGCTTCACCGTGCGCTGGGGCGAGGAACGGGACACCGACGATGCCGAGGGCCGGGTCACGGAAACCGGCGACGCGCGACCAAGCCCCGAGGCGATCCGCGCCCTGTTGCCCGCCTTTACCGGCACCATCGAGCAGGTCCCGCCGCGCTTTTCCGCCATCAAGGTCGCGGGCGAACGAGCCTACGACCTCGCCCGCGACGGCGAAGTGGTGGAACTCAAGGCCCGCCCGGTCGAAATCAACCGGCTGGAGCTGGTCGAGACCCCTGACCCCGACCACACCGTGCTGGTGGCCGAATGCGGCAAGGGCACCTATGTACGGGCGCTGGCCCGCGATCTCGGCCGCGCTTTGGGCTGTTTCGGCCATGTCAGCGCGCTGCGCCGGGTCGCGGTCGGGCCGTTTGGCGAAGAAACCATGATTTTACTGGAAGATCTGGAGGCTGTGTGCCATAGAGCCGCTGCCGGCGAGGCCAGCCTCGCCGACGCGCTCATGCCCGTCGAGACCGCGCTGGACGACATCCCGGCGCTGGCCATCGGCAGGGCTGATGCGGCGAGGCTGCAACGCGGCCAAGCCGTTTTGTTGCGCGGACGGGACGCTCCCATTTTCCATGGGCCGGTCTACGTCACGGTGGAGGGCCAGCTTCTGGCCCTGGCCGAAGTGGACCGTGGTGAAATCGTCCCCAAGCGCGTGTTCAACCTGGCCGGCCTGACAGGCAGAGCCGGTGTCAAGAAAGGATGACCGATGTCGGTAACGACCGGCCGCAAGGCCGAAGTGATTCAGCAATTCGCCAAGAAGCCCGGCGACACCGGGTCGCCGGAAGTACAGATCGCGATTTTGACCGAGCGCATCACCAATCTCACCGAGCATTTCAAGACCCACGCCAAGGACAATCATTCCCGCCGTGGCTTGCTCAAGCTGGTGAGCCAGCGCCGGCAATTGCTCGACTACCTGCGGCGCTCGAACGAGGCCAGCTACAAGGCTCTGATCGAGAAGCTCGGCATCCGCCGGTGATTTTCTGCCCGCGCGGGGCGCGAAGAGCCCGGCGCGATTTCCGTACGGCGGGCGCAAGCAGGCGTTCGCTGATTTGAACCGGCGGCGATTGGCGCCACCGGAGATGAGGCAAGGCCCGATCAGGATCGGGGTTGCCACCAGGCCAGGTTCGAACGCCATGGCAGGATCGCCAGACGCTGTCCGCACTCCGCTTCCGCGGCGCCGCGCGACAGTCTCTCGCCGTCTTGCTCATGGCATTCGGACGGGCCTCGAACCGTGAGAGAAAAAAGCAATGTTCGATATGCATCGAGTTGAGCTCGATTGGGGCGGGCGCAAGCTCACCCTGGAAACCGGCCGCATGGCGCGCCAGGCCGACGGCGCCGTGCTCGCCACCTACGGCGAGACCACGGTGCTCGCCACCGCGGTGGCGGCCAAGCAGCCGCGCGAGGGCGTCGATTTCCTGCCGCTGACCGTAGACTACCAGGAAAAGTACTACGCCGCCGGCCGCATTCCCGGCGGCTATTTCAAGCGCGAAGGCCGCCCCACCGAAAAGGAAACGCTGGTTTCGCGTTTGATCGATCGCCCAGTTCGGCCACTGTTCGCCGACGGCTGGCGCTGCGAAACCCAGGTGATCGTCACCACGCTGTCGCATGATCTCGAAAACGATCCCGACATCCTGGCGCTGGTTGCCTCATCGGCGGCGCTGACGCTGTCGGGCGCGCCGTTCATGGGCCCGATCGGCGCCGCCCGCGTCGGCTTCATCAACAATGAATACGTACTCAACCCGCAGCTCGACGAGATGACCGAGAGCCAGCTCGACCTGGTGGTCGCCGGCACCAGTGACGCGGTGCTGATGGTGGAATCGGAAGCCAAGGAGCTGTCCGAAGACGTCATGCTGGGCGCGGTGATGTTCGGCCACCGGCACTTCCAGCCGGTGATCGAGGCCATCATCAAGCTCGCCGAGAAGGCGGCCAAGGAGCCGCGCGATCTGACCGTGCCGGAGAACGAGAAGCTGGAGAAGGAGATTCTCGGTCTGGTCGAGAATGACCTGCGCGCGGCCTATGCGATTGCCGTCAAGCAGGAGCGGCAGAACGCCGTCGCTGCCGCGAAGGAAAAAGTGTTGGAGCACTATTTCCCCGGCGGTGCCGAAAATCCGGACTACGACAAGCAGCGCATCGCCGGCGTGTTCAAGGAGCTCGAAGCCAAGATCGTGCGCTGGAACATCCTCGACACCAGCAAGCGCATCGACGGCCGCGACCTCTCCACCGTGCGCCCGATCGTGGCGGAGGTCGGCGTGCTGCCGCGCACGCACGGCTCGGCGCTGTTCACCCGCGGCGAGACCCAGGCGCTGGTGGTGGCCACCCTCGGCACCGCCGAGGACGAGCAGTGGATCGACGCCCTGCAGGGCAGCTACAAGGAATCGTTCCTGCTGCACTACAACTTCCCGCCCTATTCGGTCGGCGAGACCGGCCGCATGGGCGGCACCAAACGCCGCGAAATCGGCCACGGCAAGCTGGCCTGGCGCGCAATCCACCCGCTGCTGCCAACACCGGCCGAATTCCCCTACACCATCCGTATCGTCTCCGAGATCACGGAGTCGAACGGCTCCTCGTCCATGGCCACCGTGTGCGGCTCCTCGCTGGCACTGATGGATGCGGGCGTGCCGATCAAGCGGCCGACCGCCGGCATCGCCATGGGCCTGATCCTGGAGGGTGAGCGCTACGCGGTGCTCTCCGACATCCTCGGCGACGAGGACCATCTCGGCGACATGGACTTCAAGGTGGCCGGCACCGAAACCGGCGTCACCTCGCTGCAGATGGACATCAAGATCGCCGGCATCACTGAAGAGATCATGAAGGTGGCGCTGGCGCAGGCCAAGGATGGCCGCCTGCACATCCTTGGCGAGATGTCGAAGGCCCTCACCGCCGCCCGCGCCGAGCTCGGCGAGCATGCCCCGCGCATCGAGATGTTCAAGATCCCGACCGACAAGATTCGCGAGGTGATCGGCACCGGCGGCAAGGTGATCCGCGAGATCGTCGAGAAGACCGGCGCCAAGATCAACATCGAGGACGACGGCTCGGTGAAGGTCGCATCCGCCAACGCCGACTCGATCAAGGCGGCGATCAACTGGATCAAATCGATCGCCTCCGATCCGGAGGTCGGCCATATCTACGACGGCACGGTAGTCAAAGTGATGGACTTCGGCGCCTTCGTGAACTTCTTCGGCGCCAAGGACGGGCTGGTGCACATCAGCCAACTCGCCCCACGCCGGGTCAACAAGGTCTCCGACGTGGTCAACGAGGGCGACAAGGTGAAGGTCAAGCTGCTCGGCATGGACGAGCGCGGCAAGGTGCGGCTGTCGATGAAGGTGGTCGACCAGGACACCGGCGAAGACCTGGAAGCCAAGCAGAAAGCCGAAGGCGACCAGCAGCCGGCCTCCGGCGCGGCGGAGTAACTGCAATCGACCTCATGCTGAGGAGTGCGCGAAGCGCGCGCCTCCAAAGATGAGGTCGTTACACCCTTAGAGACGTGCCCTTCGGGCGCTCCTCAGGGTGAGGCGACAAATCAGAAGGGCGGCCCCCGCGGCCGCCCTTTTCATTTGCGCCACTCGACCCGCCGCCGGTCCGCGTCTTGGCGCCCGGCGGAATACGGACGCCCGAGGGGGCGACAGAAACGACCCCCATTGCAGCCGATCCGGCTTTTCCGAAATCCGCGTTTCTGTGACTCCCGTCACAGCGGCGGCCGGTCCCGCTTCCTAGTCTCGGCAGCATCGGGAGCGACCCCCTCCCGAGGCGTTCAAGGAGACGAACCATGCGTAAGACCATCGTTCTCGCCTTTGCCATCGCGGCCTTTGCGGTCGTCACGGTGATCACCGACTTCATCCGTGACGACGCGGGTGCAGCCGGCAACCAGGCGTCGGCGAATCCGGTAACGCAGGTCCGGACCTCGGGCGCCCTCGTGGTCAAGATGTTTGACGCCATCTGACCCCTTCGGCCTTCCGTCGACCCCGCGGGAGGCCGGATCATTCGAACCTCCACCTCGACTCTGGCGGCCCCTGGCGGGCCGCTTTTTCTTGTTGCGGCGCGCGGGGACCGGGGACCGGCCGATTGCACCATTTTGTGACAGGGGTCACTGCGCCCGCACGGCCCCCCGCCTAGCCTGACGATTACCGAGAGCCGACTTCCGGCCAACGGAGGCAGCCCCCGGCAGGATCAAGGGAGTTCGTCATCATGCGCAGCACCATTGCCCTCTCGGCTACCATGCTCTTCATCATGTTCGGCACCTGGACCGTCAATCTGGTCTGCGCCCACCCGCAATTGGACACGACTCTCGCCGTGGCGCCGATCAACGTCGCCTGGGAATAGCGGCACACCGGATACGCCATTGAGCGGCCCTTTCTGCTAGATTGTCCGGAGGGGCGGCCGCCAATGACCCGCGCGGCCACGCCCGCTCCGGGCAAGGCATGGCATCGCGCACAGCACCGCAAGTCCCCGCCAATCTGCTCTCGGACCTGCCCGACGAGCTATCGGCCGGGCTGCTCGCCAATGCCGTGCCGCGACAGCTTGCGGCCGATGAGGTGCTGTTTCTCGCCGGTGACCCGGGCGACGGCTTCTACCGGGTGGACGAGGGACTACTCAAGGTCAGCATCACGTCAGCCACCGGCGCCGAGCGCATCCTCGCCATTCTCGGGCCCCGCTCCATCGTCGGCGATCTCGCCATCATCGACGGCAAGCCGCGCTCGGCCTCGGTGACCGCACTGCGCGACTGCAAGCTGCGCTTCGTCAGCCGCGCGGCCTTCGAGACCTTCGCCGGCAAGCAGCCGCAGATCTATCGGTATCTCACCAAGCTGCTGGCCGAACGGCTGCGCGACACCGACCAGCTTTTGGCGGCGGGAAGTTTCCTGCCGCTGCGCGGCCGCGTGGCGCGCGCGCTGCTCGATCTCGCCCACGCCTTCGGCAACAATGTCGGGGGCACCCGCGTGGTCATCCGCCAGAAGATCAGCCAGGGCGACCTCGCCGCCATGGCGGGCATCGCGCGCGAAAATGTCAGCCGCATCGTCAACGAGTGGATGCGGGTGCAGATCATCACGCGGCATTCCGGCTACTACTGCCTGGAAGACCCGGCGCGGCTGGAGCGCGAAATCGAGATTTAGCCGCCGCCCGCGCGCGGTCGCGCGGTAACGGCGCGCGGCGCGCCAAGCGTGCCAGTCGCCAACTCGCCCAGCGCGGCAAAATCCTGCTTGCGGGGCGACGTTCGCCGCCAGGCGAGACCGACGGTGCGCGCCGGCGCCGGCCGGGCAAAGCGCAGCAGCTTGACGCGCGGATCGCGCACCTCGACGTCGACGGCGACTTCCGGCACCAGCGTCACGCCGTAGCCGTTGGCCACCATCTGCATCACCGTCGCCAGCGAGGTGGCGCCCAAGCCCGCCGGCGCATCGCGGCGCGGCGCGGCGCAGAAAGCCAAAGCCTGGTCACGCAGGCAGTGGCCCTCCTCCAGCAGGATCAGCCGACGTTGATCGACGTCGTCCACGGTAACCAGCCTGCGCACGGGCAGCGGGTCATTCGCCGGCAGCGCCAGCAGGAAGGGATCGTCGAACAGGGGCAGGGTTTCCACGTCGGCGCCCTCCACTGGCAGGGCCAGCATCACGCAGTCGAGCTCACCGCGGGCGAGCTCTTCCAACAGCATCTTGGTCTGGGTCTCGCGCAGCTCCAGCCGTAGCGCCGGATGCGCCGCCTGCAGCCCCGGCAGAATGCGCGGCAGGACATAGGGCGCCAGCGTCGGGATGATGCCGAGCTTGAGATGCCCGCTGAGCAGGGCTCGGTGGCGGGCGTAGTCGACCAGGTCTCGCGTGGCGGCGAGGATATGTTCGGCCCGTGCCGCCACGTCGCGACCGGTCTCGGTGAGCGCGATCTCGTTCGGCCGTCGCTCCACCAGCTCGGCGCCGATCTCGCGCTCGAGTTCGCGCACCTGCATGGAGAGTGCCGGCTGGGTGACCGCACAGTCCTCCGCGGCCCGCCCGAAATGGCGGTGGCGGGCGAGCGAGACCAGATAACGCAACTGCCGCAGGGTGATCATTCCGATAAGATAACCTTATCGGTAAGCCTAAACAATACGATTAGACCTGATGGTTGACTTGGCGCAACGTGAAACGAGCCGTCTTCCGCTAGCGCAGGACGCCACCCCCGCCGCCAAAAACACAACGCCACGATCGGAGAGAAACATGGACGCAAAGACAGACAAGAGCGCGGGCGAATGCCCGTTCATGCAGCACACGAATGTTGGCATGAGGTCCAACCGTGACTGGTGGCCGAACCAGCTGAACCTCAAAATGCTCCACCAGAACTCCTCCCTGTCCGACCCCATGGGCAAGGCGTTCAATTACGCCGAAGAATTCAAGAAGCTCGACTACAAGGCGCTGAAGAAGGACCTCACCGCGCTGATGACCGACTCGCAGGAGTGGTGGCCGGCGGACTTCGGGCACTACGGACCCTTGTTCATTCGCATGGCATGGCACAGCGCCGGCACCTACCGCATCGGCGACGGCCGCGGCGGCGGCGGCGCCGGCCAGCAGCGCTTCGCGCCGCTCAACTCTTGGCCGGACAACGTGAACCTCGACAAGGCGCGCCGGCTGCTGTGGCCGATCAAGCAGAAATACGGCAACAAGATCTCCTGGGCCGACCTGATGATCCTGGCCGGCAACGTCGCGCTGGAGTCCATGGGCTTCAAGACCTTCGGCTTTGCCGGCGGGCGCGCCGATGTCTGGGAACCTGACGAATACACCTACTGGGGCCACGAGGAGACCTGGCTCGACGACAAGCGCTATTCGGGTGACCGCGACCTCGAGAATCCCCTCGCCGCCGTACAGATGGGTCTGATCTACGTGAACCCGGAGGGTCCGAACGGCAATCCGGACCCGCTCGCCGCCGCCAAGGACATCCGCGAGACCTTCGCGCGCATGGCCATGAACGACGAGGAAACCGTCGCGCTCATCGCCGGTGGACACACCTTCGGCAAGGCCCATGGCGCCGGCGATGCGGCGCTTCTAGGCCCTGAACCCGAAGCCGCCGGCCTCGAACTGCAAGGCCTCG
>Ga0210062_1000636_pt1 | contig 10827 bp, 9 predicted proteins | sample Muzzi_CordA_D2_FD_185528 | JGI IMG/M metagenome (GOLD analysis project Ga0210062, IMG submission 185528) | Wetland microbial communities from San Francisco Bay, California, USA, that impact long-term carbon sequestration - Muzzi_CordA_D2 (SPAdes) | ecosystem: Environmental > Aquatic > Marine >...
GATGCCTAAAATCAGATTATATTGAATCTGTTGCAATCTTTGGAATCGTATTTTTTATTTGAACTATTACGCGATTAATCCGGCCCTGCTCATCATCGTTGTTAAATTTCCATTTCACTCTTGACAACACGTACGCTATGGCGTACCATAAGTATAATTAAAATTTTGATAATTTTGAGGTTTATCATGCCCACCATAACAGCAACTGAAGCTAGATCTAAGCTTTATCGCCTCATTGATGAAACAGCCACTTCTCATGAACCTATTGTCATAACTGGTAAGCGTGGTAGTGCCGTTTTAATATCAGAGGCTGATTGGCGCTCAATTCAGGAAACTCTATATTTACTCAATATCCCTGGGATGCGCGATTCAATCAGGGACGGACTGGCCACCCCTATTGAGGAATGCTCTGAGGAAATTGATTGGTGATGTGGCGAGTCGTTTTCACAAAGCGAGCTCTAAAGGACGCCAAAAAACTTTCCGCTGCCGGATTACGATCAAAGGCTGAGACGTTGCTGGATATCCTTCGCAAAAATCCCTTTCAGACACCTACCCCTTTTGAAAAGCTCATAGGCGATTTATCTGGAGCCTATTCACGTCGTATCAATATTCAGCATCGTTTAGTCTATCAAATTATAAGTGATGAAAAAACGGTCAAAGTTATCCGAATGTGGACCCATTATGAGTAGTTTGGCACAGCGGATTCAGCAGACAATCTCACCGGCAAGCAAGCTTGCCTCCGCGGGATAACGGGGTCGGGTAGGTTGGGTTGGGCCCCATCGGAAATGTTGGGTTTCGCACCTCAACCCAACCTACGAAAATCAAACATTTAACAATTGGTGATTACCAAGGGCGAAACCCAACAAATCAATTAGACGAGTTTTCGTTCAACCATTAATTAATTACAAAGGAGATTAGAATGAAGATTTATGTAGGAAATTTATCGTACGAGGTTACGGAAGAGGACTTAGGGATGGCTTTAGAACAATTTGGGAAGGTTGAATCCGTTACGATTATAAAAGACAAGGACAGTGGTCAATCAAAAGGATTTGGATTCGTGGAGATGCCCTCTAAAGCTGAAGGGCAATCTGCGATTGAGGGACTAAATGGTAAAGAGCTAAAAGGAAGAGCGCTCAATGTGAACGAGGCTCGCCCACGCACCGAAAGCCGCGGTAGTGGAAGAGGATACGGAGGTGGTCGAGGTGGTCAAGGTGGCGGTCGAAGTGGACAAGGTGGTGGTCGAGGTGGACAAGGTGGTGGTCGAGGTGGACAAGGTGGTGGTCGAGGTGGTGGTCGAGGTGGACAAGGTGGCGGTCGAGGTGGCCAAGGTGGCTACGGTGGTGGCCAAGGTGGATACGGTGGAGGACGCGGCAGGTGAGGACCAAAGGGTGGTCGCAGCTTCTAATCATCGACATCCAGCAGATATAAATATGATTGTACAAAATTTCGTCCAACAATATTTCTATTAGTAAGGCTGCCGGCTCCTGGTCCAATATTGTCAAGTACGTTTCGTCTGTAATTTTCGGTACTCTCACTGGTATTTCCTATTTTATATGTGTGCGTAATTGGAAATTGCCATTTTTAGCCTATCTTCCGCTGGCTCTTTTATTCGGTGCAATAGGTTTGGGATTTATGGTAATCGCACTCGGAGCGGTATTAGCAATACTGGCGACAATTGGGGCCATTTATGCCCTGTTTTTTGGGCCGGGTGATCAATAAGAAGTTTGGCACATCAACAAAACTATGTGCTTCTAACAATGGAAAGAAATATGAGCTCAAAGCTTGAATAGTGAATAATATACGATGCTCGAGCTTCAATTCACAATTCAAGCTATTACTCTATAAACCTGTTGCAATACTGCGCGGGGCGGTTGAGCGCAGCATTAGATTAAGGAGATAAAGTGGACATTCGCGTGCACATTGTAAACGCGTTTACAGATAATGGAGTTGGTGGAAATCCAGCTGGAGTGGTTTTAGATGCGGATGAGCTGAATAGCCAACAAAAGCTAAGCGTTGCTTCCAAGATCGGTCTATCTGAGACTTCTTTCGTTTCATCCTCAAACTCTGCTGCATACAAGTTGGAATTCTTTACCCCAACTCGACAAATTGCACACTGCGGTCATGCGACCATAGCAACGTTTAGTTATTTGAGGCAGCTTAATCGTATAAAAGAAGGAGCCACCTCAAAGGAAACGATTGATGGGAACAGGGATATATTTATTGATGGCAATATGGCTTTTATGGAACAACTGTCTCCTAATTACAGAGGTATAGAGGACCGGATAGACCTTTTCTTTGAATCATTGGGTATTACAGATAATGAGCTCATAGAAAATACAAAACCATTGGTAGTCAATACCGGCAATTCGTTTATAATTGTGCCCATGCAAAATGAAAAAGCGGTTTCTCAAATCCACCCCAATTTTGAAGCTATCCATAGAATCAGTGAAGATTATGATTTGATTGGTTACTACATTTTTTCTGGAACGACACGGATGGCAGGCAGAGATGCCGGAACGAGGATGTTCGCACCACGTTATGGGATCAAGGAAGAGTCCGCCACAGGCATGGCTGCAGGCCCTTTAGCTTGTTTTCTTAATGAGAAGATGAAGATAAATAAGAATACATTTTTGATTGAACAAGGCCACCTAATGAACCCAGCATCACCGAGTTTGATAACTGTTAAACTTAATTTCGATAACCAAAAGATTTGCAAGTTGATGGCTGGTGGTGAGGCCAACGTAATGAAAACCATGACGATAAGCATCTAACAAAGCGCGCCACATGGATTGCCGAAACAGCCCGGTAATCAGTGAACTGCACGTTATAAAGACCGATGACGGCATGATGAAAATTGACCTGTGCACTTTTTACTCCGGCTTTAATTCACCTTGTCATAATGTTATGGATACCGTATGGAAACAACGGTAGTAGCTGTTGGAATATTGGGGAGAGATGAAAGTTATTAGCACAGCTTCTCAATTCTTATTTCGGATCTTCGTTAACAGAAAGTACAACCAATTCAGAGCCTGACCATGAAGCCAAAACCTTTCCTTTATGATACTTTTCTGTGTCATAACAGTTTAGACAAACCCCTAGTACAAAATATCGAAGCACAACTGCGTGCAAGAGGCGTGCGCTGCTGGTTCGACAAGTATGAATTACAACCAGGTAAAAACTGGCAGCAATTTATTGATGCCGAATGGCCGCGCATAGCTTCCGTTATTCTGTGTTTTGGCAAGCACGGCATAAGTGCCGGTCAGCAATATGAACTCGATCACCTGGTACCGGATGCCAAGCCTTCGCAATCTATTATTCCTATTATACTTCCTGACGCACCTGTTGCTGATGATGCAGAATCGCTTATTCCAGAGGAGCTGCGCAATAATATATGGATCGATTTTCGTAACTCCGCTCTTAATCCTATCGATGCATTAATTTGGGGAATTCAAGGTGAAAATCCGTATATCCGTTTATCTATTGGAAGTTACTACAAGGAAACGGACGGATTGGAGGAACAGGAACTCAAACAATATCTGGGTAAATTAATTTCGAAGGATAGTAAAATATTATCATATCCTAAGCAAGTGCGCGAAGTAATAACCGAAGTATTTGAAGATCCTGAAAACCCGGAAAATATTCTACTTTTTCACAACGGAGTTTCGGTACCCAAGGACAAATACGGACCAGGGCATATGCGTAGCGGAGGTTGGAATCTGGATCATATTTGGCCCAAAGCCTTTGGATTTCGCGATCGACGAAATATTATTTCAGATTTACATAATATTTGTCCGGCCGATTTTGTGTATAATGCAGAGCGTGGAGCCGGTTTCTTTTACGATCGCCGTCTTGATTTTCGTGAAAAGGAGAAGGAAATTGCTCCTACACGATATTTTGATCCGCGGGGAGTGATAGCCAGGGCTTGTTTATATATGGAAATACGTTACCAGGGGTTAAATTCCGATCCGGTTCTTGAGCTGGACGAGAAGGAACACAAGCCAGGCGAAGGGCATCTGGGTTCCCTGGAAACATTACTATATTGGAATAAACTCACCCGTGTATCTACAGTCGAGCGCAAGCGGAATGATAAGATAGCTGAAGTACAGGGAAATCGTAATCCTTTTGTTGATCGTAGTGAATTTGCCGACTTGATTTGGTATCCTGTGTAGTGACTTATCTCTTATCAGCCTTTTCAAGGCAAGTTTCCAACAATTCCGGCAAACAAACATTCCAGTTTGATCCCAGGCTCACGCGCTTCGATCCTTCGACACGGCTTGCGGGAAAAAAACTGCGATCGGGAGGGGACTAAAATAGCCTGAGTTCTTATCCCCACCTTCCTTCCCCTAGCAGCACTTCATCATACTGCCATGAAGGGTCGATCAGGGCTTCCTGTGTTTGGATTGATCCATCTTGCGCCGGTTGCAAAATGACAGCCCGGGCCGGATCATCAGGATTCCATTCGGGGTAATCCTCTCGAAAATGCCCGCCCCGGCTTTCTTTTCTTGCCAGGGCGGCCCGCGCAACCAGCTCGCCCACCAGAAGCAGGTTTTTGAGTTCGAGGGCCCGAATGAGATCCGACGGTTGACTTACCAGAAGCTCGCGGCCATAGGCATCATGCAATTGCCGAATGTCGGAAAGAAACTGTTTCAGGCTCTTTTCAGATCTGACTGTCAGCGCATGGTTCCAGGCGGCAGTTTGAAGCACGGATAGCAACTCATCGGGAGATGTTTTCCCTGAAGACAGGGAAAGCGCCCTGATATCTTCGATCTTGGCCCGGGCGAGGTGTTTGATATCGCTGTCAGCAGGGTTCGTCTTTGCCCATCGGACGGCCGATGCCGCAGCCTTTACGCCAAAAACAAGACAGGCCGACAGCATGTTGCCCCCCAGCCGGTCGGCCCCGTGCATGCCGGTGGCGGTCTCTCCGGCCGCAAACACTCCGGGAATCGAGGTCATCGAATCGGTATCGATTCTGAGCCCGCCGTTTGAACATTGATGCCCCATGGTGACCTGGACCGGCGCCTTGTGCAGGTCGATTCTCCTGCGTCGCAGAAATCGCTTCTGTAACTCCGGCAGCAGGTCAATTGCCGCCGTAACGTCTACGAATACCCCGCCGTGTTTAGAACCTCGGCCTGCCTGTATTTCCTTGACAATTGCCATTCCCAGATAGCGGGATGCGCTGTCGCGGGTACTGAAGGGGGCATGACGAAAATTCTCCTCGAGGCACTGGTCGACACTGATTCCTGCCGGAAGATAGGCGGGGAGGATAAGCTTGCCGTCCTTATTCCTGATATTTCGGAGTGCTTCTTTGTGCCAGGCATGAAAAAGATTGCGGGATGGATAGACCGTGCAGAAAAAAATCTGCATGAATTCCATGTTCATCAACTCCGCCCCGGCTCTAAAGCCCATGGCGTAGCCGTCACCCGTAACACAATCCGGATGCACGTTGTGTTTAAAGAGCTGGGCATCGCCCCCGGTGGCCAAAATGACCGAGGGGGTTTTGAACAGGTAAATCTCGCCCTTTTCGGTTGCACCGACAGCACCGGCGCACCTTCCATCTTTGACCAGCAAATCGGTGATCATGGTCTGTTCGAAAATCCGGAGTATAGAGGGTCGGATCTCCGATTCGATGGCATGCACAAACGGATAACCCAGGTGATGCGGTCCCTCACTATCGAAGCGGATACTCCACTTTGCCAGCTGACTGCGGATTCTTGGAAAATCCGCCACCATCGCCGACGCCAGCTTCGGATCGACCATCCCCAACCCGGCCTGGATAATCCTTTGACACAACTCATCCGGATCGTCGGCAGCAGGCGAGGTCCCGGCAAGCCGGGGAGCGCCGCTCTCGCTGGCACCGCAGCACGAAGCACCGGCGCCTCTTCGTCCGATCCTCCCATAGAAGCCTTTGAGCACCTGGCAGGCATTGATATCCTTTTCGAGCAGGTATTTGATTGCGGCGGCACCGGCCAACCCACCGCCGATGACCAGTACATCACATGCTATGATGTTTATATCTCTCAAATTCATACCTGAGTTCCTCTTGCCAAATAATTCCGGTTCTTATCAGATACCGATATCAGGAGCGTATCCGGCCGCTTCTTGATGGCTTCGATGAAAGCATCTCCCTTCAGTGCGATGGAGCCCACCAGGGTATTGACAGAGTCAAGGACCGTTATGAGGGTCTGTCTGAACAGCACGGAAAAGCATTCCATTTTGCCGATCTCGTCAACCACTAGGACCACCTGATCGTTTGCGGGGACCATCGAGGGCACGGCAATCGAATCGATGTCCTGCAGGTTGACCCCGTATCTTCCCACTCGTTTGCGGCTCCGGATATCGACATGCGATAGTATCCCGTGCCGCCCGTCCAGGGTTGTAATTGAAAATCCAACGCGCCGGCCCCCATCCCGGATTTCCCGCGTAAAGAACCCGCTGCGCGGCCGGTCATCAAGTCGCTGAACGATTTTTTCTATGATCGTGGACTTCCCGCAGCCGGGAAGTCCTGTAAATAAAATATTTTTATGCTCCCGATTGCCGTTCAATTTTCAAACTCCCCAATAGAGAAACGCTCTTCTGTTTTACAGTATTCCAAGACTGCCAAGTCCTGAGATTCTGATACTGTTAAAAATGCTTTTTCGAGCCATGGTTTGGTTATCCCATGAACCGAATTCTTTTTCAACCAGATGAAACACCAATGGTCCCAATATCCCATCATTGCATCGTTCCATTATTCTCCGCCTCCGGCGGTTGATCGAAGCGAACTGAATTCTTCCTGGTTATAGACCGCCGGTGTTTGGCAACGTTCCATAAATATATTACTTTCCTAGAACGTCATTTGGTCTAACCGGATTGGAATTAACTTTGATGAAAACATGTTTGAGGGTCGGCTTCTGTTGACTCGCAAGCGGCAAAAAGGTAACCTGATCTTCAAACCTACCCTAATCGAAAGGTCAACTTCATGGAATTGGACCCCCACTACGCGGGCGCCCGGTTGCGCCCTTGCCGGCTGGATGTCGACCGGCGCAGGACCACCAATTACGCCGCCGCCGTCGGTGACGACAACCCGCGCTACTTCGACGACCGGCGGCCCGAGGGCCTGATTGCCCCGCCCATGCTGGCCGTGGCCCTGACCTGGCCCGTCTCTTCGAACATGGGCGACTACCTGGAGCTGAAGGACTTTCCAAGGGATGTCCTGATGACCCAGGTTCACTACACGGAAAGACTCGATTTCCACCGTCCGGTCCGGCCAGCAGACCGGTTGACCCTAAACGGTCAAATTGCCGCCATCCTGCCCCACCGGGCCGGGACACATTTCATCGTACGCTATGAAGCCATTGACCAGGAAAACCGGCCGGTCTTCACCGAGCATATCGGAGCCATGTTCCGGGGCGTGACCTGTCGGGGCGAAGGGGTGGCGCTGGACCTGCCCGCAGACCCGCAAGGCGATTGGCGCGCCGGTCCGGTCTGGAGCCGCGCAATTAAAATCGACCCGATGCTGCCTTACGTTTACGACGGATGCACCGATATTGTCTTCGCCATTCATACCTCTCCCGCCTTTGCCGTCGGCGTGGGCCTGCCGGGCATCATTTTGCAGGGCACCTGCACCCTGGCCCTGGCTGCCCGGGAGCTGATCAATCGGGAAGCCGACGGCGACCCGACGCGGCTCAAGACGTTGAGCTGCCGTTTTTCCGGTATGGTCCGGCCGGAAACTGCTATCAGCGTAAAGCTGAAAATGCGGAACGAGGAAAATCTTTTTTTTGAAGTGGTCAATCAGGACGGTGAAAAGGCCGTCAGCAAAGGCTATGCACGTATTAATCCGCCCTGAATAATAACTCAGCCAGAGTGGTGGACAGGATTTCATAACTGAAGAAACTTTTTAGATTTATCCGCCGGCGGATTAATTCCGGTATGCTGCGCATAAATTTATTTATTTTTAGTTGATATCGGCTAATTTTTAATAAAAAAAACCGGTTGAAATCAAGCAAGGGAGGGGAATATGACCTGGAAAGATCTTAATCAAACGTGGCACTACGTGGAAAGATGGGCCCAAGCCAAGCCCGAAGCCGAGGCCCTGGCGTTCGGGGATGAACGCGTAACCTGGGCCGGATTCAAACGGGACATGGATCGGGCGGCCAAGGCATTTCTGGCAGCCGGCGTTCAAAAGGGCGATCGAATTGCCATGCTCGCTATGGCCCGGACCGAATTTCCCATAACCTTTATGGCGGCGGGCAAGATCGGGGCCATGTGGCTGGGGCTCTCACCCAAGTTCACCCTGGATGAACTCAGGTTCATCATCAATGACTGCAGGCCGACGGTGCTTATCAGCCTCAAGGAATATATGGGCAAAGACCTCGGCCCCGCGCTCAAGGCCCTAATGGCGGAGTTCGACTGCCTTAAAAAAGTCCTCGTCATCGGGGGAGAAGTCCCAGGCGCAACGGGCTATGGCGCCTTCGTCGATGGTGACCGCCCCGAACTCGATGAAGCCCTGACCGCCAGAGCCGCCGAAGTCGATGAGCAGGACGAAGCTTTACTGCTCTATACTTCCGGTTCCACGGGCAGGCCCAAGGGCGTGGTTCACACCCACCGCAGCATTGTCGCAAACATTCGGCTGGAGATCGACAAATTCTATTTTGATCAGGACACCCGCATCCTGCTCCACTTTCCCATCAACCATGTGGCCGCGGATGTGGAGATCGGGTTCGGCTCGATCATGGGCGGGGGTTGCCTGGTGCTCATGGACCGCTTCGACCCGGCCGCTACCCTAGCCGTGATCCCCAGGGAAAAAATATCCGCCCTGGGACAGATCCCGGCCATGTTTCTGATGGAATTCAAGGAACCCGCCTTCGGCCAAACCGACCTGACCAGTCTCAAATCCTTCTTGTGGGCCGGTGCGGCTGCACCCAGGATTATGATCGACGTCCTGGGCAAGGTTTGCGGACAGACCGGAGCGTTTATGTTGACCGGGTATGGCTCCACCGAAACCTGCGGGTTTGTGACCTACACCGAGAAAGGCGACGACGTAGATAAGCTTCTCCGGTCGGCCGGCAGGATCGCCCCGCCGTTTGAACTCAAAATTGTGGATGAAAACCGCAAAGAATTGCCTGACGGACAGGTCGGCGAAATCGCGGTGCGCGGCGATTTCCTGATGAAGGGGTATTTCAACAATCCGAAAGCCACCGCCGCAGTCATTGGCGCGGAAGGCTGGTATTACACCGCGGACCTGGCTTCCAAAGATGCCGACGGTTATATATACATTGCCGGGCGCAGTTCGGAAATGTATAAGTCCGGCGGGGAAAACGTATACCCGCGCGAGATAGAAGAGCTGATTGAATCGCACCCGGCGGTCCTGTTCGCCGCGGTTATCGGCGTGGCCGATGAAATCTACCAGGAAGTGGGTTGGGCCTACGCCATGCTCAAGCCCGGTCAGGATGTTTCCGAAGAGGAACTCAAACAACTCTGCCAAGAGAAACTGGTCAACTTCAAGGTGCCCAAACGCTTCTTTGTCCGGCCGCTGCTACCCCTGCTGGCAAGCGGCAAGGTAGACAAGATGACCCTGAAAAAGGAGGCTGAAAACATACCAGCGGAAAAATAATTCGTCGGGCACCCAAACCGGGTTGCTATTGCCCGGCATCGCGCTGGCGCAGTGGGCCTTGCCCGAAAAGAAACCGCAGGATCCAGTCAAATCCCAGCCGCAGAAGGGCGGTGTCGCTTTCGCGTGCGGCAGCCAGGCGCTCTTCCGGAACTTGGAAACGGGCCAAAAAGCTGCTGTCAAACACAAACCGGCGAAAGGTGTCCATATTGTAGCTGGCCATGTAAGCCATTTTCATGGCCGGGCTGTCCAGGGGTTTTTCACCGAATGGATTCTGGCGGAGCAAAGAATCAATCCGGGCCCAGTCGGCATTGATTTCGTGGTAGCCGTCCATCTGCTGGTCTTCCATCCATTGCGGCGCGGTCCACTCCCGCTCTTCCCGGTGTCCGAGGCAGTGGCTGTGACGGGCCACGTAACAGCGGATATTCAACCGGCTGTCTCCGTCTCCGTACAAAACCGTTTCCAGGGGATAGGCCCGGCAGGAATACGGCCGGTCTTCATAGACGGAGCACCCTTTTTCAGCCAAAAAAGAGCAGGGGCCTCCCGGACGGTCGCTCATCTTGAGCATGACGTTGGGAAAATACGGGTTTTCACGAAACGCCGTGATGGTGTGCTGCCTTAAAAATTCCTCGGAAGTCATGCCAAGGCGCTGCTTCAGACAGATGATATCATAGGGGTACAAGTACATGTCAGCGTTGTGGCAGCAGCGGGTAAAGCAGGCCACGCTGCTGTGGCAGGCAAACCGAAACTGGTCGTCCCCGAGCAGGCAGCGGTTGCCGACTCCAGCGGGGGTGTTTTTTATCTCGTGCATGTCATTTGTCCCTTATAACTAAATCATTACCACCTTCTTTTAATATTTGAAATGCTCATTTTCGGTTGGTGACAATCAATCCGCCTTTTACGGCAAAATTGAAAATAGTATTGCGTTTTCAGGCGGCAGAAAATAAAAGATAAAAAGAATATGGCATTGAAACGATTTGATATTCTCAGCTAAAATTTAGAAAAGGGCAATCATGGCCGACGAAACCCTAAAGCCCGCTGCCTCCCTGCAGGTGATGTCCAAGGTCATCGGGCGCCGGCTCACGTTGTGGCAGCTGGCGGCCAACATCATTGGCGCAGGCACGGTTACATCATATTTTGTTTTTTTTGATCGGGTTTTCCCGGCCGTTGAGATCAAGCATACTTTTTACGTCGTGGCCGTTATGTTTCCGGTTCTGGTCGCAATTGCGGCCGGTTCC
>Ga0210062_1000637_pt1 | contig 10814 bp, 6 predicted proteins | sample Muzzi_CordA_D2_FD_185528 | JGI IMG/M metagenome (GOLD analysis project Ga0210062, IMG submission 185528) | Wetland microbial communities from San Francisco Bay, California, USA, that impact long-term carbon sequestration - Muzzi_CordA_D2 (SPAdes) | ecosystem: Environmental > Aquatic > Marine >...
CCAGCCATGAGGAAAAACGCGTAAAGGCGCTGAGCTTTACCGGCCGCCTGCGGGCATATTTCCTGGCCGGCATCCTGGTCACTGCGCCGCTGGCGATAACCATCGCGCTGGCTTCCTGGCTGATCGAGTTCGTCGACAGCCGCATCGTGCCGCTGATACCGCTGCGCTATAATCCCGACGTCTATCTCAAGGAATATCTGGGATACGAAATCGGCATCCCCGGCCTGGGGTTGGTGGTTCTGATCGTATTCATCACCCTGGTCGGCGCAATGACGGCCGGATTCCTGGGACGCATTCTTATCCGGTTCAGTGAGAACATGCTGAACCGCATGCCGGTCATCCGCAGCATCTATGGCGCCAGCAAGCAGATACTCGAAACGGTCCTGAAAAATCAGTCGAGCGCCTTCCGGCAGGCGGTCCTGGTAGAGTATCCACGGCGCGGCATCTGGGCCGTCGCCTTCATCACCGGGCGTACCGAGGGCGAGGTGCAGAATCTGATTGCCGACGACCTGATCAATATTTTCCTGCCGACGACGCCGAATCCGACCTCCGGCTTCCTTCTGTTCGTACCCAAGGAGGATATGATCCTGCTCGACATGTCGGTGGAGGAGGCCATCAAGATGGTGATTTCTGGCGGCATCGTGACGCCGGCCGACCGCCGTTCAGCCGCGCTCAAGGGTACGCCAGTTACCGGATCGCGCGAAACCTGGGAAGAACGCTGGCAGGAAAGCGCAGCTAACCGGAACGAAGAGTAAGCACGGCGGCGTCCCGCTCGAACAGGTAGAGCAGGGTTTTCAGGGCCTGGCCGCGTTCGCCTTTCAATTCCGGGTCACGGGACAGGATCAGCTTCGCATCATCCCTGGCGACCGCCAGAAGTTCCCCATGCAACCCGATATCGGCCAGGCGGAATTCCGGCATGCCGCTCTGGCGTACCCCGAGCAATTCCCCCGCGCCCCGCAATTCCAGATCCTTTTCTGCGATTTCGAAACCGTCCTCCGTCTGACGCATGATTTCCAGGCGCGCCCTGGCGGTTTCGGTCAACGGCTGGCCATAGAGCAGCAGGCAGGTAGATCCTGCCGCGCCGCGCCCGACGCGCCCGCGCAACTGGTGCAGTTGAGCCAGCCCAAAGCGTTCGGCATGCTCGATCACCATGATCGTCGCCTCAGGCACGTCGATGCCGACCTCGATTACGGTGGTGGCCACCAGGATCTGGGCCACTCCCTCGGCGAAGCGCAGCATGGCGGCATCCTTGTCGGCCGGTTTCATCTGGCCATGCACCAACGCCACGCGGTCGCCATAGCGGGCGGACAGTTCCGCGTATCGCGCTTCGGCCGCGGCCATGTCTGTGACTTCCGATTCCGATACCAGGGGGCACACCCAGTAGGCCCGTGCCCCCTTGGCCATGGCTCGGCCGATGCCTTCAATTGTTTCCTCCAGGCGCGCCAACGGCACGATGCGGGTATCGATCGGCTGCCGCCCGGCCGGTTTCTCGGTCAGGCGCGAGTTTTCGAGGTCACCATAGGCGGTCAGCATCAGGGTGCGCGGGATCGGCGTCGCGGTCATAACCAGCATGTCCACGCCACGCCCCTTGGCCGCCAGGTCGAGCCTCTGATGCACCCCGAAACGGTGCTGTTCGTCGATTACCGCCATCATCAGGTCGTCGAAGACAACGGACTCCTGGAACAGCGCGTGGGTGCCCAGGGCGATCTTTATGGAGCCGTCGGCCAGACCTTCCAGCGTCCTGCGGCGCTCGGCTGCCCTGTCGCGCCCGGTCAGGACGGCGATTTCAACGCCGGCGGCACGAGCCAGCGGCGCGATGGAGGCAAAATGCTGGCGCGCCAGCAACTCGGTCGGCGCCATCAGTGCGGCCTGTCCGCCGGCCTCCACCGCATTCAGCATGGCCAGCAGGGCGACGACTGTCTTGCCGCTACCGACATCACCCTGCAGCAGCCGCAGCATGCGAGAGGACGACTTCATGTCGGCCTGGATTTCGCCCAGGGCGGTCTCCTGGGATGGTGTAAGAGAGAAGGGCAGGGCGGCGATCACCTTTTCCCGCAGCCCGCCGTCGCCGGCGACCGGTCGGCCCGGCAGCTTGCGTTGCGTCGCCCGGATCAGCGCCAGAGCCAACTGGTTGGCCAGCAGTTCGTCATAGGCCAGCCTTTCGCGCGTCCTGGCAAGCGGCGACAGGTCGGCTTCACTGCAGGGCGCATGGGCCGCGCGCAGGGAATCCAGCCAGCTTGCCCATTGCCGTTTTTCACGGAAGGCCAGGTCCAACCATTCCGGAAGGTCCGGCGCCTTCTCCAGGGCCGCCGCGACTGCCTTGGCAAGCATCCGTGCGCCCAGTCCGGCGGTCATGGGGTAGACGGGCTCGACCCGGCGTATGGACTCGGCTTCCTCCAGCGGGACGGTATGGTCCGGATGGGCCATCTGGATTTCGCCGCCGAAATGTTCGATCCGGCCGCTGACCACGCGCGTCTCGCCGACCGGCAGCAGGCGCTCCAGATAATCGCGCCGGGCGTGGAAAAAGACGAGGGTCAGAAAACCGCTGTCGTCGGAACAGCGCACCTTGTAAGGCTTGCGCCGGTCGCTGGAAGGGAAGTGGGTTTCCACCTGTACGGTCAACGTAACCACGCGCCCTTCCGGGGCTTCGGTGATCTTCGGTGAAAAGCGCCGGTCGACGATCTCGCGCGGGAGGTGCCATAGCAGATCCACCAGATGCGGCCCGGCCAGACTCTCCAGCAATTTCGCATAGCGCGGTCCGATCCCCGGCAATCCGGTGACGGCGGCAAACAGTGGGAACAGGATTTGCGGGCGCAATGGACTCTTCCGACGGGTTTCGATGGGCCGATATTACCCGATGACCGCGGAGGTACAACCGGCGCTTTGTCCTGAACGGGATTTACGCGGCGGCGCGGGCGTTCTATATGCTGCTCATTATGACGAGCCCGGACGATTCCCTGGAGACTACGCGCAAGCGGCTGTTGTTTCGAAGCTGGCATAGAGGCACGCGCGAGATGGACCTGCTGCTGGGCCGTTTCGCCGAGCGCAACCTGCCGACCTTCTCCGCGAGGCAAGTCCAACTTTACGAGGCCTTGCTGGAATATGGCGACAACGATCTCTATGGCTGGATGACCGGAAGGGAAAAGCCCCCGGCTGCATTGGACCATGATGTGATGAATCTTCTGGTTAACTTCAAATTTATTCCGCAATAGTTTGATAAAACTCAATAAATATTTCGGAACATCCGGAAGGACCGAATGCGGCAGCGTCCCCGACGGCATGGATGCGGTCTTGGTCGCCGGCGCCCGCACGACATCGGTAGCCCGCCCGATCCTGCATATCGCGCGCGACGATCTGCGTATGGCGCGTATGGCGGCGATGCTGAAATTCGGCGACCCTGATTTGCCAGTCTATACCGTGCCGGCCTGGGACTGCCTGCCTTACGACCGGGTTTCGCCCAACGCCCAGATCGTGGCGGAGCGGCTGGATGCGCTGGCTCGCCTGGCCGTGGGCGGTGAGGCCAGCCCCGTCGTTCTGACCACGGTAAGCGCGGTCCTGCAGCGCCTGCCGCCGCGTGCGATGCTTGCCGAGGCGACCCTGTCGGCCCGGGTCGGCGAGGAAGTCAGCCAGAAGCGGCTGATGGATTTCCTCACCCATAACGGCTACCACCGCGCCGGCACCGTGCGCGAGCCCGGCGAATATGCGATTCGCGGCGGGATCGTCGACCTTTTTCCGCCAGGCGAGGAGGAGCCGCTGCGGCTCGACTTCTTTGGCGACGAACTGGAAACGGTGCGCCGCTTCGACGCCATGACCCAGCGCACCACCGGAAACGAGGAAAGCTTCATCCTTCGGGCGGTCAGCGAGACGCCGTTGTCGGAAGAGAGCATTCAGAGGTTCCGTCACGCATACAGGGGGCAGTTCGGCGCGACAACCGATCCCGATCCCCTGTATGAAGCGATCAGCGCGGGACAGCGCCATATCGGCATGGAGCACTGGCTGCCGCTGTTCCACGACCATATGGAAACCCTGTTCGATTACCTGCCCGGCGCGGCGGTGACGTTGGACCATCAGGTAGATGAAGCCGTGGCGGCCCGCCTGGATTTGATCGCGGAGTATTACGAGGCGCGCCAGTCCATGCTGCCCTCGACGCAGCGCGACGCTCAGAACGCGGCAGCGGCGACGGACGTGTATAAACCGGTACCGCCGGACAGCATGTTCCTGACCGCCGACGACTGGCGCGGCGTTCTGGAGTCACACCCGGTGGTCGCCTTCGCACCCTTCGCCCTGCCGGACGACCAGTCGGGCATTGTTGATGCCGGTGGTAGGCGTGTGAGGGACTTCACGGAAATACGGGCCAATCCCGATATTCAGCTTTTCGACGCCGTGCGCGACAGGCTGGCCGAAGAATCCGCGAACCGGGCCGTTCTGATCGCTGCTTACAGCGCGGGTTCGCGCGACAGGCTGTCCGCATTGCTGGGCGAACATGGGGTTTCGCCCATCGTCAATGTCGACAACTGGCGCGAGGCCATGGCGCTGCCGCGTGGTGCGGTGGGCATGGGTGTGGTCGAACTGGAGAACGGCTTTACCGCCGAGTCCGCCATCGTCTACAGCGAGCAGGATATTCTGGGGGAACGCCTAACACGCCCCGGACGGCGGCGCAGGCGGGCTGAAAACTTCATCGCCGAATATTCCACCTTGAGCGAGGGCGATTTTGTGGTCCATGCCGATCACGGTATCGGCCGCTATGACGGGCTGGAAACCCTGACCATCGAGCGCGCGCCCCATGACTGCCTGCGGCTTATCTATCACGGCGACGACAAGCTCTATCTACCGGTCGAAAACCTGGACGTGCTGTCGCGCTACGGGTCTGAGGATTCGGAGGTTCAGCTCGACAGATTGGGCGGACAGGCCTGGCAGGCGCGCAAGGCCAGAGCCAAGGAGCGGATTCGCGATATCGCCGTAGAACTCTTGAAAGTCGCCGCCGAACGGCAGCTACGCAAGGGGGTATTGCTGAATACGCCCGAGGGCGCTTACGACGAGTTCGCCGCTCTCTTCGAATGGACGGAAACCGACGATCAGCAACGCGCCATTGCGGACGTACTGGGCGACCTTGCGTCGGGACGTCCCATGGACCGGCTGATTTGTGGCGACGTGGGCTTCGGCAAGACCGAGGTTGCCCTGCGCGCGGCCTTCGTCGCCGCCATGCAGGGCTATCAGGTGGCGGTCGTCGTTCCTACCACGCTGCTGGCGCGACAGCATTACCAGAACTTCCGGAAGCGTTTCGCCGGCCTGCCGGTCCGGATCGGGCAACTATCGCGCATGGTCAGCGCAAAAGATTCCGCGATTACGAAAGCCGGCATCGCCAATGGCGATATCGATATCGTCATCGGGACCCATGCGTTGCTCGCCAAGGGCATCCGGTTTGCCGACCTGGGTCTTCTGGTCATCGATGAGGAGCAGCATTTCGGTGTCGCCCAGAAGGAGCGGCTGAAGCAGATCCGTTCCGAGGTCCATGTATTGACCCTGACCGCAACGCCGATCCCGCGCACCCTGCAGATGGCGTTGGCCGGCGTGCGGGAAATGAGCATCATCGCAACGGCACCGGTCGATCGGTTGGCCGTGCGTACTTTCGTGCTGCCCTATGACCCCGTCATCGTCCGCGAAGCCATTCTGCGAGAGCAATTCAGGGGAGGGCGCACCTTCTATGTCTGCCCACGCATCGCCGACCTGCCGCGCGTGCATGAGCGACTGAAAACCCTGGTTCCCGAAGCGAAGATCGCGGTGGCGCATGGCCGCATGACGCCAAGCGACCTGGAGGAAGTTATGACCGGATTCCTCGATGGGCGTTTCGACATACTACTGAGCACCAATATCATCGAATCCGGCCTCGACATTCCCTCGGCCAACACCATGATCGTCCACCGCGCCGACCGCTTCGGGCTTTCGCAACTGTACCAGATCCGCGGCCGTATCGGCCGTTCGAAGACCCGTGCCTATGCCTATCTGACGCTGCCGCCGGGCCAGGAACTTACTCCGGCGGCCCGGAAGCGGCTGGAGGTCATGCAGACCCTCGATACCCTTGGCGCCGGCTTTTCACTGGCCAGCCACGATCTCGATATTCGCGGAGCCGGCAATCTCCTGGGCGATGAGCAATCCGGGCATATCCGCGATATCGGCGTGGAGCTCTACCAGCATCTGCTGCAGGAAGCGGTCGCCGCGGCCAGCGCCGAGCAGATGGAAACGCCTGTGGAGAGCTGGACACCGCAGATTTCCTTGGGCATGCCGATCCTGATTCCCGACGATTACGTCGCCGATCTCCCGGTGCGGCTCGGGCTTTACAGGCGGCTGGCGCACTTGGTTGACGCCCCGGACGTAGAGGCATTTGCCGCCGAACTGATCGATCGGTTCGGGCCCATACCGGACGCCGTGGAAAATCTGTTGCAGGTGATCGGGATCAAACAGCTTTGCCGCCGCGCCGGTGTTGAAAAGGTCGATGCCGGCCCCAAGGGCGCGGTATTGACGTTGTATGAAAATCGCTATGCCAATCCCGAGGGCCTGGTGGCCTATATTCAGAAACAGGCCGGCACGGTCAAGCTGCGGCCGGACCAGAAGCTGGTCTTTATGAGGGTCTGGGACAATGCGCGGGTCCGCGTTCGCGGCGTCCGCCAATTGATGGAAGAACTCGCCGATCTGGCGAAAATGTAATTACGGCCCCGCGGCCAGGCGCTCTTCCTCGCGCACCAGGTCGAAGATCGGGCCGAAGGCCTCCGGTTCCTGCGCTCCGACGACCGCATAGCGGTTCTCGACAATAAAGCAGGGAACTCCACTGATATTCAGAGACAAGGCGAAATTATTCTCCTTGTGTACTGTATCTTCTTCCTCATTTCCTGCCAGCATGGCGCGGGTTTCGTCACCGTCCAGGCCGCATTTGGCGGCGATTTCGGAAAGAACGTCGTCGTCGCCGATATCGCGCCCTTCCAGGAAGTAGTACCGGAACAGCATCTCCGCCACAGCACCATCCTGGTTCGATCGGCCGGCGAAGTGTATCAGCCGGTGTGCCTTGATGGTATTGGGGGTGCGTTTGATGCGCTCGAATTCGAAGGGTATTCCAACTCCTTTGCCGGCATGGCGGATCGCATCGTAAACCTGCGCCGCCCGCTCGCCGCCGCCGAATTTGAGCGCCAGATAGTCCGCACGGTCCATGCCGTCGGGCGGCATCCCGGGATTGAGCTGGAAGGCGCGCCAGCGGACCGTGACCTTGCCGGTTAACCCATGCAGTTCAAGCGCCTGTTCCATCCTGCGCTTGCCGATGAAGCACCAGGGGCAGACCGGATCGGAGAATACGTCGATAATCATGCCGGTCTTGTAACACGGCCCGACCGGCAGTTCCAATTCTGGTCGATCACATCGAGGTTACCGGCTACAATCGGGAATCACTCCAGCAGGTCGCTGGCCCGCGCTATCGTATCTTCGAGATTGTCGTTATCCTGCACTGCGGTAAGGCCGGACTGGACATAGACCTCTATCCCGACAGGCACATTGTCGGTTAACCGGAACTCCGACTGATGCAAGACGCCGACAACGCGTTTCCGCACCAGTTCCGCTTCGGCCAGACCGGTATCCGGCATCAGGGCGATGAACTCGTCAGTACCGGTCCGCCCCACGGTATCCTCTACCCGCAGCAGGGCCGCCAGCCAACTGCCCAACTGCTGCCGGAGCAGGGCGGCTTCTTCAAGTCCGTATAACGCTGCGACCTCGCCAACCGTCGGGATAAAAAACAGGATCGCGCTGGAGACTGTGCCGCGGCTGGCCTTGTCCTTGCCGAGTTTTTCGAGATGGGCCTCAATGAAATCGCTCGAATAGACACTCTCCAGGTCGTCCGCGGTCTTCGGTCCCAGAGTGGCCGCGATACGGCGGCCAAGCGCCCGGCGGCGTTCGCGCCCGCGCAGCAGCAAATGCAGGTGAGCGTCCAGGAAATCGCAGTCGACCGGCGTCTCCGCCACCACATTGGCGCCCTCGTCATAAGCGCTGCCGTGGTCGGGGAAGGCGCCACGCTCGGTTACCATGAACAATGGAAGGTCGTATAGCCGTCGGTCGTTGCGCACCGCCCGACAGAAATAGTCGCATTTTTCGCGCATTTCCTCGTCACGCACGTAAATCAGCGCACCGTCGAAGGACTCGTCCTCGCTGCCCTCAACGCGGGACCGCGCCCTGTAGGGATCGGGTTCGGTGGAAAATCCGATGCCGGATTTCGGAAGCAAGGGGCAGAGGGTTTCAATTTCACCTTCCTCGGCCCCGACGATCAGCAAATGCCCGCCTTCCTCATCCGGTAGCCGGGCGATGTTCGTGCCGACCTGGATGCCGAATTCCCCGGCCGTCGCCGAACGCCGAACCAGCTCAGCCTCCATTCCGCCAAGCCGGACCAGTGCCTGCATTCGCGCTACCAGTTCGCGCTCGTCCGTGTTGTCCTCGAACACATCGTCGGCGCCGGCATCTCGGCATTTGACCAGCGCATCCGGCGCATTGCCGATATCGATTGCGACAAGGGGAACACGCTGTGCCTCACTGTCCTCCTTCGCGGCGCGTATCAAGTCCAGTCCCTGGGGTCCGGCAATGCTGACAAGTACCACATTCGGCCTGTTGCGATCCAGCGCCGAGACTATATCGGATGGTACAGGTTCGCACTTGCACCGATAGCCCGCACCGTTCAGCGCGGCCACACGTTCATCGTCGGGTTCGGCGCCCATAATCAGAATATTGGCGGGATTGCTCATGTCTTCCCCTTGAATGAAAAAACCGCTTCACAATAGTCCATACCACCAGCGCCGACGTCCACTAGTTTCTTTCTATACCCTTCGAAGTACCATGCAATTGCGTTAGATCAACGACGCATGGCTATCGCAGGCGCAACAATGATTTCACCCAATAATCAAAAACAATTCTCGAGGGTAACAATGCAAATTCCGGTACAGATCGCCTTTCGAGGCATGGACAGTTCACCGGCTCTTGAAGCCCGTATCAGAGAAAAAACACAAAAACTCGAACAATATCATGATCGTATAACTTCCTGCCGTGTGGTGGTCGAAGCGCCGCACAGGCGCCCGCGAAAGGGCAAGCTCTATGTGGTTACCGTAGACGTTACCGTCCCAGGCGCTGAACTGGTGGTCAATACCGAAAAACGCCACCATCATTCGCACGAGGATGTTTACGTCGCCTTGCGCGACGCCTTCAATGCCATGGCGAGGCAGATCGAGGATTATGCGAGGGAGAAAGGTGGGCAAACCAAAACCCACGAGTCGCCACCGCAGGGAATCGTGGTGCGACTGTTCGAGAATCACGGCTTCATCGACACCCCCGACAGGGGCGAGATCTATTTCCACCGCAACAGCGTCGTAGACGAAAAATTCGACGAATTGAAGGAGGGGGGGCAGGTCCGCTTTGCGGCTACCCAAGGTGAAAAGGGGCTGCAAGCCACAACGGTGCATCCGCCGTCCAAATAGGAACACCTGATCAGGCGGCAGCCTCGGTCAGGCAGGCGTCGAGGATATCGATCGCCGCGTCCATTTCGTCGCGCGATATGGTTAGCGGCGGAGTCAATGTCAGCACGTTACCCATGGTGGTCTTGAAACTCAGGCCCCGGTCCATGGCGCGGTAGAGGGTATCCTCGGCCAGCGCGGCATCGGGCTCGCGGCTATCGGGGTCGGCAACCAGCTCCACGCCCATCAGCAATCCCCGGCCGCGCACGTCGCCGATCGCCGGGTGGCGATCCATCAGATCGAACAGGCGCGATAGCGCGTGTTCGCCCATGGCCGCAGCGTTATCGACCAGCCCCTCATCCTCGATGATCTCGATCGTGGTCAGCGCCGCGCGGGTCGTGACCGGGTTCTTTTCGTGGGTGTAATGGCCGAAGGCCCAGTCGCCGGCCACGTCCAGCTCCGGCCGGCACAGCGTTGCGGCGATCGGCAGGATGCCACCGCCCAGCGCCTTGCCCAGCACCAGGATATCGGGAACAACGCCATCATACTCGCAGGCGAACATGCGCCCGGTCTTGCCTAGTCCCGTGGGGATCTCGTCGAAGATCAGCAAGGCCCCGTGATCGTCGCAGGCGCGGCGGATTTCGGCCCAGAACCCGGGCGGCGGGATATAGGGCACAGCGCGGTTCGGCTCGGCGATGACGGCCGCGATATCGCCTTCCCGTTCAAGGATATAGCGCACCATGTTCGCGCAGAGTCTACCGCATTCCTCGCCATGAGGTTCGCGCCCGGTATGGGAATAGCCGAAGGGATTGCGGTAACAGTCGAAGGGCGGCACATGCTCCGCGCCCGGCAGCAGCGGACCGATCGGTCCCGAGCGGAACATCTCCTCGCCGCCAATGCTGGCGGCCCCGAAACCGGCGCCGTGAAAGGATTCCCAGAAGGATATGGTCTTGAAGCGACCTGTCGCGGCGCGCGCGATCTTCAGGGCGATTTCGATAGCATCCGAGCCCCCGGTGGCGAACAGGACCTTGCTCAGTGAACCCGGCGCAATTTCGGCCAGTTTGCGGGCCAGCGCCGTCGCAGGCTCGCAGGCGAACCGCCTGGGCGCGAAGGGCAGGGCATCCATCTGCGCCGCGATGGCCGCCTTCAGCCTGGGATGGCCATAGCCGATATGATGGATGTTATTGCCATGGAAATCCATGTAGCGCCGGCCCTGAATATCTTCGATCCAGATCCCTTCGGCATGCGCGATGGCATTGAGGCAGGGTGTCGATACCGACTGGTGCAGAAAATAGCGGGCGTCCTCATCGAGGATCGCCCGCGTGGGTTCGTCGATAT
>Ga0210062_1000638_pt1 | contig 10814 bp, 11 predicted proteins | sample Muzzi_CordA_D2_FD_185528 | JGI IMG/M metagenome (GOLD analysis project Ga0210062, IMG submission 185528) | Wetland microbial communities from San Francisco Bay, California, USA, that impact long-term carbon sequestration - Muzzi_CordA_D2 (SPAdes) | ecosystem: Environmental > Aquatic > Marine >...
GTCTGGCGCGTTTTGAACCCGCCGCAACGCGGCTGAAAGTGCGCATACCATGGGACGCTATCTGCTGCTGTGGTTTTTGGGTGTCCCGATCCCAATCCTGCTGCTGATCTGGCTCTTCGGCGGCTTGAACTAAGGCAGGCCCCGCCCGTCGCCTTCGTGCCAATACACCGAATTACCAACACGCCACTCCGGCCAAGCGTTGCCGCTCCCGCCCTGCCTTGCTAAGGCTTGCAGGGGGCAACAATCTGGTTGTCAGCTGGACAGCCGTGCGAAGAGAGGGGCGCGCATGGAGTACTTCCTCCAGCAGTTGATCAATGGTGTAACGCTCGGTGCCATCTACGGCCTGATCGCCATCGGCTACACGATGGTCTACGGCATCATCGGCATGATCAACTTCGCCCATGGCGATATTTTCATGATCAGTACCTTCATCGCCCTGATCGCCTTCCTCGCCTTGGTCGCCATGGGCATCACCGCGGTACCGCTCGCCCTCTTCCTGGTGCTGCTGATCGCCATGGCACTCACCTCGCTCTATGGCTGGACCGTCGAGCGTTTCGCCTACCGGCCGCTGCGCCGCTCGTTCCGCCTGGCGCCACTGATCTCGGCCATCGGCATGTCGATCGTGCTGCAAAACTACGCCCAGATCGCACAAGGCGCGCGCGTCAAGCCGCTGCCGCCGCTGATCCCCGGCGGCTATACGATCATGGAAAGCGCGACATTTCCGGTCCAGCTTTCCAACGTGCAGATCCTGGTCGTGCTGATCACCATGCTGTTAATGGTCATCTTCTCCTGGCTGGTCGCAAGCACGCGGCTCGGGCGCGACATGCGCGCCTGCGAGCAGGATCTGAAGATGGCCTCGCTGCTCGGCGTCAATGTCGACCGCACCATCTCCTACACCTTCGTCATCGGCGCCGCGCTCGCCGCGGTCGCCGGCATCATGCATCTGCTCTATTACGGAGTGATCGATTTCTACATCGGCTTCATCGCCGGCGTGAAGGCATTCACCGCCGCCGTGCTTGGCGGCATCGGCTCGCTGCCGGGCGCCATGCTGGGTGGCCTGCTGATCGGCCTGATCGAAACCTTCTGGTCGGCCTATTTTTCCGTCGAGTACAAGGATGTGGCCGCCTTCTCCATCCTTGTCATCGTGCTGATCTTCCTGCCCACCGGCATTCTCGGCCGGCCGGAAGTCGAGAAAGTCTGAGAGGGCGCAACCGCTCGTGTCAGCCCTGTCCGACCACAGCGCCGGCCGCCGCCTCGAATTCGTCACCGCGCTCAAGCGCGCCTTGCTTTCCGCGCTGATCGCCTTCGGGCTGTTCTCGCTGCTGATCGGCATCCGCACCGACACCGGCCCGACTGGCGCGCTCGTGCTGCACGGTCGGCCAGAGGCGCTGGCGATCATCGTCGGCCTGGTCTTCGTCGGCGCCTTGGTGCGCGAGCTCATCCTCGGCGAACGGCACCTCATGCCGAGCCGCTTGTTGCCGCCGGCCTTGCTTGCGCAAGCAAAATCGCTGAGCCGGTTCTTCGGGCTGGCGTTGCTCGCTTTTGCGATCCTCCTGCCGATCATCTATTCCAGCGATCGCTATCTGCTCGACCTCGGCATCATGATCCTCACCTATGTCATGCTGGGCTGGGGGTTGAATATCGTGGTGGGTCTCGCCGGCCTGCTCGATCTCGGCTACGTCGCCTTCTACGCGGTCGGTGCCTATTCCTATGCGCTGCTGGCCGAGAATTTTGGCTTTTCGTTCTGGATCTGCCTGCCGCTCGCCGGCATCCTCGCCTCTTTCTGGGGCATCCTGCTTGGCTTTCCGGTGTTAAGGCTGCGCGGCGACTATCTCGCCATCGTCACCCTCGCCTTCGGCGAGATCATCCGGCTGGTGCTGATCAACTGGCAGAGTCTGACCCACGGGCCCGACGGCATCACCGGCGTGCCGCGGCCGAGTTTCTTCGGGCTGCCGTTCAACAACGACACCGGCAGCTTCGCCGACACCTTCGGGCTCGAATGGACGCCGCTCCACCGCATCATCTTCCTCTATTACCTGATCCTGGTGCTGGCGCTGGTTACCAACCTGGTCACGATCCGACTGCGCCGGCTGCCCATCGGACGGGCCTGGGAAGCGTTGCGTGAGGACGAGATCGCCTGCCGCTCGCTCGGCATCAACACCACCAATACCAAGCTCACCGCCTTCGCCATGGGCGCAATGTTCGCCGGCTTTGCCGGCTCGTTCTTCGCCACGCGGCAGGGCTTCATCAGCCCGGAGAGCTTCACCTTTACGGAATCCGCGCTGGTGCTGGCCATCGTGGTGCTCGGCGGCATGGGCTCGCAGATCGGCATCGCCGTGGCGGCGGCGGTGATGCTCGGCGGCTTCGAGTTCTTCCGCGAATTCGCCCAGTATCGCATGCTGATCTTCGGGCTCGCCATGGTGACGATCATGATCTGGCGGCCGCGCGGCCTGGTGGCGACGCGCACGCCCTCGATCTTTCTGGGAAAGGAAAAGGACATCGACGCCGAACTGGTCAGGCAGGCGCGGGCGAAGACATGGTCATGGAGGCGTGCACGACATGACTGACGCCGCTGCCGACCCGATCCTCACCGTCGAGCACCTGTCGATGCGCTTTGGCGGCCTTGTCGCGGTCGACGACCTCTCGTTCAGCGCCCGGCACGGCGACATCACCGCGCTGATCGGCCCCAATGGCGCCGGCAAGACCACGGTGTTCAACTGCATCACCGGCTTCTACAAGCCGACCGTCGGCATGCTCCGCCTTATCCATGCAGACGGCACCACCTATCTGCTCGAGCGGCTGTTCGACTTCCGCATTTCCAAGCACGCCCGCGTCGCCCGCACCTTCCAGAACATCCGCCTGTTCGCCGGTATGACCGCTTTGGAGAATCTGATGGTGGCGCAGCACAATCCGCTGATGCGCGCGTCAGGCCTGACGTTTCTCGGCATGCTCGGCTTCAACTCCTTCTCCGCGGCCGAACGCAGCGCCGTCGATCACGCGCGTTACTGGCTCGATCGCATCGGCCTCCTCGACCGCGCTGACGATCCGGCCGGTGCCCTGCCCTACGGCGCCCAGCGCCGGCTCGAAATCGCGCGCGCCATGTGCAGCGATCCGGTCCTGCTTTGCCTCGACGAGCCGGCGGCGGGGCTCAACGCCCGCGAGAGCAGCGAGCTCAACGAGCTGCTGTTGTTCATCCGCGCCGAGCACAGCACCTCCATCCTGCTCATCGAGCATGACATGTCGGTGGTAATGGAGATTTCAGACCACATCGTCGTGCTGGACTACGGCGTCAAGATCGCCGACGGCGGACCGGACGCGGTGCGCGACGACCCCAGGGTCATCGCCGCTTACCTCGGCGTCGCCGACGAAGAGATCGAGGAAGCCCACGCGGAGGCCGGTCTGTGAGCGCGAGCGTTTCTCCTGCACCCGAAACAACGGCAGCCGCGCCGCTGCTCGCGGTGCGCGGCGTGAAGACCTATTACGGCAACATCATCGCCCTGAAAGGCGTCGACGTTGAGGTGAACGCCGGAGAAATCGTCGCCATGATCGGCGCCAACGGCGCCGGCAAGTCGACCCTGATGATGACCATCTTCGGCGACCCGCGTCCGCGTGAGGGCCGCATCCTGTTCGAGGGACGCGACATTACCGGGCTGGACGCGCACGAGATTGCGCGCCTGCGCATCGCGCAGGCGCCGGAAGGCCGCCGCATTTTCGGTCGCATGACCGTGCTGGAAAACCTGCAGATGGGCGCAACCGTCACCGAACAGTCGCACTTCGAAGAGGACATCGACCGCGTGTTCCGCCTGTTTCCGCGACTGCAGGAACGCCTCGGCCAGCGCGGCGGCACGCTGTCAGGCGGCGAGCAGCAGATGCTGGCGATCGGCCGCGCACTGATGAGCCGGCCGCGGCTGCTGTTGCTTGACGAGCCATCCCTCGGCCTGGCGCCGCTGCTGGTGAAACAGATTTTCGGCGCCATCCGCGAGCTCAACGAACGCGAAAAGCTCACCGTGTTCCTGGTCGAGCAGAACGCCTATCATGCGCTCAAGCTTGCCCACCGCGGCTATGTCATGGTCAACGGACTGATCACGATGTCGGGGCCGGGACGCGAGCTGTTGCAGCGGCCGGAGGTGCGTGCCGCCTATCTGGAAGGCGGGCGGCATTGACAGGCGGGACTCCTGGAACTCGGCTGCGGGAGAGCACAAACAGGGAATGAACGGGATGACCGGACTTTACGCAACGGAATCCTGGCTGCAGGTGGTGATGGTGACCGGGATCATCGGCGGCGGCGCCGCGCTGCTGGCCGGCCGGGCCATTTCGGCGACCTGGCGGCCCTATTGGTACGTCGTCGCCTATATGCTGCTGCTTGGTGCCGGGGTGCGGTTCCTGCATTTCGCGCTGTTTAAGGCCGATATTCTGTCGCTGTCGTCCTACGCGGCCGATACGCTTTATTTGATGGCGGTCGCCTCCGTCTCGTTCCGGATGACGCGAACCAACCAGATGGCGCGCCAATACCCCTGGCTCTACGAGCGTACCGGCCCGTTCACCTGGCGCGAACGCCGCCCGAGCATTTAAAAATCCGCGCCGATTGGCCTTCTGGGTGATGACTTCCGTGCAAATCCTGAGAAAATAGACCCCAGTGCCTTACGGCGCCGCGGGCCGCCGCCAACGCCCGCAGTTGTCCTTAGTTCTGGGAGGAGCACAAATGAATATGTTGCGGCTAACTGGATTGGCAGCCGGCCTGTCTCTTGCGCTTGCCGGTACGGCATCGGCGCAGGACGTCACCATCGGTGTTGCCGGGCCCCTGACGGGCCAATACGCCACGTTCGGCCAGCAGTTCAAGAACGGCGCCGATCTCGCCGTCGCCGACATCAACGGCGCCGGCGGCGTACTCGGCAAGAAGATCAAGATGGACATGGAAGACGACGCCTGCGATCCCAAGCAGGCGCGCGCGGTCGCCGAGAAGCTGGTCGGCCTGAAGGTACCGTTCGTCGCCGGCCACTTTTGCTCCGGCTCGTCGATTCCGGCTTCCGACGTGTATGCCGAAGCCGGCGTGCTGCAGATCACGCCCGCCTCGACCAATCCGAAGTTCACCGAGCGCGGCATGTGGAACACGTTCCGCGTCTGCGGCCGCGACGACCAGCAGGGCGCGGTGGCCGGCAAATACATCGCCGATCATTACAAGGGCAAGAACGTCGCCATCCTGCACGACAAGTCGACCTATGGCAAAGGCCTTGCCGACGAGACCAAGAAGGCGATCAACAAGGCCGGCCTGAAGGAGAACATGTACGAGGCCTATACCGCCGGCGAGAAGGACTTCAATGCGCTCGTCTCACGCATGAAGTCGAATGCAATCGACGTCGTCTATGTCGGCGGCTATCACACTGAAGCCGGTCTCATCCTGCGCCAGATGCGCGCGCAGGGTATGAACGCGCAGATGATCTCGGGTGACGCCATCGCCACCAACGAGTTCTGGTCGATCACCGGCGACGCCGGCGCGGGCATGCTGTTTACCTTCGGCCCCGATCCGCGCAAGCGCAAAACCGCAGCCGAAGTGGTCAAGCGATTCAAGGCGAAGGGCATCGATCCGGAGGGCTACACGCTCTACACCTATGCCGCCTTGCAGGTGTGGGCGCAGGCCGTCAACAAGACGAAGACGACGGACCCGAAGAAGGTCGCCGCCACCGTCAAGGCGGGCAAGTGGGATACCGTGCTGGGAACCGTCTCCTACAACAAGAAGGGCGACATCACCAAGCTCGACTATGTCTTCTATGAGTGGAAGAAGGACGGCACGTACGCCGAGGTCGAGTAATCGCCGATCCGTCCGCGAACACCGCAGTCAGCCCGCCCCGGCATGCCGGGGCGGGTTTTTGTTAAACCTGCTAGCCGATCCTGCCCAACACCGGAAACGCTTCCAATAGCCAGAAGCTCAATTGATTGAGGCTGCCGGTAAGAAAGGCGATACCGGTAAGCACCAAGAGCGCGCCCATCGCCTGCTCGACGCGATGCAGGTAATTCTTGAAGCGCGCCAGGAACGCGGCGAACGGCTCGATGGCGAAGGCGGCGGCAACGAAGGGAATGCCGAGGCCCATCGAATAGACCGCAAGTAGCCCGGCGCCCTGGGCCACCGTGTCCTCGGAGGCCGCCACCGCCAGGATCGCCGCCAGGATCGGTCCGATGCATGGCGTCCAGCCGAAGGCAAAGGCGAGCCCGATCACATAGGCGCCCCACAGGCCGACGGGTTTGGCGACCTCCAGCCGTTTCTGCCGGTTCAGAAAAGCGATTGGCGTAATGCCAAGAAAGTGCAGTCCCATGACGACGATGGCCACGCCGGCGACGGTGGCGAGCGGCCCGGAATAGGCGCGGATCAGCGAGCCAAGCACGCTCGCGCTTGCGCCCAGCGCCACAAACACGGTGGAGAAGCCGAGCACGAACAGCAGCGCGGCGGCCACGGTCTCGCGCCTGACCTGCGGCTCCGGCTCCCGGTCGGCGAAGCGCTCCAGCGAGGTGCCGGTGAGAAACACCAGATAGGGCGGCACCAGCGGCAGCACGCAAGGGGAGAGGAAACTGACGAGCCCCGCGATCAGGGCGGCGAGGATGGTGACGTCGCTGTGCATGGGGGCGATATGCACGCCCAACTATGGCAATGGCAAGGGACCAGTGCCCGCGCTGGCGCGGATGTGATAAGCGGTTGAAGCCATGGGGGACTTGCGCAACCTGATCACCGACGTTCCGGGCGTGCGCGTCGGCCATGCCGGCGACGCTAGGCTTGGCTCCGGAGCGACCGCCGTGGTGTTCGACGCCGCCGTGGTGGCAAGCGTCGACGTGCGTGGCGGCGGGCCGGGCACACGCGAGACCGCGCTGCTTGACCCGGCGCAGACGGTGGAAGGCATCGACGCCATCGTGCTGTCCGGCGGCTCCGCCTTCGGGCTCGACGCCGCATCCGGCGCGCAGGCTTGGTTGCGCGAGCAGGGCCGCGGCTTTCAGGTGCGCGAGGCGCGGGTGCCGATCGTCCCCGGCGCCATCCTGTTCGACCTGCTCTCCGGCGGCAATAAGGGCTGGGGCCGCTATCCGCCCTACCGCGAATTCGGCTACGAGGCCGCGAAAGCTGCGCGCGCCGATTTCGCGCTCGGCAGCGCCGGCGCCGGACTCGGCGCCACGACGGTCAATCTGAAGGGCGGCATCGGCACCGCCTCCGCGCAAACGCGCGACGGGCTGACCGTCGGCGCCGTGGCGGCGGTCAACGCGGCCGGCAGCGTCACCCTCGGCCAGGGTCCGCATTTCTGGGCAGCGCCCTTCGAACACGGCGAGGAATTCGGCGGGCGCGGCTGGCCGCAAAGATTTCCCGCCGCCGCGCTGGCGTTTCGCAGCAAGGGCGCGCACGGCGAAAATACTACGCTGGCAGTCGTCGCCACCGATGCGAAACTCAGCAAAGCGCAGTGCAAGCGGCTCGCGGTGATGGCACAGACCGGGTTATCGCGCGCAATCTATCCGGTGCACACGCCGCTCGACGGCGACATCGTCTTCGCCGCCGCCATGGGACAGAAAGAGCTACCTGACCCGGTCTATTCGCTGAGCGAACTCGGCATGCTGGCGGCCAATGTGCTGGCCCGCGCCATCGCCCGCGGCGTCTATGAAGCGACCGCCCTGCCGTTTCCGGGCGGGCTGCCGAGCTGGAAGGACAGGTTCGGCACCTAGAGGAAGCGCTCCGCGCGATAGGGCGCCGGGTCGCAGAACGTCGGATCGCCCGCCATCATCTCCGCGATCAGCCGTCCTGTGGCGGGCCCGAGCGTCAGCCCCCAGTGCGAATGGCCGATCGCCAGCCACAGGCCCGGCCGGCCCGGCGCGCGGCCGATGACGGGACGCGAATCCGGGAAACACGGCCGGCAGCCCAGCCAGGTTTCGCCATCAGCGCGCTCACCCAACGGAAACAATTCGCGCGCCCGCGGCATGATACGGTCGAACTGCACCGGCGTGGGCGCCGCGTCGCGCGCAGCAAATTCCGCACCGGTCGTCATGCGGATGCCCTGCTCCATGGGCGTAATCAGATAGCCGGGCGTGGCGTCGAGTACCGGCCGCGCCAGCGCCGCATTGCCTCGCGCCTTGAAGTGCCGGTGATAGCCGCGCTTGACCGCCAGCGGCAGCTTCAGCCCCATCGGATCGAGCAGGTCGCGCGCCCACGGCCCGAGCGCGACCACCACCTCCGGCGCATCGAGCCCGCCCTCATTGGTCTCCACCCGCCAGCGATCGCCGCTGCGGTGCAGGCTGCGCGCATCGCCGGTGACGGTAACGCCGCCGAGCGCGGCAAAGCGCGCGGCATAGGCACGCGTGACGGCGAGCGGATTGCTCACGCTCGCCGCCTGTGGCCAGAATACCGCGTGGGCGAATACCGGCTTGAGCGAAGGCTCCAGTGCTCGCACGCCTTGCGTATCGAGCCGCTGCAACGGCAGGCCGAATTCAGCGGCAAGATCGAATTCCGGCTGCAACGCCTTGTAGCCGCGCGCGCTCCGGTAGAGCTTGAGCCAGCCGGTCTTGCGGAGATAGCGCGTGGCGTCGGTTTCCAGCATCAGCGCCTCGTGCTCGGCCAGTGCGTGCGAAAACAGCGGGCGGATCAGATGCGCGGTCTCGACCAGTCGCTTCGGCTGCGAGGCGCGGCGGAACGCCAGAATCCAGGGCGCCACCTTCGGCAGAAACGAGAGATGGTAATTGGCCTCGGCCGCGCGCTTGAGCGCAATGCGGGGAAGCGCACCGAGGTCGGCCGGAAAGGCCGGCGGGAAAACGGTATTACCTTCGATGATGCCGGCGTTGCCGTAGGAGGTCTGCTCGCCCAATCCGGCGCGGTCGACCAGCGCGACGCTCATACCTCGCTTGGCCAGGTGAAGCGCGATCGACGTGCCGACAATGCCGGCGCCGAGCACGATGGCGTCGGTGCGCGCCATAATCACTCCTTTCACCTTTTCCCGCCGCAGCGGGCCAAGCCCCGGCACGGCATAGATCGGGGCTCGTTAAGGCGCTATCAAGGGCTCACAGCGCCCAGCCGGGCGGGCGGAGTTTTTCCCGCAATGAAGGTCCTCGCCGTCCCCGCGGCCGTTCTCGCATTCGTCGGTCGCCACGGCACGCTGCTGGCAGCGGCCTCGATTTTCGTCGGCCTTCTGGTGCCGCCGCTCGCCGCCGTCTTCAAGCCCTATCTCGGCGCCGCCATCGTTGTCATGCTGACGCTCGCATTCCTGCGCGTCGACCCGGCCGAGCTGCGCGGCCACTGGACCCGGCCCGGGCTGATCGCTGCCGCCACGCTGTGGTTGATGCTGATCGCGCCGGCCACACTCGGCGCCCTTTTTCTGCTGGTAGGTGTCGACCGGCAAATGCCCGGCCTGTACTTCATGCTGGTGCTGCAGATTGCGGCGCCGGGGCTGATGTCCTCGCCGGCGCTGGCCGCGCTACTCGGCCTCGATGTGGCGCTCACGCTTGCCAGCCTGATCGTCTCCACCGCGATCACACCACTGACCGCCAGCCTGTTCACGCATATCTTCCTCGGCACCGCCCTCGCCGCGCCACTCGTCTTCGGCCTGCGTCTGTTGCTGATCATCGGAGGTTCGGCGCTGGTGGCCGCCATCATCCGCCGCATCGCCGGCCGCGCCTGGGTGGAGCGCCAGCGCCTGCGCATCGACGGCTTGAGCGTCATTGCCATGGGCATGTTCGCGGTCGCCGCCATGGACGGCGTCACCGCCCACTTTCTGCGCGATCCGCTGCTGGTGATGGGACTGACCCTGCTCGCCTTCGCGCTGGCACTCGGCCTGATGGCAGTAACCGCGCTGGCATTCCTGCCGGCCGGCCGCGGCCGCGCCTTTGCCATCGGATTGATCGCTGGCAGCCGCAACATTGGCCTGATGCTGACCGCCACAGGATTCCTGGTGCCGGACGTGGCCTGGCTCTATTTCGCGCTGGCGCAGTTTCCGATCTATCTGCTGCCGCATCTGCTCAAGCCGCTGGCGCGGCGCATGCAGCAAATCCCCGTAAACTAATTACCGCGGTGCTGCTCTTGCAGCGCGACCAGAGCTGCCATCGTGCGCTCGTCGAACTTCGGCACGACGACGCCGGGGCCAAACGGCGCCGCCTGCGCAGGCGGCGCGGTGCGGTCGACCGGTTGAATGGTGACGTGGTCGCTCTTGCTCACTGCCTGGTCGAACGCCGCCGGTGCACCGACACCGGTCGACTTGTTCATACTGGCGGTGGCCGCTTCGATCAGCGACGTCACCGTCGACAGCGCCCCGAGGGCAAGACCGATCGAACCGAACATGGCAGCGCTCCTTGATGCGCCGGTCAGCCCGGCGCGCAGGGTTCGCCAGCACACGATGCAAGCTCCGCGCCAGCCGGGCGACCGAGACGAAGTCCCCGCCACGCTTGGGGTTTTCCACAGTTTGCTGACCCCTCGGCCTGCGCGCTGCACATCGAGGCCGGCAAATGTTGCCGGGTTGGCGGAAAGAATTGGACCGTTTAACGACGCCGTTGGCGGCGCGTTGCCCCCCGAGGCGGCCCGTGGTACCCGGACGGCATTCGGAGACTGCTATGCGCCCGCTCATCATCGCGCCGTCGATCCTTGCGGCAGACTTTGCCCGGCTGGGCGAGGAGGTGCGCGCGGTCGAGTCTGCCGGCGCCGACTGGATTCACGTCGACGTGATGGACGGGCATTTCGTGCCCAACATCTCCATCGGTCCCGAGGTGGTGAAGGCGCTGCGCCCGCTCAGCAAGAAGACTTTCGACGTGCATCTTATGATCGCGCCGTGCGACCCGTATCTTGAGGCCTTCGCCAAGGCCGG
>Ga0210062_1000641_pt1 | contig 10783 bp, 21 predicted proteins | sample Muzzi_CordA_D2_FD_185528 | JGI IMG/M metagenome (GOLD analysis project Ga0210062, IMG submission 185528) | Wetland microbial communities from San Francisco Bay, California, USA, that impact long-term carbon sequestration - Muzzi_CordA_D2 (SPAdes) | ecosystem: Environmental > Aquatic > Marine >...
TTGATCGCGCCGATTGCGATGGACGAAGGCCTGCGTTTCGCGATCCGCGAGGGCGGCCGTACCGTCGGCGCCGGTGTCGTAACAGGTATTGTAGAGTAACAGGAGTACACCGGGCGGCGGCGCCTAGCGCCGCCTGTTCCGTTGGAGGACCAAATGGATAACCAGAATATACGCATCCGCCTCAAGGCCTTCGATCATCGCGTGCTCGACCAGTCGACAGGCGAAATCGTAAGTACCGCGAAGCGCACCGGGGCCCAGGTCCGCGGCCCAATTCCGTTACCTACCCGGATCGAGAAATTTACCGTATTGCGCGGCCCGCATATCGACAAGAAGAGCCGCGAGCAATTCGAAATTCGTACCCATAAACGGGTGCTGGACATAATCGACCCGACGCCGCAGACCGTAGATGCTCTGATGAAGCTGGAGCTCGCGTCCGGTGTCGATGTTGAGATCAAGCTCTAGGGGCAACGCATCATGCGCTGTGGAATAATTGCTCAGAAACTGGGAATGTCGCGGGTCTTCGATTCGACTGGACTGCATATCCCCGTGACTGTTTTGAAGGTCGACAATTGTCAGGTTGTCAGTGTGCGCAGCAGTGACAAGGACGGCTATACTGCCGTTCAGCTGGGTGCCGGGAAGATAAAGGCCCAGAACGTCAAGCGCCCTATGCGCGGCCACTTCGCCAAGGCGCAGGTGGAGCCGAAGCGCAAGCTCGCCGAGTTTCGCGTAAGCGAGGATGCGGTACTCGAGGTGGGTTCGGAACTTTCGGCGGCCCATTTCGTGCCTGGGCAGTACGTCGATGTCATCGGAACCAGCAAGGGCAAGGGCTTTGCCGGCGCGATGAAACGCCACAATTTTGCGGGCCTGCGCGCCAGTCACGGTGTTTCGATCTCGCATCGTAGCCATGGTTCGACCGGTAATAGCCAGGATCCTGGCAGGGTCTGGAAGGGCAAGAAAATGGCTGGCCATATGGGCGACGCCCAGGTCACCATCCAGAATATAGAGGTTGTGTCCACCGACGCCGAACAGGGCCTGATCCTTGTTCGCGGCGCGATCCCGGGTTCCAAGGAAGGCTGGGTCTTGATCAGCGATGCGATCAAGCGGAAGACCGACATAGAACTGCCGTTTCCCGCTGAACTGCTTGGCGGCGCGGTTTCGGTGTCTGCCGACGAGACGCCGGATGCCGAAGTTGGCTCCGAGGCGCCTGCCGAGATCGCAAACGACGCCGAAGAAACGAAGGAATAACGGCGATGAAAAGCAAGGTTATAGACCTGGATAACAAGGCTGCCGGCGATATCGACCTCGCCGAGGAAGTCTTTGGCGTGGAGGTTCGTAAGGATCTCCTGGCCCGGGTGGTGAACTGGCAGCTTGCCAAACGCCGCGCAGGCACCCACAAGGTCAAGACTCGTGGCGAAATCAGCGGAACGACCCGCAAGCAATTCCGGCAGAAGGGCACCGGTCGGGCCAGGCAAGGCTCGCACAGGGTAACCCAGTTCCGTGGCGGTGCGACAGTATTCGGTCCGGTCGTGCGCGATCATTCGCACAAGTTGCAGAAGAAGATCCGCAAACTGGCACTGAAGTCGGCGCTTTCCGCAAAGCAGGCGGAAGGCAAGCTGATCATTATCGACGACGCCAAGTTGAAGGCGCCGAAAACGAAGGATCTGGTTGGTCGTCTCGGCAAATTGGGTTGGGCGGATGTGCTGGTGGTTGGTGGTGCAGAGCTTGATGTGAACTTCACGAAGGCCGCATCCAACATCCCGCATCTCGACGTGTTGCCCAGCCAGGGCGCCAATGTTTACGACATCCTGCGGCGCGATACGCTGGTGCTGACCAAGGAAGCGGTGCAGAATCTGGAGGCTCGACTGAAATGAGCTGGAAATATTTCAATCGTAGCAAGCCGAGCAGCGAGCGGCTCTATGAAATACTGCGTGCCCCGATGGTAACGGAAAAGGCCACCATGGCCTCCGAATACAATCAGGTCGTGTTCAAGGTGGCACTGGATGCCACCAAATTCGAGATCAAGGCAGCGGTCGAAAGCCTCTTCAAGGTGAAGGTCGAAGCCGTGAATACCCTTCGTGTAAAGGGTAAGACCAAGCGGTTCCGTGGCCATATCGGCAAGCGGAACGATTTCAAGAAAGCAATGGTGACCCTCGCCGAGGGTCAATCCATCGATGTGACGACGGGGCTCTAAGACCATGGCGTTGAAGAATTTCAATCCTGTCACGCCCAGCCTGCGCAACCTGGTGCTGGTCGACCGTTCCGACTTGTACAAGGGGCGTCCGGTCAAGGCCCTGACAGAGGGCCTGACCAAGAAGGGCGGTCGTAACAATCAGGGGCATATCACCGCGCGCCGTCGGGGTGGTGGGCACAAGAGGCGCTATCGTATCGTCGATTTCCGCCGCAACAAGTTCGACATGCCGGCGACGGTAGAGCGGATCGAGTATGATCCCAACCGGACGGCTTTCATTGCACTGCTGCGTTATGACGATGGCGAGCTGAACTATATTCTGGCGCCGCAGCGCCTTAATGTCGGCGACAAGGTTGTCGCGGGCGAGCGCACCGATGTAAAGCCGGGCAACGCGATGCCGCTGTCGAGCATTCCCGTGGGCACGATCGTCCACAATGTGGAACTTAAGGCCGGCAAGGGCGGGCAGATTGCTCGTTCCGCGGGCACCTATGTGCAACTGGTCGGCCGTGACGCCGGCTATGCGCAGATCAAACTTTCGTCCGGTGAACTTCGCATGGTGCGCGGTGAGTGCATGGCGACGATTGGTGCGGTTTCCAACCCGGACCAGTCGAACATCAAACTCGGCAAGGCGGGCCGCAAACGCTGGCTGGGCAAACGCCCGGCGGTGCGCGGTGTCGCAATGAACCCGGTCGACCATCCTCATGGTGGCGGCGAAGGCCGCACCTCGGGTGGCCGGCATCCGGTTACCCCCTGGGGCAAGCCGACCAAGGGTCGTAAGACCCGGAGCAACAAGAAAACCGATTCGCTGATTATTCGGCGTCGGCATCGCAAGAAGTAGGAGGGCGTCACCTTGGCACGCTCGGTATGGAAAGGGCCGTTTGTTGACGGCTATCTGCTGAAGAAGGCGGAGACCGCGCATTCGTCCGGACGCAACACGGTCATAAAGACCTGGTCGCGCCGGTCGACAATTCTGCCGCAGTTCGTCGGCCTGACGTTCGGCGTTTACAACGGCCACAAGTTTCTGCCCGTTCTCGTTACCGAGAACATGGTGGGTCATAAGCTCGGAGAGTTTTCTCCGACCCGGACCTACTACGGACACGCGGCCGACAAGAAGGCGAAGAGGCGCTGATCGATGGGTAAGCCAGCACGCGAAAGAACACTTGCCGATAACGAGGCAAGATCGTTCTCGAAATTGATGAGAACCAGCCCTCAAAAGCTGAATCTCGTAGCGCAGTTGATTCGCGGCAAGTCCGCGGAGCGGGCGCTCGCGGATCTGACCTTCTCCAAGCGTCGCATTGCCGGCGAGGTAAAGAAGGTTCTGCAATCGGCGATCGCCAATGCGGAGAATAACCACCAGCTCGATGTCGACCGCCTCTATGTGAAGGAAGCGACAGTGGGCAAGCAGTTTACGGTCAAGCGCTTCCGTGCGCGTGCCCGTGGCCGTGGTGCCCGGATCGTAAAGCCGTTCAGCAACCTGACCGTAATCGTGCGTGAGCGCGAGGAGACCGAATAATGGGCCAAAAAGTCAATCCGATCGGGCTGCGACTCGGTATTAACCGGACCTGGGACTCCCGCTGGTATGCGGACAAGGGGTATGGCGAGCAGCTCCACAAGGATATCAAGCTGCGTGAATATATCGAAAACCGCCTGAGCCAGGCCGGAATTTCGAAGGTGGTTATCGAGCGCCCGGCGAAGAAAGCGCGTGTGACCATTTACAGCGCGCGCCCCGGCGTGGTGATCGGCAAGAAGGGCGCCGATATCGAAAAACTGCGCACGGACATAATGAAGATCACTGGCGGCGATGTAACACTGAATATCGTCGAGGTGCGCAAGCCCGAAATCGATGCCAAGCTGGTGGCCGAAAATATTGCCCAGCAACTGGAGCGCCGTGTGGCGTTTCGCCGGGCGATGAAGCGGGCGGTTCAGTCGGCCATGCGTCTTGGCGCCCAGGGTATCCGCATCAATTGCGGCGGCCGGTTGGGTGGCGCGGAAATCGCCCGTACCGAGTGGTACCGTGAGGGTCGGGTTCCGCTGCATACGCTACGCGCCGACGTCGATTACGGTACCGCACGGGCAAATACGACGTACGGCACCTGCGGTGTGAAGGTCTGGATCTTCAAGGGCGAAATCATGGCCCATGATCCGATGGCCCAGGACAAGCGGGCGCAGGAACAGCAGCAGGGCCGCTAAGGTCCGGCTAGTTTGAAGAAAGTAAACGGGACGAAACGACATGCTTAGTCCGAAGAGAACAAAGTTTCGCAAGCAGCATAAGGGCCGTATTCACGGCAATGCCAAGGGCGGGACCGAATTGAATTTCGGTAGTTACGGGCTGAAGGCCACGACTACCGGGCGTATCACCGCGCGTCAAATCGAGGCCGCGCGTCGCGCAATGACGCGCTATGTTCGCCGTGTCGGCAAAGTCTGGATCCGTGTTTTCCCGGACGTTCCGGTCAGTGGCAAGCCGGCCGAAGTGCGCATGGGCAAGGGCAAGGGCTCGCCGGAATACTGGATGTGCCGCATCAAGCCGGGCCGGATCATGTTTGAAATGGAAGGCGTTGACGGTGATACCGCCAAACGCGCCTTTGAACTGGCCGCCGCCAAACTGCCGGTGCAGACGCGGTTCGTGAGCCGCCTGGGCCTGGAGGGTTGATGCGATGAAATCCACGGATTTGCGTCATAAGTCTGAAGACGAATTGAAGGGCGAGCTGATCGGGCTGCGCAAGGAGGCGTTTAATCTGCGTTTCCAGAGGGCGACTGGACAACTTGAGAACACGGCGCGGGTCGGTCAGGTTCGCCGCGATATCGCGCGGATCAAGACGATTCTTACCGAGAAGCGTAAGGCTTCCTAGGAGATACGGGACGATGCCAAGGCGAACAGTACAGGGCACGGTGGTGTCCGATGCCGCGGAAAAGACGATTGTGGTCAAGGTGGAACGCCGTGTGCGCCACCCTGTCTACAAAAAGTTCATCACGCGGTCGAAGAAATACATGGCCCATGACGAGGGCAACAGCGCGAAAGCCGGCGACGTGGTGCGTATCCGCGAATGCCGTCCGCTTTCCAAGCGGAAGTGCTGGGAACTGGTGAGCGAAGCGGCCGCGGAGGCCAAGGAGTAACGACATGATTCAGATGCAAACAAATCTGGACGTGGCCGACAACTCCGGCGCCAAGCGGGTGCAGTGCATCAAGGTGCTGGGCGGTGCGAAGCGGCGGACGGCGGGAATTGGCGATGTAATCGTGGTTTCCGTCAAGGAAGCCATCCCGCGTGGTCGCGTCAAGAAAGGCGAGGTTTTGCAGGCGGTTATCGTTCGTACCGCCAAGGAAATCCACCGCCAGGACGGCTCTTCGATCCGGTTCGACCGCAATGCGGCTGTCCTGATCAACAAGCAGGGCGAGCCGATCGGCACACGTATCTTTGGTCCGGTGACGCGCGAGCTCAGGGCCAAGAAGTTTATGAAGATTATCTCGCTGGCGCCCGAGGTCCTGTAGGGGGCCGGGCGGAAACAGGTGCTGGAATGGCAGTGAAAATGAAAATCAGGAAAGGCGACCGGGTGGTCGTGCTTACCGGAAGAGACAAGGGCAAGACCGGTTCGGTTCTTCGGGTTATCCCGAAAGACGAGCGCGTGATAGTCCAGGGCGTCAATATCGTGAAGCGGCACACGCGGCCCGACCGGGTCAGTGCGGGCGGCATCATCGATAAGGAAGCCTCGTTGCATATCTCGAACGTCGCCCATGTTGACCCCAAGACGGGTAAGCCCACGCGTGTCGGCTTCAAGTTTATCGAGGCCAAGGGCAAGGGCGAGAAACCAACCAAGATCCGCTTTGCCCGGCGTTCCGGCGAAGTGATTGACAGTTGAGTAAGGACAAGCTGATGACGGCTCGTTTGAAAGAGGTTTACGAGAAGACGGTGAAACCCTCACTGATCTCCGAGTTCGGGTACAAGAGCCCGATGGAGGCGCCGAAGATTACGAAAATCGTAGTCAATATGGGCGTGGGTGAGGCTGTTGCCGACTCGAAGAAGATCAACAGTGCGGTCGGCGACATGACCCTGATCACCGGCCAGAAGCCGGTTGTGACAAAGGCCAAGCATTCGATCGCCACATACAAGTTGCGCGAGGGCATGCCGATCGGCGTTAAGGTAACGCTGCGCAGCGACCGTATGTACGAGTTTCTTGACCGCCTGGTCACCGTCGCGCTGCCGCGCGTACGTGACTTCCGCGGCATTCCGGGAAACAGCTTCGACGGTAACGGGAATTATTCGCTGGGTCTTAAGGAGCAGATTGTGTTTCCCGAGATCGACTATGACAAGGTTGACGCTATTCGTGGCATGGACATCGTCATTGTGACGACGGCCAGGACGGATGCGGAGGCCAAGGCCCTGCTTAAGGGCTTCGAAATGCCCTTTGTGAATTGAACGGGCGCACGGAGTACGGAAATGGCTAAGAAAAGCGCCACCGAGAAAAATGCAAGGCGTCAGCGTCTTGCAAAGAAATATACGAACAAACGCACGGAGCTGAAGGCGATCGTAATGGATCGTTCGTTGTCTCCCGAAGAGCGTTTTGCCGCGCAGTTGAAGCTTGCTGAGCTGCCGCGTAACGGCGCCAAAGTGCGGGTTCGCAATCGGTGCGAGGTTTCGGGGCGTCCCCGGGGCTATTATCGAAAGTTCAAGATGTCGCGTATCGCGCTTCGTGAACTGGGGTCGCTAGGCCGGATTCCGGGCCTGGTAAAGTCGAGCTGGTAAGGGAGGGCTGAGGCAATGTCGATGTCGGATCCCCTCGGGGATATGCTCACCCGCATTCGTAACGGTCAGCGGGCCAACAAATCGGTTATCACGGTGCCGGCCTCCAAGCTGCGCAGCAACGTCCTCGACGTGCTGCAGCGTGAAGGCTATATCCGCGGTTACAGCTGGGCGGAAGTCCGCAGCGGTATCGCCGAGTTAACGGTTGAGTTGAAATACAGCGAGGGCCAGCCGGTGATCCGCGAGATCAATCGGGTGTCCACGCCGGGCCGCCGCGTCTATGCGGGTATCAGGAAGCTTCAGCCGATTTATAACGGGCTGGGTATTGCAATCCTGTCGACGCCGCGGGGCGTCATGTCGGATAGCGAAGCACGTGCGGCCAATGTTGGCGGCGAAGTGCTCTGCCAGGTGTTCTAGGAGCGGATTATGTCCAGAATTGGTAAAAACCCGGTAGAGATTCCCGGCGGAGTCGAAGTTTCGATCGCTAATGATGTGCTGACTGCAAAAGGCAAGAATGGCGCCCTTACGGTTCAGTTGCATGAGTCGGTTGAGGTTATACAGGATGACGGCAAAGTCGTCGTCAAGCCGCGCGATGATATGCCCGATGCCCGCAAGATGTGGGGTACGATGCGCAGCATGGTCAATAACGCGGTAATTGGCGCCTCGGAGGGTTTTTCCGTCCGGATGGAAATCAGCGGCGTTGGCTACAGGGCGGCAGTGCAAGGCAACAGCCTGAACCTGCAGCTCGGTTACAGCCATGATATCAATTACCCGATCCCCGAGGGGATCGCGGTGAAGTGCGAGCGGCCGACCCTGATCGAGGTTTCGGGGGCCAACAAGCAGCAGGTCGGGCAGTTCGCCAGTGAAATCCGTGCCTTCCGCAAGCCGGAGCCTTATAAGGGCAAGGGCATCAAGTATGAGAACGAAATTATCGTTCGCAAAGAAGGCAAGAAGAAGTAAGGGCAACGGTAATGCTGACTACGAAAGAATTGTTCGATCGCCGTGCACGGCGGACCCGCTATCAGATTCGCAAGCGCGCCAATGGCCGCCCGCGTCTGTCGGTCTTCCGTTCGGGGCTGCATATCTATGCCCAGATTATCGATGACAGCCAGGGCAAGACACTGGTTGCCGCGTCGTCGGTGGAACAGGACATGCGCAAGAAGCTGAAGAAGGGTGGCAACAAAGACGCCGCCGCTGAAATCGGCAAATTGATCGCTGAACGCGCGAAAAAGGCAGGCGTTACCGAGGTTGTATTCGACCGCGGTGGCTACGCCTTCCATGGCAGGGTTAAAGCCCTTGCCGATGCCGCGCGCGAAGGCGGATTGAGTTTTTAACGGGGGCCGGGACTTATGGCACGTTCACCACGGGATAATCGCGCACCGCGCGAAGAGTCCGATCTGATTGAAAAGCTGGTTGGCATCAACCGCGTAGCCAAGGTGGTAAAAGGCGGTCGCCGTTTCGGCTTCGCGGCCATCATGGTGGTAGGCGATGGCAAGGGGCGCGTCGGCTATGGCGCGGGCAAGGCGCGTGAAGTGCCCGAGGCGATCCGCAAGGCGACCGAGAACGCCCGAAAGGCAATGGTTCGCATACCGCTTCGTGAGGGGCGCACGCTGCATCACGACGTCAAGGGCCGCTACGGCGCGGGCCGGGTCGTGCTCCGTAACGCACCTCCGGGTACCGGGGTAATCGCCGGCGGCCCGATCCGTGCGGTGTTCGAGGCACTGGGTGTCCAGGACGTCGTTGCAAAATCGATTGGCAGTTCAAATCCGCATAACATGATCAAGGCTGCTTTCGACGGCCTCAGCAACTGCATGTCGCCGCGCGCCGTCGCGTCGAAGCGGGGCAAGAAGGTGGGCGATATAGTAGTCCGCCGCGAAGGGGACGCCGCCGCGAAGGAGACAGTCGATGGCTAAATCCGCTAAGCCGACATTACGGGTAACCCAGATTCGCAGCGCCATTCGCCGCCCGGAAGATCAAGGCGCGACGCTGAGGGGCCTGGGGCTGGGCAAAATGCACCGGACCCGTGAACTCGAGGACACGCCGTCGGTTCGCGGCATGATCAACAAGGTCAGACATTTGGTGCGCGTCGAGGATGCCGGCTAACAACCTGGCGTTCCAGAGCAGAAGAGTCCAAGGAACAGTTTCGATGAAACTCAACGAACTTTCAGATAATCCCGGCGCTCACAAAAGCCGTATGCGTGTCGGTCGCGGTATCGGGTCGGGCAAAGGCAAGACCGGTGGCCGTGGCGTCAAGGGCCAGAAATCGCGTAGTGGCGTTGCCATCAAGGGTTTCGAGGGCGGCCAGATGCCACTTTACCGCCGCATGCCGAAACGCGGGTTCAAGAACCCGTTCCGGAAGGAATATGCGGTAGTAAACCTGAGTCGACTGCAGCAGGCGATTGACGACAAACGCATTGACGCGAAGAAAACAATCGACACCGCGGCGTTGCAGGCGGCGGGGCTGGTTGGTCGCCGGGTTGGCGACGGGGTGCGCCTACTTGCAAATGGCGAGTTGAAGACCAAAATTACCATAGACGTTGCGGGCGCATCGAAGGCTGCTGTGGAAGCTGTCGAGAAGGCTGGCGGCATGGTTGTTCTTCCCGAAGTCATGGAAAAGCCCGAGGGCAAGAAGGCCGTGAAGATCAAGGCCGCAAAAGCCGCCAAGGCTGGCAAAGTTGCCAAAAGCAGCAAGGGCGAGGAAGCCCCGGCCGAAGATAAGTGAATTACGGACGCCGGCATTGCCCGGAAGGGACCCGATAAATGGCATCAGCCGCTGAACAGCTAGCAGCCAATTTCAATTTCGGCGCATTCAACAAAGCGACCGAACTCAAGAAGCGCCTCTGGTTCGTCCTGGGCGCTCTGGTTGTCTACAGGCTTGGCACCTATATTCCGCTGCCCGGAATCAACCCCGGAGCACTGGCGGATATATTCTCGCGCCAGTCAGGTGGCGTTGTTGGCATGTTCGACGCATTCGCCGGCGGAGCGCTGAGGCGCATGTCGATCTTTGCGTTGAATGTGATGCCCTATATTTCTGCGTCCATCATCATGCAGTTGATGACCTCGGTGGTTCCCTCCATTGAGGAATTGAAAAAGGAAGGCGAGACCGGCCGGAAGAAGATCAACCAGTATACCCGCTATTTGACCGTGGTGCTGGCAACCGTTCAGGGCTATGGCATCGCCGTTGGGCTGGAATCCAGCACCAGTTCGGTCGGATCGGTCGTGATCAATCCGGGCCTGTTCTTTGAAGTTTCGACGGTGGTTACCGTCGTTGGCGGGACAATGTTCCTGATGTGGCTGGGCGAACAGATCACCCAGCGCGGAGTTGGAAACGGTATTTCGCTAATCATCTTTGCCGGCATCGTGGCCAATCTTCCCTCGGCGTTGGCGCAGATATTCGAGCAGGGCAGAACCAATGTGCTGCCGACGGTACTGATTATTTTCCTTATGTTCATGGCTGTTGCCGTGGTCGCCTTCATCGTTTTCATCGAACGGGCCCAGCGGCGCATTACAGTGCAATACCCCAAACGCCAGGTCGGCAATCGCATGTTTGGCGGCGAGTCCTCGCATATGCCGCTGAAGCTGAACACGTCAGGTGTCATACCGCCGATTTTTGCCAGTTCGCTGTTGCTTATGCCGGCGACCTTCGCGGGGTTTGGCGGCGCCGGCGACGGTTCGGGAAACGAAATTCTGACGATGATCACTTCCTATCTCGGCCATGGTCAGCCGGGGTATATAGTGGCTTACATTTTGCTGATCGTGTTTTTTGCGTTTTTCTATACCGCGATTGTCTTTAATCCGGGCGATACCGCCGATAATCTCAAGAAGCATGGCGGGTTCATTCCTGGTATCCGCCCCGGCA
>Ga0210062_1000642_pt1 | contig 10778 bp, 9 predicted proteins | sample Muzzi_CordA_D2_FD_185528 | JGI IMG/M metagenome (GOLD analysis project Ga0210062, IMG submission 185528) | Wetland microbial communities from San Francisco Bay, California, USA, that impact long-term carbon sequestration - Muzzi_CordA_D2 (SPAdes) | ecosystem: Environmental > Aquatic > Marine >...
TAACGGACAGGTCGATAGGGCCGAAATGGGCGCTCCGCAGGTCCTCCACGCACAGCATTCAGGCGAACTTTCCGGGTTGGCTTGCCCCGCACGGTGCCGCCAGGGCTGGCTGGGCGGCACACTACCCGATTGTCGAGGTTGTGCCACCTATCGGTTCGTCTTGGGCGCTTGAGCAGCCTATGCGCGATTAAAGAGCCGACAGGCCATTAGGCAGTGCCGGAACAATGAGTGGTAATTTGCGGCGGCGCAATATATCTTGTCGTGGCAGGAGACCTCGTCAATGCAGCGCAGACTCGCCGCTGATGTGGTCGGTTACTCGCGGCTGATGGGATACGATGAGTCCGGCACACTGGTGCGTCTCAAAGCCCTCCTCGACGATTACATCCGCCCGACCATCAAGCAGTCCAAGGGCCGCATCTTCAAGCTGATGGGCGACGGCCTGCTCGCGGAATTTCCAAGCGTCGTTGAAGCTGTCCAGTGCGCCCTGAATATGCAGCAGCGGCTGGCGACCCAAGACAGCGATCTTGACGACGGCCAGCGCATCCGGCTCCGCATCGGCGTCAATCTCGGGGACGTCCTGGTCGATGGCGCGGACATCTATGGCGACGGTGTCAACATCGCGGCCCGGCTCGAAGGGCTGGCGGAGCCCGGTGGCATCTGCATTTCGAACGCGGCCTTCGATGCGGTCGAAGGTAAGCTCGATCTGGACTTCGACGACCTCGGCACCAAGGAAGTCAAGAACATCGCCAGGCCGATCCGCGTCTATCGCCTGCGGGTTGGGCCGACCGCAGGCCAGGCAGCGGCGGGGCGCACGTCAGGTGCGCCGGCGCTGCCGGACAAGCCATCGATCGCCGTGCTCCCGTTCGACAACATGTCGGGCGATCCCGACCAGGAATATTTCGCCGACGGTGTCGTCGAAGCGCTCACGGCGGCGCTCAGTCGGATTCGCTCGTTTTTCGTCATCGCCCGAAATTCGGCCTTTACCTACAAGGGCAAGGCGACCAACGTACGCTCCATCGGCGCCGACCTTGGCGTCGCCTACGTGCTCGAAGGCAGCGTCCAGCGCGCCGGCAATCGGGTGCGGATCACGGTCCAGTTGATCGAGACCGAGGGCGGCGCCCACATCTGGGCCGATAAGTACGACGGCTCGCTCGACGACATTTTCGATCTGCAGGACCGCATCACCGAGCAGGTCGCGGGCGCTATGCAGCCTTCGTTGCGTTTGGCGGAAGTCGAGCGTGCGCGGCGCAAACCGCCCGAGGATCTCAACGCCTACGATTATGCGATGCGGGCGCTGCGCCACGTTTGGACGCTCGAGAAGGAAGAGGCCGCAAAGGCGCTCGACCTGCTCGAGAAGGCGATCGAGATCGATCCGCGCTACCCGCTTGCGCTCGCTCTCGCCGGTTGGTGTCACGCACAGCGTTCGGTCTATAACTGGGTCGAGGACACCGGCGCGGCGCGCGCCAAGTCGCTCGAATACGCCGAGCGCGCGGCTGAACTTTCATCCGATGATCCACTGATCCTCACCGTCCTCGGCACGGTGCACACGTTTTCGCGCAACCACGGCGCCGCGCGTGTGATGCTGGAACGCGCCGTGGCGCTCGACCCCAACGCGGCCTGGGCGTGGAGCAGGCTGGGTTGGCTGGCGACCTATTCGGACCGTCCCGATGAGGCGCAGGCAAATTTCGACAAGGCGTTGCGGCTCAGCCCGGTCGACCCGATGAATTTCAACAACTACGTCGGCCTCGGTTCCGCGTTCCAGGTCGCCGAACAGGACAACGAGGCCGCGGACATGTTCCTGCGCGCGCTCAACGAGCGGCCCAACGCCCTCTGGATCTACCGTAACCTGTCAGCGGCGCTGATTGGCGCCGGGCGTGAGGAGGAAGCGCGCAACTCGTTCGAGAAATTGATGGCCGCTTACCCGAATTTCAGAATTCGCGATTTCAAGGAAGCCATGGTGTTCACGCCACGCGTCCTCGATCGGATCAGCGCGCAGTTGGAAGAATTGGGTGCGGTCGAGTAGTGCGGCTGATTGCGATTGGCCGATTCGAATTCGCGCGTCATCGCGACTATTCGTTCGCAACGCCCCTTCGCACCTGCTAGCTTAAAACCGTTACCCCTAACGGGTTCCACGACGCTCCAACAGTTCATGTCCAAGAAGGTCGGGCATCCTGCCAGGTGAAAGGCACGAACCGGCCAGCTTTCCGTCGTGACCAGGTCGATAGGTTGTCGTGGGAAGACAGCCGCGTCGACGTTCTTGATGACTTGCGACACCCAAGGCACCTCAACGAGATCGCTAACGCCGCGTTCACGTCGCGGCGCGCAATACTGCATCGAAATTCGGGAGGAAACGGAATGTCTGACAATCAATCGCGACGCGCCCTTGGCGTCGGCCTCGGCGCAATTGTTTTGGCGCTCGGGCTGGGCGGCGGGGCGGTCGGCAAAGAGGGGCACGCCTGGAAATATGGGCCCAGCGGCAGCGATACGGCGTGGGGCGGAACCTGCGTCAAGGGCGCAAGCCAGTCACCGGTCGACCTTCCCGGCAGCGGAACGGGCGGCAGCCCACAAAAGCTCACCATCAACTACAAGGCGATGCGCGGGGCGACCATTGAGAACAATGGCCATACCGTCCAGGTGACGCTGCCCGCGGGCAACACGATCACCGTTGGTGGCAAGACCTACGCGCTCAAGCAGTTCCATTTCCACACACCCAGCGAGCACCTCTTGGCGGGGTACCGCTTCCCGATGGAAGTCCACCTCGTCCACTTCGACGATGAAGGCCACCCCAAGGTCGTGATCGGGATTTTCCTCAGGGGCCGGTTCGAGAAGCTCTCGGCTGAAAAGCGCGCCAATCCCACGGCACACCGCCTCGTCTCGCGCCTCAACGTACCGACGCACAAGTCAAAGCCCATCCCCGTAAGCGGCACCGTCAATCCGATGGATCTGATGCCATTTGATACTCCGGATGTGTCGCACCGCCGCATGGAGCGTTACGAATACGCGGGCTCGCTGACCACGCCACCGTGCACGGAAGGGCTGACGTGGATCGTCATGGGCTATCGGCTTGAAACCACCAAGAAAGTCATCGATGGATTTCAAAAGGCGATGGGCGACAACCACCGCGTGACGAAACCGTTGCGCAGCGCCGTGGGCTGTTGTCTTTGAGGCTGGACAGTTGCCCGGGCGATTGCAACGGTCGCCGGGCCGACCATTCAGCACTGCCGTGACAATGTTCGTGCGTTCGGCCCAGGCATTTTCCTGTCCGGGATGGCGAACACACCTCTCGTCCGCGAGTTCGTTGTTAGAAAGGTACCAGCCGGCCTGTAAGCCGGGTTCTGTCTGGAGTTGCCTCCGCGACGGCCATTCATCTGGGATGTCCGTTGCCGGACACCTCGAGCAACCTACCCGGGCGGTTAGCCTGGAAACGGGCCTGAAGCCACACCACCCGAAGGTTGGTGCGCTCCCGACCGCCCCTATTCGGTTTTGCTCCCGGTGGGGTTTACCGTGCCGCGGCTGTTACCAGCACGCGCGGTGCGCTTTTACCACACCCTTTCACCCTTGCTGCCACGGCCCATCCTCAGGCGAGGTGGGTCGCTTCGGCGGTCTGCTCTCTGTGGCACTTTCCCTGGGGTCGCCCCCGGCGGCCGTTAGCCGCCACCGTGTTTCCATGGAGCCCGGACTTTCCTCCACCGGGTTGAGACCACAAAGCCCGCTCCCGGCAGCGGCCGTCCAGCCGGCTGGTCCTGTGCATATCGGCCGAACAGATGGCGCAGTCAAGCGTATCGCGCCCGCCTCGCGTCACCCCGCAATTTAAAACCTCGCGGAACCTCAAACACTTGACTGGGACGCGCGGATGCGCCCCGATAGGGTTATTGGTAGGCAATGCGGGATCAGGCGCACAGAGTAGGAAAACTGCCGCGGGTCTGGGCCCGAAGGGAGACAACTTCATGAAGGCTTCGACGATATTGTTGGTCGTGTTGGTCATTTTGGCCGGCGGTTCGGCCATATGGATGAACTCGCAGCGCACGGACGCCCTCGCAAGGGCCGATGCGGCAGAAACGGCTTTGAACAAGGCCAAGGCCGACGTCGCCGATGCAACATCCAAGATTGCGGCGCTCGAAAAATCGAAGGGCGATACCGGCGAAGCGCTCAAGAACGCGCAGTCGGCACTGGACAAGATCCAGGGTGAACTGAAGCAGCAATCGGAAAAACTGCAGCAGGCGTCTGTTAAGGTGGGCACGCTCCAGGAGGCCCGCGACAAGGCGAAATCGGCGCTCAAGAGCATGAGCGATAAGATCAAGGCGCTGACCGCGAAGTTCGGCTCGACCGGTGATACGATCGAGAAACTGCGTGATGAGCGCGACGCGGCGTTGAAAGCAGTGGCTTCGGCAAAGGACGCGGCCGCCAAGCTGCAGGCCGAAATCCAGAAGAGTCAGGCGGCCGTGGCGCAGAAGATCGCGGCCGCGACGCAGAAGGTTGAAGCGGCCGAGGCGGCCCTGGCGCAGGAGAAGGCCGCGCACGAAAAGACGCGCGCCGAACTCGAAGCGGCCCGCAAAGCGCAGCCGGCAACGTCTCAGTAAGCTATCGCCGACAGATAGGCGTAGGCTGCAGAACTTCAGCGCGGCTCGGCAATGCTCTCGCCGCGCATTTCATTGCGCATTGAATTGGATGATAAACCGCGTACTGGCTAGCCTCGTCCGGCAGCCGCCACGTGCGTGGAGAGCAGGCCGGAATTCCAGCACGCAAGTGACTGAAACAGATGCCGCCCCGCTACGACATCCTGATATGGCGCTCTCCACGCAGCGATGAACCTATTCGCGTCAGCAGGTTTTGTAATCCCTCGCTGGAAGATGTGATCCTACGTAGCTGTTGAAATCTTTTCCTCGCGCCGGATGAGCACACGCCGGCGACCGATATGTGAAGCAATGTTGGACGTCACAACGCGTCAATGCAGCGTGATTTTCTAAGCGCCCTAAGCCACGAATCCGGCTTTTCCACACGTTCATGCTCGTCTCGGGACGACGTCCTGCGTGTTGCATACAAGTCGCAGGCCAGCGCTGGCGGCGAGATCAACTCGCCCGCGCGCTGCGAGCCTCTTCATAGGCCTCGGTGGCGGCCAGCCAGTCGTCCTCGGCCGAGCTCAGCGCCTTCGCCAGCCGGCCACGCTCGACCGCCAGCGCTTGCGCCTTCTCCGGAGCGCTTTGGAACAGGTTCGGATCGGCCAGATCGCCGTCGATCCTGGCGATCTGCTGGGTAAGTCGATCGACGGCGGATTCCGCAGTCTGCATGGCCTTCCTGAGCGGGGCGATCTGCGCGCGCAGCTCCGCCGCCGCGCGGCGCTCTTCGACCCGGCTTTGTCGATCGTTGCTTGCACCGTCGTCTCGACCGGGATCCTTGGCACCGCGGGCCGGACCGGCGCTGCGCTCCACCAGCAGTTGGCGCTGATACCCATCGATGTCGCCCTCGAAGCTCGCAACACTGCCGTCCCGTACGACCCATAACCGGTCGGCGCATGCATCGACCAGGTGACGGTCGTGGCTGATCAGGATAATCGCGCCTTCGAACGCGTTGAGCGCCTGCACAAGCGCTTCTCGGCTGTCGATGTCGAGGTGATTGGTCGGTTCGTCGAGGATCAAGAGGTGCGGCGCGTGGAACGTGGCGAGCATCAACAACAGGCGTGCTTTCTCGCCCCCCGACAGCGTGCTGCACAGATTGTTGGCTCGCTCGACGCCGAACCCGGCCGCGCCGAGCCGCGCCCGCCGCTGTGCCTCGGTTGCTTCGGGCATCAGCTCGCTCACGTAATCGTAGGGCGAGCGCGTGGCGACAAGTTCGTCGAGCTGATGTTGGGCGAAATAGCCGATGCTGAGCTGCTTGTGCGCTTGAAGGATACCGTCCTGCGGCGGCAGCCGGCCCGAGATCAGTTTGGCGAACGTCGACTTGCCGTTGCCGTTCTGGCCGAGCAGCGCAATGCGGTCGTCGTTGTCGATGCGCAGGTTGAGCCGGCGCAGCACCGGCGGATCATCGCCGTAACCCGCAGCGGCATTTTCAAGACGGACCAGCGGGCTGGCGAGCGGCTTGGCCGGCGCGGGAAAGGCGAACGGCACGACATGGTCGTCGACCTGTCCGGCGATCGGCTGCATTCGCGCCAGCGCCTTGATCCGGCTCTGCGCCTGCGTTGCCTTGGTCGCCTTGGCCCTGAATCGGTCGATGAACGCCTGGATGTGCGCGCGCTCGGCGTCCTGCTTCTTTTTCAGCTTTGCTTCGAGGCGCTGTTGCTCGCGGCGGGTGTCCTCGAATGTGTCGTAGCCGCCGGAATAGAGTGTGAGCTTGCCGCGCTCAAGGTGCAGGATCGAGGTCACGGCCCGGTTGAGAAGGTTGCGGTCGTGGCTCACCATCACCACCGTATGCGGGTAGGCGCGCAGGTAGCTTTCGAGCCACATCGTCCCCTCGAGATCGAGGTAGTTGGTCGGCTCGTCGAGCAGCAGCAGTTCCGGTTCCAGGAACAGCACCGCCGCCAGCGCCACGCGCATGCGCCAGCCGCCCGAATAGACCCGGCACGGCTGGTTCTGTGCCGCTTCATCAAAGCCCAGCCCGGCCAGGATCTGTGCTGCGCGGGCGGGCGCCGCATGAGCGCCGATGTCGTTGAGCCGCTCATGGATGTCGCTGATACGCTGCGGGTCCGTTGCGGTCTCGACTTCAGCCAGCAGCGCTGCGCGCTCGGTGTCGGCCGCCAGCACCCAGGCGATCAGCGTGTCCTCGCCGCCAGGCGCTTCTTGCGCGACATAGCCGACCCGATCCGACCTCGGTCGCGTAATGGCCCCGTCGTCCGCCGCGATCTCTTCAGTGATCAGGCGCAGAAGTGTCGTCTTGCCGGCGCCGTTGCGACCGACCAGCCCGACCTTGTGCCCGGCCGGGATGCCGGCGCTGGCGCGATCGAAGATCACCCGCCCTGCGATGCGGTATGTGAGCTCGTTGATGTTCAGCATGGCCGTCCCGATACAACGCCGGCATCGTCCTGTCACGATTTAGCGCTGGAGGCGCGTGAACGCAGCAAGGAATAGCGCGTGAGCGCGATCACGGCTTAGCCGGCGACGACCGGGCTGAGCGAAGCCGTGAGGAGGCGCATCTGCTGCTCGCCATCGGGCATCTTCAGCTGGGTCTCGAACCATTCGGTGACCAGCCGGCAGACCTGTTCGTGCGGCGCCTTGGATAGCGCCGTGGGATCCGAGAACAACTGTAGGTCGGCCCGGCTCCAGCCGCGCTTCGTGAGTTCGTTTGACAGCGCCTCGAAATCCTCTTTCTTCGGAGAGGCATAGGCGATCTTCGACGACCGTCCGGCGTTGATCGCGCGCATAACGGCGATCGACTGCCTGTGCAGCGGGCCTGCCCGCGCCGGATTCAACATAAGCGGCAGAACCTGCTTGCTCAAATCCCCTTCCGCAATGAAGCCGTAGCACGCTTCTATACTGGTCTTCCTAAGGAATTTCAGGTTGGTAACGAATGCCGCCGCGACTGTCTTGAGGTTCTCAGGCGGAGCCGAGAGCGCCACTGTCGCGTTTTGCCGACGGAGCTGGACCATCGCCCGCATGACAACGTTTCCGACCTCATCCTCGCTGGCGCCGGCGGACTTCATGGCCTGCGCCCGATCAACCAGTTTCTTGGCCCAATGAGGAAATCCGGCCTTAAATGTCTCCCATAGAGGCGTGGACAGGAGCTGCGCCGCCTCCTCAGGCGTCGGCTTGGTCGGCGCGACCGTGGCGGCGGTGGGTTGTGCGGCGTTGGTCGGCTGTTGCGACGGTGGTTGCGAAGCGGCCGGGCCTGGTTTTTCGTTCGGGCGAATGTTGGCGGCCACGCGAGCCGGATCCTTTGGAGCTTCGACGACCTCGGGCTTGCCAGATCCGCCGCCGATGCTCGCGGTGAATTGCGCAAGCAGACGCTCGGCCGCCCCGGAGTTGGTGTAGGCCATCCAGCCACCTGCGCTCGCGAGACCGATCACTGCGGCAAGAACGAGGGACCACAGCACCCTCGCGACCGACGACCGCCGGCGCGGCGGCATTTCTCCAAAATCGTCAATGTCGGCACCGTAGCCTTCGGGACGGCGCACACCACGCCTTGAACCGTGTCCTCTTCGGGCGCTATCGGCGGGCACTGCCGAGCCCGGGTGGACGGCCGTTTCGTCGCCCCATCGCACCTGTTCCGGCGAAGGCCTCTCGCGCATGCGGGCCTGCTCGAGCTTTGCTTCCACGCCAGCGTTTTCGATGACACGACGACGATCGTGCGGCGCGATGTTCGCACCCTCCGGGCCTTGACCCGCCCGTGAGCCCGCTTGGCCCGACTGCTGACCGCCGTTGCCGGGATGCCCGTATGGGCTTTGGCCCGTCGGGTCTGCTCCGGGATGTTGGGCCGAGGCGGCGCGATAGGACGGATCTCCAGCACTCGGGCCTGGCCCGTCGTGGTTCCCGCCCGGTCCGGTTTGCCCCCCCGCCGGTGCGGAGCGGACGCCTTGGCCGGACGGCCCTGCGTTTGGACCCTGCGGCCGCATTGATCCTGGGTCGGCCTGGCCGCTCACGGTGGCGGGCGGTTGCGTGCCAGGCGGTTGCGTACCAGGCCCCGTGCGCTCGGTCGGTGGCGGGGGAGGCGCGGCTCTGGATTTGGAAGCGAACACGTTCGGGAATACGTCCTTGGCTGGACGCCACTCGGCAAATCCCGCTCGCCACACCAGATCCTGCTCGCGCAGGTGCCCGAGCTCGAGGATTTTTTCGAGCTCCTCATCCTTGACGGGGCCGTATTGCTGGCCTTCGCGCGCCAGATACCACTCGATGTGTTGCGCCGCTCCGGACATGTCCTGGTGAACCCTCACGTTCGAGATGCCTGGCCGCTCCGGGGCGGCATTCCAATTGCAGGCTGTGTTATGCAGATCGGCAAGTTGATCCAAATGTCCATTGACCGTCCTGCCCCGTCATTTTTGTGGCAATGACAGAAAACCTTGGAGACATTCTGTCTTTTAGTTCAAAACGATCACAATTGCATTCGCATTTCCCTCATCGTGCGTCCACGCCCTGCGCGAGACGATGATCAGACAGCAGATGAGACGGCCTCTCCATGATCACACGGACTGGTTGGGCGTGATTTCAAGCGCCTGACCGGCCTGTGACGGGCTACTTCTGCTTGAAATGCCGATCATCCGGCCCATCCTAGCCAGTCGTGTCATCGAACCAAAATCTCGTTGTGCCAGTTTCTTAATTTCCGGCGCCGGATCCGTTGCCAAGGGGCGGAAATTGGCGTCGATCAGCCACGGCAGCATCGCCGCCAAGCCGGTTGATGGCACTCTTGGCGCCAGCTATAACGCCCCGCAACCGCAGCAAATATCAGAAAACCCGGGTAGCGCCGGCCAAGACCGACAGGGCAAGTCAAATGAGCATCGAGCGGACATTTTCAATCATCAAGCCGGATGCAACCAAGCGCAACCTGACCGGACGGATCAACGCCATGATCGAGGACGCCGGCCTCAGGATTGTCGCCCAGAAGCGCGTCCGCTGGACCGAGGAACAGGCCAAGAAGTTCTACGAGGAACACAAGGAACGCCCGTTTTACGGCGAACTCGTCGAGTTCATGACCTCGGGTCCGATCGTCTGCCAGGTGCTGGAAGGCGAAGGCGCCATCGCCAAGTACCGCGAAGTAATGGGGGCCACTAATCCGGCGGATGCAGCCGAAGGCACTATTCGCAAGGTCTTTGCCGAGTCGGTTGGCGAGAATTCGGTGCACGGCTCCGACAGCCCGGCCAGCGCGGAGCGCGAGATCGCTCTCAACTTCGCAGCCGGCGAGATCGTAGGCTAAGCTCTGGAGACCGCGTGAGGGCCTGCAGATGTCCAACCAGCCGCGCCGGATTTCTTCGGGATCATCGTTCGAGGAGGCCTACGGCTATGCTCGGGCCGTCGTCGATGGCGACTATGTCTTCGTGTCGGGCTGCACGGGCTTTGATTATCGCACGATGACACTGGCTGATGGCCCGCAAGGCCAATGCCGCCAGGCGATCGCCAACGTCGAGGCGGCACTTGCTGACGCCGGCGCCACGTTGGCCGATACGGTACGGGTCCAATATATCGTTCGCGCTCGCGAGGATTTCTTTGCTTGCCAGGAAATTCTCGCGGCCGCGTTCGGCGACATTCGACCTGCCGCCACCATGTGGGTGGCCGAGCTGCTCGATCCCGAAGCCGTTTTTGAAATCCAGGTCACGGCGCGGTTCAGCAACCAGGGGCGGCGAGCATGATCAGTGTCGATCACGTCCGGCTGATGGCTTGCTACAATCGCTGGCAGAACCGATCGCACTATGCAGCAGCCGGCACTCTGTCGGATGCCGATCGGCGCGCTGACCTCGGCGCATTCTTCGGTTCGATCCACGCCACGCTCTCGCATTTGTTGTGGGCCGATCAACAATGGATGAACCGATTCGCCGGGACCGGAGCGCCGGCTGCTCCGAACATCCCGGCGTCCAAGGACATGGTTGCCGACTGGGAGCAGCTCGGCACGCAGCGTCAGGCGTTCGACGAGGTCATTGTCGACTGGGCCGCTACGCTCGATCCCGCATGGCTCCAAGGCGACCTGACATGGCATTCGGGAGCCTCCGGCCGTGAGCTGACGAAGCCGAAATGGGTTCTCGTGACGCATCTCTACAACCACCAGACCCATCACCGTGGCCAGGTCCACGCCATGCTGACCCGGCTCGGCGCCCAGACCGACGCCACCGATCTCGGGTTCATGCCACCTGACGCCTGATC
>Ga0210062_1000643_pt1 | contig 10764 bp, 8 predicted proteins | sample Muzzi_CordA_D2_FD_185528 | JGI IMG/M metagenome (GOLD analysis project Ga0210062, IMG submission 185528) | Wetland microbial communities from San Francisco Bay, California, USA, that impact long-term carbon sequestration - Muzzi_CordA_D2 (SPAdes) | ecosystem: Environmental > Aquatic > Marine >...
AGATGTTCGGGTTTGATATGCGGTGCGCCCTCGACCGTCATCGACCCGCACACATGGATGCTGGCGGCTTCGATCTCGGCCGCGCCGAAGCCCAAATGGGCGAGCAGGTTGAAGCCGTAATTGTCGAGCTGTTCGGCCGAGACGCCGAGCGTTTCGGTACAAAACGCCTCGCCCAGCGTCCACTTGTTGAAAGCGAACTTGATGTCGAAGGCGTTGGGGATCGCTTCTTCGATCGCGGCGATCTGCGCATCGCCAAAGCCCAGTTCGCGCAGCGTGTCGTGGTTGATGAAGGGCGCGTCGGCGAGCGTGCCGTGACCGACGGCGTGAGCGATGATCTCGGCGATCTGCGCCGCGCCATAGCCCAATACCTGCAGCGCATCCGGCACCATGCGGTTGATGATCTTGAAATAGCCGCCGCCGGCGAGCTTCTTGAACTTCACCAGGGCAAAGTCCGGCTCGATGCCGGTGGTGTCGCAGTCCATGACGAGGCCGATCGTGCCGGTCGGCGCGATCACGGTCGACTGGGCGTTGCGGTAGCCGTGCTTCTCTCCAAGCTCGACGGCGCGGTCCCACGCCCACTTGGCGTGATCGACCAGTTCTTGGTCCGGGCAGTCGTCGTGGATCAGGGCGACGGGTACCGTCGACAGCTCTTCATAGCCGTCCAGTTCGCCGTAGGCGGCACGGCGATGATTGCGCATCACGCGCTGCATCGATGCCTTGTTGGGCTTGTAGCCCGGGAAGGGACCGAGTTCTCCGGCCATTTCGGCGGAGGTGGCATAGGCCACGCCGGTCATGATTGCGGTGATTGCGCCGCAGATGGCCCGGCCGGCATCGGAGTCGTAGGGGATGCCGGAGGTCATCAGCAGGCCGCCGATATTGGCGTAGCCGAGGCCCAGCGTGCGGAATTCGTAGGACAGCTGGGCGATCTGCTTGGACGGGAACTGGGCCATCAGCACGGAGATTTCCAGCACCACCGTCCACAGCCGCACCGCGTGCTCGTAGGACTCGACATCGAAACTGCCGGTCGCCTCGTCGCGGAACGTCAGCAGGTTCATCGACGCGAGGTTGCAGGCGGTGTCGTCGAGGAACATGTATTCCGAGCACGGATTGGAGGCGCGGATTTCGCCCGAGGCCGGACACGTGTGCCAGTCGTTGACGGTGGTGTGGTATTGCAGGCCCGGATCGGCCGAGGCCCAGGCGGCATGGCCGATCTTCTCCCACAGATCGCGCGCCTTCAGCGTTTGCGCGATCTTGCCGGTCTTGCGCCAGGTCAGGTCCCAGTTGCCGTCGGCCTCCACCGCTTTCAGGAAGCCGTCGGTGACGCGCACCGAATTGTTCGAGTTCTGGCCCGACACCGTGAGATAGGCATCCGAATCCCAGTCGGTGTCGTAGGTCGGGAAGTCGATGTCCTTGTAGCCCTGGCGTGCGAACTGGATGACGCGCCTGATGAAGTTGTCGGGCACATAGGCGCGGCGCGCCAGCCTGATCTCGCGCTTGAGCGCCGGGTTCTTCTCCGGCGAGAAGCAGTCGTCGCCCGAGCCCTCACAATTCACGCAGGCCTTGATGATGGCGCGCAGGTGCTTCTGGTTGATCTTCGAGCCGGTGACCAGCGCCGCCACCTTCTGCTCTTCCAGCACCTTCCATTCGATGTAGGTCTCGATGTCGGGGTGGTCGATGTCGACGATCACCATCTTGGCGGCGCGCCGCGTGGTGCCGCCCGACTTGATGGCGCCCGCCGCGCGGTCGCCGATCTTGAGGAAGCTCATCAGCCCCGACGACTTGCCGCCGCCCGACAGCCGCTCGCCTTCGCCGCGCAGCGCCGAGAAGTTGGTGCCGGTGCCGGAGCCGTATTTGAACAGGCGCGCCTCGCGCACCCACAGATCCATGATGCCGCCGTCATTGACCAGGTCGTCGTTGATCCCCTGGATGAAGCAGGCGTGCGGCTGCGGATGCTCGTAGGAGGATTTCGAGCGGGTGAGCTTGCCGGTGAACGCATCGACGTAATAGTGGCCCTGGCCGGGACCGTCGATGCCGTAGGCCCAGTGCAGGCCGGTGTTGAACCACTGCGGCGAGTTGGGCGCGCAGATCTGCACCGCCAGCATGTGGCGCAGCTCGTCGAAGAAGGCGCGGGCGTCGTCTTCCGAGTCGAAATAGCCGCCCTTCCAGCCCCAATAGGTCCAGGTGCCGGCCAGCCGGTCGAACACCTGCCTGGCGGAATGTTCGCCGATATAGCGTTCCTTCTCCGGCAGTTGTTCAAGCGCCGCCTCGTCGGCGACCGAGCGCCACAGGAAGGAGGGAACGGAATTCTCTTCCACCTTCTTCAGGCGGGCCGGCACGCCGGCCTTGCGGAAATATTTCTGCGCCAGCACGTCGGAGGCGACCTGCGACCAGAATTCCGGCACCTCGACATTGTCGAGCTTGAACACCACCGAGCCGTCCGGGTTGCGGATCTCGGATGTGGTCAGCCGAAAGCCGATGCCGGCATAGGCCGCATCGTCCGTCCCCTGGCCGTCCCTGGTGTAGCGCCGTTCGATCCGCATGTGTTTCTTGCCCCGTCAGTGGCCGCGGCTTGGCACCGCCGGCGATTATCTTCAGCGGACCCGAATTTGTCCGCCCGTTTCTTGGCCCGCTACGCCGTCCGACACCCCTGCACCCGGTACAACGCCGGCGTTTCGCCTTCGACCCCGGTTCAGGCCCCGCCTTGCGCTTCGCCGCAGACAGCAAACCCCTGTCCCGAAACGCCTTTCTCGGGCGCGGGTGCGTTTAGACGGTTCCGTTTTGAAGGCCCGGAGGGAACTTGGAACGCGACCCGCACCGAACGCCACCAAAGCTAAGAGGACTCGCCGTACACGTCAACAGATAGTCGTCAATTCTGAACTAAATACTAAATATGGTGGTAAAGCCGCAAATTCTGGGGACAACAAACCGTCCCGCCAACGGCAGTATCCGCCCGTTTCGGCGCCTCCGGAAAGTTTTTTCTCAGCCGCGCGCGCTAGGTTTTAATGCCTCGGCGGGCAGCGGCAAAAAGACCGAAAACCGGGCCTCGCGCGCCGCCGGCGGCTTTCGCCCGGCGCCGGCGCGGGCGGGGACAAGCGCGGGACAGGCGTCGCGATCGGCCGCCGGGAGTCCGTGATTCTCAAAATCAGTTCAGCGCCTTACGCTGCAACGCCGGGCGCTGGCGGAGCGGGACGGCGTTGCCCCGGGCTGTGAATCAACCGGCGGGCGAACGCTGTGGCCGGTTGGGACGTGCGGGCGCGGCCAACGAAAGAGGCGGACCCGCGTGGGCCCGCCTCTAATCCCGGCACTGTCGTTGCGGTGTGCAGTCGCGATCCAGGGAAAACGGGCGACCTGCGCGCCGCGTTGCCGAATTGGCGGGCAGCATAACCGCTCCCGCGCCCGCAAGGCAATCGCCGCAGCTTGCGCCGCCCGCCTTGCTGGACAAGGCAGCGCCCCGATGGCAGAACCCGGCAACGCGTCGGCATGCATTGGGTGACGGCCATGAAACGTTTTCTGTTGAAGCTGTTCACCTGGTGGAACTCGCAGACCTTCGGCACCCAGTTCTGGACCTGGATGTATGGCGAAGCGGTCGGCGAGGACGAGTTCGGCAATCGCTACTACCGCACCCGCGGCGGCAAGATCGACGCCGGGCTCGGCTTCGAGCGGCGCTGGGTCATCTATAACGGCTATGCCGAGGCCTCGAAGGTGCCGGCGTCCTGGCACGGCTGGCTGCATCACACGGTCGACGTGCCGCCGCCGCAGGAGCATTACCAGCCGCGCGCCTGGCAGAAGCCGCACGTGCCCAATCTGACCGGCACGCCGGCGGCCTACCGGCCGCCCGGCTCGACGCTGGCGCTCGGCCGCCGGCCGAAGGCGACCGGCGACTACAAGGCGTGGAATCCGGGCGACTAGCCGCGTTCGCTGCAGCGTCCCGCCCTTCCGCCGCCGTATTCCGCGTGTTAACCGGGCGGCATTCGGGGCGGATTCAACCGCTCATACTGGCGCAGGCGGACCTGCCGGCTTTGATGGCGCGACCCATACTCCCGATCGCTACGCTGGCGCTGGCGGCGCTGTTCGCCGCGCTGCCGGCGCGCGCCCAGTTCGACACCATTTTCGGCGATGCGCGGAACCCGCCGCGGCCGCCGGCCGACGTGCCGGACGCGCGGGGCGCGCCGCCGCCGCCGTTCTTTCCGCGGCGCGAATTGCCGCCGCCACGCAACGACGAACCACCCGAGCAGCCGCTGCCGGCACCGATGAATTTGCCGCCACAGAACCGGCCGGGCAGCGGTACCATCCAGTCGCAGGAGCTGCCGCCGCCGCCGGGCACCGAGCCCACCGATCGGGCCAATGCGCCGCTACAGGGACAGCCGCAACCAGGCCAGCCCGGCACCGACAACGCCATCCGCACGCTGCCCGGCCTGCCGCCGGGCGTTCGCCAGCCGCCCGGCGCGCCGCAGCAACAGCAGCAGCCGGCGGCGATCGAGCCGCCGCAGGACGAAGTGGTGGTGGCGCCGCCGCCGCAGCGCATCAACAACCCGAAGGCGGTATTCGCCGGCCTCGACAAGATCACCGGGCGCATCATCTCCTTCGACGTTGCCATCGACGAGACGGTGCAGTTCGGCGCGCTGCAGGTGACGCCGCGGGTTTGCTATTCGCGCCCGCCGACCGAGACGCCGCAGACCGACTCCTTTGTCGCGGTGGACGAGGTCACGCTGCAGGGCGAGATCAAGCGCATCTTCACCGGCTGGATGTTCGCGGCGAGCCCCGGCCTGCACGCGGTCGAGCACCCGATCTACGATGTGTGGCTGACCGACTGCAAAGGCGGCGGCGATCAGCCGGCGGTGGCGGACGCCTCCGGCGGCGATCAGGCCAAGGTGAAAAACCCGCCGACGCCGCCGCGGCGACCGACCTCGGCGCCGCAGCCGCGCGGATTGCCGCCGCCGTTGCGGCAATAAGCGAACAGGAAATCCTCGCGCGCGCAAAGAAGCGCTAGTCGCCATTCCCCGCGCGCCATCGTCCCTCGATGACCGCCAGCGCGTCGGCGCCGCGCACCGGCCGGTTGGTCGGCAGCGAGGCGAATGCCCCTTCGCCCATGAGCGCCTCTTCCAGGATACGGTGATACTGCTTCTTGGGCAGTTCGACCGCGCCGAAGGTTTTCAGGTGGTCGGTGACGAACTGGGTGTCGAGCAGGCGATAGCCGCCGGCCTTGAGCCGCGCCACCAGATGCACCAGCGCGATCTTGGACGCGTCGCGGTCGCGGTGGAACATGCTCTCGCCGAAGAAGGCGCGGCCGAGCGAGACGCCGTAGAGCCCGCCGACCAGCTGATCGCCGTCATAGACCTCGACGGTATGGCAGTGCCCCTCGGCATAGAGCGCGCGGTAGATCTTGCGGATGCGGGTGTTGATCCAGGTGCGGGCGCGGTCGATCTTGGGCTCGGCGCAGCCCTCGACCACGGCGTCGAAGGCGCGGTCGACGCGCACGGTGAAGCGGGTCGTGCGCACGGTGCGTGCAAGCCGCGTCGGCACATGGAACCCGTCGATCGGGATGATGCCGCGCAATTCCGGCTCGATCCAGTAGAGCGCCGGGTCGTCGGCGCTCTCCGCCATGGGGAAAATGCCGCAGGCATAGGCCTTGAGCAGCACCTCCGGCGTGATCTCGATGAAGTTGTTGCCGCGGCTGGCCATGGCGGTCTCGCGTGATGCTCGTGTCATTCTAGGGCCGCCGCCGTCCCCTGGGTACCCGGGCGGAGCCGCCGGCCTCGTTTAAGCATTTGCTCACCATAATGGTATCAAATTTCCAAAAGCTCGATCTATTGGACGCATGGCGCGTTGGGATCGGCAAATCGCGTAAACGACACCCAGCGAGGATCCCATGCCGCAGCTCGCAGCCGCCGCCACCGTCCTCATGGTGGAAGATGAGGTTCTGATCAGCCATCTGGTGGCAGACTGGCTGGACGAGCGTGGCTTCGCCGTGCACGAGGTGACCAATGCCGAGGCGGCGCTGCGCTACATCGATGACGGCGGCGCGGTGGACGTGCTGTTCACCGACGTCAACCTGCCGGGTGACATGAACGGGGCGGAGCTGGCGGTGAAGGTGCGCGAGCGGCGGCCCGAACTGCCCATCGTCTACGCTTCCGGGCGCTACAGTTGTTCCGGTCTCGGCGGCCTGGTGCCGCGCTCCATCTTCGTGCCCAAGCCCTATGACCCGGCCGACATCTGCACGCTGCTGGAGCGGCTGACGGCCGGCTAGCCTTATTCCTCCATCCCGCCGCGGGCGAGGAACTGCTCGAGCCAGTGGATGTGGTAGTTGCCGTCGATGATGTCGTTCTCACGCACCAGCGCGCGGAACAGCGGCAGCGTGGTCTCGATGCCGTCCACCACCACCTCGTCGAGGGCGCGCTTGAGCCGCATCAGGCATTCGGTGCGGGTCTTGCCGTGCACGATCAGCTTGCCGACCAGGGAATCGTAGTAGGGCGGAATGGTGTAGCCCTCATAGACCGCGCTATCGATGCGCACGCCCAAACCGCCAGGTGGATGGTAGTGCAGGATCTTGCCGGGCGAGGGGCGAAAGGAGACCGGGTTCTCCGCATTGATGCGGCATTCGATGGCGTGGCCGCGGAATGTGATGTCGCTCTGCTGCAAGGTCAGTTCGGTGCCAGCGGCGACGCGGACCTGTTCGAAGATCAGGTCGATGTCGGTAATCATCTCGGTGACCGGATGCTCGACCTGGATGCGCGTGTTCATCTCGATGAAATAAAACTGGCCGTCCTCGTAGAGGAACTCGACGGTGCCGACGCCGAGATAACCGATATCGCGCATGGCCTTGGCCACCGTCTCGCCGATCTGGTCGCCCGCCGTGGCATTGAGCGCGGGCGAGGGGCCTTCCTCCCACACCTTCTGGTGCCGACGCTGCAGCGAGCAGTCGCGCTCGCCGAGATGCACGGCCTTGCCCTGGCCGTCGCCGAGCACCTGGATCTCGATGTGGCGGGGGCGTTCGAGATATTTCTCGATATAGACGGCGTCGTCGCCAAAAGCCGCCTTGGCTTCGGCGCGGGCCGTCGCCAGCGCGGTGGCGAGATCGGATGCCGAGCGCGCGACCTTCATGCCGCGGCCGCCGCCGCCGGCGGCCGCCTTGATCAACACCGGATAGCCGATCTCGCCGGCGACGCGGGCCGCTTCCGCGTCGGAGGTGACGCCGCCCTCGGAGCCCGGCACCACCGGAATGCCGAGCCGCCTGGCGGTACGCTTGGCCTCGATCTTGTCGCCCATGATGCGGATGTGTTCGGCCTTGGGGCCAATGAACTGGACGTTGTGCTCGGCGAGGATTTCGGCGAAGCGTGCATTCTCGGAGAGGAAGCCGTAGCCGGGATGCACGGCGTCGGCGCCGGTAATCTCGCAGGCGGCAAGGATGCTGGGGATGTTGAGATAGCTGTCCCTCGCCGCCGGCGGGCCGATGCACACGCTCTCATCGGCGAAGCGCACATGCATCGCGTCGGCGTCGGCGGTGGAATGCACGGCGACCGTGGGGATGCCGAGCTCCTTGCAGGCGCGCAGCACGCGCAGTGCGATCTCGCCGCGGTTGGCGATGAGGATCTTATCGAACATCGAACGGCCTCATGCTGAGGAACGCGCGGAATGATTCGCTGCGTGAGGCAGTCATTACTCGATAATCACCAGCGGTTCGCCGAACTCCACCGGCTGGCCGTCTTCGAACAGGATCTGGATCACGGTGCCTGCGCGCGGGGCCGGAATCTGGTTCATGGTCTTCATCGCTTCCACAATCAGCAGCGTATCGCCGACCTTGACCCGGCTGCCGACGTCGATGAAGGGTTTGGCGCCGGGCTCGGGCGCCGCGTAGGCGGTGCCGACCATGGGCGAGATGACGACGCCCGGGTGCTTGGCGGGATCGAAGGAGGCAACGGCCAATTCAGCGACCGGTGTCGGCGGCAACGCAGCCAACGGCATGGGCGCCGGCGCGGTTGCCACGGGGGCAGCGCTGCGGGCCACGCGCACGCGCTGGCCGTCCTGCTCGATTTCGATCTCGGTCAGCCCGGTTTCATCAAGGAGCCTGGTCAACTCCTGAATCAGCTCGCGGTCGACCACGGGAGATTTCGGCGTCTTTGCCATCAGAGCGCGATCCGGTCGGATTGAAACAAGTTGCTTTCCTCACAATTCAGATTGCGCACGAACCTTTCCGGCAACCGGTTCCCGTTCTTGGGAATCATGCATTCGGTTAGCGTTTCTCTTTGGCGCCGACGAGGCCGGCCAGCCCGATGATCGCCAGCACGTAACTGCTGGTGCCGAAGCCGGCGATCACCGCCTTGGCCGCTTTCGACACATAGGAGTTCTGCCGGAAGCTCTCGCGCGCGTGAATATTGGTCATGTGCACTTCGATCACCGGCATGCTGGCGGCAAGCAGTGCGTCGAGAATGGCGATCGAGGTGGTAGTGTAGCCGGCCGGATTGATCACCAGGCCGGCGGCGCCCTTGCCGCTCGCCTCCTGGATCCAGTTGACCAGCTCTCCCTCAATGTTGGACTGGCGGAACACGACGTCGATCCCGTAACGGGCGGCGGTGTCGCGGCAGAGCTTTTCCACGTCGGCGAGCGTCGCGCGGCCGTATTTCTCCGGCTCGCGGGTGCCGAGCAGGTTCATATTGGGGCCGTTGAGGACGTGGATGGTCTGGCTCATTGCGGGGCCATATTGCGGGATCGGCGCTGGCGGACCGGCAGCCCGGACGCAGTGTGGATGAAAAGCGTCCGCGCTTTATAGGAGCCGCCGACGACGAGGGGAAGCCCGCCGGGGCGTGCCGTCCTAGGCAGCCTTAAGAGGCTGGTTGTCGGCCGCCATGGTCTCGCCGGCGGCCCAGTCGATGACGTCCTTGATCGCCGTTAGCCGTCGCCGCCCGGCTGCCCTGGAACGGGTGAAGATGTCGATCTGGCGGTCGGCGCTGGTGCCCTCGGCGAGGATGCCGTCCAGCCGGTCGATCTCGGCTGCGCAGCCGAAGGCGGCAATGTCCTCGGCGACCAGGTCGCGCACGTGGTCAAGCCACTGCCGCACGGTCAGCGGCGCGCGGGTGAACGGATCGACGAACACGGCACCGATGCCGTATCGCTGGGCATGCCATTTGTTTTCCTTGCTGATGGCGCGGCCAACACGGTCGAAGCCGGCGTTTAGCTCGCGGTTGCGGTCGAGCGCGCGCACCAGACAGCGGAACAGGGCGGCGATCGCCACAGCGTCGTCGAGCCGCGTGCAACTGTCGGCGACCCGCAGTTCCAGCGTCGGATTGAGCATGGACGGGCGCAGCGCCCACCAGATGTAGCTGGCGTCGGGGATCACTTTGGCGCCGACCAGGGCGTCAACGAAGTCGCGGTAGTCATCATTGGTTCGGAACAGCTCGGGCAGGCCGGTGCGCGGCAGCTCGTCGTATGCCGCGAGCCGATAGCCGCTGAGCCCACTCAGATGTCCCTGCCAGAACGGCGAGGAGGTCGAGAGCGCCAGCAGCAGCGGCAGATAGGGCGTCAACCGCATGATCAGGTTGATGCGCGCGTCGACGTCCGGCACCTCGACGTGCACGTGCATGCCGCACAGCATGTTGCGGTAGCCGATCATCTGCAGGTCATCCATGATGGCGCCGTAACGGGCCTTCGGCGTCATGGCCTGCTCCGGCCAGAAGGCGAGCGGGAAGGTGCCCATGGCGGCAAACCCGAGCCGGCGCGCGGCCGCCGCCTCGCCGAGCGCGCTGCGGTAATGGATGAGGTGCTGATGCGCTTGCTGCACGCTGTCGCACGGGGGCGTTGCCACCTCGACCTGCGACTGCAGCATTTCGGTCATGACCCGGTCGCCGAGCCGGCGCCGGGCAAGATTGAGAAAGCCGCGATCAATCCGACGCACGGCATGCCGCGTGCATGCGTCGAATACGAAATATTCCTCTTCCATGCCGATGCGGTACATGGCCTGACACCCGGATCGCCAAGGATCCACAATTTCTGCGCGGCCGATCCTGACGTAAAAACGACCACCTGGCGATAAGTCCGCCGGATGGCCGTCTCTACAAGCTGGGGATTATTCGCAGCTGCGAGAGGCCGTCAACAGGACGCCTTGCCGCAGCGGGCAGTGTTGATCTTCTCTTTCAGCGCGGCCAGGCCGACCGCGCCGATCACCACGTCGTCGCCGATCACGTAGCTCGGTGTGCCGTTCAGGCCGAGCGCCTCGGCCAGTCCGAAGTCCTGTTTCAGGGTTTTCTCCACGTTGCCGCTCTTCATGTCCTGCTGGATGCGCTCCATGTCCATGCCGATCTCATTGGCGACGGCAAGCGCCCGGGCGCCGTCGGCATGGCCGCGGTTGCCGAGCAGCTTCTGGTGAAATTCGAGATATTTCTTGCCGGTCTTGTCCTGCATGCGCACGGCGACCGCCACGCGGGCGGCTGCCACCGAGGCCGGTCCGAGCACCGGAAACTCCTTGAGTACGACGCGCAGTTCGGGATCGCTGCTCATCAGCGTGAGCATGTCGCTCAGCGCCCGCTTGCAGTAGCCGCAATTGTAATCGAAGAACTCGACGAAGGTGACATCGCCCTTTGGATTGCCGAGCACGACCTGGTCGGGCGAGTTGAACAGAAGGTCGGCGTGCGCTTTGACCGCGACCTTGTGCTTCTCGGCTTCGGCGGCCTCCTGGCGTTTCTGCAATTCGGCCATCGCCTCCTGCAGCACTTCCGGATGCTGTACCAGGTAGTCATGCACGATCTTCTCGATCGCGCCGTGCTGTGGCGG
>Ga0210062_1000644_pt1 | contig 10762 bp, 13 predicted proteins | sample Muzzi_CordA_D2_FD_185528 | JGI IMG/M metagenome (GOLD analysis project Ga0210062, IMG submission 185528) | Wetland microbial communities from San Francisco Bay, California, USA, that impact long-term carbon sequestration - Muzzi_CordA_D2 (SPAdes) | ecosystem: Environmental > Aquatic > Marine >...
CCAGCAGCACCACCGCTTTGCTGCCCGCCTTCTTCAGCTTGTCAATGCGGCTCTGCACCTCGGCGGCGGTCTTGACAGGCTCCTGCTGCACCTCGGCGATCACCATACCCGGCGCCAGCCGCTTGTCGGCCGCCGGTGAATCGGGATCGACGCCGGTGATCAGCACGCCCTTCACCGAGTTCTTGATCTTGTGCTGCTTGCGCAGGCCGTCGGTGAGGTCGGCGAGGTTGAGACCGAGCGCCTTCTTCACCGCCGGCTTTTCCTCGGGCGTGTCGCCCTTCTTGCGCAGCGCCGCCTGCTTCTCCGTGTCTTCGAGCCGGCCCAGCTTGACGTTCTTGGTGATCTCATTGCCCTTGCGGATGATCTTGACCTCGACATCCTTGCCGACCGGGGTGTCGGCGACAATGCGCGGCAGGTCGCGCATCTCCTTGATGTCCTTGCCGTCGAAGGTCACGATGACGTCACCCGGCTCGATGCCGGCGGGCTTGGCCGGGCCCTTGTCGTCGACGCCGGCCACCAGCGCGCCGCGCGCCGGCTTGATGCTCAGGCTTTCCGCGATCTCGTCGCTGACCTGCTGGATGCGCACGCCGAGCCAGCCGCGCCGCACTTCCTTGAACTCGCGCAGCTGATTGATCACCGGCACCACCGTCTTCGACGGTACCGCGAAGCCGATGCCGATGGAGCCGCCCGAGGGCGAGATGATGGCGGTGTTCACGCCAACCACTTCACCGTTGAGATTGAACAGCGGACCGCCCGAATTGCCGCGGTTGATGGAGGCGTCGGTCTGGATGTAGTTGTCGTAGGGCCCTGACTGGATGTCGCGGTCGCGCGCCGAGACGATGCCGGCGGTTACCGTACCGCCCAGGCTGAACGGGTTGCCGATGGCGACCACCCATTCGCCCAGACGCAACGTGTCGCTGTCGCCGAACGTCACCGCCTTGAGCGGCTTGTCCGGCTTGACCTTGAGCAGCGCCAGGTCGGTCTTGGTGTCGCGGCCGATGATTTCAGCCTTCAGTGTGGTGCCGTCATTGAGGATGACGTTGATCTCGTCGGCCTCGGCAATGACGTGGTTGTTGGTCACCACCAGCCCGGCTGAATCGATGATGAAGCCGGAACCGAGCGAGTTCACCCGCCGTGGCGTCGGTCGCGCCCCGTTCTTGCCGCGCCGGTTCTTGAAGAACTCCTCGAAGAATTCCTCGAACGGCGAGCCCGGCGGCAATTGCGGCATGACGTTGGAACTCATGTCCACCGACTGCTTGGTCGAGATGTTGACGACCGCTTCGATAACCTGCTCGGCCACGTCGGCGATGCCTTCCGGCCCGCGCGCCTGGGCCGGCCGGGTCAGCGCCGGCCAGAGGATGACAGCGGCGGCGGCGATCGCCAGAAACGCGCGCAGGCTTGCGCGGTGGACACGCATGCGAGGGAAGGATGCGCCCATGGGCGTCTCGGCTCCTGAAAAAACGGGGTCCAGGCGACAGTGCCCTCCACTTCAAGGCGATTCAAGGGCAACGCCATCAACAGGCCGCGATGCTGTCATTCGCGGCAAAATCAGCGATTTTCACCGACCGGCATTCGGCTCACGGGCGATCAGCCGCCGCGCGCCAGCCAGACCAGAATCACCCCGACCACGGCCGCCGCAAGGCCGATGCCGCGCAGCGAGGGCTCCGGCGTCTCCAGCACGCTGAGCATGGCTTTCTTGGCCGAGCCCGGAAAGGCGGCGAAGATCAGCCCTTCGATGACGAACACCAGTCCGAGCGCGGCCACAAAGTCGTTCATACCCGGCCGCGCTTCCGTTCAGATCATCGCGCGCTGCCGGCCGCCGCCGCGCCCGATGCTGTCGCCGCGGACGAACCCGTCCCCGACGAACTGGTCCCCGGCGCCGCCGGGGCGGGCTGCTTGGCGGCCGGCTCGGGGAATGCTGCCGGCGGGCCGCCCTTGCCCATCGGGTCGTTGAAATAGCGGAAGAAGCTGGTGTCGGGCTTGAGCAGCAGCCTGGTGTCGCGCGGCTTCAGGCCGGTTTCGTAGGCCTGCATCGAGCGATAGAAGGCGAAGAAGTCCTGATCCTGGCTGAACGCCTTGGCGAAGATCTCGTTGCGGGTGGCATCGCCCTCGCCGCGGACCGTCTCAGCCTTCGACCTCGCCTCCGCCACCAGCACCGTCACCTCGCGGTCGGCGCGCGAACGGATTTCCTGGCCGCGCTGATTGCCTTGCGCGCGGAACTCGGCCGCCTCGCGCTGACGCTCGGTCTGCATGCGCCGGTAGACCGCCTGGCTGTTCTGCTCCGGCAGGTCGGCGCGGCGAATGCGCACGTCCACGACCTGAATGCCGTAGGACTGCGCCTCCTGATCGACCGAGCGCTGGATGCGGTTCATCAATTCGGCGCGCTGATCGCGCACAACGTGGATGAAGGTTGCCTCGCCGAGCACACGGCGCAGCGCCGAGTTGAGCAGGATCTTGAGCTGCGAGTCGGCGGCGATCTTGGAGCCGAGCGTCTGGTAGAAGCGCAGCGGATCGTGGATGCGGTAGCGCGCGAAGGCGTCCACCACCAGCCGCTTCTGATCGGAGGCAATCACTTCCTGTGCCGGCGCCTCCAGATCCAGAATGCGCTTGTCAATATAGATCACCGTGTCGATGAACGGCGCCTTCACGTGCAGACCCGGTTCGGTGATCGGCGCCTGCGCCTCGCCGAGTCGCAGCACCAGCGCCTGCTGGGTCTGGTAGATCGTGAACAGCGACGAATAGGCGACGACCAATGCCGCCACGATGAGGACGACAATGACGCCACCGAAGACATTGAGTTTCATTGTCCGCCTCCCGATTGCTGGGTCTGGTTACGGGGGGGCGGCTGCGCGCTGTTGCGCGCGGGCACCGATCGGCCCAGCTCGCTGAGCGGCAGATAGGGCACGACGCTCTGCCCGCCGGCCTTGGAATCGACGATCAGCTTGTCGGTGTTGCCGAGCACGCGCTCCATCGTTTCCAGATACATGCGCTGGCGGGTGACTTCGGGCGCCTTCTTGTACTGATTGTAGATCTGGTTGAAGCGCGACGTCTGGCCGGTGGCCTCCGCCACCGTCTGCTGCCGGTAGGCTTCCGCCGCCTGGATGATCTTGGCCACATTGCCGCGCGCTTCCGGGATCACCCGGTTGGCGTAGGTCTGTGCCTCGTTGATCGAGCGCTCGAGGTCGGCGCGGGCGGCCTGCACATCGCGGAAGGCATCGATCACCTGCGACGGCGGGTCGACCTTCTGCAACTGCACTTGCTGCACGAACACGCCGGCGCCATATTGGTCGAGCGTCTTTTGCATCAGGTCCTGCACCGCGGTTTCGGTGACCTGCCGCGCGCCGGTCAGGATCGGCTGGATTTCCGAGCGGCCGATCACTTCGCGCATGGCGCTCTCGGCCACCGCCTTCACCGTGCCTTCCGGGAACTGGATGTTGAACAGGTAATCTCCGACGCCGGTCGGTTTGATCTTCCACAGCACAGAAAAATCGACGTCGACGATGTTCTCGTCGCCGGTCAGCATCAAGCTTTCCTCCGGCACATCGCTGCTCTCGGCGCTGCCGCGACGACCAATGGCGAGGTCGCGCATGCCGATGTCGATCTTGTTGACGCGCAGCGCCTTCGGCGTCAGCACGGTCTCGATCGGGTAAGGCAGGTGGTAGTTCAGTCCGGGCTGAACCTCGCGCACTTCCTTGCCGAAGCGCAGCACGACACCGAGCTCGTCAGGCTCGACGCGGAAGAAGCCGGAGGCGCCCCACAGCGCGATCGCCGCCAGTGCCAAAAGCGCGAAGCCCTTGCCACCGAGATTGCCGCCGGGCAGGTAGCGCTTCAACTTGTCCTGGCCGCGGCGCAGGATTTCCTCGAGGTCCGGAGGCGTCGGTCCCTGCTGCTGCGGTCCGGAGCCCCAGGGGCCCTTGCCGCCGCCGCCCGAGCCGCCCCAAGGGCCGCCACCGCCCTGATTGGTCCATGGCATGTGATTGATCTCCCGGCGCCGGCGCATGTGAATCCGGCCGCCTGTTTCGAGAGGGTTATAGGGGAGCCGAAGCCGCGATACAACGCGTTGTGTTGCCGCGCATTTCAGCCGCTCAGCGCCTTAAATATGCCGTCACCGCGAAACTGGCGCTGTCGTGCCCGCCCGCCGGGTGCTCGCTGCGTGATGTTTCGCGCCAGACGGCCGGATCGATGGGCGGAAAGTGCACATCGCCGGCGGGATTTGCATGCACATGGGTGATCTCGAGCCGGTCGGCCAGCGGCATGGCGGCGAGAAACACGTCGCTGCCGCCGATCACCATGATCTCGTCGGTGCCGCGGCGACCGGCATCGGCCCGCGCGGCGGCGAGCGCCTCCTCGAAGCTCGGCACGAAGACCACGCCCGGCGCCGACAGGCTGGCGTTGCGGGTGATCACGATATTGGTGCGATCCTTCAGCGGCTTGCCGATCGAATCGTAGGTCTTGCGTCCCATGATTACCGGCTTGTTGCGCGTGAGCCGGCGGAAATGCGCCAGGTCCGAGCGCAACCGCCACGGCATGCCGCCATTGGCGCCGATCACATTGTTGTCCGCCACGGCAGCGACCAGCACGATCTTCATTACGCCGCTCCCGTCCGCGCGAACCGGGCGAGCGCCGGGCCGCTCAGCCGGCAGATCTTCCACTCGTCCATACACTGCGCGCCGATCGACCGGTAGAACGCGATCGACGGCGTGTTCCAGTCGAGCACTGCCCATTCGCAGCGCGCATAGCCCTGCTCGACGCAGCGCCGCGCCAGATGCGCCATCAGCGCCCTGCCGATGCCGCGTCCGCGAAACTGCGGTCGCACGAAAATATCCTCGACATAAATGCCATGGCGGCCGCGGAAGGTGGAGAAGTTGAGAAACCAGACCGCGAAACCCGCCGCCTCGCCCGCCCATTCGGCAATGTCGCAGTAAAGTCGCGGCGCGTCGGCAAACAACGCAGCGGCGATCGCGTCTTCCGTGGCATCGACCTCAGCCGACAATTTCTCGTAATCGGCCAGTTCGCGCACCAGCGCGAAGATCAGCGCGCTGTCGCCTCGTCGCGCAGCGCGGATCGACAGGCTCACACCGCCACCTCGGCTTTGATGTGCGGGTGGGGATCGTAGCCGGAAAGCGTGAAGTCTTCGTAGTGGAAGCCGAAGATGTCCTTGACGTCCGGATCGAGCGCCATCGCCGGCAGCGCGCGCGGCGCGCGCGACAATTGCAGATGCGCCTGCTCCAGGTGATTCAAATAAAGGTGTGCGTCGCCGAAGGTGTGCACGAAGTCGCCCGGCTTGTAGCCCGTCACCTGCGCCACCATCAGCGTCAGCAGCGCATAGGAGGCGATGTTGAACGGCACGCCGAGGAACACGTCGGCCGAGCGCTGGTAGAGCTGGCACGACAGCTTGCCGTCGGCCACGTAGAACTGGAACAGGCAGTGGCAGGGCGGCAGCGCCATCTTCTCGACGTCGGCCGGATTCCACGCCGTCACGATCAGCCGCCGCGAATCCGGATTACGCCGGATCATCTCGATAACATGGCTGATCTGGTCGATCGTGCGCCCGTCCTGCGCCGGCCAGGAGCGCCACTGGTGGCCGTAGACCGGCCCAAGATCGCCGCGCTCGTCCGCCCATTCGTCCCAGATGCGCACGCCGTGGTCGTTGAGATATTTGATGTTGGTGTCGCCGGCGAGGAACCAGAGCAATTCATAGATGATCGATTTCAGGTGCAGTTTCTTTGTGGTGAGCAGCGGAAAGCCGTCGGCCAGCCTGAAGCGGATCTGATGACCGAACACCGCCAGCGTCCCGGTGCCGGTGCGGTCGTGCTTTTCCACGCCGTCGGCAAGGATGTGTTCCATCAGGTCGAGATATTGGCGCATCGGTGGCTTCTGGATCACGGCGACTCGGGGAAAGATGGGCAAGTTTAGCCGCCGCGGCAACCGCGCGGCACCCGCTTATCCAGACCCCAAACGACGGAAACGGGGCGCGAGAAGCCGGAACCTGCTAGCATCGGGGGCCTGCGCCGGGGGGACACCGTCATGGCATTCGATCAGATGCTGCTTGCCCGCATGCTGTTCACGCTCACCACCATCGGCTGGGGCGCGCTCACTGTGTTCGCCGACTTCAACAAGACCCACGCCACCAACCCGAAATGGACGCCGCACGCGCGTTTTCACGTGGTCTGGCAGATTTCCAGCTATGTCGGCTTCGGCCTGCTGGCGCTGGCACTGATCTGGTGGCCGGGTCCTCTCGCCACCGAGCGGCTCTATCTGGTCGCCGTCATGAGCGCCATCGTCTACGCGGCTTTCTTCGCCGCGCTCGCCGCCATGCCGCTCTATGGCGGCGCCGCCTACGACGACAACGGCTACCAGCCGTTCAAGGCGCCGCTGCCACTGATCGCGGACAAGTGGGACGTCAACATCACCGCCTTCTCGGTGCAGCTGGTACTGCTTGCCGCCGGCACGCTGGCGCTCGCCGGCTGAACGTTTGTCCGCTTTTCGTCCCGTCGGGCGTGAACGTTACGTCCGCCCGCCAGCGGCGCGCTTCATAAGATTTCAGACGCCCTCGGCATCTGGTGAAATGAGGAGCCGGTGATGACGGCGGCAATTGTCGCATTGGCGGTCCGCGCCAGTGCGAGTCCGTTCGGCCGGACCTGCGCCGGAGCGGCAGACCTGCTCGACCGCGCGATCCCCATCGTGCTCGTCAGCCTTCTCGTCGTCGGCGCTGCATCGGTACACTTTGGCCTGCTCGACTGAGCGCCGTTGATGCCGGCGCTTGGCTCGCATTTTTAGTCATTCTTTATGCTGGCTTTATGCTGGCGGCGTCAAAGTTAAGGCCGCAGCACGCCGCGCCAACGCTAGAACGAGCCCCGGTCTACAGGCGCGAGGGTTCGTTCATGCTATCGGTCCTTTCTGGTCTCGTCGTCGCGGGTGCCGGCAGCGCCGGCTTCTGGTATCTGATGCCGCACAATGGCCGGGTGCATCCGCTGGCCAAAATGCCGGTGCTCGACTGGTTGCTGCCGACGCTGCTGGTGGGCGCGCTGGCCTTTGGGGTGTCGCTGATCGTTGCCGGATTGACGTAAGCCGCACGCGGCAAGGATCGCGGCGCCGTCCGGCAGACGCAAAGCGCTCGAAACCGTGCGTTTCCGGGCGGGCAAATTGCCCATGCGCCCGGTTGCCACAAGTCAGGATGCGCTACCCGGAGTCGGCCTGAGGTCGCCGCTGCGCAGGCGCGGCGGTGGAAAGCGGGCATAACCCGTTACCGCAACGAACCGGATACCGCCGCCGCGAGTTTGCCCTACCGGTGCGTGGAGCATCAGGGAGAGCAAGGCCATGCCGACATCCAAACCGTTACCGGCCCAATTTCCGGACGGCACGAAATACGTAATCGAGGGGCGCGGGCCCCTGGTCTGCCGCCATATTGAGTATCCGGACGGCCGCCGGGTGGAACTGCCGCCGCGCAAGGCGCAGAGCTGTGCCTGCATCGAGGCGCGCAAATCCGGGCACATCGCGGCCGAAACACCGCGGCGCCGGGTGCGCAAGCCGGCAAGAACGGCGGCCTAGAGCCAGCCGCTCAGGCCCAGCACGCCGCCAGCGGCGAACAGCCACAGCGGATTGATCCGCGTGGCGAAGGCGACGGCCGCCGTCGCCGCGGTGATGAGCCCGGCATAGACATTGTGATCGGCCGCGCGCGCCAGAACGAAGGCGCTCGCCCCGATCAGCCCGAGCGATACCGGCACTAATCCTGCCTGCACCGCGATGCGCCAGCGCGCGTGCTTGAAGCGCTCCCAGGTACGCGCCACGAAAAAAGCCAGCAGGCAACTCGGCCCGACCATGGCGGCGGTCGCCACCCCGGCGCCGGCGAAGCCCGCCACGTGATAGCCGATCAACGTGACGATGATGACGTTCGGCCCCGGCGACATCTGCGAGATAGCGAACATGTCGGCGAACTGGCCGTCGTTCATCCAGCCCATGACGTCGACGGCGATGCGGTGCATTTCCGGGATCGCCGCATTGGCGCCGCCCACCGCAAACAGCGACAGCACGCCGAAATAGCCGGCCAGCGCAAGCAAGGGAGACTGGTTCATCGCGCGCGCCTCACCGTTTGAACCAGGCCAAGGCGATACTGAACGGCGCCAGCGCAAGGAACACCAGCGGCAGCGGATACTGCATGATGGCGACGCCGACGAAGGCGATGATTGCTACCACCGGCGCAAAGTCCCAGCGCTTGCGGAACAGCGGCGCGATCATCTTGGCGACGATGGCGATGAGCATGCCGGCGGCGGCGGCAGCGATGCCGGCCAGAATGCGGTTGAGCGTTTCGAGATCGCCGTAACGGCCATAGAGCACGGCAAGCGTGGTGACGATGATGAGCGGCGGCCCGAGCAGACCGATCAGCGCCAGCGCGGCGCCGGCGGCGCCGCCAAAGCGGGCGCCGAACACCACCGCGAAGTTGACCGTGTTTGGCCCGGGCAGAAATTGCGACAGCGAGAAGGCCTCGTTGAACTCCTCCGCCGTCATCCAGCCGCGCTTGTCGACCAGCATGCGCCGCGCCCAGGGCAGCGCGCCGCCGAAGCCGGACACCGACACGCCGAGGAAGGCGCGGAAGATGGCGGCGAGCGTGGGGCGATCGGATGCCGGCGCATTTCGGCCGGGCGGCGGGGCAGCGGATTCGGACATTGCGCCTGTGATTTAACCTGCCCCGCCGCAGCCGGCTAGGCGGGCACATGCCGGCGACGGATGCGGTGAAGGCACGGTCCGCCGCAGCAGCGGCCTTGTGCCGCGCCCGGCACGCGCCGCCTTTAACTTTTGCCGGGCTAAATGTTGATATATCCGGATCGTCATCCAGATGCGGGAAGACCGATGATGAAAATTGTTGCGATCTTTGCCTTAACCATGCTTGCCGCGGCGGCGGTCGTTCGGGTGGCCACTGCGCCGGCTCTGGCGCATGGCGAGCGCCAATTCTCCGCCGGCGAGCCGGGCGACCCGACACAGCCGTCGCGCACCGTCAAGGTGTCCATGCGCGACGAGGGCAAGCGCATGTTCTATGAGCCCGCGCGCATCACCGTGCACAAGGGCGAGCAGATCCGCTTCGTCTTTTTCAACGACGGCATCGAGAAGCACGAATTCGTGCTGGCGACGGTGGAGGAAAACCGCAAGCACGCCGACGACATGAAGAAGAACCCGCACATGGCGCACAAGGACCCCAACGCCATCACGCTGGCGCCCTTTAATTCGGGTGAGCTGGTTTGGAAGTTTGGCGAGGCCGGCACCTTTGAATATGCCTGCCTGATCCCCGGCCATCTTGAGGCCGGCATGCACGGCACCGTGGTGGTGAAATAGCCGCGTGCAAGGCCGCGGCCTACTGCTTCTCCTCGCGCTGACGGCGGATCGCCTCCTCCGCCTCCAGTGTGCGGGCCTCGTTGAGCCCGCTATCGCGGCCGAGATAGAGCGTGCGCGAGGGGAAGGCGAAGCCGGTGCCGCTTTTCTCCACCACTTCCATGCAGCTCAGCAGCAGTTCCTCCTGGATTTCCAGGAAGCTGGCGTAGTCCCAAGCGTAGATATAGGCGAAGATCTCGATGTCGAGCGAATAGGCCGCCAGTCCGATCATGCGCACGCGCATTGAATTCTTATCGACCTTCGGATGCTCGCCGAGCATGGCGCGCAATTCCTGCAGCACGTAGCGCATCTGATCCGTGCCGGTCTCGTAGCGCAGGTTGAGAATAGGGTGGAACCAGAAGCGGTCGCGCTGCGAATAGTTCTCGATGTGCAGCGTGGCGAACTCGCCATTGGGCACGGTCAGCACGGTGCGGTCGAGCGTGCGGATGCGGGTCGAACGGATGCCGATCTCCTCGACGGTGCCCAGCGTCTGGCCGAAGCGGCAGAAATCGCCGATGCGTACCGGTCGGTCGGCCAGCAGCGTCAGGCTGCCGATCAGGTTCTCGAACAGCTTCTGGGCGCCGAGCGCGATCGCGAGGCCGCCGACGCCGAGGGCGGCGAGGCCGGCGGTGACGTTGACGCCGAAGGCGCGCAGCAGCGCCACGATGAACACGATGACGAGCAGGCCCTTGAATGCTCGGCTGAGGAAACTGACGGCGGAATAGGCGGTGAGCTGGCCGCGGCGCGACATTCGGCTCAGCACGACCTCGCCGGCCGCTTCCGCCCAGCGCCACAGCAGCCAGGCCAGGGCGAACCAGCCGACGATCTGCACCGCGAACACGGCGCGGTAGCGCGCAATCACCGAGATGCCGACCGCCTGCACGGCCAGCCCGAACACCAGCAGCATGATCAGGATGCGCACCGGGCCGGCCGAAGCCTCGAGGAAGCGCGTCAGCTTGGTCTCGGGCCCGCCGCGCCGGATCAACATCTCGATCGGTCCACGCAGCGCGGTCAGCGCCCAGGCGAGGCCGAAGCTCAGCACCGCCAGCAGCAGCAAGGCGCCCCAGTGCGACATCGGGGCGCCGGCGACGGTCGGCCCCTCCGGCACCATGTCGAGCCACGACCCCTCGCCGGACCGCACATTGAGCGCACGCGCCAGCGCCGGGATTTGGTCCAGTGTCTCGGCCGACACCATCCACAGCGACTTGCCGTCGCGGGTGATGCGCTTGGCCAGCAAAGGCACTTTTCGCGACGCGGTCTTGATCTCGCCGAAACGTTCGACGTCTTCCGCCAATCCGTCCTTGACGTCGCCGTTGGGATCGCTGGAAAGCTCGGCCGGCGTGATCACGTTACCAGCGTGGTCGAGTACCTCCTGGAAGCGTTTGGCCAGCGTCGG
>Ga0210062_1000646_pt1 | contig 10740 bp, 11 predicted proteins | sample Muzzi_CordA_D2_FD_185528 | JGI IMG/M metagenome (GOLD analysis project Ga0210062, IMG submission 185528) | Wetland microbial communities from San Francisco Bay, California, USA, that impact long-term carbon sequestration - Muzzi_CordA_D2 (SPAdes) | ecosystem: Environmental > Aquatic > Marine >...
ACTCCGACCACCCGCAGCCATACAACAGCTGGGGCAATGGCGCTGCCATGCGTGTCAGTCCCGTCGGCTTCGCCTTCAACACGGAAGACGAAGTGCTCGGCGAGGCCGCAAAGACTGCCGGCATCTCGCACAACCATCCGGAAGGAGTCAAAGGCGCACAGGCGACCGCTTTATCAGTGTATCTCAGCCGGATGGGCCATACGAAGGATGAGCTCAGAGAGCAGATAAGTCAGCGCTTCGGGTACGACCTGCACCGGACCGTAAACGACATCCGACCCGCCTACGCTTTCGACATTTCCTGCCAGGGAACCGTGCCGGAGGCAATCATTGCCTTTCTGGATTCCAGTTCATACGAGGACGCCGTGCGCAATGCCATCTCTTTGGGTGGGGACAGTGACACGCTCGCCTGCATAACCGGCGGAATCGCCGAAGCCTTCTATCAGGATGTGTCTGAGGGCATTCGTGCGAAAGTGCGAGAGTTTCTGACACCGGACCTGCTGCAAATTGCGGATGCGTTCTGCCGCAAGTACTTATAAAAGAGTCGGATCAATTATCACGATTGCTGGTCGCTTTGGTTTTCCGGGGTAAAACGGCAGTATCCGATCCTGTCACAGTCTTTTTTGACCTGCTCCCACTCTTCTTTGCTCAGTGTTTGCAGCGCAATTTGGTAGATAATGTTGTCTTCTTTAAAGATATGGTTTTCGAGCTCCCGGATCAGATATTCACCCAGCTCAAGGCACTGTTTTTTAAACTCGCTAAATGAATATGCATCGTGATTGTGCGATAGCTGATGCAGCATCTGTTTTCTTTTGCGAAATTCTTGGTGATCCATTTTCATGATAGCACTCGGCTCTGCGATGTTATGGTCCTCCAATCTGGGGAACAATGCTTCTTCTTCGCGCTGATGATGACTTTCGGCTTCGACTAAATTGTGGGCTATATCCTTCAGCGTTTCAAGATTCTGGCCCATGTCCTCAAAGCTTTCAGCCTGCTTGATGCTCTCCAACAAGGCACCCAGTCCGTTTAAGTTCTCGATAATGATCTTGTGTTCGGCCATAAAAGAATGCACCGGATGCGGCGCTTCAACTTTTATCTGCTTCGTCACCAGGCTGTCGCGTAAAACATCCAGGTGGATATCGCAAAGATGGTTGCGGATCTCTTCAGGGGGTACGCCCTCTCGAGCCAGCTCCTGTTCCATGGTTGCCAAAGTTTTGGCGTCCACGGACTGAAGAAGTTTTTTGGCTTTCTCTTTTGTTTTATCAGCAGAAACCCCTTCACGAAATTCCCGCAGCATAGCTTTCAACTGTGCTTTGCGCTCTTGATTTTCAGCAGTTCGTTTTACCGCCAAAATCCACTCCGTCGGTCCTTCTTTTTCATAGTTGATTTCGAATTCACTACGGGCTTCCAGCAAGTAAACCAACGGGACGGGATTAAACTCCATGATGATTCTCAGCGTCTCATCCTGGCCCAGTTCTTCAATGGTTGGAAAAATCAATGCTTCGCGATCATGATGCTCGAGCCCTCTGGGATCGATTGTTTTTATTTCGTTCATTTTATGTCTCCGTTTTTTCAATTTTTTGTCAGTGAGCGATATCTTTTTCTTCCACTAGTATATTCCGAACTTTTTTCATCATGGGATAGTCTGCAACCTTCACGGATTTTATGAGGGAATTTATCCTATTTGATAGAACGGCACAGTACCGCATCCTCCCATTCTTTTCATTGACCTAAATCAAGAAGTCAGAGATTTGGATAACCTTTTTAGAAAAGCGCGTTGCAATGACGTAAGCCGCGGTGAGCTATGCCGTCAACTGCGAAGATCAAAGCGCGGGAGCGAGAAGGTACAATTTAGTCTAAGACCTTAATTTTACACGTATTTTTAATAGTGATGATAACGTATTTATATCGGCAGGTTCTCCCAAGCGAAGCTTGCTGGGAAAAATTCAGGCAATAAATTTTTTCTTGACCTTAGGATAGCCTCAGCGTATTTAAATGCTGACAAACAATTTTGTCATCCTTCCGCTCTGATTCTTGTTTATACAATTTTTTCATCAAACCCGGATTGACGTTAAAATCAAAAAAGGAAAAAGGTATGTCCGACGCAAAAATTGAAAAACTTGCCGTATTAATCGATGCAGACAACGCCCAACCTTCGATTGTCGACGGCCTGCTATCGGAAATCGCAACCTATGGGACCGCTAATGTTAAAAGGATTTACGGTGACTGGACCCTGTCGGGCCTTAAGGGGTGGAAGGAAGTACTGTTACAGTATTCAATTCAGCCCATCCAGCAATTCGGGTACACTTCAGGGAAAAATGCCACCGACAGTGCATTGATAATTGATGCCATGGATTTACTTTATACGGGCAAATTTGACGGTTTCTGCATCGTGTCCAGCGATAGCGATTTTACCAAGTTAGCGTCAAGGATCAGGGAAGCCGGCCTATTTGTATATGGGTTCGGGGAGAAAAAAACCCCTAAAGCCTTCGTTTCTGCATGTGATAAATTTATTTTCACTGAGGTGCTGCGCTCCAAGGATGATCATACTGAGAAAATAAAACGCAAGACTACCAGCGAACTTGCGAAAGACACGAAACTCGTTAATTTATTAAGAAACGCGGTTGAGGCGTCTTCGGACGATTCGGGTTGGGCGCATCTTGCAACCGTGGGCAGCAACGTTGCCAAGCAGGCACCGGAGTTTGACCCGCGTAACTATGGTTACAAAAAGTTGGGGGAACTGGCATCAGCAACCAAGCTATTCCAAATCGAAGAAAGAACTGTCGGCGATGGACCTTCAAAATCAGTATATTTAAAAGACAAAAGAAAGAAATAAATTAGCACTCTTATGGATGAACTGATGCTGCTTGCGGATGGCAGTGTGAATACCCGGTCAAATATCGGATATGGGGCTTATCTCGCTCTGTCTGAACATGGACTTTCGCTGGATACTTTGCGAACGCGGGTGAAAGTGAAGCGATTTGAGCATACGTCTTCAACGAAACTGGAATTACAGACATTATTATGGGCGCTAAGCGACATTCAAGTATCGGGGCGCAAGTTGATTGTGTATACGGATTCTCAAAACATTATGAAGCTGCCGGGTAGACGTGATCGGTTTGAGAAAAATGATTATCGTTCAAAGAAAAATAGACGTCTCAAAAATTATGAATTGTATCAGGAGTTTTACAGATTGATCGATCAATTGGATTGTAAATTTGTTAAAGTGGATGGACATCAGGCATCGAATCAAAAAGATGATATTGATAAGCTTTTTGCACTGGTGGACAAAGCTTCCCGGAATGCCCTGAGAAGAGATACGCGATGACGGGCAGCTTATAGCGCTCTTTTTGCCAAAATTTAGTTGATTAAGTTGATTGGGATGATTGGGCTGATTGAATTTTGCCATAGTTAAATGCTTGCCAGCTTCCAAGCCTTCTCGCATCCAAGCTTCCTCACCTTCTCGCTTCCAGGCCGCTTCATCTTCTGCCGTCTATTATCTCTTTTCGTTTGAACGCCAGCTTGACAAGTGTATGTGAAATGCCTAACTCATATAATGCGTTAAGTTTCGCCTCACAAGAAAGGGTTAGCGTTAAGGGAGGATATCGCCGTGAGTGAACACCACCATTCCCATGATCACGATCATACCGAACCGCCGTCTGATTTGGCTTTGCGGGTGCAGGCACTCGAATCGCTGCTGATCGAGAAAGGCCTGGTCGATCCAAAGGCGGTCGACGCGCTTATCGACACCTACGAAACCAAGGTCGGCCCGCGCAATGGCGCAAATGTTGTCGCGCGGGCCTGGAGCGACTCGGAATTCAAACAGTGGTTGCTGGAAGATGCGACGGCGGCCATCGCCTCTTTGGGCTACACCGGACGGCAGGGCGAACATATGAAAGTGGTGGAGAACACGCCGACCGTCCACAACCTGGTTGTCTGCACCCTGTGCTCGTGTTATCCATGGCCGGTGCTGGGCCTGCCGCCGGTTTGGTACAAATCCGCGCCATACCGGGCCCGGGTTGTTGCCGAGCCTCGCGGCGTGTTGGCAGAATTCGGTACGCAGCTATCAGATGACGTTGAAGTCCGGGTTTGGGATTCAACCTCGGAAATGCGGTACCTGGTTCTACCGGAGCGTCCCGGGGGCACCGAGGGATGGAACGAAGCGGATCTCACCGAACTCGTCACCCGCAATGCCATGATCGGGGTCGAAAAGGCGAAAACGCCTGAACGTATAGGGAGGAACAAATGAACGGCGCACACGATCTGGGAGGTATGCATGGCTTTGGCCCGATTAACCCGGAACCCGAAGCCGCAGAACCGGTCTTTCACGCAGATTGGGAAAAACGTTTGTTCGGCCTGAACCTGGCCGCCGGGTTTCTGGGCCAATGGAATATCGACAAGTCGCGCTATGCCCGTGAACGACAACATCCGATCGATTATCTGCGGCATACATACTACGAAAACTGGCTGGCCGGTCTGGAAAAGCTGTTGGTCGAAGCGGAGCTTTTGAGTCTGGAGGAGTTGCAGACCGGCAAGGCTGCAGGACCCGCGGACGAGTCCATCCGGCAACGTGTCCTCAAAGCCGAGGAGGTCGCCGGGGCTATTGCCAAAGGCGGTCCGGTGGTGATGACGATTGATAATGCGCCGCGTTTCAAATCCGGCGAGCATGTCCGAGCGGTCAATCGGAATCCTATGGGCCATACCCGCGAACCCCGTTACGTGCGCGGTCGGGTAGGCACAATTCACGAACACCACGGCGCGCATGTCTTTCCGGACCGAAGCGCCGAGGGGTCAAAAGAAGGGCGGCATCTTTACAGCGTGCGCTTTACGGCAGAGGCATTGTGGGGCAAGAGCGCTTCCGGCCGAAATGCCGTTTATGTCGATCTGTGGGAAGATTACCTGGAGCCTGCCTGATGAATGATACCCCCTTGTCCATTGACGATTTTCCGGCGCTGCCCCGGGACAAAGACGGACCGGTATTCAACCAACCCTGGGAAGCGAAGGCCTTTGCCCTGGCCGTGCATCTGTCGGAAGCCGGCTGCTTCACCTGGCCGGAGTGGGTCAGGGTTTTCAGCCGGGAAATCAAGGCGGCGCAGGAGCGGGGCGATCAGGACCTGGGTGACACTTATTATCAGCACTGGCTAAACGCCCTTGAACGGGTCTGCGCCGCAAAGGGCCTCGTGGGCTCCGAGGACCTGCAGCGGCGCAAGGCGACCTGGCGACGTGCCTATCTCAATACGCCCCACGGCCAGCCGATTGAACTTGCCGCTGCTTCCAAACCTGAGCGGCGCTGAGGGAAGACTTCCCCCCACCAATAAATAATCGAATTGAATTCCCGGACTAATATCAGGTATAAAATAGCGCTTAACGGCCTCGGATGTGTAGCAGTAGATCGTCCGGTTTGTATGAAGGAGATTTTATAATTATGTCCAGTGCACTTTTTTCACCCCTTGAGCTTCGCAGTCTTACCTTGAACAACCGCATAGCGGTATCTTCCATGTGCCAGTATCTCGCTGAAAACGGCTCGGCGGTCGATTGGCACCTGATGCACCTGGGCCAGTTTGCCATGGGAGCCGCAGGCCTGGTGATGACCGAAGCCACGGCTGTTTCGGCGGTTGGCCGCATCACTCCAAAATGTTTAGGGCTGTACAGTGATGAAAACGAAGCGGCCCTGAAACGGGTGATCGACTTTTGCCGAAAATACGGCGTGACCGCCATGGGCATCCAGCTGGCCCATGCCGGGCGCAAGGGGTCGGCTCAGATACCTTTAGACGGCGGCCGCCCGTTGACACCTGCAGAAAACTCATGGGCGACCCTGGCGCCGTCCGCACTTCCTTTCGGGCCGGACTGGCACATACCCCAGGTTTTGGACCGCGACAGCCTTGCGGCGGTCAAGGCGGAATTTGTCGCCGCTACCGTAAGGGCGGCCCGCATCGGTTTTGATCTGGTCGAACTGCACAGCGCCCACGGCTATTTACTGCACCAATTTCTATCCCCCATCAGTAATCAGCGCAATGACGAGTATGGCGGCAAATTCGAAAACCGCATGCGCTTTCCGTTGGAAGTGTTCGAGGCCGTGCGCGACGCCTGGCCGGATGACAAGCCCTTGGGCATTCGAATCTCCGCTACGGACTGGATTGACGGCGGCTGGACACCGGACGAGTCCGTGGTCTTTGCCCGGGCATTAAAATCCCTGGGGTGTGATTTCATCGATGTCAGCTCGGGCGCCCTGGACCCGCGCCAGAAGATACCTCTCGGGCCCGGATATCAGGTGCCGTTTTCCGCTCAAATCCGCAAGCAAGCCGGGATAACCACCTGGACAGTGGGGATGATAACCAAAGCTAACCAGGCCGAAAAAATCATCGCCGGCGGCAAAGCCGACATGGTTGCTCTGGCGCGCGGCATGATGTACGATCCACGCTGGGCCTGGCATGCGGCCGAAGAACTCGGGGTCGACACTGAATATTCAAGAATGTACGCACGTTGTGCGCCCGCGCAATGGCCCGAGGTATTTCCGTGGCGCGATAAATAGTTCGCACACGATGAATTGGTTGCAAGGAATAATTATATCTGATAAGGTGTGATAAATCTTTTTTTCATTTTGCTCGTCGGAGGGTGACATGAAGAAATTAATGATCTGGTTTGCAGCAATTTGTACCCTGTGGAGTTTGGGGACCCCTGCCGATGCATCCCTAGTTGGCGATATTGTTACAGTTGAGCGCAAGTTCAATGATTTCAATCTGGGATCCCGAACGGTAACGGTGACGGAAAATATTGAAATTCTTGCACCCTGGCAAGGTTGGATATTTGATTTTTCTGACTATACAATTAATATGAACTCCACTACCAATACCGGATATGGGTTCGCAGACTTTAATGGATTTGTTTTTAATGATCTTGACTTTGGCTCACCAGATGAAGTGATCGATTATATCACTATTGACAGCAATGTTGCAGGGCTTGACAGCCGGCTGTTGTATTCTGATCATTGGTTCAGTCTCAATTTTCAGGGACTGGGCGTTTCCAATACAGGCTATGTGAATCTTTCCCTCACGACCACTTCCGTTCCGATACCGGGTACCCTTTTTTTGTTTTTCTCCTCCCTGGCAGTGATGTTTTTCGTTCGCAAAAAATATGATAACAGACCTTGAAGATAACCTTCCTGTTAGGCAATCTTTTCATGTGGTATTTGATAGAGTTGGGTTTAAATGATTAATCAAAGCGCCTAAATAGAAACTCCCGGCTGTTTCTTCTGCCGCACTGCCTTCCAACCGTACTCTCAATTATCAATTACCAGCACAATCAACTCTTTGGGGCCGTGCACGCCAAAGGCCAGGACCAGCTCGATGTCCGCTGTTTTTGAGGGACCGGATATCAAAAAGGCATTGGTCGGCATGTTGGCGGACCAGTTTTCTTTTTGCATGACTTCCAGCAAAGAGTTGTATATTTTATCGGCCCGCAGAACGGCAATGTGGGTAGGCGGGACCAGGGACATCAGGCGGGGCTCTTCTTTTGAAGACCATAAAATCAGGGCACCGGTTTCGGCGATACCGCCCATGGTGGACGTAATTCCGGCGTCAACGTTAAAAACACGCTCCTTTATTTCTTCAACCTCGACATCATAAGGGACAAGTTCCGGCAGACCATCGGCGGAATCCTGCCATTTTTGCTGCAGGGCTGCACCGATGGGAGTTCGGGGGCCGTATAAAAGACTTTTTATTTGGCGCTGTTTTAAAATATCTTGCAACAGGCTCAGCCAGTCTTGCTCACGGGTGATATGCACTTCGGTGCGCATGGCCTGCATCAGGGTTTTCAGTTTTTCAATTTTCTCCTGATAATCGAATTCAACCTTCGGCAGGGGCTCCGGTTGGGCGACGGGTGCCGCGGAGGTGCTGACCGCTGATTTTAATCTGGCAAATATGCGCTCACGTGATGGCTCACTCATTGTCGACTCCATTTTGTTTGACCAATTCATGCAGGCTTTGGCGGGCAAATTCAGGGGCCGTGCGGTATCGGGTCCAGGTTTTCACCGGTCCGATGCGGGGCGGTTTCAACCCCGGGGTTGTCAGTATTTTTAAACCGGCGGCATTGACCCACGAATGGGTGTTTACAATGGACCATGCTTTCCAGGTAATGACCTCAAGCCAGTTTCTCTTGTACCCCTGTCCTTGCATGGTGTTCGGGGAATCGTTGCCGTAGCTCTCGTTTCGGATGCGGCGCAACAGTTCCGGGATAGGTATTTTAACCGGGCAGACTTCCTGGCAGGCGTTGCACAGACTGGATGCGGTGGCCAGTACCCCGGCGGCTTCCAGGCCTTCGACCTGGGGGTTTAATATTTTACCGATAGGACCGGGATAAATAAAGCCATAGGCATGGCCGCCAATGCGCGTGTAGACCGGGCAATGGTTGAGACAGGTGCCGCACCGGATGCACTGCAGGGTCTGGCGCCGCTGTTCATCGGTATAAATTTTTGAACGCCCGTTGTCCAGGATGATCAAATGCACTTCCCTGGGACCGTCTTTTTCGCCTGCTTTGCGGGGCGAGGTGATCATGTTCATATAGGTGGTAATCAACTGGCCGGTGGCGGAGCCGATCAACAGCCGCATCATGGGCGGAATATCCTCCAGCTTTTCGACTACTTTTTCCAGCCCCATGAGGGCAATGTGAACCGGCGGGACCGTGGTGCACATGCGTCCGTTGCCTTCGTTTTCCACCAGGAACAAGGTCCCGGTTTCGGCGACCGCAAAATTGACACCGCTCAAGCCGACGTCGGCCTCGTAAAACTTTTGCCGCAGTGTTTTGCGGGCAATGGCATTGAGTTCCTGGACATCTTCCGTATAGGGCGTGTCCGGCAACTTCTCATTGAAGATCCGGGCAATCTGGTCTTTGTTTTTATGGATGGCCGGCACAATGATGTGGGAAGGGGTCTCATTGTTTAGCTGGACGATAAATTCTCCCAGGTCTGATTCCAGGGCTTCGACGCCATGCGCCTGTAAAAATTTATTCAGATGCATTTCCTCTGAAACCATGGATTTGCCTTTGACCATGCGGGTGGCATTATGGTCCTGCATGATTTTGAGAACCAGTTGGTTGGCCTCATCCGTGGTTTCCGCCCAGTGCACCCGGATACCGTTTTGGGTACATTTTTTTTCAAGCTGCTCCAAAAGTTGCGGCAGCTTGCTCAAGGCCCGTTTTTTGATGGCATTGCCGGCTGCTCTTAGTTTTTCGGTTTCAATCGCATCAGGAAATATGGTTCTGCGTCTGACGACGAAGTTTCCCATGGCAAATTTGAAGTTTTTTCTTAATTGCGCGTCATTTAGCGCCCGGGAAATATTTTTTTCAAAATCAACTGTTTGATGATTGGCCATTTATTCGCTCCCAGATAAATTCCGCCAGATGCTGGCCGGCAATCTGCTCATGTCTGTAATCCATTGCGCCGGAAATATTCATCAAACAGCCGCAGTCGCCTGACAGCACCCGGGTGGCGCCGGATTGTTTGATGTAATCGACTTTATCATTAACCATAACGCCGGATAACTGCGGCTGCTTGACGGCAAAGGTGCCGCCGAATCCGCAACATTCGTACTCGTTTTCCAGATCGATCAGTTCAACATTTTTCAACTGCCGGATCAAGGATTTGGAATCTTCGGTGACCTTCATCTCGCGCATGGCATGACATGACGAATGCCAGGTCACCTTGACGGGGTCACCTTGATCTTCAAGTTGGATGTTTAGTACATTGACCAGAAATTCGGAAAGTTCATAAATTCTTTCCGAAAATTTTTTAATATCGGCGATCGCGGGATCGTTCTCGAACAATTGAGGGTAATGGTGCCGCATCATCCCGGCGCAGGAGCCGGAAGGCACCACAATCGGACAATCTTTGTAAAAGATATCAATCTGTTTCCTGGCTACCGCCCGGGCCTCAGCCGGAAATCCGGAATTATAGGCCGGTTGGCCGCAGCAGGTTTGCTGTGACGGAAATATGACCTTGACCCCCTGCTGCTGGATCAATTTGATACCCGCCATTCCGGCCTCCGGATAAAACATGTCGGCCAGGCAGGTGCCGAAATAATATACTCTATCAGGCTTTTCAGGATAGTTGCGCATGGTCTCCTCAAGAGGTGAAAGTTGACTGGTCCCGGTTAAATTCGCTCCGCTCAATTTCTTCGAAATATTTAACAGGATAAATTGACTGGTTGAAAAGTTAAATGATTGGAAAAAAATCGGTATTTTATCAATTTATCAGTTAGTCGATTAGTTGAAAAGTTGATGACTCGACATTCGTGACATCCTTAATATAAGTACCAAAATTTTCATTTTCATCATTTCCACTCAGCTATTTGCCCCTAAGCGATGTGATCATGAATTGAGCGATTTATTCGACAATTGAGCTCTTGCTGGCGGGGATAAACCCCGCTCCTACAGGCAAACGCTTCCTCACAGGCAGGGGCGGGGTTTATCTCCGCCCGTTAATCTGCGGGATTCAGCAAGGACTTTCACCGAAGAATCGCTCAGCTTAGGTTGAATATCGTTTAAAAAGATCTTCAATATCTTAAATCGCAACAAAATTAAAGGAATTTTGTAAATGATTCTTTTTTATCGTGATTCAAGTTTTCTCAAAATATACCGAATAGTGTTTTCGAGAGAACTCAAATTTAGGATTGAAGCCAGGAGGCGACATGAATTCTTTAGATACCAGCAATCTGCTTGCGTCAGGCCAATCTAACCTGGAACAAAACC
>Ga0210062_1000647_pt1 | contig 10735 bp, 7 predicted proteins | sample Muzzi_CordA_D2_FD_185528 | JGI IMG/M metagenome (GOLD analysis project Ga0210062, IMG submission 185528) | Wetland microbial communities from San Francisco Bay, California, USA, that impact long-term carbon sequestration - Muzzi_CordA_D2 (SPAdes) | ecosystem: Environmental > Aquatic > Marine >...
AGGAACTGCTTCCCGCTGAGCCGCTCCCAGAAGGCGTCGGTCTCGGAGCACAGGCCCACCCTGTGGAACACCTCTGGAGAGCCCCAGGCCGGCACACCCAGAATCCGCACCTCACCCTGGTTCGGCGCGATCTGGCCCGCGGCCAGCTTCAGAAAGGTCGACTTCCCGGCGCCGTTGGGACCCAGCAGACCGGTGACCCCGGGGCCCACCGCGGCCGTCACGTCGTTCAGGGCGATCACGGGCCCGTACCAGCGGGAGGCCCGGACGTAGTCGAGGCTCGCCGTCACTTCACGATCTCCACGGCCCGCACCCGCGAGCGCAGGACGGCCAGGCAGCCGGCGCCCGTCAGGAGCAGGACCAGGGCCGCATAGCCCCAGTGAACGCCGAGGCCCGTGTCGCTCACCCCGAACAGGGCGTTTCCGATGGCCACCAGGTCGGCCTGAAGCGACAGCAGCGAGACCGCCTTGACCCCGGACATCGCCCAGATCAGAGCCCGCACGATCTCGAGCACGGGGAGCAGACCGAAGAAGACCAGACCCGCCACACGCGCGCTGCGCGACAGGGCCGAGATGGCGAGGGCCAGCAGGCCGAGCCACTGCCAGATCTCGAGTAGGAAGACCGCTTCGAGCAGCGACCGGGGCATCTTCGAGCGCAACCAGAGGCCGGGGGAGAGGGCGTGGGATGCCGGGCGCACGCCCTCGACCACCTTCTCGCCCTCGAGCGCCCGGAAGAGCTCCGGGATCGTCGCCACGGTCGCGCGGGTGAAGAGCCACTCGCCGTCCGGCTGGCGGCCGATGACCACCTGCCCGGTCTCGTGGGTCAAGAAGACGTAGGGGGGCGCCGACGGGTCGTCGGGGATCTCCTCCGGCTCGATGCGCCGCGTGCGGTCGAGCACCTCCTTGAGCTGCACGGCGAGCTCCGGCCCTTTGACGGAGCGGATCGCCTCGGGCACGTCCGTGAGGTCGAGGGCGTCGACCGCCTGCCGGATGCCGTCTTCCACGTAGAAGGCTCCGAGGAAGCTCATCATCGTCGCCCGCGGCGTGCGGTGCTCGGGCGGCACCGGTTCCTCCGCGTCGAGGGGAGCGCCCTGGGGGGAGGTTTCGGCGTCCGTCCCGTCGGGCCCGGCATCGCTGCCCGTGCCGGGTGCGGGCATACCGGGGAGAGTCTGGGCGCCGAGGGGTGTCACTCCTCCGGCCAGGAGGGCGATCGAGCCGGTCAGGCAGAGGAGGGCGAAGAGGCTTCTGAGGGGGCGGAAGCTCGGCATGGTGCGGTCTCCGGTCGTTTCTCGGGGGCGGTGCCTACAGGACAGCCGGGGCACACAGGTATCACGGGGGCCCCGGCCAGTCAAAACGGCTCCGGCGGTGCCGGCGCCGGGACGGCCGCGCTTCCGGAGACGCCCGGGCCGCCAAGGGCCGGGTGATAAAGTCCACCGCCACCCGCAACCGATCCCAAGAACTTCGATCGGTGCGTCCGACCATGGCGTCCGACCATTGCGTCCGGTCGTCACCACCTCGGTACCGATGTCCGAAGGGAGCCCCACTCCATGATCCGAGCGCCCCGCCCCCGTTGGTTCGTGACCTTGCCGGCCCCGGCCTCGATCCTGGTCCTGATCCTCACCCTGGCGCTGTGCTCGACGGCCGCCGCCGTCGCCCAGCAGGCGGATGCCCCGGGGAACGGGGCCAACGTGCTGCCCAGCGTGGCGGAGAAGACCGCCGGCCTCGAGCAGCGGGCCGGGCTTCTCGATCTGTGGATCGATCGGGACCATGGCAAGGTCTTCCTGGAGGTGCCGGCCGCGGCGGGCGACGACGGCGTGGTCGGACGGTACCTCTACATCGAAGGTCTGGTGACCGGCCTCGGCTCGAACCCGGTCGGTCTCGACCGGGGGCAGATCGGCGCCACCCGGGTGGTCGCGCTGCGGCGGGTCGGCGAGCGGCTGCTGGTCGAGGCCGAGAACCTGGCCTTCCGGGCGCTCTCGGAGAGCCCTGACGAGGTGCGGGCGGTCCGCGAGTCGTTCGCCGGCTCGGTGCTCTGGGGCGGCGCGGTGGTGGCCATCGACCCGGACGGCCGCTCCCTGGTCGACTTCACCTCGTTCGTGGCCCGCGACGCCCACGACGTGGTCGGTACCCTCCGCCGCACCGGTCAGGGCGCCTACGCCCTCGATGCCGGGCGGAGCGCGGTCGACCTCGGAGCCTGCCTCGTCTTCCCGGAGAACGTGGAGCTCGAAGCCGTCCTCACCTATGCCACCGGCGGCGAGCCGGGCGAGCAGGTGGCGGCGACCGTTCCCAGTCCCGAGTCCTTCACCCTGGTCCAGCACCACTCCCTGGTGCGGCTCCCCGACGACGGCTACCATCCGCGTCCGTTCGATCCGCGCTCGGGCTCCTTCGCCATCGAGCTCTCGGACTACGCGACGCCGCTCGGCGAGCCGGTGAAGCGCCGGTGGCTGGTCCGGCACCGGCTGGAGAAGAAAAGTCCGCAGGCCGAGCGCTCCCCGGCGGTCGAGCCGATCGTCTACTACGTTGACCCGGGGGCGCCGGAGCCGGTGCGAAGCGCGCTCATCGAAGGGGCCTCCTGGTGGGCGGATGCCTTCGAGGCCGCCGGCTTCGAGAACGCCTTCCGCGTGGAGGTCCTGCCGGAGGGCGTCCACCCCCTGGACGTGCGCTACAACGTGATCCAGTGGGTGCACCGGTCGACGCGGGGCTGGTCCTACGGCGGCGGCGTGGTCGATCCGCGGACCGGCGAGATGATCAAGGGGCACGTCTCCCTCGGTTCCCTTCGCATCCGTCAGGACATCCTGATCTTCGAAGGGCTCGCCGGCACCGCCAAGACCGGCAGCGGCGCGCCGGACGACCCGGTGGAGCTCGCCCTCGCCCGCATCCGCCAGCTCGCCGCCCACGAGGTGGGCCACACCCTCGGCCTCGCCCACAACTTCGCCGCCAGCACCTACGGTCGAGCCTCGGTGATGGACTACCCGGCGCCGCTGGTCGAGGTGGGGAAGGACGGCGCGCTCGACTTCTCCCACGCCTACGAGCGGGGGATCGGTGGCTTCGACCGCCAGTCGATCCGCTACGCCTACAGCCAGTTCTCTCCGGGCGCCGACGAGTCGGCCGCACTGGCCGAGATCCTGGCCGAAAACCGGGAGCGGGGCTACGTCTTCCTCACCGACGAGGACGCCCGGGCCCCCGGAACGGCGGCGCCGCGCGCGAGCCTCTGGGACAACGGCTCCGATCCGGTGGAGGGGCTGGCGACGGTGCTCGCCGTTCGCCGTACCGCCCTCGAACGGTTCGGCCAGGAGAACATCCACTCCGGCCGCCCTCTGGGGCTCCTCGAAGAGGCGCTGGTGCCGATCTACTTCTACCACCGCTACCAGCTCGAGGCGGCGACCAAGGCGATCGGCGGGCTCGACTACCGCTACGCCCACCGGGGCGACCCCGCGCCGGAAGCCCGGCCGGCTCCGGCGGAGCGCCAGCGCCGGGCTCTCGAGCTGGTGCTCGACACCCTCGATCCGGAGCTCCTCGACCTGCCGGAGAGCCTGCTCGAGCTGCTCTTGCCCCGGCCCCTCGGCTTCACGCCGACGGAGGAGCTCTTCGGCAGCGCCACCGGCCGGGTGTTCGACGCCCTGGGCGCCGCCGGTACCGCGGCGGAGATGACCCTCTCCGGGTTGCTGCACCCCGAGCGCGCGGCGCGGCTGGTCGACTTCTCACGCCGGAACCCGGAGCTTCCGTCGTTGGGCGAGGTGGAGGCGGCGCTCGTCGAGCGTGCGTTCGGCCAGCTTGGTGATGCGGCGAGCACAGAGCCCCGGCGCCTCGAGATCCGGCGCACGATCCAGGCGGCGGTGGTCCGCGCGTTGATCGATCTCGCCGGGGCGGAGGGCGCGACGCCCGGGGTACGGGCTCGCACCGAGGCTGCCCTGAGCGCCCTCGGCGAGCGGCTCCGGCAGAGCGAGCCGGCGACGGCCGCCACTCCCGAGTCGATTGCCCACCGGGCCTACCTGGTGCGGGAGATCGACCGCTACCTGGGGCGTCTGCGCCCCGAGACGGGCACCGTGCCCGAGCCGGCGCCAGCGCCGCCGGGAAGCCCGATCGGCGGCGGCCTGGCCGGCCTCGCCGACTGGCAGCGGGGCGGCTGCTCCATGGACGGGATGTTCTAAGAAGCGATGCAACGGCCCACCGGCTCCGCGAAGGCGCAACGAGAGAGGAAGAGCGATGGAGAAGAATGAGACGCCCGGCCACGGGCAGAAAGCCAAGCCAGCGGCGGGCTTCGATCCCTACGTGCCGGCAGGCCAGGCGCCTCCGGAGTTCACCGTCCGGGCCGTGCTGACGGGGATCGTCCTCGGCATCCTGTTCGGTGCGGCAAACGCCTACCTCGGGCTGCGGGTGGGGCTCACGATCTCGACCTCGATCCCGGTGGCGGTGTTGACGGTCGCCGCGTTCCGGACGCTCCATCGCAAGGGAGCCAGCACCAGCATCCTGGAGGCGAACACCTCCCAGACGGTCGGCTCGGCGTCGAGCTCGGTGGCGAGCGGTGTGATCTTCACCCTGCCGGCCCTCTTCCTCTGGGGGCTCGCTCCGACGCTCCTCCAGATGACCGCGTTGGCGATGATCGGCGGCGTGCTCGGCATCCTGTTCATGGTGCCGCTGCGCCGGTTCCTGATCGTCCGCGAGCACGACAACCTGCCCTACCCGGAGGGCACCGCCTGCGCGGAGGTGCTCAAGGCGAGCGAGATGGGCGGGGCCCGCGCGAAGGCGGTCTTCCTGGGGCTCGGCGCGGGCGCTCTGCTGAAGCTCCTGACCGCGTGGATCCACGTCATCAAGGACGAGGTCAGCGTGCGGGTGCCGTTTCTCAAGAAGGGCGAGCTCGGGACGGAGATCTCGGCCGCCCTCTTCGGCGTCGGCTTCATTCTGGGGCCGCGCATCTCGACGGTGATGGTCGCGGGCGGCCTGCTCTCGTCGCTGGTGATCATCCCGGCCATCGCCTACTGGGGGGAGGGGCTCACGACCCCGCTCTATCCCGAGCCGACGCTGTTGATCTCCCAGATGGACCCCGGGGACATCTGGACCCGCTACGTGCGCTACATCGGTGCGGGCGCGGTGGCCACCGGCGGCCTCATCACCCTGATCCGGAGCATCCCGACGATGATCGAAAGCTTCCGGATCGGCGCCCGGCAGCTCCGTGCGCGTCTGGGAGAGGGCGATGAGGCCGAGGTGATTGAGCGCACCGACCGGGACCTCTCCTTGGGCGTGGTCGCCGGTGGCCTGGCCGTCCTCGCCCTGATCCTGGGCCTCGTACCGCACATCTTCGGTCCCCTCGAGACCGCACCGATCCGGTTCGCGGCGGCGTTCCTCGTGATCATCTGCGCCTTCTTCTTCGTCACCGTCTCGTCGCGCATCGTCGGGCTCGTCGGCGTGACCTCGAACCCGACCAGCGGCATGACCATCGCCTCGTTGATGCTCACCGCCTCGGTCTTCCTCCTCCTCGGCTGGACCGACGACTCCGGCAAGGTGGCCGCCCTGGTGGTCGGCTGCGTGGTGGCGATCGCCGCGTCGATCGCCGGCGACACCTCCCAGGACTTGAAGACCGGCTACCTCCTCGGGGCCACTCCCAAACGCCAACAGGTAGGGGAGATCCTGGGAGTCCTCACCTCGGCCACCTTCGTCTGCCTGGCGGTCATCTACCTCGACAAGGCGTTCCATCTCGGTTCGGTCGATCTGGCGGCCCCCCAGGCGACGCTGATGAAGCTGGTCATCGAGGGCGTCCTGCAGCAGTCGCTGCCCTGGGCCATGGTCGGCATCGGCGTGGCGCTCGCCCTGGTGGCGGAGATGTTCCGGCTCCCGAGCCTGGCGTTCGCGGTCGGTGTCTACCTGCCGGTCTCGACCATGGTGCCGGTCTTCTTCGGCGGCCTGCTCCGCTGGTGGGCGGGCCGGAGCGCGGCCGACGAGGCCGACCAGGAGACCCGGGTGCAGCGTGGCGTCCTGTTCGGATCGGGCCTGGTGGGCGGCGAGGGCATTCTGGGAGTCGGGATCGCCGTCAGCGCCGTCATCACCAAGACCAAGCCGGAGGGGATCGGATGGCAGTGGGCCGGAGCCTTCGCCCCCGGGCTGGCCGTCGGCGTGTTCGGCCTGCTGGCGCTCTGGTTCTGGTCCCTGGTCCGAGACCGCGGCACGGACGGAGCCTCGCCGGAGTCATGATGGCGGAGCGCCCTTTGTTCTCCTTCGCCGTCGTCCTCGCGCTCGCGCCGATGGTCCTGGCCGTCGCCACCGCCGCGGGCGCTCTCGCCTGCGCCGGCCCGGGGGGAGCGCCCGAAGAACCGCCCGCCCGGCCCGCGGAAGGGGCTCGAAGGCCCGGTGCCGGCCGTCCCGCCGACCTGCCGACGGTGCTGGAGGCCCGGGTGCTCGACGAGCGTCCCCACGCCGCCAACGCCTTCACCCAGGGGTTGCTCCTCGACGACGGCTTCCTCTACGAAAGCACCGGCCTCAACGGGCGCTCGACGCTGCGCAAGGTCGACCCGACGACGGGCGAGGTGCTGGTCCAGCGGGACCTGCCGGCGACGATCTTCGCCGAAGGCCTCGCCCTGGTGCCCTCGGCGGACGGGGATCGGCTGATCCAGCTCACCTGGCAGAACGGCCTGGCGCTGGTCTGGGACCGGGAGCGGCTCGAGCAGTTGGGGGAGTACCGCTACAGCGGCGAGGGCTGGGGCCTGACCTTCGATGGTGAACGGCTGATCATGAGCGACGGCAGCTCCACGCTGACCTTCCGAGACCCGGAGAGCTTCGAGCCGACCGGAGAAGTGAAGGTGACCCTGGCGGGCCATCCGCTCTCGCGGCTCAACGAGCTCGAGTGGGTCGACGGCAAGGTATGGGCCAACGTCTGGGGCTCGACGACGGTGGTCGAGATCGACCCGGCGACCGGAAAGGTGACCGCCACCGTCGACCTGGCCGACCTCGTGACCCGCCTCGATCCGGCCGAGGGCCTGCGGATCGACGTCCTGAACGGCATCGCGTTCCGGCCGGCGGACGAGACAGGCGCCACGGGCACCTTCCTGGTCACCGGCAAGCTCTGGCCCCGGCTGTTCGAAGTCAGCTTCGAGCCCAAGGCACGTTGAGCGCGCCAAGCAGCTTCGGCGGGCGGTGGAGAACCGTAGGTCGTTGCCCGCCGGCGGGGCGGTTCATTAGACTGGGCCCCAGTACATCAAGAGAACGACTCGTCTCCAACGACAGGTAGGGAGGTGCGACCGTGGCTGATGAAACCGTCTGGTACGTGGCGATCGCCGGGCAGCAGCAAGGCCCCTATCCGCTCGCCGAGGTGCTCGGCATGATCCGCGCGGGGCAGGTGGGCCAGGACGCCCACGTGTTCTCGGCCGGGATGGACAACTGGGCTCCGATCACGAGCCGTCCCGAGCTCGCTGGGGCGTTTGCCGGGGCGCCTGCCGCGGCTCCCCAGGCGGCTCCGGTCGCGGCGGCGGCCCCCGGTGGCGGCGCCCACGAGATCGACTACCAGATCTTCGGCGAAGAGATGCAGTTCGTCGAGATCACCCTCGACCCGGGGGAAGCGTGCATCGCCGAGGCGGGCTCCTTCATGTACATGGACCCGGGCATCGAGATGAACACCATCTTCGGTGACGGCTCCGCCCAGGCGGAGAGCGGCGGCTTCATGGGCAAGCTCATGTCGGCGGGCAAGCGCGTGCTCACCGGTGAGTCGCTCTTCATGACCATCTTCGGCAACGGCACCAACCAGCGCCAGGACGTCGCGTTCGCCTCGCCCTACCCGGGCAAGATCATCGCCGTCGACCTGCCGCAGCACGGCCGGAGCCTGCTCTGCCAGAAGGACGCCTTCCTGTGCGCGGCCAAAGGCATCTCGGTGGGCATCGCGCTCCAGAAGCGGATCGGCGCCGGGCTCTTCGGCGGGGAAGGCTTCATCCTCCAGAAGCTCGAAGGCGACGGCCTCGCCTTCATGCACGCGGGCGGCACCGTCGTCTCGCGCCAGCTCCAGCCGGGCGAAGTCCTGCGGGTCGACACCGGCTGCCTCGTCGCCTTCGAAACCACGGTCGACTACGACATCCAGACCGTCCCGGGCATCAAGACCGCCATCTTCGGTGGAGAAGGCCTGTTCTTCGCCAGCCTCACCGGCCCCGGCACCGTCTGGCTCCAGTCGCTCCCCTTCAGCCGCCTTGCAGGCCGCGTCGTCGCCGCCATCCCGAAGGGCGTCACCGGCAGAAAGGGAGAAGGCTCAGTTCTAGGAGATCTTGGCGACGTGTTCATGGGCAGTTGACGAGGAACGCTGGGGCAGGCCATCTCGCGGCGTCCTCGGCCGGAGGCTCCGTGTGCAGGCCCGGGCGAGAGCAAGCGCAGCGGGCTCAAGCCCGGGCCCGACCAGCCCCGCAGCGAGTCTTGGGGCGCTCGGGTGGGTCAGATCGTGGGACCCGCAGGGAGGGAGCGACTGAGGCGTACGTCTGTACGCCGCAGGGAGCTTCCGACCGAGGACACCGCGAGATGACCCGCCCCAGCGCCCCAAGACCAAAAAGGGCCGGAGGGGGATGGCCCTGGCACCACCCCGCATCTCCGGCCCTGCGTGACCGGTCGGATCCTCAACCGACCGGAGTTTCGACCTTGAGCATCCGAGCCCACGCCGCCCGCAAGTTCTCGGGCAGGTCGAGCTCCGGGAAGATCGCGCGCACCTCGTCGCGGTCGACGAATGTCCAGATGTCTTCCCACTGGGCGTAGCGCAGCATGTGGGACACGGCCCATGCGCGGCGCTCCGGATCACCGTTTTCGAGGATGGCGCGAAGCTCCCGCTCCGTGACTTCCTCGTCGGGGAAGAAGTACAACGGAGCGTCTGGATCTCGAGTCGAATCCCGACTCGGATCTCGATTCGAATCCCGGCTCGACGAGCTCATGCTGAAAGTATAGCAGGGAGCCGACCTGGCGTATCGACCCAGTTTCGGCGCACTTGACCCCCGTGGTCGGTTTCGCTAGATTCCCTGAGGCCGGAAGACCGGCAGAGCGGGCATAACTCAGTTGGTAGAGTGCAGGCTTCCCAAGCCTGATGTCGCGGGTTCGAGTCCCGTTGCCCGCTCCAATTTCGAAGGTTTTCCCAGGGCGGCCAGAAGGCCGCCTTGTTCACAACATCCCGTCCTTCGGAGCCTCGACAACCCGGGGCCGTTCAACTCAGCGACGACAACCCCCCACCTACCGAGCCGACAGATGTCCATCTTCAAGCGTGATGCAGAGCTACCTACCTCCTCGGCCAGGCCGACCTACGGCTCGCCCCCTCCAACAGCCAGCAGCCGTGAGCCCGTCGTGACGCGTGTCGCCCGGGGCACGCGCATCCAGGGCGAGGTCGCGGGTTCCACGGAGCTCCTGATCGAAGGCGAAGTGGAAGGGACCGTCAAGGTCGACTCCCGCGTCGTCATCGGATCGAGCGGCGTCGTCCGCGGCGAGGTCGAAGCCGACGAGGTCTTGGTCGGGGGAACGATTCTCGGCGACGTGCGCGGGCGTGAGCGAGTGGAGGTGGGAACCTCCGGTCGCCTGGAGGGTGACATCGCGGCACCCCGCGTGACGATCGCCGAGGGCGCGTTCTTCAAGGGCAAGGTCGAGATGACCGGCCAGCGCGGATCGAAGGGTTCTTCCGGCTCCGCCGAGAAAGCGGCGGAGTCCGGACCGGGGAAGCGTTCCGAAGACAGCGCAGAGCCCGGAAGCGGGCAGAAGCCCAGCCGTCCGCAAGACGGCGCCTAGCCGGAAGGAGCACGGCAGTGAAGATCGGGATCCCGAAAGAGATCAAGGACCACGAATATCGCGTCGGGATGATCCCGGCGGGTGCTCACGCCCTCGTGGAGGCCGGCCATTCGGTTACCGTCGAAGCCGGAGCCGGCCTCGGAAGCGGCTTTCCGGACGAGGAGTACGAGGAGGCGGGTGCGATCATCGAGGCCGATACGGACGCCGTGTGGGCCGGAGCCGACATGGTCGTCAAGGTCAAGGAACCGATCGAGCCCGAGTACGGTCGCATGCAGGAGGGCCAGATCCTCTTCACCTATCTGCACTTGGCGCCGTTGCCGAAGCTGACCGAGGTGCTCCAGGAGCGGCGCGTGGCCGGCGTGGCCTACGAGACCATCACCGACCGCCGGGGTGCCCTGCCGCTTCTGACCCCGATGTCGGAGGTCGCCGGCCGGATGGCGTCGCTGGTCGGGGCGTACTACCTGCAGCGCCGGTTCAACGGCCGGGGCACGCTCCTCACCGGCGTTCCCGGCGTGCCTCCGGGCGACGTGGCGGTCATCGGCGGTGGCATCGTCGGCCTCAACTCGGCGAAGGTCGCCGTCGGCATGGGCGCGCGGGTGGTGGTCCTCGAGACCAACCTGGACCGCATGCGCTTCCTGGACGACACCTTCCACGGCCAGGTCACGACCCTCTACAGCAACCGCTACAACCTCCTGGCGGCTCTCGCGCGCTGCGACGTGCTGATCGGCGCGGTGCTGATCCCGGGCCACTCGGCGCCCAAGCTCGTGACGCGGGAGATGCTCTCCGAGATGAAGCGGGGTGCCGTCGCCGTGGACGTCGCGGTCGATCAGGGGGGCTGCTTCGAAACCACCCACGCCACCACCCACTCGGACCCGATCTACGAGGTGGACGGGGTGATCCACTACTGCGTGGCCAACATGCCGGGCGCCGTGCCGCGCACCTCGACCATGGCGCTCAACAACGTGACCCTGCCGTACGCCCTGCAGCTCGCCAACAAGGGCCTGAAG
>Ga0210062_1000648_pt1 | contig 10735 bp, 8 predicted proteins | sample Muzzi_CordA_D2_FD_185528 | JGI IMG/M metagenome (GOLD analysis project Ga0210062, IMG submission 185528) | Wetland microbial communities from San Francisco Bay, California, USA, that impact long-term carbon sequestration - Muzzi_CordA_D2 (SPAdes) | ecosystem: Environmental > Aquatic > Marine >...
CCACTTGGTAACCAGATCGGTGACCCCTTTATAGGACCAATCGAAAAGCCGTCGTTCCAGAACCCGAACGTTTTCAGTTGTGATCGGCAGCACAAACGGCGGTTGGAATTTGAGCAATCGCTGCTGAAAAGATACGGACAGGGTTTCCAGTGTTTCGGTCTTTACTCCTGCCAAAGGCGGTGGGACAACGTTATTCGCAATTGCTTCACACGCTTCATAAGCCAGCCCGGAGGCAACATGGGCGGCCACCAATGCGCCGGTCGAACCTTGGGAAATTTTTAAAATAATATCCGGTGATTGCGCCATAAAGCTGATGACACGGTCATCAAACAGGTAATCACCCCTGAGCAGCAGGACCGAGCTGTTTTCAGGCACGGCGGCAAGATCATCCACCATATTCGTGACACCGGCACCTTTTAGCACCCTTATTTTGCGCTGACGGGATGTCAAACCCCAGATTTGGGCCGGGCTGTCATCGATAATATAAACGTATAAAGACATGGTAAAATAGACCTATATAATCCAACTGATAATTTGTTATTTGGAACTTCTAACAATTTAACACTTCAATAGTCAATCCCAACGGTTGGTTGCAATCTTAATCCAATTACTATATTAATCACAAATGGTTTTTGCCAAATTTGATAACGACGATATGGCCGGCGCTCAAATACCGTTGATCGATAGGCCGGCAGCCGCGAGGACCATGACTCTGGCCCATCTTTCCGACCCGCACATTGCCTGTATGGAGGATATCGCGGTGCGGGATTTTGTGAGTAAACGGCTGTTCGGATATTTAAGATGGAAACTGCATCGCGGCGCCGAACACGGGAGCGGCGTTCTGTCAGCTTTACAAACCGATCTAACGCGGACCGAACCCGACCACATTGCCGTCACCGGCGATTTGACTCACCTGGGTCTGCCGGCCGAATTCAAAAAGGCCCGACAGTGGCTGCAGTCGCTGGGATCGCCCGCTCGGGTCACCGTCATTCCCGGCAACCATGATGCTTACGTCAAACTCACCTGGCATCAAAACATGGCCCGCTGGACCGAATACATGCTCTCTGACGCCGCGCGGGAAGATGACCGGGGTGCAGAACATACGGCAACCATTTTCCCCAGTTTGCGCACCAGGGGCGGTATCGCCATCATCGGCGTGAACACCGCCCGGCCCAGCGCACCGCATCTGGCGATCGGCAGCGTCGGTGCCGGACAATTGCGAAACCTGGCGGACATCCTGGCTCAAACCGCCCGGCAACGATTATATCGGGTCTTACTGGTCCACCATCCACCGTTATCCGGCACGGTCAGCTGGCGCAAACGCCTGACCGATGCCGCTGATTTGCGATCCCTGCTGGTAGAATACGGTGCCGAGTTAATCCTGCACGGCCATGCGCATCGAACCCTCCGCAATTATCTGCCAACTCCAAACGGCAATATACCGGTTATGGGCGTTCCCTCGATCTCGGCCCTGAGCCGCACGCCCGAGCGTCGCGCCCGCTATTATATCTATCGTATAACGCCCGACCAGGAAGGCTGGAACGTCAGATTTGAGGTGCGAATTTACTCACCTGAAGAAAACTGTTTTATCAGGGAAAGCGAGGAGGCGTTCGGGCAGGAATGACAAATGTCGAATGCCGAATGCCGAATGCCGAATGCCGAATTAAGGAATTCCATCCGTTTTATTAAATCTCAAGCAGATAATTCCGACTTCCCCCTTCGATAATCTGCCCCCTAATTTTTGTCCATTTTCATAACGCCATGCGCTATGCTCTCTGCCCTAGGCTCAAAATTCCGAATTCCGAATTCAAAAATCTGTTATCCGATTATACAACCCGCCGTAGTCTCCACAGGGCAATACCGGAAATCAGTATAACCGGAGCCATGGCGGTAATCATCGGGCTCAAGCTGAGCAAAAGCCCCAGATGGACGATAACCTGGTCGCCAAAATAAAAAATAATTCCCACAAATGAGCCCACCATAATGCGTTTGCCGGCGCTGATCCTGCGGGAAGAGCCGAATACAAACGGAAGCGAAAGCAAAACCATTGCGCCGGTGGTCAACGGCACACCCAATTTGCGCCACAGCGCCAGAGCATAGCGATCCGCATTTTGACCACTTTCACGCAAGGCGTCGGCATACCGGTGAAGATCGGAAGCTGACAGGCTATCGGCGGGTATCTCGAGGACTTCGACCTGAGCAGAGCTTAAAAATGAATCCAGCGTCAGGCTGGGCAGGCGGCTGGTTGTTATGCCCTGTTCGTTAAACGTTTTGCGGGTAATTTCCCGCAAGACCCATTGATTGTCGTTCTGGATATTCGCCTCGCGGGCATGGGTATAGACCGTCAGACGACCTTTTTCATCGGTTTCGAATATATCCAGATCTGTGGCAACCCCACCGGAATGGGTTTTGCCGACATGGATGTAAGTATCGTTACGGCGTGCCCAGAATCCTTGCTTGGTAAGGGTAAAACCTGTCCCGGAGATTGCCAGAGCCCGTTTCCTGCGGGCCAGCTGGTCCAGCGGCGGAACCACTATCTCGGCCAGCAGGCCGGTTAACAGGATCAGGATCGTTCCGGTGGCAAATACCGACCAGCAGATTCGCCGGACCGACACGCCGCCGGCCTGCATGGCGAGCAGCTCGCCGTGGTCGGCTAATATACCGAGCGCCACGACGCTGCCAAGCAGCGTACTGATCGGCATCAGCTCGAGCATGCGTCTGGGCAGTGTGAGCGCAATAAAGAAAATGACATCATCGACCCGGAAATTGCCCTTGCCGACGTCATCCAGTTGGGATATTAATTCCAACAGACTGAACAGCGCAACCAGGATAATTAAAATCAGCAGAAAGCTGCGCAAAAAGCTGGCGCCAATGTGTCGATCGAGAGTTTTCATTTTAAGGTATTATCTGCCGCGCCGAAAGAACACCACCGGTGGCTGCCATAAAAGAATCAGCAGCACCCCTGCCAGCAGCAGCTGAATCCACCATATTCCGGGGAAGGTATCGAGGACCCCCTTTTCAACCCACTTTTTGGTCAGGGCACTGAGATTGTAATAAACCGCAAAAATCACCACGGCGGTCGTGACTTTGGCATATTTGCCGCGCCGCGGTGAGGAGCGGCTGAGCGGCACACCCAGCATGGCCAGCAGCACGGTTGCCAACGGTGTCGAAAGTCGCCACTGGAATTCAGCAATTTCCTCGCTGTTGTCCGACCGGGCAAGTGAACCGGTTGAAACCGACTTGACACGATACTTCATTTTAACGTTGTCCTTGGGTTCAAGAGGCATGGCCGATTGCTCAAATTGTATGACGCGTCCTTCTTCTCCGGTGCGGGAAAATTCATAGAGGTAGCCATCGGTGAATACTAGAATCTGTCTGCCGGAAGCGCGATCCAGGGATTGATTGGCTTGCTGGGCATAGATAACCTGCAGGGAATCATCGCGTTCGGTAAGAATAAAGACCCGTCGGGCTTCATCTTGCTGGTGGTCGACCTTTTCAGCATAAATGACTCGCTCACCGTTTTGGGTTTCGTAAAACGTCCCGTCATTCATGCGTGTCAAATCAAAGTTGGCTTCGGCCTGCGCTTTCAACTGATAATATTTAGCGTACGCCCAGGGCCGGATATAAAATGATAAGCTGGCAACAATTGCCGCAATCAGAACGGCAGTGTAAAAAACCGGTAGTAGTACCCGGCCCGTGCTGACACCACAGGCAAACAGGGCCGTCATTTCAGAGTCTTTGTAAAGCCTGCCGAGCGCCACCACCACGGACAAATACAGGGTTGTGGGCAGCAGTACCTCCAGGGCAATAGCGATTCTAAGCAGGATTAATATAATGACTGTGGTGCCCGACAATTGACCGACCAGGGCATCGGCCAGAAAACGGGTCGCCATATAGCATCCAAAAATAAAGACCAGGATTCCGCAAACCGCTATAGTGGGTTGAATGATTTCCCGCATTATATAACGGTCGATAATCATTTTTTTCCATTTAAAAAAGCGTTCTTCGGCACAATGAGCCCCGAACGCTTATTTGAAATTTCGGCAGAAGGAGGATCCAAACATCGTTTAAAATTAGCCGGTCCGGAAAAATTTATAAATGATGTCGCTCCGTTCCATAATTTAATTTCATATCAGATAAAAAAGCGCACAAAGGCGCATGCATACTGATTTATTCTTCGAATATGTGAAGAAAAGTGAAAGGCGGACTAATTAGGGATTCGCCAGGTTTATCTCACTCACCTGGCAGCACTCTTCGTCGAGCTCCGCCTGCCGGCGAGCGCCGCAGGCTGACACGACTTTTTCCGCCTGTATAAGATCTGCCCGGTAGTCTACTTCGCACCATTGCAGTCCGTGAATCAAGCATGTCCACACCGGTATCTTGCTGGCCATTTCATCAATCACCGACAGATACCATTTCCTTTGGGATGAGGGGTCTCTCAGGGCCTTTTCAATAGCGTCATGGAACATCTGCGGTCCCTGATCGCGGAACATGATCATCCCGATGGATTCTCCGTCAACCTGATCGGGTATGAGGTCTTTGCCGATTTTGACCAAGCGGCATCCCTCTAATTCGACCTTCATGTCATCAGCGTCATATTCACTTTTCTGGCTCACAACAACGGTCACGGGCTGATCGCCCGACGCAAGCAATCGTTTCAATACAGCCGCTTCAAATAAGGTATCGCCGTTCAGCAAAATAAAATCATCGTTCATCTGATCATGGGCAACCCAGCAGCTGACCAGATTGTCCGAAACGGCATAGGCGGCATTGTAAACGGTTCGCACCCGGTCTGTGCCGTAACGCTTGCGTAGAATCCGTTCAACTTTGTCTGCGCGATATCCCAGGACAACGGTCACCTCGTCGATCCCACCCTTGGCAAGCTCGTCAATCTGCCATTCAATTAATGTTTGTCCCATAATCGGGAGAATGCATTTGGGGGAATCCGCCGTCAGCGGCAGCAATCGTTTCCCCTGCCCTGCACTTAATATAACAGCCTTCATCAGTTAACTTTCATCTCCATCGCGTGGCGGTTAACATTTTTGCTGCATCGGTTAGCAAAGGCAGCAAGTTCGCATATACAATCATAATTAATTGTCGTTGAGTTCCAGTTCCATGGTTTCATCGAAAAATCGAATGGCATTTTTTAAAATGTCATGAAAGTACTCAACCTGATCAGGGGATAGGCCGAGGGAAACTGAAATTGTACTGAAAACGTCTGACTGGTTGCGCTTGATTTCTTTTAGGATTTGCCGGCCCTTATCGGTCAGCGTAACTGTGGTTACCCGTTGATTTTCCGGCAATATCCGCTTATCCACCAGTTTTTTGTCTTTCCACAATTTTGTAATTGTCGTAGAGATCGTACTATTGCTGACCGCAGGATATAAACTGCCGATTTCGGATATGCTCATATTGCCTTTCATCCCGATCAACTCGATGATCAAACTTTCGCGGTCAGTTAAATCGCCCACTTTTTGTTCCGATACTTTAGAGGCCATATATAATCGCACCCTAAAGGCCATGTCATAAATCAGCGATTCAGTGGTCATTCCCATCTGTTCCCCTCAAAAAGATGCCTCTTAAACGATCTATAAAAACCTAATATTATAGCGTTTACTATGAATTTTCAAATTATCCATGAAATGTAATAGCGAAGTAGAGGCCTCCGGCTCGAAGAGCAGGATGGAATCATTGTTTAACTTAGTAAGTATGTCTTTTTTAATTGCATCCGTCAACATAATGGTACATAAAAAAGCATTACACCATGATTCTCATCGATCCCCGCCGCTGGGCATACAACCCGCCAACAAGATCCTAAACTTCCGGTGCACCATTGTCCCTTGCGGGACGGAGCATTAGCTCAGGATAGTGTCTTGCGGCCCCTAAAGACGTAATCTGCAAGATTTAGATTTTCCTATCGCACCTACAATTATGCCTAATCTTCTTACACAATGTTTGAAAATCATTTATAATACAAAAAATATGATTTGTAAAGAGTTCTTTTTCAAAAATTAAATATTTTTTAACATTTCAAATACTAAAGTATTTTATTTCTATAAATTTAGTAAATTTAAACAATAAATTGAGGAGCTCGCCCCATGCCGACCCGCTGAAGGCAAGGGCTGTTTTCAATATTGACCTCGTTGTGCTACCTGTGTATCATGCGTTGAATTTGTATTGTCGAAAAGTACCCCTCCCAACGATTAATTTAAAGGACAACAGCATGAATTCTGAAAACCAGTCACAGGATCATCTATCCGACAGTTCCGCTAAAGCGCTAAAAGTCGTGGAAGTAAAAGATCGCCGCGCACTAAATGATTTTATCCGCCTGCCGTGGTCGTTATACACCGACGACCCGATGTGGGTTCCCCCGCTGCTGCTGGAACGGCGTATGCTCTTTTCTCCGAAAAATCCGTATTTTGAACATGCAAAGTTTTGCTCCTGGGTAACCTATCGCAAAGGCAACCCGGTGGGACGGATCAGTGCACAAATCGACCGGCTGCATATTGACCGCTACCAGGACGCCACCGGGTTTTTCGGGATGCTGGAGGCAGAGGACGATCTTCAGACCTTTCAAACCCTGCTCGACACAGCGCAAGACTGGTTACGCGAACAGGGAATGCAACGAATCAGCGGTCCTTACAACCTGTCGATTAACCAGGAATTGGGTCTGCTGGTGGACGGATTCGACACCCCGCCATCCATGATGATGGGCCATGCCCGTCCCTATTATGCCGAACGGTTGCAGGATAATGGGTACCGGAAGGAAAAAGATCTGCTGGCTTATATCATCTCCACGGATTCAGAGCTGACCAAGGCAGTCAAGACGATTGCAGCGAAAGTAAAAACCCGGGTGCTAATCAGAGATCTGCGCAGGTCTCAATTTATCGAAGAATTAAAGATTTTTCGTGATATTTTCAACGACGCCTGGTCACAAAATTGGGGTTTTGTTCCTTTCACCAACAAGGAATTCGAACATCTGGGTAAAGACTTAAAAATGCTGGCCGATGAAAAACTGGTGAAAATTGCCGAAGTCGATGGCGAACCGGCAGCATTTATGGTTCTTTTGCCGAATATCAATGAGGTAATCCGGGATCTAAATGGCAGGCTGTTACCCTTCGGATGGCTTAAAATGCTCTGGCGCCTTAAAGTAACATACCCTAAATCTGCGCGGATCCCTTTAATGGGCGTTCGCTGCCGATATCACAGCAGTATGATGGGTGCCGCCCTCGCTTTTGGAATGATAGCCGATGCCAGGCAACCTGCCATAAAACGCGGCATAGAAGAAGTGGAACTCTCCTGGATCCTTGAGGACAATATGAGAATGCGCAGCATTATCGAATCCCTCGGCGGAAGAGTCTATAAAACCTACCGAATATATAGTAAGCAACTAATATAGAGCGATGTCAATTCCCCAACCTAAATTTTCCGCCCTGGTCCTGGCCGCGGACCGCGGACCGGATGATCCGGTTGCCGGCGCAGCCGGTGTCCCGTGCAAGTCCTTGGCACCAATTGGCGGAATCCCAATGGTTTTTCGCGTTGTCAATGCCCTGGATGCGTCCCGGGAAGTTGGTGCGATCAATTTGTGCGGACCGCCTGAATCCATTGTCAGTCAAACGGCTGATCTCGCAGAGCTGATAGCTTCAGGAAAAGTTAGATGGCATGCAAATGGTGCAACACCAAGTTCAAGTGCCTATCGTGTTCTTCAGAAACTACCGGATCAGATACCGATTTTATTAACGACCGCCGATCATGCGCTGCTGGAGGCCGGGATGGTCGACCATTTTTGCAGCCGGGCCCGGGAAACAGGTTGTGATGTGGTTGTCGGAATCGCGCGCCATGATACGGTCACCGGAGCCTACCCCCAGACCCGCAGGACCGCGACACGTCTGGCGGACGATGCCTACTGTGGCTGTAACCTGTTTGCTTTTCTGACTCCCCGTGCCCGCCGGGCGGCCGACTTCTGGCGCCAGGTCGAAAACCAGCGCAAAAACCCACTGCGCGTGATTCGAATTTTGGGCTGGGTGGCAGTTGTTCGTTATCTGGCGGGGCGTCTTTCACTGGACGAAGCCCTATCCAGGATTTCGCGTCGTTTAGGATTTAAGGCAGGTGCCGTTGTCATGCCTTTTGCTGACGCCGCTGTGGATGTCGATTCGATCAGCGACTGGGAGTTGGTGGAGAAGATTGTCGCTCAAAGGAAAGAGTCTTTGAATTCGGAATTCGGAATGCGGAATGCGGAAAAACGAACTGCAGAATAGCGCAAGCTGGAATTATCCTATAAGTGCATAAAGTATCGCATTGGACTTAGGTTATTCATAAGAAAACCATTGGCATTATGGATTGATCCCGGCCTCCGGCTCGCAGATCCTGCGCCTCGGAGAAATACTGGTTTCTGGATACTGGATGGTTCTGGATTTCATTCCCGGTGCATTCCTGAATATCCAGCATCGCCCTCGTAAAAGCGACGGTCTTGCGTCTACACCGCTTAGATTTGGTATACGCATTTATGATAGGTTTCGTTAAAAAGTCGGTTTATTGACCTGCAGTTCAAGTAATTTATCGAAAAATCCAATCGAATTTTCAAGAACCTGATGAAATGATTCATTCTGGTCCGCAGTCAAACCCAGAGATTGGGCCACGTTGGTAAACACATCGGATTGTTTCCGTTTTATTTGCTCGACAATTTCGCGGCCTTTATCAGTCAAGCTGACGGCGGTAATTCGCTGATTTTCGGGCGGAATATTTTTATCAACCAGCTTTTTTTCTTTCCAAAGCTTGGTAATGGTCGTCGAAATCGTGCTACTGCTGACTCGTGGATAAAAATTACCGATTTCGGAGATACTCATACTCCCTTTGGTACCGATAAGTTCCAGAAGAAGGGATTCACGGTCACTCAAGTCGTTGACCCCTTTTTCTTCTGATAGTTTCGATGCAATGAACAAACGCACCCTAACGGCCATGTCATAAATCATCATTTCAATTACTTCATCCATCAACTCCTCCCCACATGGTAACCTCGTTAAAAAAACACAACTATTTATAATAAAAATTTTACTGTTTGTAAAGTGTTTATAAAATAATCTTTATTGATTATCAATATTTCATTATCAGAAATTTTCTTAAAATTAATTATTGACAAACTAAAATATAGTCCTATAATTGAAAACATCAAAACATTTCAAAAAATAAAATGTTCTATTTTTTAGAAATGACTATTGCTGAAATATTTATTTATTAAACTCTTGACAGTTTGAATTGATCGGATTATCATTGAATTGATTTTTCGAACTATTAAAGATGGAAATTTATGAATCGACTAATTCCCAATTTTTATTCCGAAAATAGTCAAATTGTTTTGAGACGTTAATATTTTCGGCATATTTATTGCATAGACTTTACAGATTTTGAAATTCGTGTTACGCTGTTTAGGAACTGAGTTAAGTTGAAGGCTAAGATCTTAATTTTCCTAAATATAAAAAACGGTCTGACCAGTGAAGCGAACCAGATGAATTCTGGCTATTGAAGACGCCGGTCCACCACGCGTTTATTACCCCGCGTGTGAGGAAATCCATAAGTCGGTTTCTAATCCAATGATTCCCGGTTTGCCGACGGGCAAAAAAAAATTATATTTAACTACTCAGGCATTTGACAATTAACTTTAAATCAGGTAATAGCCACATCGGCACAACTACCCTTTTATAAAAGGCAAAGACACAATACTTCAGAGGTACGTTGCAGATGTTAGGTTGACGCGGCGATTCCGGGGAGGGAATATCGCCGCACTGACTTTATTGGACCAAGGAGGCTTTAGTTGCTATGGATGCTACACCTGCCGCAAGTAATCTGCCGTTGCGGATTGCAGATTTCGCTACGCTAGCAGAAGCGCTCGATTACGCAGCTCGTGGAAATACCGGATTCAATTTCTATACCGGTGGCGTCAAATTATACGCGAAACTGCCCTATGCAGAACTCAAACAGGATGCGCAGGCACTGGCACGTCGTCTTATCGATCTGGGCGTCAACCGTGGTTCGCGGGTTGCGCTGGTGGCGGATACACACCCGGATTTCATGCGTTTCTTTTTTGCCTGCCAGTACGCCGGGTTAATACCCGTACCGCTGCCGGCCTCAGTCCATTTGGGGGGGCGTCAGGCGTACGTAACACAACTTGAAAGGCTCCTTTCAATCTGCCAGGCAGAAGTCGCTATGGCACCCGAAGGCTTTCTTACCTACCTGGAAGAAGCCGCCAGTAATTTAAAACTGCGATTCATAGGCAGCCCTCAGGATTTTTATGATCTTCCGGAATCCAGTACCCGCCTGCGCCCCTCGGAACCGGATGAGGTGGCCTATCTGCAATATACTTCCGGCAGCACCCGCTTCCCGCGGGGCGTAATGATTACTCAGAAAGCTGTACTCAGCAACCTTTTTGCCATCTGTAAATATGGCATCCAGGTTCGACCTGAGGATCGGGCGGTATCCTGGCTTCCCTACTTTCATGATATGGGGCTCGTCGGTCTGGTGCTGGCCCCCATGGCAACTCAGCTGACAGTCGATTATTTAAGTACCCGTGATTTCGCCATGCGCCCCAGACTGTGGTTGACGCTGATGTCCCAGAATAAAGGCACCCTGTCCTTCAGCCCGCCCTTCGGTTATGAACTGGCCGCAAGGCGAGTCCGTGAGGAAGAAGCTAAAAACTTTGATCTTACATCCTGGCGGGTGGCCGGTGTCGGGGCGGAGC
>Ga0210062_1000650_pt1 | contig 10725 bp, 10 predicted proteins | sample Muzzi_CordA_D2_FD_185528 | JGI IMG/M metagenome (GOLD analysis project Ga0210062, IMG submission 185528) | Wetland microbial communities from San Francisco Bay, California, USA, that impact long-term carbon sequestration - Muzzi_CordA_D2 (SPAdes) | ecosystem: Environmental > Aquatic > Marine >...
CTGCTCAAAGCTTTTATAAATCGTCCCGAAGGCAATCGACATGATCGCCAGAACCATTAATATTTCGATAATGGTAAATCCCTTCACGGCCTTGCCCTTCAAACGCAGAGCGATTGCCAATCTGGGTGGGTTTTCCAAAAACTTGTTCATACCCCGTTGCCCCTGGTATTGGTGGTAATGCTTATTTGGCGCGTCTGACTGCCCCGGTTCCATTGGACCGTCACGGTGATCCGACGTGCGGTATCGCCCATATTGTTGACCGTCCAGGAAAGATCATAAATTCCTCCGGGAGAGCCTTCCGCATTAAGACCGCTTTCGGTGCCGCCGAGACCCAAATCGGCCAGGTCCCGGGTGCTTTTCAACTCTTCCATTTTGGCTTTGCCCAACATGTTGGCCTGAGTTATTATATTGCCGCTCGTATTGTTACGAACGGAATTAAATTGCATGGAGGCCGCCGCCAGCATTGCAATAGCCAGAATAGCCATTGCAATTAAAAGCTCGATCAGGGAAAAACCCGTCTGATAATCACGGTCAATGGGTTTGAAAGCTTTGGGGATTGGAATGTTGACCATTATTGAACTCCCAGATGACCCAGCCGGTTGATCGTGATCAAACGATTGCCGTTTTGATTCACCAGCGGTATTGACCTGGCCAGGGTAATCCGATCCGGAAGGCCCCGTCCGTTAAACCGGGTAGCATTCTTGGCCGGACTCAACGGCTCGTTATCAAAATCCAGCGACCCGACATCAACCTGAACACCTGCCGGCAGGGTTCTGGTTTTGATAATGAATTCGCCGTCTGGATCAAAATTCTGGGCCACGCCGCCCGGTTGTCCATTGTCCAGAAAAATGGTGTAACTATTTTGCGCAAAGCTGACGGCGACGAAGTCATTCTCCCGGATCGCTCTGATTTTAGCCATTTCCAGATCCCCCAGGAGGTTGTTTACAGCACCTCTGAGCCGATGGCCCCTAAGCCATTGCAAATAAGGTGGCAGCACAAAGGCTGCAATGACCGCCATGATGGCCAAGGATATCGCCAGTTCAAAAGCTGTGAATCCTGAATTCTTTCGCATTTTCTTCAACTCCTGTATTAAACCCCTCATGAAAGAGTACAAAATTTATGCCATTATCTTTTTTAAAAAATATTAAACGTCATTTAACCTGGCAAGACATGGCACGATCTGTGTTATTATACTGAATTTATATGATAAAAATTTTGATATGGACCGGATCAACCAATCCGGTCAGCAACCGTTTGGTTATATTTACATATCCATATATTTCTATCGGCATTTGACTATCAACAGTTTAGAGAAAATTCGACTGAATTGCTAACCAACGGAAATATATATAGTTTTGATTGCTGCCGGCTAGAAAAAAGGGACGGCCGAGGTGTGTAAGTCGGGCATTGACAAATATTATTCGGATGACGAGATCCGCGACCGCGGGAAGGGTTGGATAAGGATTGGAATCTTACTTTTGAAATTCGAATTACAAATTGGAAATTAATTGCGAATATAATCGACCCCGTTTTGCAGAATTCGAACCCCCACCGGAAGATTTATCTGGCAGGCGGTGCCGCGTCGGCGATCGATTTCTTTGCGTCGCGTCCAATCCGGGTGATTGGTGGGATGATTGTAGCTTTCCGGATGCGGCATCAGGCCAAATATTCGCCCGGAGGCGTCACAGATACCGGCGATGTCATCCACCGAGCCGTTGGGGTTAAACGGAAATCGACCATTGGCGGGCCGGCCGTCGGGCAGAGCATACTGAATGGCTACCTGGTTATTTTTCCGCAATCTGGTCAGCGTTGCTTGATCGGCAAAAAATTTTCCTTCACCATGACGGACCGGAAGCTCCGCCAGGTCAACACCACGGGTGAATTTACAGGGCGACGCCGGATTCGCTTTAAGGGTTACCCATTGGTCTCTGAAGTTGCCGCAATCATTAAAGGTGAGTGCGACTGACCGTTGGTGATAGTTTTGCGCCAGACCGGGCAGAAGACCGAGGTTGACCAGGGCTTGAAATCCGTTGCAAATCCCCAGAACCAGGTTGCCCTGATCAACAAACTCTATCAGTTGCCGGCCGATATTGGTCTTCATTCGAACCGCCTGGATGACGCCGGCGCCATGGTCGTCGCCCCAGCCGAAGCCCCCGATAAATACCAGGATCTGAAAATTTTCCAATTTGGCCGAACCGTCAATCAGTGAGTTGATATGAACCCGCTCAGCCCGCGCCCCGGCCAGTTCAAAGGCATAGGCGGTCTCATGATCGCAATTCAGTCCAAAACCAGTCAGGACCAAAACGTTTACATCACGCATATCGAAAGCCCTTTTTATTTTTAACCACGGATTCTCACGAAATTGCACGGAAAGTAAAGTTTCCAACATCAGAATATTTTTAATTAATCAAGCATCCGTGAATATCCTGATCTAGATCAAGTCCCCGAAAGTCTTTTTCCAGGCCGCTTTCAGATCTTTTACCGGAACCGAAAGGATGGTTTTCCGACCACCTCCCCGGACGACAAGCTCCGGTTGTTCGGTAACCGTACCAACCCTGGCACAGCGGGTTCCTTTAAAGATACTTTCAAAGGCTTCACCGTGGGCCGGATCCACTGTCACGATGAAACGTCCGGCCGATTCGGAAAATAAAAGATGGTCATCGCGCTCATTCTGGTCAGTCGGAACCTGCGCCAGATTGACTTTCAAGCCTAAATTGCCGCCCATGGCCACCATGGCCAGGTGCACGGCCAGGCCACCACGATAAATTCCGTGAGCAGAAGCCACCAGCTCCTTTTCAATGGTTTGCCTCAAATTTTGATAGAGCGGGATAAATTCAGCGGGGCGCACCCGGGGTACGTTACGCCCGATGTATCCCAGATGTTCATAATATTCCGATCCACCGAGTTCATTGCGGGTGGTTCCCACAACATAAATTAAATCGCCGGGGTATTTTGCGTCCATGGTCACGCAGCGATTGATATCTTCGATGACCGAAATGGCGGAAAACTGCAGTGTTTCAAGGGCTGAAACCTTGTGCGTCTCACCATAGCGACCGGCAAGGTTCCCGTCCACATACATGCTGTCTTTTCCCGAAAGCAGCGGGATTTCGTATGCCAAGCATAAATCCCGCAGCGCCCGGCAGGACCGCACCAGCTGAGCCGCCTTGAATTTGCCGTCCGGATTTTGGATCGGATCATATTGAATACTCGGCCAACAAAAGTTGTCGACGCCACCGATATGGTTTAAATCGGCGCCGATTGCCATCAGTCGCCGCACCGCCTCATCAATGCTGCAGGCCGTCATGTGAAATGCATCGATAGCGGAATAAGCCGGCAGCAGGGCCTGGGCAAAGGTCAGACCTCTCTCAGAATTGAGCACCGGCCGGATCACGGCCGCATCGCTGTCCGCATCACGGTCGCTGCCCACCAGGGGTTTGATGACGCTGGTCCCCTGAACTTCATGATCATATTGCCGGGTGATCCATTCCTTCGAGCATATATTGGGTCGGCCCAATAGATCTTTCAACAGGGCGGCATAGTCCTGTGGAACCCGGAGCACCGGTTCATGCAGCCCGCGCTGTTCAGGGGAAATCCATTCGGCCTCGAATTCCCACTGCGGAAAACCGGATTCCAGCAGATCAAGATTCACATAGGCACAGGTTTTGCCATTATAGCTGATGTGCAGCTTTCCCGAATCCGTATAGCGGCCTATGACGGTGCTTTCGACCGCATGTTTGCGGGACAGTTCGAAAAAACGGATGTGATCAGCCGGATCGATCGCAACGGTCATTCGCTCCTGGGATTCGGAAATCCAGATCTCCCACTGGTCAAGCCCTTCATATTTTAGCGGCACTTTATCAAGTTCAATATGACAGCCGTTGGATAACAGGGCCGACTCTCCGACGGATGACGACAAACCGCCGCCGCCGTTATCCGTAATGAATTTGATCAGTCCTTCGTCCCGGGCTTCCAGCAGGAAATCATGCATTTTTTTCTGGGTATAGGGGTCTCCGATCTGCACGTGACCGGCCGGTGTGTGTTCGGAAAACACTTCGGAGGAAGCCGTGACACCGTGGATACCGTCCTTGCCGACCCGCCCGCCGCACATAATCACCAGTTCACCGGCTGAGGTTCGTTTATCTTGGGCGGGTTGTCCGTCAATCTGTGCCGGCATAATACCGACGGCCGTGACAAACACCAGGCATTTGCCTAAATATCCCGGATGAAATAAAACCTGACCGAAAGTGGTGGGAATGCCGCTTTTATTGCCGCCGTCACGCACGCCTTCAATCACACCGTCCAACAAACGTCGGGGATGAAGGTGCGGTTTCAGGTCCCCCTCGTAATCCCGTGGTGCGACGCAGTAGCCGTAACTGCCCATTACCAGCTTGGATCCTTTGCCGGTTCCAAGGGGATCCCGGTACACGCCGACGATTCCGGTAATCGCGCCACCATAGGCTTCCATGTTGGATGGTGAATTATGGGTCTCCCCGGTAATCACATAATAGTGATTTGAATCAAAGCGCCCGGCACCGGCGTTGTCCCATAATACTGAAATCACCCAGGGCTTTTTAGCCTTTAAAGCCAAAGTGGGGGCTTCGATACAGGTTTTAAACAGGTTGTCGATAATTTCAGTTTCACCGGTTGTCCGGTCGTGATAGCGGTATAGACCGCGAAATGTGTTGTGATTACAATGATCGCTTCTGGCCTGGGAGATATATTCAAGCTCAACGTCGGTTGGATCGTCCAGATCTACCTGTGCCCGCGCGGCGCGGGTATCGGCATCCTGGAAATAAGCGCGAATGATGGGAATATCGTTGGGGTTTAAGGCCAGATTGCGTTCATCACTGATTTTTTTCAGGGAAAGATCGCTGTCTACCGGAATCGTTGTTACGGTCGGAACGTGGTCCAGAATGACTTTGGGAAGAATATATCCGATACCCTCTGCCGGATCCCACTGCCCGGCGGAATAGATTTTCCACTGCTGGATGATGTTGTTTGCCAGAAGTTCGCCGGCGATTTTATCCAGATCGGCGTCATTTAGCCCGCTACCGGTGATGCAATAGCGTTTTGAAGTGTAGACTGCCTGATCCGCTTCGAATTTAAACCCGAAAAGATCTTCAATGGCTTCTACAGCGGTGCTGCCGGGATTATCTCTGACGCCCGGCCGGAACCCCACCCAGATGCACCAGTCGAATTCGGTGTCGAGCGGCGCATAGGAAGAAATCTGGGTAACCGGGTTGGTAAAAATCTCCGTCTGAACAGCTTGCAGCTGTTCATCCGACAGTTCAGCATCGATGGTGACGATATGAATCGTGCGGACACCGGCCAATTGAATGCCGAAATAATCTTCTGCTTTCTGGCAAATCCCCCGCCCTTCCGCATCCAGCAGGCTATCCTTCAAAGCGATCTCAAGTCTATGAGCCATGTTGATCTCTTCTTGTTAAAAAAAATTTCGATTGGATGCTACACGTGCGTCGATCTTGAATTAGCGGATTAATTAACTGAAGAATATCCGGGTAATATCATTGTAGAACACCAGAATCATCAACAGTATCAGAATGAACAGGCCCACCTGCTGAGCGACTTCTCTAACTTTTATACTGACCGGACTGCCCTTGATGGCTTCGATCAGAAAGAACAGCAGGTGACCGCCATCCAGCACCGGGATGGGCAGCAAATTGATAATGGCCAAATTGATACTGATCAGCGCAATAAAGAATATCAGGCTGCCGACACCAGCTTTGGCGGAGTCGCCGGCCATCTGGGCAATCATGATCGGACCGCCGAGAGTATTGGTGGATATGTCGCCTTTGATCAGTTTGCCGATAATAACCACCATCAATTCGATCACTTTATAGGACTGGGTTAGACTTTCGCCAAAGGCTTCAAAAGGATTCAGTTCCTTTGAATAGGTCTCGCCGGATGCCGTGATACCAATGACATAACGCTGGACATTTTCACCGAAGATGTTTTGGGTCGGCACCCGTTCCGGTGCGATGGAAAAATCCAGAAAAGATTCCTGGCGTCGTACGGACAGGCCGAGGGTTTTGCCTTGACTGGCATTGATAATCGCGGCCATTTCGTCCCAATTGCTGATTTCCGCCCCGTTGATAGCGGTAATCAAATCTCCTTTGATGAGCCCGGCCGCGGCGGCCGGAGATCCAGCTCTGACCGACCCGACGGAAGGCTTCATGATGAGCTTGCCGGAAATCAGAAAAATCCCGAAGAAAATCAGAATCGCCAGCAGAATATTAAAAACCGGTCCGGCGACGACAATCAGCATGCGTTTGACAACGTGCTTATGGGTAAAGGACAGGGGCAGGTCGGCGGGATCAATTTCGGCGTCCGGTTCTTCCCCCACCATTTTGACATAGCCGCCAAGCGGAACTGCTGAAAGTCGGTAATCGGTGATCCCAATTTTTTTGCCGATTAACCGGGGGCCGAAACCAAGGGAAAATTTCTCAACACCGACCCCGAATAACCTGGCGATCAGAAAATGGCCGAACTCATGGAAAAAGATCAGAACTCCCAAAACAATGATGAATGCAAATATATTGGTACCCATGTTTTTATTTTGTTATTTGTGTAAGATTATTGGTCTGTTTTAGTATTACTGTGCTAAATCCAAGATTGGATAAGTTGGGAAATTTCAAATCACAAATTACAAATCACAAATAATAACCAATGACCAAAACTGCAAATTCAAAACAAGGAATTGAACATCAATAGGCATCCTAATTTGTTTTGATCATTGAATATTTGAAATTGGAATTTGTTTGTAATTTGGTGCTTGTAATTTGGTATTTTCCTATAAATTATATAAAACTGTTTCTAAAATACTACTATTTTCTCAGCTTGTTGATAGCACCCTGAGCATGCCCCCTGGCCCATTGGTCGGCGCCAAGTATATCAGCCAGTTCAGGTTTTGAAACAACCGCGTGTCTAGCCATTGTCTGCTCAACCACGGTCGGGATATCTACAAACCCGATCACTTGGTTCAGGAAAGCATTGACTGCCACTTCATTGGCGGCATTCAAAACGGCCGGCAGGGTGCCTCCGACTTCACAGGCTTTGAAGGCCATTGCCAGACAGGGAAATTTTTTAAGATCCGGTTGCTCAAAGGACAGGGACAGGCTCGCATCAAATTGTGGTAACGGCTGCCGCAGGGGCAGCCGCCGCGGGTAAGACAGGGCATAAGCAATGGCAACCTTCATGTCCGGAATGCCTAGCTGGGCCATGATCGAACCGTCCCGGTACGCAACCATTGAATGAATCACGCTTTGCGGATGAATGACGACTTCGATCGACTGGTGCGAGACGCCGAAAAGGCATTTGGCTTCCAATACTTCCAGTCCCTTGTTCATCAGCGTGGCTGAATCGATGGTAATCTTTTGACCCATTTGCCAGTTGGGATGATTCAGTGCTTGTGCCAGGGTGATGTCGCTGAATTCTTCCCGGGGTCGCGTTAAAAAGGGTCCGCCGGATGCCGTCAGCAGTATCTTATCCACATCTTCTTTGCGCTCTCCCTGCAGGCATTGGAAAATGGCACTGTGTTCACTGTCGATGGGCAAAATTTCAACGCCTTTTTGAGCCGCCCGCTGCATGACCAGATCACCGGCCATCACCAGAGTTTCCTTATTGGCCAGAGCGATGGTTTTACCGGCTTCAATCGCGGCCAGGGTTGGCTTCAAGCCGGCAGCCCCGACCATGGCCGTCACAGTCATATCCACGGAATCAAAAGCGGCGGCCGTCTGATAGCCGGCTTCCCCGTGCAGGATTTCGACATCGACACTGGAGCCGATAAGATCCTTGAGCTGCCGGGCCCGCGCTTCGTCAAACACCACAGCCAGCACCGGACGAAACTTTTCAATTTGACGTGCCAGCAGCGTGACATTGCTTTTGGCTGCCAGTGCCTGAACCGTCAACTCCTGCGGAAACAACTCAACAATGTTGAGAACATTGCAGCCGATTGATCCGGTGGATCCAAGAACAGAAAGCGATTTCATAATATATACATTTTAAACAAATATGCCACCGGCGATGCAAATAGCAGGGCATCGATGCGGTCCAAAAAACCGCCATGTCCGGGCAAAAGGCCACCGGAATCCTTGATACTGGATGATCGTTTGAGTTCGGATTCAAATAAATCACCCACCTGGCCTGCAATACCTACGGCAAGAAAGAAAACGATACCGGTCGTCCAGGACAGGGTCGGCAGAAAAAAGAAAATACCGACAGCACCGGCAAGCAAATTGCCGATTAAGCCTCCGACGGCACCTTCGATGGTTTTACCGGGGCTGACGGCCGGGTTCAGCTTATGCTTTCCAAGATACGATCCCACATAATAAGCACTGATATCACCGGCGAAAATAATGGCGAGCAGAAAAAAAATCCAGGTCATGCCGTCGGACTCGCGTCGGATCATAACCAGAAACGAAAGCATCAGCGGGATATATACGATACCCTGAACCTGTTTCTGGATGGTATCGCCCACCAGCGGGTTGGTTTTATAAATAAATACCGAAAACAGACCGGCCATAACCAGGTTAAATGCAACCATCACCGCCACACCGGTCAAACCTTCAATCTGAGCTGTCCCCAGGATCAACAGGCTGATGCAGTATCCCCACCAGAGGATAACACTGGACAGTGCATGGCGCTCGGCGTTAAATACAATGCGGAAATACTCCCAGAGCGAGCAGATGCAGGCGAGACAAATCAGCAAAAGAAAGGGAATTCCGCCCAGGTAAACCAGAAAAATTAGAAATGGCAGTGCGACAAGGCCTGTGATCCATCGTTTAAGATGCACGAGATCATTTGCTCCTGGTATCGATATTTTTCACGGTGGAGTCAATACAGAACATTTAACCTATAAATTGATCTAAACGGCTCCAAATCTTCGATCACGACGCTGGAAGTCTTTTAAAATCTGCAGCAGTTCTTCCTTGCTGAAATCGGGCCACAACGTGGGGGTCACGAAGATTTCCGAATAAGCGATTTGCCATAATAAAAAATTGCTGACCCGCATCTCCCCACTGGTTCGGATCAGCAAATCCGGATCGGGAATTTCGCGGGTATAGAGATGGTCGGCCACCATGTCGGCGGTGATGGATTCAGGCTCAACCTGGCCGCGCTTGGTTTTCTGCGCCAGAACCTTTACCATTTCCACAATTTCGGTCCGGGCGCCATAGCTCAGTGCGAGGATAAGATCCATGCCCTTTTTGTCCTGGGTTGCCGCCATGGTTTCCTGCAATGTTTTCCGGACCTTGGGAGGCAATCGGTCTATCTGCCCGATCATCCGCAGTCGGATATTTTTCTCCATCAACTCGCTTTTTTCCGATTGCAGAAATCGTGTCAGCAAGGCCATCAAGGCCTCAACCTCCGCTTTGGGTCGCTGCCAGTTTTCTGTGGAAAACGCATAAAGCGTTAGGTAACGGATTCCCAGTTCGCGGCAGGTTCGGACGATGGTGCGCACCGTCTGGGATCCGCTTTCGTGGCCTTTGACACGGTTTAACAGGCGTTTTTTTGCCCAGCGGCCGTTGCCATCCATGATGATGGCCACATGGGCAGGCAGTTGGTTGGGTTCCAGTTCAGATGGATTATCAGCAGACGGGCTAGAATTCAAGAATCTCTTTCTCTTTATTTTTATAGCATTCGTCGACAAGCTTGATCTGCTCATCGGTTATTTTTTGAATCTGATCCTGGGATTTGAAGGCGTCGTCTTCCGAAATTTCACCATCTGTTTTCAAGCTCTTAAGAAGATCATTGGCGTCACGCCGAATATTTCGAATAGATATTTTGTAGTCTTCACAGATCTTGTGGACAACTTTGACGAGTTCTTTGCGGCGCTCCTCGGTCAGCGGCGGTATGGCAATTCGTATAATTTTGCCATCATTTGAGGGCGTCAGCCCCAGATCTGATTTTAAAATACCCTTCTCGATATCTTTGATGACGGACACATCCCATGGTTGAATCGTGATTAACCTGCTTTCCGGTACCGCCAGGGTAGCCATCTGGTTCAAAGGGGTCAGCGTACCGTAATAATCGACTTTGACACCGTCCAGAATCGAAAGGGAAGCACGCCCGGTGCGCAGTCGCTTTAATTCTTTTTTCAATGAAGCAACAGATTTACCCATACTTTCTTCTGTATCAGCGTAAATAGATTCAATCATGGGGAACACCTTTTGTATGCATTTGAAAAATTAAGCGAAGATAAATAGTACCAAGGGCTAGTGGTTGATCAATGTGCCGACATCCTCGCCGCAAACAACCCGACGGATGTTGCCCTTGTCTTTAAGTTTGAAAACGGCCAGGGGAAGTTGATTGTCCATGGCGAGAGAGATCGCCGTCATGTCCATAACTTTAAGCTGCTTTTCCAGGACTTGCATATAGCTGATGTGCTTTAATCTCCTGGCGGTTTTTATCTTGGCGGGATCCGCATCATAGACGCCGTCAACTTTGGTGGCCTTTAATAAAATTTCGGCATGTATTTCCTGCCCCCGGAGCACGGCGGCCGTATCCGTAGTAAAATAGGGACTTCCTGTACCGGCGCCGAAAATAACGACACGCCCCCGCTCCAGATGCCGATTGGCGCGACGCATGATATACGGTTCGGCCACCTCATGCATCGATATGGCTGTCTGCACCCGGGTTTGGATATCCTGTTTCTCCAGAGCATCCTGCAGGGCCAGGCTGTTGATAACCGTCGCCAGCATGCCCATG
>Ga0210062_1000652_pt1 | contig 10711 bp, 1 predicted proteins | sample Muzzi_CordA_D2_FD_185528 | JGI IMG/M metagenome (GOLD analysis project Ga0210062, IMG submission 185528) | Wetland microbial communities from San Francisco Bay, California, USA, that impact long-term carbon sequestration - Muzzi_CordA_D2 (SPAdes) | ecosystem: Environmental > Aquatic > Marine >...
CGGTTTGGCTGAAGCCAGTTTCTGATTCAGTATCGCCTGAACTGCCGTAGTTTTTTCGGTCAAAGCATCACTCAACTTTTGCGCTTGAGCAAGCAAATCTTCTGCAAAAACCAAAATCTGTTTTTCTTCAGCGTCGATATCGATTTCCACAAGATCAAAATCACCCAGGTCGCCCAGAGCCGGGTCGGTCTTTATGGTATTGACCTCATTCACCAGATCCTGAAAATTCAAGAAATTACCGTCCAAGAAGATTTGCAGGGAACCCAATTTTTTATCGAAGCCTTCTTTTTTGTCATCTAGTATATCCTGATAATCAGCGATGGGTGGCAGCGGGATGGTGTATTGGGTACTGATGGTTCGCTCGGCTTCCTGCATAATAAGGTATCTATCTTCATCCGTCGTTGCTGCCGGTAATTGATCATCAATTAAACCTTCATATTTGTCCTTTTTCTCCAGCCATCTATTTCTGTAATCCACGATTTTTTGATACACGGCAGCGTAAATCGCACTCTTGCGATCATAGACAAAGCCAAACCCCGCCTGTGGAATACCAAATTGACTCAACTGGTGCAGGTAATTGATAGAATGGCCTGCCACTGCATCTATCTGGGCGATGATTGCATTTTTATTGCCTAAAGTGACTTCAAAATCCTCGTCATTAATTAACGGAGTGAGTACATCGACCACATCCCGCTTCAAATCGGCAACGCTGTCATCAACCCTTTGTTTTGCGCCTTGAATGCGGGCCGGATCAATCGTTGAAGTCGCATTTTGTCCTCCGGTCGCCTCATTCTGCAAAGCGATATCGGTGGGCAGCAGCGGGCGTGAGCTGACCACCAGAGACCGCAAACTATCGATCAAGGGCGCCAATTCAAAAAACGTGACAATGTTCTCACCGGGGTCAAAGACGTGGGTGTATTTAATTTCCATTTCCACATCGGGCCGGGGGTTGTCGTCGGCGTGCACAAATTTCAGAATGTGATCATCCAAAACCGTCAGACTTTTATCGCTTTCTACATTCAGCATATAGAGCAAATCAATGGGCATTAGACCCAGGTTCGCCATAGAAACCGTTTTCTGCGTCGTGGGATTGGGTCCTGCTTCTTCATAATCAGGCAGTCGATACTCTACCCGACAGGCTACTTTCGACAGGTCGTTTGGGAAAAGGTCTTCCAGCCATTTATTGACCGCCGGTTCGGCTTTAGCGCGCGGGGTGTCGCCGGCATCAGGAACCACGCCTGCAGGCAGATGAATAGCAAAGCGGTGGGTCAGGCTGACGCCGCTACCCGGAGACTGAACAACATCAGGCAATTGCGGGTAACTGCCCTTGCTGTAGGAGTCCAGGGCCCCGGCGGCTCGATCGTAATTGCCCTGCACCACTTGATGGACGCTTTCCGCCATAGCCAGATCCGCCACTGCATCCCGAATGTTCTTAAGCCTGGCGACTTCGGCATTGATGGCATCGCTTTGGTTGGCGTTGTCGACCGGTTTTAATTTATCGGCCCCTTCCCCGAGGGGAAAACCGAACGGATAGGTTTCAATCCTCGTTTTTCTGATATGGTCCAGAAGGGACAATCCATTGACCACATTCCTGGCCTCAATTTTGGTGACAGCTTTATCCTGTTCGAATTCCTGTTCCTCTTCCTCAAACCGTTGGGCTTCTTCCGGCGTAGTAGCGGTTTTACCCGATTTGATTTGAGTCAGAAGCATTTTATTGGAAACCAACGAGAATACTTTTCTCAATTCATAAATGTAGACGTCCAATTCCTGGTCCGTCCGGTCATGCAGTCCTCTTTCCAACTGATACCCCAGTAACGCCCCCAAGCTTTGTCCCTGCTGAATGCCCTCAATCATTGAAAGCGCGATCCGCACTCGCTCGGACGAAAGATTGACTTTGTAAGGTTCAGCCAGCTCTTCGGAGGCATTCGATATGTAAGCGTTACGCAAAACCGCGGCGGTGAGTCCATGATTAATGGACGGGGCATGCACATAGCCGGCATTGGTATTATCCGTCTTGGGTTCCTTGTCGCCGGTGGGATCAAAAATGGCTTTTAGTTCCTCTGACAAAGTAACGGGTTCCAACATTTTGTCATCGGGTTTCAAATTTTCCAACCAGCCATAAGCTCCCAGATAAATACCCTGCCTGGGATCTTCATTGTTGGCTGCTCCGCCAAACCGCATGGCCCGGAGCTGTAAATTCACCAGGCCCAATAACCAGGCATCCAAGCGATAGGTACAAATGTCCAAATGCTCGACAAAAGCGCGTGCCAGACGGGCGGTGGGGGTGTCCTTAAGATGCTCCAGGGCGGTGATGATCTCGTGCAGGTGTTGGGTTTGAGAATTAACAATCTGGGTTTTGAGTAGGTTGGAAATATGATCGACCAGTAAAACTCCGCTATCCGCAATGCGCTTGTCTTCACGATAGACCAAGTCCCATTTACTTTCCAACTGGGTTGGCTGGGCCTGGACGCCAATAAAATCCGCATCCACCCGGGCGGCGGCGACTTGGGCCTCATTCAGAATTTCCGCATTTCGGTAAAGGTTTAAGGCGGTATTGCCGAATTGGAGGTTGAGGGCATGTCGCAACATGTCATAAAGCAGGGCAAACGGGGCTTTGTTGTCCTTAAAATCTTTTTGCCCTCTGATATTTTGATGATTATTTTTCGCATTTTCAATCAACCACTCGATGTAATTCTGGCCGGAATTGGTATAGGCTCTGATCTTATCAACTTCTGAAAGTTCACGATCGTCAATTAGCGGTTTGTTGACGTCATTCTCTTTGGTCAGAAAATACTTCTCCAAGATCGGAATCTGAGGATCTGTTTTTTCATTGTGGTTGTACCCCAAGTCCTCGAGCAGATCCATTCCTCTTTTTTTATAGACATCTTCAAGAAAATTCGCTAAATCCGCCAGATTCTCATCAGATAGGCCGTACGCCTTTAACCAATTGAACTGATGCAGAAAGCTTTCCGCATAGCGCTGATCGAACTCGACCGAGCTGGCGTGGAGACCCAACGTTTCCAACAAAATGGTATGGGCATCAACACCCGCTCCTTGCTTGCCGACATGAGCGACCTTATCTAGTTGATCTTCCCAGGCTTTTCTAACTTTGCACAAAACAGTATAAATCTGTTTCAACACAGGCAGATGATACCTGAATTCCCGGGCAAACTTGGTATCATCTTGAGAGAGCCATCCCAGATCGCAAACCGTAGTGACCGGTAAAATTCCATAAGGCTGGTCACCGATTCGAATGGCCGGAACCTGACCTCTCCCACTGATATGATTGATGAGAAACCAGCGGATCATATTGCGTTGCCATTCGTTGAATACAGGAGTCAACATACTTTCCAGGAAGTACCCAATGGTGGCATTCCACAAGGCCGTATTCATCGCCCGCGCTTCACCCTGGTCCTTTTGGTAATACCCGGCAGCCAGGTTGAGCGTGGAATTTTCGATATCAATGCCCAAGAGTTCCGCCAGCCAGCGGCCATCGAGTTTTTCTGCTTCGGAGATGGGATCGTCTGAGGGCATGTCGGCATGATACCGTTTGTAGGCTTCGTCTGCATCTTCAGTGTCCGAATACCCCGACCTGCTATCTTCGGTATTGTTCGTGGCTGTTCCCTGCGGCAGTATGGAAAACCCACTATCTCCAAAATGATGATTTTTGATGAGTTCTTCTAATAAAGATCGTGCCTCCCCTTCGTCGGCGCTGAGCTTCACTCCCAGGACAAACAAACGTTTAACGCCCTGGTCATGAACTGCCTGGGATATATTCACTTTGAAACCCATGCCGACTTCAATGGCCTCTTCAAAATCAAATAACCATTTAGTTTCTGATCTTTCAGAAAGGTACTCAATATATTTTGCGGCTTTCTCATCATCCGTGAGGTCCTTAAAGGTATCGCCATAAACCGCCTGCAAAACCTGATTGATATCCAGCCCTGGATCAGGCCCCACAATCAGCGGGTCGCTAATAGGCGCGCCTAATTCGTTGATTACTGGGTCCGTTTTGTCTTCCTGAAATCCCAAAAGCACAAATCTTTCGGGAAAGGTCGTTACTCTGGCCGCTTGTGACCAGGCGGCCAGTTTAGTGTCCACATCCTGTGCCTTGGGAAACAGCAGAAAGACGACCTGCACGTCAGGCGGAGGGCCCGTTTCATCCAGTTCGGTTTCAATATTTTGGGGTTTGTAGCCCTCAATGAGCTGCCGCGCGTTTTCTTCCCCCCCTCCCAGCGCGGTCACCAACGCTGTAAAAGCGACATTCACCTGCGCTGCGTTGCCACTGGCCAGAAAAACCGCTGACCAGTAAACCTTCAGCGCAGCCTGGGTTGCCGCGCCGGGTAACTCCTCAGTGGGAATCACCAGGATCATATCTGTATCACTACTCCGCTCTGGAATATCACCGGCATTGACCGGCAGGTAATTCTCTTTTATCCAGTGAGCCCTGCCCGCCTTGAAGATACCCATCAACTCCCGCCAGGTCCCTATTTCCTTATCTCGAACAAAAGATTTAACATCTTCATTGCCGGCGGTGCCTGTTTTCCAACGGTTGATCCAGTAGTTCTGGGCTTTCTTTAATTCAGTTTCTGAAAGCGTATCGTCGAAGGTGTCGATCGAGCATTCATCTGGAAAGATGCGAACCCAGAGCTGATGCTGAAGACTCCCACCGGGTTGCTGAATTTTTTTAAATCGAGCCTCCAGGCGAACAGGGAAAAGCAAAACCGGATATTCGTCGGAAAGTTGGCCCAGCTGAAGACGCGGATCTGTAAAAGGTTCAAAGCGTTCAATCAACTCCGCTTCAGTGACCAGGGTTTCTGTAAATCGGGACTCATTAGTGGAAATGAGCCTTTTCAATTCACGTTCCTGGCCCAACAGCGCCTGATAGGCGTTACTGTTTTCGCCAAAGCTACGGATCAGCTGTTGTTTTTCACGCTGTAGCTTTTTCAGCTTTTCCTGGGATCTGAAAACGGCCTTCCTGCCCGTTTCCCGAACCTTACGGGCTTTTTGTAATTCGGTTTGAATTTCTTTAAATTCTGGCATAATGATTTTAATTTGACCTTTAAGGGTTAATCTTTAGGCAACATTTCCGAAGCATGAACCGCCACCAACACCGGTACCTGATACAGAATGTAAGCCAAATCAGCTGAACTCATTTCTTTGTTCCAACTAATATTTTCGTCCTCTAACTTTTGGTCTTCTTTTTCATTTTCGGCAGGAAGATTTAGGGGTTTTAATAGAATCTCATCGGTATCATTATTGATTTGCAGAAAGCCACCGTCACTCACCGCTGGCGTTACGTGCTTCCAACTCAAATCGTTCCACACCTTGACATCCGCTACGTTATCATCTGGGCTACCTATATCGAGGCCAAATCGCGGCTCCCCGGAACGCTCCTTGATGACAAAAAACCAGCCGGGGTCATGCCATTGAATGCCTTCTGCTGTACATTTTTCATCCACGGGTTCGTCTTCCGTACCAGTACCACCTTTAGCTTCACAAACGGTCAGGTCGAACCCGAAAAAGTAGATGTCAGGATCGACTTTGGCTTCATACAGGGGCGTTTTTAAGATGGTTCGCGGTGGGTTGGCCTCTTCGGTCTCGCTCAACGGTCGCAGGTCCCGCTCTTTGGTCAGGTCGATAGTCTGACCACTATTTATATCTAATATGGGATGCCCGTCCTCAGTATCATCCCGCCAAACGGCGCGGTGGGCATAGATGATCGCATTGGGATATTTCTTTAACAATTCACCCCGAATCACCAGAACCACCTCTTCCTCATTTTCTCCCGGCACCTCCCGGTGGTCATGGTCACCCAGATCGGAACGTTTCAACCAGGTATGGATGGGGGGGATGTCTCTGAGCTTTTCCTTTAACTCCTCGGGATTGAGGTTATCTGTGTCGTGATAACCCTGAGCTTCCCAAAATTGCCGGAAATAACTTCCCCGTTGATCGGTGGGATATTCCCGCCACAACAATTCACGGGCCATTTCATGGTTCAAACCCACCATGTAAGCCTCAATGAACTTCTGATTGGTCTCTAAAAGGGAGATGCTGTTTTCGGCGATGAAATTAAGGTTAGGCAAAAACAGCTCTGAAGAGTAATCGGCCAACGGTTTATACATCGGCAGATCAATTTCCGGATAAGCCATGGCTTCCACAAAATCTTCTGCCAACTGATCTTTGATCCGCCCCGGAATAAGAATATTACCCGCAACCCAATTGGGAATGGTGAGTTGAGGATTCAGGGTCTCGAACAGGACATGGCTGACTGCTGAAATATCCAAGGGTGGTTTTTCAGGCTTGGCTCCCAGGACGAAAGATTCCTGAAGCATAAAGTTGACATCCTTCAAGGCCCGTTTGAAACGTTTGGCTTCTGGGCTATCCTCGCCACCGCCTAAGGTAGGCGTAAAGGTTTCTTCCGGAACCGAAATCCTGAAATCCGGGCTTTGAGGCAATTTGTCCACCGCCTCCGGGGTTTGGTTTTCTTCCAATACGGAATTGGCAACATCCAGTTGCTTGGATGCCTTATTGAGATAGTAAAAAAGAAACCCCAATCCGGCGGCAAGGGCCAACCCAACCGCTAAAAGTATGCCCCCCGGATTGAACAAGAGCAATAATAAAATCAGGATCAACGCCAGTATGAGCGGAACCCATTTCAACCAAGGATATTCATCCAATAGATCGATCACAAAACCCGGCATATTGTCGGGTTTCAGAAGGTCCGCCACGTCCTGAAGGGTATTGACTTCGGGAGTAACTCGGGGAGGGGCTGCACTCACAACCCCCTCGTTGAGCCGGGTGACCAGGTTGTCCGTTGTCACAGAGGCATTAAATGGCAGTCGCTTCACCAGCCTGCCTCTGGGACTTAATAATTTGCGCATCTGAGCGGAAAACACCACCCGGGGAATTTTACTTTGATTGATTTGGTGAAAAACAGTGATTCCCTGGTTGAGTACCCTCGGTTGCATAGGCGCGGCCATGGTCAACCATTTAGAAGAATAGTTTTCCTTGAAGGGTTTTAGATGGGTTTGATGCCACACCCAGGTGGTTTCTTTTGCAACCTGAGCTTCCCGAATTCTTTTATTGGCTTCCACGATCTCCCCGACCTGCTCCCAGGCGGCTCTCATATAATCTTCCTGGTTTTCCTGCACCACTTTGGTGCCGAATCCAGCCGCTACCCGCCACCTCGGGTCCAGGTTAAGATCATGAACCCAGTTGTCATTGGGATCGATATCCGTATCTTCCCTGGTTTTTAGCAACCGCTGCGTCAGGGCGTGCCATCGACCATACAAAGGGGCTGTAATCAGTGGATCGGGGTTTTGGCCGATGTCGTATTCCGTGTCGGGGTCATCAGCCGGTTGGGTCTCATTGATGCCAGAGTCACGATTGGCTTGTTCCGCGCTTTTCTCTTCGTAGCTGTCCGTCAAATTTATAAAAGCGGCCAGGTCTTGTTGAAAGGGATGTGGATAAGGTCGGGTATCGTTCAACGTGGCCCATTTTCGATATTTTTCGACGATTGCAAATTCTTCCGGGTCATAAAAAATATCTGGAATTCTTAAGGCTCCGCCTAACTTTAAAATGCCGCCTAACTTTTGCTCAAGGGTTGCGTCCGGGGCATCCACAATTCCCTGAATATTTGCGCCGGGTTCTTGAACGTCCATATCACGCAGGCCCACCCTGTTGTCTATCGGTTTTGGTTCCAATAGTCGTACCAGGTATTCAAAGTCTCCCACCGTTCCAGTTCGGAAATACCAGCGATAATAGTAAGGCATTTCGGCCGGCTTCACTTCATTCGACCAGGCCAAAGAATCGTGAGCAGCGGCAGTTGCCGGGTCTTGCCCTGACCCCGCCAACCGGCCACTTTCAAAAACAGGTACCAGGAAAGCGTGGTATCCGATTTTTTCCTCCAGCTTGCGCGGACAAACAATTCGGGAATGAGCCATGTCGGGATCAGCTATCAATACACTCGCCAATTTAGATTGGATATCACCGGAATTATTGGTTTCAAATTCAGTACCAATGATGTTTTTGTTTACATGGATGTGCGCCCAGGCCCATAACTGATCGGAGGGTGGCAATGGAACGTCTCCCTTGAAGGTAAAATAGGGCAGGGGCCGGTCTTTTATGTTTTTTCCATCTGCAAATTCATCTTCTTTCAAAACGATGAGCATAATCCAGGGATGCAGACGATGCCCTGTAGGTGTGGTCGGTGAATAACGCCACGGAAAATCTTCATCATAGAATTCGATATATGGCATGTAATTGGGTTCGAAATTGGTAATCCAGTTCCGTGGCTCCGCTTTTATGATGGCCCTCTGATCGATACCGACAATATCGCCGGGGCCATAAATTTCAATATCCTTATGGATGACCGGTCTGGTTGCCGTACCCCCCTCGATTTTTTCGCCACTCAGGGTCAGATCGATGGCAATGGTTGCCCGAACGCCTGTTTGTCCACTGATTTGATTGACGATTCCCTGGCGTAGCCAGGGCAAAAATGTATAGTTGGCTATTTCACTCATGCGGTTAGGTTCAGCTCCGTATTAGGAATAACGTGTAAGCGATTGGCCAAACCGGCATCGGTTTGGATCTGTTGGGCCATGTGTTCCATAGCTTTAGCCTGACTGGTAAATGTCGTCGCCCCCACATCTATTGGTCGATTGTCCGTGTTAAAAGCGACAGAATAGTGCATGGGTTGCACCTGTATGACCTCAGCAAAGGGCTGCATACGTTTCTTATGGTGTTGCGAGAGTACCGACTTTTTCACGGCACTGCCTCCTAGAAAGTGCACAAATAGAAAGGCATTCAGGACGGCATAACCTGTAATGAAAAACCCAAAAAAACTCTTAGCGTGACGTTTGAAGTTGTTGTCTATAATGATGGTTTCATACCGAATCACCCGCCGCACGGCCCGACTCGTTTTTATTTGCTCACCGGCGACCCCTATTTCTATGCCGCCTTCGAGCGGTTCAAAGGCCGGGCTCGACAGTTGGTTGGAGCCGTCCAGGTCCTTGAATTGACCAATGGCAAATTTTTCGTCAATATCGGCAATGGATAAGCTACTTCCCGGCAGGACCGCGTCTACGTCTACCTGAATAACATCTGCGGGGCGTTGGTTGCCTATCTTATCCAATTTGAAATTGATCGGAACCTTACGCTGGCTGATCCGCAATTTGCCTACCGGATGAAGCACCAGTCGGTCACTTTCAGTTTCTCCCAGCTTTCGCAGGGAAACCAGAATATTGCTGCTTTCGGGGAGCCGGGCTTCCCAATTGGTCAGGGCCTCAAATTCTTTTTCCAATAGTGGGAAAACTTCTATGGGTTCAAGCTTGGTATCCTGACTTTGGCCCCAGGTATGCTCAAAGGGCACGGATATACTGAAGAATAGCAGGCCGATACTTCCTTTACCTTCAATATGCCATGGCGTAGGCCCTTCCAGCAACCCGCTAAAGCCAACACTAAATAGCCCAATCCCAAAAACTTTAACAGATAAGCTAACGGATAAACCAAAACTGAAGTAGAATGGGTCGAACTGAAACAAGGCATCAAAGCCCAAAAACCCTTCAATATTAAAATCGCTCACGCCAAAGAAAAGTTCGGCCCTTGCCCCAAACTGGACCGAATTGGACGTTACGGCAAAATAGCCTTCAATGCGCACCTTGGCATAAGACTCGTTCAGAATGTTGACGGCTATGCGGGGAGGTTCCGGGAACGGCAATGGTGGTGGGTTGTACCGTGGATGGAACCCCCCCACACTGACGACGAAGTTAGCATTATCGCCCCAATTGACATATAACCCCATCCCCCCCTCCAGAGTGATGAACAGAACCCTAGAGTCATACAGCTCGGCATAAAACCACAGCAATTGATTAGACGGCTCAATTCGCCCGACAAAATTGACTTGCAGGCGTAAAACATCTGCCTCTTCATCCGGCAATACAACTTTTATCACCCCCAAGATAGTGATATTAACTCTGGGGAACTCCAGGATTACGCCCAATTGGAGGCTAATTAGCGTCGGTGTACCCCAGCCAATTTTGGCCATCGGTCCTACCAAAAAGATATCTTGCTGGGGCGGGAAAAACCGTCTCAAATCGCTGATGATCCTGGGGGCATTGGCGATGACATCTTCTGGGAACATCACACTCTCTACAGCCCCGGTGCGAACACCTTCCTTTAAGGGATCTATCCTTACGATGCGATTCAAGCCCAGTAACCCACCTACTCCCAGCAAGGTGAAGCCAAAGCCGAGCTGAAAACCTGTACCAAATTCCACCGTAATAATGATGAGCAGGGAAAACCCTTTGGAGCCATCGGGCATTTTGGTAGTGATCAATCCGATGGCCTTGAGCGCGATCCATTCGCTGAACACCAGCTCCAGAGCACCGGCATACTCTTCGCGGTCGGTATCGAAGAAGAGGTAACCGCCTCCTTTGACGGCACCGGCATCAATGGACAAACCGACACCATTGGGGGGTTTGAAGCCAAATTGGACATCTAGAGGTCCAAGATTACCGCTTCGATCGCCTAATATCTTGAATACAGCTCTTATACCAATGTTTTCTACAACCGCTGCAAGTGGACCGAGATTTGCAGAAAAGGTACCCCCAATCGTCAAAGGAAAGCTATCGTTTTTGAATAGTAAACCCAACGCAAGCGATTGAATTTCAATAGGTCCAAGTTGTATGTGAGTTGGTAGGCTTATCTC
>Ga0210062_1000653_pt1 | contig 10681 bp, 8 predicted proteins | sample Muzzi_CordA_D2_FD_185528 | JGI IMG/M metagenome (GOLD analysis project Ga0210062, IMG submission 185528) | Wetland microbial communities from San Francisco Bay, California, USA, that impact long-term carbon sequestration - Muzzi_CordA_D2 (SPAdes) | ecosystem: Environmental > Aquatic > Marine >...
ACCGCCATGGTGCCGCCGATCCCCGGCCTCGACGGCGTTCCCTACCTGACCAACGAGACGGTGTTCGACCTGACCGCGTGCCCGGCGCGCCTGCTGGTTATCGGCGGCGGCCCGATCGGGACGGAAATGGCGCAGGCCCATCGCCGGCTGGGTTCCGCCGTGACGATATTGCAGAAGCACGCCCTGTTGCCCCGCGACGACGCGGAAGCTGTGGAGGTCGTCCGTAACCGGCTGAGGGCCGAAGGCGTCGATATTCGAGAACATATCGATATCGAAAAAATTTCCGGCGGCGCCGGGGGCATTACCGTGACCCTGGCCGGCCCGGACGGCGCGACACAAACCATCCAGGGCTCGCACCTGCTGATCGCCGCGGGGCGCAAGCCATCCGTCGAAGGTCTGGGGCTGGAAGAGGCCGGTATCGATTACGGTCCCAAAGGCATCGCGGTGGATGCGCGCCTGCGCACGAGCAACAAGCGGGTTTTCGCCATCGGCGATGTGGCCGGCGGTTACCAGTTCACCCACGTCGCGGGCTATCACGGCGGCATCGTGCTGCGCAATGCGCTGTTCTGGCTGCCCGCGAAGGCCAACCACGGTGCAGTGCCCTGGGTCACCTACAGCGATCCGGAACTGGCGCAGGTGGGGCTGACCGATATCCAGGCGAAGGAAAATCTGGGCAACGGCATCAATGTGTTGCGCTGGGGTTTCGCCGAGAATGACCGGGCCAGCGCCGAGCGCAACGGCGATGGCTTCGCTAAGGTCATAACCGACCGCAAGGGCCGCATAATCGGCGCCACCATCGTCGGCCCCCATGCGGGCGAGCTGATCCTGCCTTGGGTGATGGCGGTATCGGGCAAATGGAAAATCGGCAAGATGGCCGGCGCAATGGCCCCCTACCCCACCCTGTCGGAAACCGCCAAACGCGCCGCCGCGAGCTGGTATACGCCCAGACTGTTCAATGATCGGACAAGGCGGATTGTACGGTTTCTACAGAGGTTCTGAACCAGAGATGGAGCGGTCTCGCGTTATCGTGGACCTGCCATTGAAGCCAACGGCGGGGGCCGGGCAGTAACCCGGCCCCTTCCGGCTCATATATCCAGGCTGCGGATAAAATCGCCGAGCGCCTTGTCGGCCTGCTCCAATGCGAAGCGGGTCTTGTCGGCCTCGCCGAGCAGGGCTTCAAGTGCGTCTTCCTGCTGGTTCAGTTTGGCGAGATAGCGTTTCTGCAAGTCGCTGCCCTGGGGCACGCGCGAGAGGTTATCGCGGATGCGCTTCTGTTCCTGGTGGATACGATTGCGCTCGCCTTCCAGTTCCTGCATCCGCCGCTGATGCCCGTCCACGACATCGCGCAGCCGCGCCATCTCGGTGAAGGCCTTCTTCAGGCTGCTGTCCAGTTCCCCGTTGTCGGCATAGGCCATATAGAAATTCTTGCCCTGGCCGACCAACCCCACTTTCTGCAGGTTCGGACGGGCCAGCACGACTTCAATTTCGGCCTGCTTTCCGGCTTCCAGCTTGTGGCGGATGCGGTACATGTCATCGGTCAACTCGACCTCCGCCTCGGTCGGCTTGACGATCTTCCAGCCAGCCATACGGGGATGCTCGATCAGGATTTCGCGGGCTTCCTTCGCCGGCGCCTTCAGGCGGTAGGTCGTATGCTGTTCCTGCTCGTAGGTCAGTTCCAGCACGCCGCGCACGATGCGGCCCTTGCCGATCACCTGGCTTTGTTTAACCTCGCGGTCGACCAGAGCCTTCTGGTCGAGGGCGAAGCTGACCAAGCGCTCGTCACCCGTGGGCAGGGTCGAAAGTTGCGCATCGCCGACATAGCCGGCACCGCCGGCGCCGGTCTCGTAAAGCGTCAGCACGCCCGGCGGCAGGCCGGTCTCGCCGTCGTTGGTGAGCCTGACCGAGGCCAGCGGATGCCGGTCATGGGTCGAGGGCTGGTAGAGCGCGACGCGACGCGCCGGCACCTCGCGGTCGATCACCGGCACCAGCAGCGACTGGCCGGATTCCACGCTGACCGGATAGGGCACGCGGAACGTCACCTGGGTCGCCGCCTCCTTCGACGCGGCGGCAAGGATGCGCGCCTGTCCCGGCGGCGGGGGCGGTGCGGCCATGTCCAAGGTCATCATTGGAGCGGCCTGCTTCGCCATCTGCCTTTCGCGTGCGGCGCCCGAGGCCATGATACCCGTGGACACTCGCCCCCCGGCCATGCCTTCGGCAGGCTCCATGGCCCGCTGCTCGCGGCGGAACTCCTCGTCATACTCGGTTTCCGCCACGGGTTTCATGTCGATCGCCCCGGTATCGGGCGCGGGCAGCACGCGGCCCAGCACCTCGACCGGTATTTCCGGCCGGTCCACGTAATAGGCGGAATAGAGAGCCTGGCGGAAGGTCACCGGATTGCCCGACACAATGGTCAGCTCCACATTCTTCCATTCCTGGCCGCTCATGTTCTCCAGCACAGCCCAGCCCTGCAGGCGCGCTTTCTCGGCCTTCTCGTCGGTCACGGTCAATCGGTAGCTCGCCTTCCACAACGGCGCGGCAACAACATAGCCGACGCGCACGGTGCGCTTGCCCTTGCCACTGGAAAGGATTTCCAGCGTCCGGCGGTCGCGGGTGCGGTGGGCCGATACGGCCGCCAGCGCCCCGTCGATCTGGGCGCGCAGTTCCGGGTCGGTGAAGATCACCGAATCCGCATCCTCCAACAGGAAGGTCTGCATGCCCTCGGCGGCCATGATGGTGACCCGGTGGCGGGTGATGACGCCGCCGAGTTCGGGCAATGCTGTTTCCTCGGGCACCACGCGAACCAGCCGCCCTTCGATCTGGCGCGCGCCGGTGGCGCGGATCGCCGCGCCGGGCAGGGAATTGAGGAGCCAGACCGGCGATTCCAGCGCCTCCGGCCCGAAAGGCAGGTCGCGGAAGATCTGCGCCAGTGGCTCTCGCCCCGGAAGGCGGATGGTGCCCGCCACGCCCTTGTCGTCATAGACCACAATGCTTTTCAGCACGTCGTCCACCTGGTCGAGGCGTACCGACAGCGGCAGCGTCGCATTGCCCTCGACCTGGGCCTCATATTCGAAATAGCCCACGCCACCGGCCGACAGCATGACCCGCTTGAGTTCCAGTTCCTGCGCCCCGGCGACCGCCGGAAGGGCGAAAATGGCGATGGCCGCGACAATCCCGGCCGCCTTCGGCTTCCATGAATTCAGCATGTTCAAGTTCCTCATTGCTTCGGGCTTCCACCCACAATAGCAGACCCGGCCGGTCAATCGGTTAACAACCGGGCCCTGCTACCGTATGCCGACGAGGATGCGCCGCGATGCCACGGGGCGGGAGAATTTTTTCTGCCGTTCATATTTCCCGCGGCGGCAAACGCTCGTCGAAGGAGTGGAGGTCAGGCATTCCACGCCGTCCTTGATGATCAGCACCTGTTCATCAAGCTTGGCGCCCTCGGCGCCGGCGGCGGCTGTCGGTAGCGTAGCGGATATTGACCGGATCGAACAGCAGGCAGCCCGCAAGATCGCGCTTGCGCAATTGTCCGCGGACCCGTTCCAGCCGCCAGGCCCGCAGGCGGCCGATGTCGGGCGCCGGGTGAACACTGTTCGATGCAGTGGAAAATTCGCGTGGATCGATCGGCACTTCCCTGCCCGCATGCCCGTTATCGTTCCGATCCATGGCCCGGCCCTTCCCCTGCAGATCGTCTTGTCCGCGAGGACTTCAACCCGGATTGGCAAGGCCGTCAAGCGGAAAGAAGGCGCGCCCGGGGCCGACCGTTCAGGCCGCGCCGGAGCCCTTCAGCATATCGGGGAAACATTCGCGCAGTTTCCGGATTTTCGGCATGGCCAGGCAGGCGATATAGGGCTGTGCCGGGTTTCGCGCCGCGTAATCCTGGTGATAGGGCTCACCTTCATAGAAGGCATCCAGCAGCGTGACCTCGGTTACGATGGGCGCGGCGAAGACCTCCGCCTCCTGCAACTGGCGGATATAGCTTTCCGCGACCTGGCGCTGCACCGCATCCATATGGAATATGACCGAGCGGTACTGCGTGCCGACATCGTTGCCCTGGCGGTTCAGCTGGGTAGGATCATGCGCGATGGCGAAGAAGATTTTAAGGATTTGGCCATAGCTGATGCGCGAGGGGTCGAAACGGACCAGAACGACTTCGGCATGCCCGGTATTGCCGCGGCAAACCGCTTCATAGTTGGCCGTTTCCTCGGCTCCGCCGGCATAACCGGAAACCACCTCGGTCACACCGTCGATCATCCGGTAAATTCCGTCGATGCACCAGAAACAGCCGCCGCCCAGTACCGCGACGTTATCCTCGCCCACCACGGAAACGCTGATATCCATTTCCGGATCGGGCACCCGGTCCGGTCTGACTTTCAGACTATCGCTCGACAAATCCTTGAAACCGTATCCAAGAACCATGAATTACCTTTATGCATTCGCACCCGTTAAGCGGCGCTCCCTGTTATCAGATAGCCGGTGTAACTGACGTTTCAACGGGTATGAGGCTGAAAATCTCTCAATCCGCTTCTGCCCGCCGTTCATAGCGCCAGACATTGGCGGGGGGCATGTTCCGCCATACGCGCCGGGTCATCCTGCCGCCGGTGCTGCAACGCTGTACGACCTCCGCGGGAATCGGCGGTTCGCCCCAGTAGGTAAACTGCACGAACACACCGCCCGGCTCCAGCGCGGCAAATACCTCGTTGGCGATGTTGAGACGAACGGCGCCCGGTAGATTGCGCAAAGGCAGGCCGGAGACGACGGCGTCGACATGGTCGATGCCTGCCTCGGCCAGGATCTGCCGCAGATGCTGGGCGTCGCCTTCAACCACCTTCACCTTCCCGAAACGTTTGCGCAGATGGGTGACGAGCCGCGGATCGCGCTCGACGACGATCAGTTTATCGCTCGGTACTCCGGCCGCCAGGATCGCGCTGGTCAGGCTGCCGGTGCCGCCGCCGAGTTCGACGCAGACGCTGTATTCTTCGGGCAGCTCGGCCGCCATCGCCCGACCAAGCCCTCGGCCGCTGGGTGTTATGGAACCCACATTCCTGGGCGCCTTGGCGAAACTGGCGAAAAACAGCAGATTGTCGCGAATACGCCGGCTCTTGCGAAACCGACGTCCGACAATGGAGGCACGCCGGTGCAGACGGGATTTCGATTCGCGGTGGTTGTCCTCTTGCCCGTCCAGGTCCAGCGTTTCCGATGCAGAGACTCCCGAGGCCAGGTGTTTCGCCCTGGCAAGAGCAGGTTTGCGGCCCTGCCGCAATCCGATTGCCGCCGCGAAAGCGGTAATCAGGAAGAAAGTCGCGACTGCCACGGCAAACAGCGCAAGGCTGTTCGGATCGCCGTCAAACCAGTCGAGATTCTTTATTATACTAGCCACCTGTCAGTCTGCCCTTCTCTCCCCCTATAACATCATGGGGGGATTTCATTGACAAGTTCTGAACGACACTGCCCCAAAACGGGATTTCATTAATAGACTTGGTTGCCGAGCGCGGAAACCCGCGCTCGGCGCCCATCCATTGCGGAATACCCATCAAATATGTTTTATCCGTGGTCAGGACAAGATATTTCGCTATGGCCCTGTGCACTTCATGGCGTTACAGCCGCTTGCGCGCCACGGATACGCTGAAAATACCTTCGGCGTCGATCTCCGTCTCGATCTTGTCGAAACCGGCATCGCCCACCAGCGCGTCCATCTCGGCCTGGCTTCGGCAGCGCATGACCCAGGCTTTGCCGCCGCGGTGGCTGGTCAGGACCCGGGCGATCAACTCCTGTTGCGGATGCCAGGGCTGGTTCGTATAGATCAGATAGCCCCCGGGCTCCATGGCACGGGCCAAGCCCGACAATGACGCGCGAATTAGCGCGTTGTCAGGATAAAGTTCGTAAAGGCCAGAGACGATCGCCAGGGTCGGTCGCGGGCTGGCCGCGGCAATCGAGTCCGCATCGAAGGCATCGCCGGTCTCGAATCGTATCCCGCCCGCGCCATGCCTGGCGGCCAGAAGGCGGCCGGCCTCGACATTCTCCTCCGACCAGTCGCGCAGCAGGGCGCTGACCTCGATTTCCGGGTTGGCGGCGATGGTGTCGAGCACATAGCGGCCATGGCCGGTCGCAATATCCAGGATCCGCACCGGGCGGCCCTCGCCGGTCAGCCGGCGCATGGCGCCGCCGATCGCTTCTTCCATATTATGCTTGCGGACGCGGATGCCGCGCCAGCCGGGGGAATCGAGGAACAGGCGGTCTATCGCCCGCCCGACGGGCGTCACACCCCGCGCCTCGTTGCGGTAGACATAGTCTAGCATGGCGCCCGAATCGAACCCTTCGCGCCAGCCCAGCCGGATCCCCTCGCCGAGACGGCCCACTGTCTTCATCACCAGGCCCGTCAAGGCGAAGTTCAGCCTTTTCGCCGATAGCGGCGGCAAGGGTTTGCTCAGCGCCTCGAAACCCACGCGGTCGTGTATTTCCGGAATCGCCCTGCCCCGGCCGTCCCCCTCGGCGAAAGAATCGAGGATGAACCGCCGCGCCTCGGTGATCGGCAGGTGCCGGTCCTTCTCACCGAACGTATCGTGCAGGAAGCCGGGGAACACGTGCATTTCCTTGGTGTTCGCGCCGAGCGCCTCGAAAAACTTTCGTTGCGCCGACTGCTTGACCACCCAGTCCGCGCCCGATGTCAGCATCATGGTAGGGACCGTGATCGCGCCGGCATCCGCGATCAGCCGCGTCGCCGTATCGTACAGCCCGACCAGGATATTCACCGCGATCGACTGGGTGATCAGCGGGTCCTTGTCGTAAGCCTCGCGGCGCCGCGCGTCGCGGGTCAACAGCTTGCCCTTAACATAGCTGGTCACGAAGGATTTCGGCCGGATGCGCATCAGCAGCCGCAGCGCCGGGATCGCATAAGGCACATAGAGCCGCACCCGCAATGCCGGGCTGCCCAGCACCAGCGCGCGGACCGGCGGCGCGTAATCATGAACCCACGTACTGGCCAACACCGCTCCGACGCTGTTGGCCAGCACGACGATGTTTTCCATCGCAATGCCATGTTCGCGCGAGATATGTTTCACGAATTCATCGGCATCACGCACCAGCTGGCCACAGGACTCCGCGGCGCCGCGTTCGCCCGGCGAACGGCCGTGGCCGCGCGCGTCCCAGGCAAAGAAGGCAAAATCGTCCAGGCCGATCTCGTCGACCAGGTCCTGCCAACGCCCCGAATGCTCATGGCCGCGATGGAACAGCACCACTGCGCGCTTTGCCGGCGCGGCCGGTAGCCATGATCGATAGAACAGGTCCGCGCCGTCGCCAGTGCGGAAAGTGCATTCATCGGCCGTGCGCCGCGGACGCGCCTGATCGGCGGTAGCCGTACTCGTCGTGGTGTGGGGATGAAGCACGCTCGTCAATGCTGCTGTCGTCATATCGATCTCCTGTTCTCTTGGCGTTGCCCGTCAGGCAATGATGTTGCGAAGCTGGCGTTCGCCCAGCGGCATCGGCGCGCCCGACCGGAAGGCCTGCCACAGGGATTCCCTAGGCGTCCCTTCATAGCTTGCCGGCATTTCGTCCCTGTCCCGGTCGATGCGCCAGGCGCTGGCCGCATAGCGTACCGACATCTGGCGAATTTCGCGGGCGGTCGCGCCGACCGGGCCGCCGGAATCCAGCCCTTGTGCCAATTCCCTCAGCGCCTGGTCGCGTCGGCGCATGCGCTCTTCCTTCCACCAGGGCATCCCGCCCCGGCAGCTCGGCAGGCCGAAGGCCTCCTCGAATGTTTCGGTGCGACGCTCCAGGAAATTCTTCAGACAGGCGCCGAACCAGTTGGCCAGGCTCTCGTCCATCGGCTTGCCCTCCTGACAGAGGTCGGACACCATTCGCAATCTTTCAATCTCCATCAACATGGTCAGTACTCCCGCTATATTGCTTTCACGCTGCATTAAGGGCCTTGCCAAACGGCCGCACACAACGTATATGAACGTTGTTCATTTATTAGATACAACATAAATGAACAACATTCAAGTTGTTTTTGAACAGCGTTCATTAATTGGAGAGAGGGTATGGCCCGGACAGCCAGACACAGTAAGGAAAAATTGCGCGAAATGGCGCTGGAAGCGGCCCGCGCGATTATCGCCGAAGAGGGAAGCAACAATCTGAACGTACGCGCCGTCGCCGCCCGCATGGGCTATTCGGTGGGCACGATGTACAATATCTTCGAGGGGCTGGAGGAACTGGTCGCCAGGCTGAACGCCGAAACCCTGGACGCGCTGGCCGGGGCATTGTCGCAGGCCGCGGTCACCGGCCGGCCCGAGACCGACCTGCATGCCCTGCTGGACCGCTATCTGGATTTCATCGCCGCGAACCGCAGCAAATGGACCATGCTTTTCGACGAGCGCCTGCCCGAGGCCAAGGCCCCGCCCGCCTGGTACCTGGAAAAGGTGGCCCAGGTCTTCACCCTGCTGGGCCGCATGCTGCACCCCCTGTTCGCCCCCGGGGAGGAAGAGGATCTGACCCGCGCCGTCCGCCTGCTATGGATCGCCATGCACGGCGTCTGGACTCTCGACGCCGGTGGCAAATTGTTCATCGTGACGCAAGACCCGGTGGAGAAGGTCGCCCACGAAATGGTGGATGTGTTCCTGGCAGGGTTGAGGGTGCGGGCGAACTGACAGGGGCGGCAGACTGGATTATTGCGTAAGAAGCCGAGCGCTGGCGCAGCCTTCCCGGAGTTCTATTTCGGGTATCTACCGAAAACCAGACGGCTCGTTTTTCTGACCGGCTGCGAGGGCGTCGGCAGTTTCACCGTGGGTGCCTCGGCCCCGCATTTGGGACAGGCGGCAACTTCTTTTCCCAGATCGTAATATTTGGTCGCACATTCCAGGCAGACGCGCTTCAATCCTCGCTCCGATGCATTCATGGGCTTTGGATACCAGAATGCACACTTGCGACCCGCGCCTGTTCCCGGTCTGGCATCTCGGCAGACTCGCGATCACGCTTCAATGCCGCGTCCAATTCATTTGGATCGATTGTCAGCGTCTGCGTAACGCCCGGACGACCGGGCGAAGCATGCAGCTGAATCAGGGTCAATATCCGCCGGTAGGCAGGGAAGGAAATGCCTTCCAGCAGTTCTTCATCCGTTTCCACGTTATAGGCGCCGGCGGGCAGCACTTCATCGAGCCCGCCAAGGATGAAGGGCTTGTTGAAGGTCACTGTATTTTTTGTCGTGCGTATCGTCATGGCAAACCTCCTTACCCGCCCAGCAGAACGGTGACGGAGGAGGAACCAGCCTCCCCCGTTCGAACCGCTATGACTTCGGCGCTGGCACGGTTGCGGGCGCTGCTTCGGCCGGCTTCGCGTCAGGCAATGCTGCCGCCGGCGCGGCCTTGGACTTGTCGTCCGACTTGTCGGTTTGTGCTGTGGAAAAGCTCTTAAAGGACATGGAATATCCCTTTCATTACCGCAGCAATGATTTGCCGCTTGTAAATATATGGTGCATATATAAATATTTTTCAATGGAAATTTTAATAAATCATTCCATTTTACTTTTCTCAAAACACTATTATGATATTACATACAGTTTTTTTATTCTGGATCTTTTTAATGAGACGGCTATTGTATTTATAGTATAGGTTTTCATTTATTTGAATATATATTCCACAAAATAACGAATGACCGATATCCGTCTTGAGCGCCAAACCGATCCAGGCATGGCGCGGCATCCTCAACTGTCCCTGGTCGGGATTCCCCGGACGCAGGCGGGACGGGCCCTCGGCGCTCCCCCCCCCTACACCCCGATGATCACCCAGGGCACATAGGTCACCAGCAGCACCACCATCGCCAGGATCAGCAGGAAGGGCAGGACGGCGCGCCATACTTCGACCACCGGTTTCTCGAACCGGAAGGCGGAGAGGAACAGGTTGATGCCGACCGGCGGGGTCAGGTAGCCGAGCTCCAGGTTGGCCAGGAAGATCACGCCCAGATGCAGCGGGTCGACGCCGAACACCGCGGCGATAGGCAGGATCAGCGGCACCACCACGGCGATCGCCGAGAAGATGTCCATCATACAGCCGACGATCAGCAGGAAGACGTTCAGCGCCAGCAGGAACACCAGCTTCGAGCCCACATTTGCCTCGACCCAGTCGGCCGCGCGCATCGGCACCTCGGCGTCCACCATATAGTTGGTCAGCCCCATGGCGACGCCCAGGATGGTGAAGACGCCGCCGATCAGGATCACGCATTTGCGCACCCCCCCGGACAGGCCATTGCTGAAATCGAGATCGCGGTGGATGACCAGGCCGACCACCAGCGTATAGACCACCGTGATGGCCGCCGATTCCACCAGCGTCGCATAGCCACCGAACAGCCCCACCATCACGATCACCGGCAGCAGGATCTCCCACCTGCCCTCATTGATCGCGGCCAGCGCCTCGCGCCCGTCGAACGGCGTGCGCGGGGTATGTTTCGATCCGCCGACCCAGACACCGTAAAGGCAGACCGCGCCGACCATGATGGCGCCGGGCACGATGCCGGCCACGAACATGTCGGGTATCGGCACCTGCGCGATCACCGCATAGAGGATCACCGCCAGGCTGGGCGGGAACAGCAGGCCGATCGACCCGGTCGCGGTCAGCAGCCCCAGCGAGAATCGGTCCGGATAGCGGTTCTGCACCAGCACGGGCAGCAACAGCCCGCCGAGCGCCAGGAT
>Ga0210062_1000654_pt1 | contig 10676 bp, 9 predicted proteins | sample Muzzi_CordA_D2_FD_185528 | JGI IMG/M metagenome (GOLD analysis project Ga0210062, IMG submission 185528) | Wetland microbial communities from San Francisco Bay, California, USA, that impact long-term carbon sequestration - Muzzi_CordA_D2 (SPAdes) | ecosystem: Environmental > Aquatic > Marine >...
CAGGCCGACGTTGTCACCTGCCAACACCCGTAATCTGCCTCCGGCCGAATCATAGAGAAACTGCCCCGTACCCCCTTGAGTCCAGGTGTCGGTACGCGTGTATTGAGCCCTGGTATCAGTGCTGAAGTCATCAGAATCTGCGGCGAAAACCGGTGACGCCAACAAGCTTAACAAGAGAACGGCTATTAGCACCTTAGCCGTTCGAACGAAGTAACCGTCCGCATCACATGGAAGACAACCTGTCTTAGTTTTTTTAGCGCATCTATTTTCAGCGTATCTATTAAGATTCATGATTCCCACTCTCAGATTATTATGACGGGCCTTTATCTTTCATCCCCCGCATTTAGAAAACCATTATGTCATTATATGCTGCTGTCTAATATATTACGGGGCTCACTAAATAGTTTGCATTTTTTCCATTTTGACATGTCTTAATAAACCTTACTGCAAAGGAGAGAGATGCAAACAACTTTATGCTCCCTATAATAATAATGTCTAAACTAGGCAAATTCAAGATATCATGCAAAAAATATTCCAAGAACTGCACCCAAATTATGTCTATAATATTAAAAGACTACATCGACGATCTTTCCGAAGTACATACATTTTGTGAAATAAAATTCATATTTTTATGTAAATTATTGCACAAAACAGTGGTCACGGATAGGATTGCCGGATAGGCACTGCTTTTATTGATCGGCAGCGTTCGTTACGGATGAAGTTGTGGGCTGGCTGAATGTATTTTTGGGCTTTGAACCTCGGCTGATAAAGCGCAGCCAACCAGCAGAGCCGAGGACCAGCATCATTGCGAGATCTACAAACCCAAAAGTAGCTGCATCAGTAGCAGCGATTCCATAATAACCGAACAGAACGATGCTGCTGGCCTCCCGCAATCCAATTCCGTTAATGCTCGGCAACATGAGTATGATGAGCTGTACCGGAATAAGAAAGAAATAATGAGATAAGGGGATGGAGAAACCGATTGCCCGGCCAATAATCCAGTAATGAAAAATCACAACCAACTGCAATAGAAAAGAATACCAAAGACCCCATGCCAAAAACTTCGGATGCGACAGACAAAGCAGTGCATTCTCTCGAAAAATCGTCCACTTTGACGCAAATCTTTCCCTTAGCTTAATGAACGGTATAAATTTTATCATTCCAGTTGTGAATCTTGAGTACAAAATAAAGAAAAGGATAGCGATCCCTGAAATTCCGACTACCAGTCCCATCCATATTGCAGGAATTTTCTGGGATAGTGACAGTTGGAATAATGATGCAAAAAGGGCAAAAATAAGAAGCACAAGAATACCGAGAAAGCGCTCAACAAACACTGACGATGCACTCTTGGATAGGGATCCACATGCTCTTTGCAGATCCTTCACTCGGAACAGATCGCCGCCGATGCGAGTGGGCATAAAAAGATTGAAAAACGAAGAAATTAGATAGCTGTCATTAAGAGACAAGACTCTAACGTGAACTGCCTGAGAGTCAAGCACCTTCTGCCATCGTAAAGAGCTCACTAAAAGACCCAAAAAACGCATTCCAAGGGCTATTATAATCAATTTTAAATTGAGTTTTGAAATTACGACTAATAGATGCGACACATCAATGGAATAAAATAGAACCCATATGATAAGGCCGCCGCTGACGAGTAGCTTTAAAATGAACATATGAGATTTAAGTAACGCAACGCAATTTAGATTTTCAATTTTTTTATCCGTGTTTCTCAGAAATAACCTAACAAAAACAAGATTGGCACTCCCTGATCTTGACCTCTTGTTTAAGAGGAAAATTTGCCTGAGTTCACAGAAACCAGAGAGAAGATTTTACCTGTGGAGTACGTAACTCCTTCATTTTGTACATTCAATCAACATCAGCCCAGTTATTAGTTTTTTACGAAACTTGAATCGTTTTAGGGTGGTGACATTACCTATAGGGCGCAAATGTGCTTGTTCGACTAGAATCTTCAATTCGTTTGTCGTGTAATACTTGACGTGACTCCGCTCAAAATATCGACGCCATCTGTCTTGTAACCAAATTGCAGAGGAAACATCTCTTGCTGAGTCAAGAATTACAAGTTTACCGGTTTTTCTCATAACCCGCCGCATTTCCGATAAGGCTATTAAAGGATTTTGATAGTGGTGAAAGGAAAACGTGCACAGAACTGAGCTGATGGATTCATTGGGGTAAGGAATGAACTCAGAATTAGCAACTCGAAACTCGATATTTACCATTACCTGGGTTTGGCTTATGGCTTTATCGATCATCTTTGGAGAAATATCTATTCCACATGCTTTTCCACTCCTTAGATGTTTCGCGGCTTCCCTGACTGCCCAGCCTGTTCCGCAGCCTACATCGAGGAATCCTGATCCCTCCGATATATTAAGTTTGGACAAAGCGAGTGCTTGGTAAAACCTGAACCAAGTTGTAAGGCGATGATCGTCATACGTGCTCGCCCAGGCATCAAATCGTGAAGCAGACTTTCTTGCATGTTCGTTCATCCTTTTTTAGATCCATCTCATATGTTTTTTCTTTTGAAGGTAGGCTCCCTTTTTAGACGATTAAAGGGGGGGGATGTAAAACGAATATGGCATCTGTCAATGAGGAGAATTCAGGGATGGTGGCAATTTGAAGATATTTTGTAATGAATCGATTTCAAGCTGTTGACGACGGGCATCCCAACCAAGTTCATGGCCCATAATTTCTGCGCAGCTTGTTATTGCAGTTTTGCCCGGATCTCCAAAACTTCCAAGATTAGTCCGTCTCATGACCAAGTCAGAAATAGTTTGAGCCATCTCCTCACGTACAGCGTGGATCACTTCGGCCTTTATGATGGGATGTTCTTTGGCGATTAAACCTCCCAGTTCGGGGTCTTTTTCTACAAGTTCTAAAATCATTTTGTATCTTGAACCATAATTGTCCCTCAGATGCTTTAAAGTATGCATTCCTATCAAATGGCCAGATCTCTTTGAGAGTGCCCCGAAATCACTTATATTTGAAGTAGTTTCGCCTCCAGGCAAAAGAGATTCATGTGGCTCGACAGGAGGTCTACGGTGTAATTTAGCAAAAACAAGATTAAGGGCATCTTTAGCAAGTTCTGTGGCTGTGGTGTATTTTACTCCGTTAAGGGTGATCAGTCCTTTGCGGGCGTCCATTCGTTCATGGTCATAAATTCTGGACCTCTTCATCAACTGAATACTATTCTGGTGCATATTGGTTTTAGCGGCTATAGGTACGAGCCCGACATGGAAGAAGGAAACATCTTCTGAGCTCAGTTTTGCAGTTGGATAAGCTATATTTATTTGGTTGAGCAGGTCAAAAACATCCTGTTCTTCAATATGGCAATTTTTCGGATCACCGATATACCTTTTGTATGTCGTCCCAATAATAGTTCCTTTTCGCCAAGGGACACAGAAGATAAGTCGTTTCCCACTGCTCAATATCGCATCCTTGTCTTTATAGCTCCCCTGTCCAAATAGACCAACTGCATAGTCTCCAAAAAGAGGCTTTTTCAGAATCACATTGACAGATTTGGCCCAATCAACACTCAAACCGTCACTTTGCGATAATAAGTGTAAAAGGTTGTTGATCCAAGGGCCGGTGGCGTTAATAACTACCTTTGAGTGTATCTTGAACGTCTGATTTGTTATAAGATCTTTTGCTTTTACGCCTCTGACGACACTGCCGTTCAAAATAAAGCTTTCCGCCATAACATAATTTGCTGCTGCGGCACCATGTTGCACAGCAGCCAAGATGAACTCAAGAGTTAATCTCTCAGTGTTTCTGGCGATGCAGTCATACCAAATGGCCCCGCCAGTGAGGCCGTTTTTCTCAATGTTCGGAAGGTAATCAAGGCATTCCCGGCGTGAAATTACGCGTCCCGCCGGGATATATTTTGATGGTACAGTTGACCTATTACGATCCCAACTTACTAAATTATTTGCAGCAAGGGCTAAAGCCATGACTTCCTTGCCCGTCAGAAAGTGGCCATAGGTCGGAATTACAAATTTTAGAGGATCAACCAAATGGGGTGCAATTCTTAAAAGTGTCCTGCGTGCTCGTATAGAGCGCCGCATCCTTCTGAAATCTCCGTGTTGAAGATATCTCAGACCGCCATGTATGATTTTGAGACTGTTTGAAGAAGTTGCACAGCTAAAGTCCGTTTTTTCAATAAGGCCCACTTTAAGTCCATGCAACGCCGCACATCTAGCGGTGGCGGCACCGTAAATCCCACCACCTATTATCAGCAGATCAAATTCATCCGTTTCAAGTCTTCCGAGATCTCTTTTCATACGGATTTAGTATCTTCAGGTAGCCCCAGTTACTCGGGCATAAGAATTCAATAATTTCTTCCTGTATACTTCTGGAGAGTATTTCTTCCCAACCAAATCTTTTCCGGCCTGTCCTAATCTAAGACGTAAATATGGATCTCTAATTAACGATGTAAAGCCCTTAGCTATTGAGTCTGGTGTCGGATTGACGAGCATTGCGCAAGAAGTATCCATAATTTGCGTATGAGATTTAATTCTGGTGGCTAAGATAGGTTTTCCGGAAGCCAGGTAAGAGTAAATTTTCATCGGCGTATTTTCCCCCTTAGCTCGGGGAGATACCAAAATGTCTGCCTGATCTAAATAGAACGATAAGGTTGACAGGGGACGAGGCCCTAAGAAATGAACTTTCTCTGAAAGGCCCATTCTTTTCACCATAGAAGCATATTTGTTTATATGAGAATTTATTCCACCAATGATAACTAAATTTAATTGATATTCAGCTGGAATATTAGCCATTCCTTCTATCAGCAAATCTATCCCCTGGTAATGCTCCAGATTTCCAACATAAAGGGCAAAACATCCATTGATTTTTAGGGAATTTCTCAAATTTTCGACTTGGAAAAAATCATTGCCAGATTTAAAAGGAATATCATGAAGAATACACAATTTATTTTCCGGCACATAATTTATTACTTTGTCGGCAAGATTCTGGCAAACCGGAATGATAAAGTCAGATCCTCGAACAGCCCAGCTTTCCGCTTTATCCAACAACTTATTAAAGAACCTTAAAAACGGATACTTTTCAATGAGTTGATCGGCCATTGAAGAGTCCATATCATAGATCAATTTAAACTTGTAAAAATGCCTTACAAGCAAACCTATAAATATGGTTTCCTCAACCGCATGAACAACTTGATATGATTTATTTTTCATCATTTCCAGCATCTTAATTGTTAGAAAAAGATCACATACGAGTTTTTGCCAGGAAAATCCTATAGGTACATTTTCGATAAAGGGCAATTGTCTTATTCGAAATATTTCAAGACCGGGAAATGATATATCATAACCCTCATGGTAAGTTATCAGATCTACGTGGTTTCCTGCTCCGCAAAGAGTCTCGACCAGTAATTTTACAGCGATGGGTGTTCCTCTCTCCATATAGAAAGGTTGAGGTGCTAATAATAAAATGTTCATTCGAATTTCAGGGCCTTAAGCAGCTTGTCTTTTTTATTCTATAAAGGCTTTTTTTACAAAAGACCTTCCTGACGATACCACTCAATGGTTTTTGCGATTCCGTCTGCTTCACTCCAGCGAGGATTATAATCTAAGATGTTTTTGGCCTTTGATATATCAAAGGCGCGATTATGAGTAAAAAATCCAACTCTGCGCCTGAAAAGGGGGGGTTTAACCCCAAAAGGTTTGCATACCAATTCGCAAAGATAAGAAAGGAGCCAAACCGGCCCCACTGGGATTTTTATCCGTGGTGGCTTTACCCCACCGGCTTTTGCTATTAACGCCACCAATCTGTTGAGGGCAATCGGCTCACCGGAAGCGATGTTAAAGACTTCCAAATGAACTTTCTCTCTTGGCGCCACAGCCTGCAGTAAAAACGAATCTATCTGATCTTCAATATATCCCAAATGGGCCAGGGTCTCTCCTGAACCTATCATTAGAAATTTTTTCGAAAGAACAGCTTTAAAAAGCTTAAGCATCCGCAAGTCTCCGGGCCCGTAAACCATAGCCGGTCTATTCACAGTGACGACCATCCCATGTTCGGGTAGAGTTTTGGCCCATTCAAGAATCCCCAATTCGCCTGCCAGTTTGGTCTCATGGTAGATATCCATTGGGTTGAAAGGTGTTGTTTCAGAGGCCGGAACCTCTTTTACATCCCCTAAAACGCCAACTGTGCTACAGTGAATAAAACGCTCTGCCCCCATACGCTCGGCAGTCTTAGCCAGTTTTAGCGCTCCGAAATGATTTGCCTTTTCGTAAAGATCCTTACCAAATTCGACTTCCTGGAACATCGCAGCGATGTGAAAAACGATATCCACGCCGTCAAAAATACTGTCCCATGAATTATCACTGGTGAGGTCCAGAACCAGCGACTTGTACCCCTGCTCTTGAATCGCTTTCTTTTCCTCCGGGAATAGCACCGTACCGATAACATCCAAGCCATATCCAACCAATCGACGAAAAAGGGCACCACCAATAAATCCTGCTGCGCCGGTTACTAATATTGTTTTTCCCATAAAGTCTTTATAGTGATCAGGAAGAGCCATTTGTGTTATTCCTTTATTTATTATGGGTTCGTCTCATCCTCAAAGCTAATTGATTGCGAAAAAAATGATATGGATTTTCGAGCCTTCCATAGGATCGGAAAGGCACCGCCGGATCCGTAAGAAGTTGTTTTAGGTCTCTTGCCGGGTATTCATGTGATATCGATCTGTTCAAAGAGAAACCAAAGCTGCCCGCTTTTCCGGATTCAGAAGAAAGAGGTAGGGGATCACTCCCAGGAAGTATTTTTATATTTTTTTTTTCTCCCAATCTAAAATGAGGTGGCTTAGGCCAAAAAGATGGCCGATTACCATTGTCGCCCAGAAAAATTCCAGAAGTTTCTATTTTATGTAAAATTTGTTTCACCAAAACGCCCCTCTGTCCTATCCACTTGCCAACTGCCCAAGGAATGACAGGAATGCCTTCGATGCCTCTAACAGCTCTGATAACCTTTTCCAAGTGCTCACCATCATAATATTTCTTTTCAGTACAAAGGGATAAAACTTCAAGTCCTTCTCTCGTAATAATCTGTTGTCCAGATATTATAAAAAGTCCTTGGTTACTATTGAGCTTAGCGTAAATTGAGCATTTTTCGTTCGTTTTATGAAAAGTCCAGTTAATATTTGTGCCGACGCCAATCCTCAACTCTCTGGAAGTATATTCAAGCAAGCGTTTAAACCAATTTTCTTTTGCAGTTTCGGCTAAAAGTAGTATTGGTACAAATTTGTCACCAATACCTAATCGATCTGCTTCAGCGCGAAAATTTGAATAGGCAGCATTTAAAAACCTTTCTAAATTAAAACAATCATATATATGGACATGTGCGTCTACAAGAATCATAAAAATTGAGACCTTTTCACCCCGCCCCCTTATTGCCCAATTTCTGCGTAATACTCAAAGTCTGGGATCTTCAACTTGAACTTGAACCCCGGTTAAATAGCAAATGCAGATTTCATTGGGCATGCAAAAATGAGCCTTTTTCAAAGGTCTCAAATTTTTGGAGAGTGTAAAAATACCCTAAATTATCTTTTCAACAGTGTATTCTTTTCTGTTGCGTCCATGTGTGAAGGCAATGATCTCACCTAAAAGACCGGCACTCGCAGCTTGGATGCCCAAAACCATAAAGAAAATGGCCAGCAGCAGCAATGGACGGTTTCCGATGGAATACCCTAAGAAAAACTTTTGTATCAAAACATATGAAGCAATAAACAGACCTATGAAGGATAGGATAACACCTATAGCACTGAAAAATCGTAAAGGTTTTCTGGTAAACCATATATTAAAATAGAGGGTAAAAATATCAATGAAAATGTTTATGTAATGGGTTAAGCCGTAATACGTTGATTTGCCATGCTGCTGGTAGTGTTCACACTTGATTTCCTTGGTCTTAAATCCCTTTTGATCTGCCAGAATGGGCAGAAAACGATACATGTTGCCATAAATCTCAACATTTTCTAAGACTTCCCTGCGGAAAACTTTGACCGTACAACTCGTGTCATGATAGGTGGATGAAGTAAGCCTTCTCACCAAGGCATTGAAAAGTTTTGATTGAAACTGATTTAATGCAGAATCTACCCTGTGCTGTCTCCAAGGCGTAGCAATATCGATTTCATCGTCTATGTTATCCACTAGTTTAATAAGGGAATCATTGGTTATCTGCTGATAAGAGCCACAAACAACCACGATTTTCCCGTTGGTTTCTTTTAAAGCGGCTTTAAGACAAACAGCTTGAGTAGTTCTTGCATTAAATTCAAGTGCTTTTACTGTGTCATGGCAGTTTAATAAAACCATTAATTCGTTTTTCAAGAATTCACCGATGCCGTTAGCAACGACTAAAATTTCAAACGGTTCATTTCTGTCATAGAATAGTCCATAAAGGTTCTCTATGAACTGGACAGACCCTTTGTACATTTCCTCTATCTCTAACAAAACTATGATAGAATATTTCATAAACTCTTTTTTCGTCTAGGTTCAGTTAGTTTTTACCTTGTCGTACAGCATATTCAAGTCAGGAGATTGGCCTTCAGCGTCTTTATGATTATTTTCGAAACCTTGATCATCCCGCTTTTTCATCATGATTTTATTGTAACGAGCAAGTTTGGTATGTGACAGGTCGCTTGTTCCGACAACCAACTCACCCAAAACCCCGAGTGTAATGAGATGGACCACTGCCATCCCCGATAACGCCATGGCGATGAAAAAGAAAAGTGTTTTTCCTGAAGTCCATTGAAAATTCCAACTTAGGACAGCCAAAATTCCAAAGAACACCGTCATGAGGAAAAAAGGAATGGACGAAAAAGTAAAACCCTTCAGGGGTGTCGAAGAAAACCGAATAATCAAGTTCATAGCAAAAATATCACTAAAGACTTTTAAAATTCTTTCAAATCCATATTTTGAAACACCGTATTTGCGTGCAGAGTGGTTGACGGGCACTTCTGTAATGCGCGCTCCGGTCATGCTTGCGAGGGCTGGGAAAAAACGGTGCATCTCTCCATAAGCATTAAGGGGCTTTATGCATTGAGAGCGGTAAGCTTTAAGGGAGCATCCATAATCGTGTAGTCGAACGCCGGTAGTTAATGAAATAATGGCATTGGCAATTCTTGATGGGAGGACTCTGGAAAAATGGTCTTTTCGGTTCTTGCGCCAACCGCTCACGATATCGTAGCCTTGTTCCATTTTTTCTAATAACAGTGGTATGTCCGACGGGTCATTCTGAAGATCGCCATCCATTGTGACAATGATCCGGCCTTGGGCGTGATCGAAGCCGGCGACCATAGCACTGGTCTGTCCATAATTACGCCGGAATTTAATTGCCTTTAGCCGTGGAGTTGTTTCTTTTAGTTGTTCAATAATTGTCCAGGTATTATCTTGGGATCCATCGTCTACAAAAATGATTTCATAAGCGAAATCGAACTGTTCGGTGACTTCAAGAATACCGGCAAGCAACTTTTCGACGGATTCCTCTTCGTTATGAAGAGGAACAACTATGCTTAAGTATACAGGCATATCTTTCGATTTGATTGTGTTTGTTGCGTTCATTGGGTTACATTGGTTTTTTGGGTTTATTGGGTTCGTAGGGTTTATTGGATTATTTGGACTTGTTGGTATAGAGAAATACGCTTTGCTCTCATCATCGTATATTTCACGAACTAAGAAATTTATATAGCTCCGCCCTTTGGGTTACAGGATCGGACCAGCACAATATATATTGAGCCCTTTGAAAGAATAGCAATAAGATGTTCTAGGGGGTAAGTAATATGCAATAAGCATGCAAGATTTGAGAAGTTATTTTATAAAAGTGGTATTTGCTTCGATTCCATATGGTTAAATTGAATCGGTGAATTCTTAAAAAACAGATTGAACAATGTCTGTCAATAAATTGTCGTATATAATCACGTTATCGGGTTCAGAATTGGCTGTTTTGCACTCTTTAACTGTGAACCTTGAACCATTGAACTTGTAAACGTTTAGATTTTATAAAAACTCACTTTTAATCATTCGGCTTAGGCCTTCGGACAGGGTATACGTTGGAACGAAACCAGTCTGCTGTATTTTGTCGGTATTTATTACGGTATCCGCACAAAATTTTTTTATGCGGATTGAGCTGATTGGGTATGTTTTACCGGTTATTTTCGCCAATACATCATAACCGTATCCACCTAAAAGACCGATGGCATATGGTATTCGAAAATTAATCTTAGAATGATTACCGATTGTATTATGAAAGATATTAATGAGTTCATTCATACATAAATCAGGTTTGTCCGCGTAATTATAAACAAACCGTCCTGGCTCAGACTTTATGAGAGTGCTTAAAAAACTAGACAGATTAAGAACATAGGCCATGGATTTTCTGTTGATGCCTTTTCCAACCTTAATAAATTTACCTGAAGAAAGCTGGTTGAGAAGATTATACACATTGCCTCGATTTTTCTCTCCAAAAATTACTGTGGGCCGAACTGTTACAAGGCAATTTGTATTGTCAGAATCAGCCCATTTGTTGAAAACAGTTTCAGCTTCGTATTTGCTCTTACCGTAATCATTGAAAGGCTTGACAGGGCTATCCTCATTAGGATTTCCTGAGTTGAGACCGTACACGGCAACCGTGCTTGTAAAAACCAATTTTTT